>QMCD01003224.1_pt1 | contig 12833 bp, 15 predicted proteins | sample 1821841 | NCBI WGS metagenome assembly QMCD01 (sample SAMN01991225, study PRJNA193472) | Termite gut metagenome, whole genome shotgun sequencing project. | isolation source: worker | host: Macrotermes natalensis | reverse complement strand
CTTTCGCAAGACGCGATTTAAGAAAAAGGTTAAGTGATATAAACAAAGCAAACACCAAAAATCCTCCCGGCGGAAGCGCAAAGAACAGAATCGGCTGGAATTCAGGAACACTTTCCAAATGAAACATATTTCCAAAAAACCGGATCGCATTATCAATAATCATTATATCAAAAATACTTCCGTTTCCCAGAAGTTCCCTGATGATAGAAATTCCGAGCAGCACCCAAGTGTACCCGAGCCCCATACCAAGCGCATCGGGAATTACTTCGATGACTGTCCTCTTTGAGGCAAACGATTCAACCCGCCCCATGATAATGCAATTGACTACAATCAAGGGAATAAATATTCCCATCGCCTGGGACAAGTCCGGGAAATACGCCTTTAACACATAATCAATAACCGTAGTAAAAGCCGCGATAACGATAATGAAAACCGGAATTCGGATAGAATCGGGAATCAGTTTCCTGAAAAGGCTGATAACGATTTCCGACATGAGAAGCACAAAGGTCATGGACAAGCCCATCCCAATGCCGTTGACCGCGCTTGTAGTAACAGCGAGTGCCGAACAAAGTCCTATCATCAACGCAAGGAGGGGATTTTCCCGCACAAGACCATTCGTAAAAATACGGAAGAACTTCATTTCGCGCCTCCTTGTGCCGCAAGCCATTCAGCGCCGGCACGCGAAGCAGCTTTGACAGCCGAAGCAACAGCGTTACTCGTAATTGTAGAAGCGGTAATCGCCGCTACATCGGATGTTACGGCAAAATCATCATTCGCGGATTTCCCTGTGAACTGTCCGTAAAACGTAATTCCTTTTGAGCGGTCCACATAATAATTTTCAGATGAAGCTTTTGCACCGAGCCCGGGAGTATCCTGATTCTGAAGAATTTTCACGCCGGTGATTTTTCCTTCAAGGTTAATACCCACAAGCATGATGATGGGACCGCCGTAAGATCCCGCGGAAGCCCGAATCGCCGCGCCAATGAGCGCACCATTTTTTTTGATTGCATATTGATTTGAAAAAGTTACGCCGCTGTCGGGGCTTATTATTTCTCCGGTAATATCATCGTAACCGTCACTGTCGGGGAAAATTGCCACAAGTGAAACTTCCAGGTTTTTTTGTTCGTGAGCATCTATCGTGCTCTTGGTTCCGGTATACACAAAGGCCAGACCGACGCAGGCCGCCGTCGCGTAAAGCGCAAGAACCAAGCCAAGAATCAACATTCGTTTTACATTCATTTGCCGGACTCCTTCTTCGCAGGGACAAAACCGTATTTCTTTTGGAGAAGTCTGTTAAGGAAAGGTGTAAACGCATTCATGATGAGAATCCCGTAGGTTACCCCTTCCGGGTAAGACCCCCATTTGCGGATCAACACCGCGATCAAGGCCGCGCCGAAACCAAAAATCAATTTGCCTTTTCCTGTCATGGGCGCGGTTACATAATCGTTTGCCATAAAGACCGCCGCAAAAAGAATCCCGCCGCTGAGAATGCCGAAAAGCGGATCCATTCCCAAAACAAAAGAAGCGATAAACGTCGTAACAGTCATTGCAAGCGGCGCCCGCCAATCAATCGTCTTGGTGATGATAAGATAAAAGGCTCCGGCCAAAATCAACAAGATTGATGATTCACCGATGGAACCGGCGTGATGCCCAAAGAAAAGCGTCCGTATCACCGCCTGGTAATCCGGCGAGTGGGACAAGCCAGACGAAACAAAATTGTTTCCCACATCCGTTATTACTCCGCCCATTTTTACAATGTTAAGCGGCGTCGCTGTAGAAACCGCATCGGTTAACGGAACGCCGAAACCGGAAGGCATGTGCCAGGAAGTAAGCGCCGCGGGAAAACTCATCAGAAGGAAAGCGCGGCCGATCAATGCCGGATTAAACACATTTGCTCCGAGTCCGCCGAAAAATTCCTTTGCAACGATGACGGCAAATACCGCGCCCAATGCCGTCATCCACAGAGGCGTGGACGGCGGAATGATCAGCGCTAACAACAATCCCGTAACAATTGCCGAACCGTCTTTAATCCGAATATCCTGCTTCGTTATTTTTCTGAATAATGCTTCCGCCAAAACAGCAAAAATCACCGAAATTAATATAGTAAGAACCGCGCTCATACCGTATAGAACAATTCCGAATATTGATACCGGCAGCAATGAAACAACCACATTAAACATGATCATCCGGGAATTAATCGGGGAAGCAAAATGCGGACTAGATGAAAGAAGGATGCGCCCTTCGTTTTGTGCCATTTGATCTCCTTTAGTTTTTAACCTGGGCAGCCTGCTGAGCCCTGAAACGCTGTTTGCCGACCCGGAAACGCTGAACAAGTTTGATCCGCGCGGGACAAACATAGGCGCAAGTTCCGCATTCAACACAATCTAATAAGCCGGCCTTCAGCGCGCCGTCCATATCGTCAGAGTTAAGACCGATGTTGATCATTACCGGTGAAAGGAAACATGCACAAACCCGAATACAGCGCCCGCAGCGGATGCAGGGAGTTTCGGCAAAATCGGCAGCTTCTGCGGCCGTCATCAAAATAATGCCCGAAGTGTTTTTCTGAATGGGAATGTTAAGTGTCGGAACCGCATTTCCCATCATGGGACCGCCGAACACAATCTTCCGGAGTTTTTCATAATCAACATCCATGAACTCAGGCGGAAAGTCACTGATGATGGTTCCTATCGGAACATGAATATTTTTCGGCGTCTTACAAGCCCCGCCGCTGACCGTCAGTCCGCGCTCAATCAAAGGCTGCCCAAGCAGAAAGGCTTCCGCAATTGCAATCGAAGTTCCCACGTTTTGAACGATACAGCCTGTATCCATAGGCAAGCCGCCGGACGGCACTTGCTTTCCGGTGATTGCCGTTATCAGCATTTTTTCACCGCCCTGCGGATACTTGGACTTGGTAAGCTCAACCGAAATATCAAAACCGCGCTTCGATCTTTTGACAGCATCTTCCAGAACCGGAACGAGATACGCTTTATTGTCTTCCATTCCGATTACGGCTTTTTTCACACCCGTAATCTTCATGATGATGCAAAGCCCTTCAATGAGAAGATCCGTCTTGTCGCGGATTGCAGCTTCATCGGTCGTAAGATAAGGCTCGCATTCGGCCCCGTCCAAAATGATAAGATCGACAGGTTTATTCGGAGGCGGATTCAATTTGATGTGAACCGGAAAACCGGCGCCGCCCATTCCCACAAGCCCGGCTTCCCGGATTCTTGCAAGCGCTTCATCTTTTGTACAAGAAAAAACATCCAGGGGCGGAAGAAAATCATCACCGCCCTCAACTTCCGCCGCATCAATAACAATGCAAAGCCCTTCAATATTGTTCGATTGAGTCCGCGGCTCAATCTTTTTAACCACACCGGAAATGGAAGCATGAACCGGAACCGTCATCGGCCCCGGATTAACCGCATCAGCAATTTTTTGACCGCGCCGAACCTTATCGCCGACCGCAACAAGACTTTTATTCGGAGCACCAAAGTGCTGGTTAATGGGAATAACTACTTGTTTCAGTGAAGGCTCTATTTCATAAGGTTTCCCAGCGGTTGCGTCCTTCCGCTCCGGAAGGTGTATTCCCCGTTTAAAGGTCTTAACAGCCATTATAGGATTCTCCTCGAGATTATTTGCACCAAATTCTTCAATCGTTATTATTATACCACATAGTAACGGTGAAAGTCACCCCGGACAAATTTAAGGATTTTGTTCTAACTGAAGGCTGATGTTCCTCTGTGTAACAATTGTGCTCCCCTGTGCAGCGAAAAGCGTCAGATTGTTCCTCTGTGTAACAATCGCGTTCCTCTGTGTCAACGACCGTCCTCTGTGCAGTGAACATGTAAAAATTTGCTCCTCTGTGTAACAATATTTCTCTTCGCTTTCAGTTGATTGTAAGGACTTATTGCATGGTGTATACTGTTAATTGAGGGGGAAGAAGGAGCGGATTGAGAGGACGTTTACAAGATAGAATGGTAAAAAATTGCCGACGATGATTAAAGGTCATTTGTTAATTATGTTCATTGCATGGTGTTAACACCATGTAAAACAGCTTTATAAGGAAAGAAGCAAAACACCGGAATGTTGTGCGTTGTCGCGGCATTCCGGTGTTATTGATGAAAAATAATGGAATAGTAATGTTATTCTTTGGTGAGATGATTAGTTTATCTTCATAGCAATCGACACGAATATTGGAACCAATGGAAAAACCATACTGTTCAACCCATTTACCTTGTAAAATAATTTGTGGCACTGACTGGTCATTTTTCTGAGTAGAAGAATAAACCTTTAGCTTGCGGGTGCAGGGGCTTGTAACTAACGGTTCTTCTGCCACGGCATATAAATTTACGGAATGGCTTTCAAATACCTTTGAGATTCTGGTAAACAGGGTGTCTTGTCCGAATTTACAGAGAGTGTAGAAGTCAGGAGAATTTGTTTTTCGACTCATATCATGGACTTCATTAAAAAGTATTTGACGGTGCTGATGTAGAAATTCTGATAATATCCAGAAATTATTAAGCTGGTATAAAGTGTCAGCTATGGAATAGAAATCACTGATGCTTAAGGCATTGTGCGAGTAGAAGTTATTAAAATCTGTATTACTGGCCATTGCAAGGAAGCGAAAATTCTCAATAAAGCTGCGCTGTTCCATGCTTGTCTTTAAATTATGAAATTCATTTGAAATATAATGGTTTAAATATTGAACATTTCTCACATTGCATCCTCCTTAGTGTTGCATAATAATGTATATAAACACGCATATGTATGATTATACACTATTAAATGTGATTAGTCAATGTGAATTATCACTAATATGTAAGATTGTCTATTTTTCGTTGATATATCACATATTTCAGTGTATAATATAAAGTGTTTATATGGAGGTTTACTATATGGCAATGTCAAAAAAGATTAGGACTGTACTCTTGGAAAGAGATATGACGATAAAGGAACTGGCAGAAAAAATAGGAACGAATGGCAATAATCTTAGTAATAAGCTTTCGCGAGATAATTTTTCTGACAATGAATTGCGGGAGATAGCGGAAGCTTTGGATTGTGATTATGATGGAATTTTTACATTGAGGGATAGCGGGAAGAAGATATAAATAAAAAGAATTTTAATTACAAGATTTTAAGGTTGAAAAGCAATAAAAGTTCAAAAAATTATTGAAAAGTTAGTAAATTTTATTGTTCCGTAGCAATATTTTAACTGAAAAAATAAAACAGACAATAAGAAGCATATTAGATCGCAAAAAAGAAAGTAGAGTTCGTGAGAGAAGTCAAGCAAGGAATAATTTTTATTGCAGGTACGTATGGGGTGGGGAAGAGCACATTATGTTCAACTCTTTCAACAGCATTGTCAATCCCTTGCTTTTCAGCAGGAGATTTGATAAGTCATGTAAATAGTGAAAAATATGGGGCGAATAAAATTGTCGCAGACAAGGAAAGAAATCAGAACATATTAATAAATGAAGTGCAGAAACTATTAAGAAAGTATAGCACTATTTTATTAGATGGTCATTTTTGTGTTTTGGGAAAAGGTGTAAAAGTAGAAATTCTGTCTGAAACAGTATTTGAGAAGATGGAAATAGCTCTGATTATTTTACTTGAAACAGAGACATCAGTTATTGCAAAGCATTTGCAGAATAGGGATGGCAGAAATTATGATGTTAAAGTTATTAAAGAATTGCAAAAAAATGAATATGAGCAGGCGATAAACATAACATCCAAATTTTCTATTCCAATTTTTTGTCACAAAATGCAATATGTATACAGCGATATTGAGGTATTATCAAATATAATTGCGAAAAACTTGAAATTGTAATAAGAGAAGATAATCAAGGAGGATATGTAATGCCCGGTAAATTTCAAACCTTAAGGTTTGCTGATTTAGATATAAATGATAATTTTTTTGATTCACTGAAAGAAGATTATTTAGAATTTTCACAGTGGTATAGAAAAAAATCAGATTTAAATGAAACAGCAATGGTATTTATTGATGAGGAAGGATTAGGAGCTTTTATATATCTTAAGCATGAAAATGAAACAATTGAATTAATTGACCGGACATTACCGATTGCACCAAGGATAAAGATTGGCACATTAAAACTTGCTGACCGCTATCAGGGACAAAGGCTTGGAGAAGGAGCTTTAGGATTAATATTATGGAAATGGTGTAAGTCAGATTTAAATGATATATACATAACGGTTTATGAAAAGCATACTATTTTAATAAGTCAATTAGTGCGCTTCGGATTTTGTTTAGTAGGTTGTAAATTTGATGGGGAATGTGTATATGTAAAAAGCAAGCTTAATTTAGATTATAGTGATCCGTATAAATCATTTCCTTTTATTAATCCATCATTTAAGAAAGCGGGATATATTATTATAAATGATTTTTATCACGATACATTATTTCCATATTCTGAATTAAGTAATACATTGCAAGAAAGTATTGAAACATCAGCGGCAAACGGAATGAGCAAGGTATATATTGGAGCACAGTATTCTCCACATTATCAATCTGGAGAACCTGTTCTTATTTATAGAAAATATACTAAACAAGATGGACAAAAGCCGAGATATAAATCTTGTCTAACATCGTATTGTATTGTGACAAATGTTATTACAGTAAAAAATAATAACAGGTTTAAATTAACATTTGAAGAATTACTAGAAAAAATAGGAAATAAGTCAATATTTGACAAACAGGATATGCAAGAAAAATATATTAGAAATCGAAACATGGTGGTAATTGAGTTGCTATATTGTGGATATTTTGGAGCGGGAAATAATGTGAATATGGATTGGCTAGATAATAATGGATATTGGACAAAAACGGATGATGAATACCCTACGGAAGTTAAACTTTCGCAGGAACAATTTATAACGATTCTTGTTGCAGGGAAAGTTGATATATCTCATGTTCTAATAACTAATTAATATATGATACGGGTGAACAAATGAAAAAAAAACAATTTAAACAAATAGAATCAAAAAGTTTTGCTTTTTGGTGTGTTAATGATAATCCCAAAGATAAAACGATTATTATTTTACATTTTAATCTTTGGATTGAACATCTTGAAGCAGATAATATACCACTTCTTGATGTGGGTTTTAGAATTGACAAAGAATTACCGGATTTTGTTAATTTTTATTTACCTTTTAAGATTGAATTAGATGAAATATCTGATCTGGGCAATGTTCTGTCTGATGCAAATATTTTAAGTGCAATATTTAACGAAAATTATAGTTTTCAAAGAGAACAAGCCTGTAAATATTTTCATGTAAAAGATAGCAATAATAAGGATATATTTCATGTTTGCGAACTAGATGTTAAGAATGATATAAATATTAGGGATACCTACGGAGGATCGATAATCAAAATTGATATAAACGAGCTGAAATTAAAAATTGATACTCCGATGTATATTAGATTTAGAATCAGTTCTAAGAAGCTTTTTGAATTAGCACAAGAAATTAAAAATAAAGATTTTTTATTTGAAAGTGCTATTTCATTAAATAAGTTTATAGATTTTCGTTTTAACGATATAAGAACACTTGACACTACCTTGTTACAAGAAATGAATAAAAAAAATGCTGAGATGGAATTTGAAAAGATACATTTTTTACTTATGACAAAAGCAGACGTAGATATAATTAATTCAAATTCTGCGGAACGATTGCTTGAAGATAATGTATGGTATAAATACATGGGATTCAATCCAAAAACTTTTATAGTTGCTAATCATTGGCGTTTTGAAGGTAAAAAGGAATTCAATTTATTTATCAAGCTTAAATTAAAAAGATTTAGTTGGTTTCATCTTTTGGCATATTTATTTATAATAATTTTCATATCAGTTATTGCAAACGTCATCAGCCCTCAATGAACTAAGAATCGGAGATAAATTATGTGTAAAATGTTATTATCAATTAATCCTGAACATGTTGCAAATATACTAAATGGAAATAAGCAGTATGAGTTCCGAAAATGTCGATGCCGTAAAGATGTTGATTTAATAGTAATTTATAGCACTTATCCAATTATGATGGTTGTCGGGGAGGTGAAAATAGAAGAAATAATTGAGGGAGAAGTACTTACCGTTTGGAAAAAAACAAAAAAACATGCTGGTATAACAAAAGAATTTTTTTTAAAATATTATGAAGGTAAGAATAAAGCCATTGCGTATAGATTGGGTGCTATAAATAAATATTCGACTCCCAAAAAACTTTCCGAATTTGGAGTATCACACCCACCGCAATCTTTTATATATTTAGATGCGTATTGTTAAATTAGAAACTTTGACAACTGAAGAAAACGAAAGGTAATGAGTTATATTTTGGAAGTAATTAGATTTCTAAAAAATAGGACTTGTTAGTATTAAAATCTTGTGATAAACTATTTTCATATTTTATTATTAAAAGGAGTTAATTTATGCGCTATGAAGTTTCAGTAGGTCTCATTATAGGGGCAGCGTTATCAATAAAATGTGGGAAAATTTCAAATAATCAATTGATTACTATTAAGGAATCAATCAGAGATAACGCACCGGAATACTATGTGGATTTCTCACGTGACTCTGTATACTCAGAAATAGAGGCGAATGGTGATTGTTTTGCATTGGAAAATGGAGACTTTGTCCTTAATGAGTTTTACATGGAGCATATCGGAAGAGTTAAACGATGCTTCTACGATGTACTTGAAGAAGACATTCGAAAAGCTCTTGATATGGCACTAGTGATAGGAGAATACAATGTCAAAATCAGAGAAGGTCAAAATCTTTAAAGATCCTGTTCATGGATATATATATGTTAAGGAAGACATAGTGGATTTAATAATTGACACTGAATACTTCCAACGGTTGCGGCGAATTGAGCAAACTAGCATGAGGTGTGTGTATCCATCAGCCAGACATGATAGATTTGCTCATTCTCTTGGGACATATTTTCTTTCTAAGATTGCAACAGGTGCAGTAGTAAAAGCGATTTTGAAATCAAATATTGTAAATGATGCTATTGATTTAGAAGCATTGGCTTATAATTTTGAGATGGCTGCTTTATTGCATGATGTGGGGCATTCACCTATGAGTCATACTTTAGAAAAATTTTTTGAACAGTCAGAAGATATTAATAGTAAATTAGTAAGTTTGGTCGATGATAATAATTTTAAAAAGGATTTTAATAATGTAAGGCCTAGCACACATGAGATTGTAAGCAGTATCGTTATATGCGAATGTTTCAAGAAAACGTTAGAAATATTATGTGATAATCGGGATTATATATTTGATTTAGAATTTATTGTTAGATGCATAATTGGTGCAACATATTGTGAAGAGGTTTCAAATAAATATTACAAGAATGCCCTAATACGATTGCTAAATTCGGGAGCAATTGATGTTGATAAGCTAGATTATGTAAAAAGAGACTCTATTGTTAGTGGTTATGATAATATTTCTGTTGATACAAATCGCCTTTTGAACTCTCTCACGGTAGTTCCACTAAATAGTAAAAGAAGTGATGCTTTTACATTGGCTTTTGGTAAATCGGCTCTTAGTGTAATTCGAAATGTAGTAGATTGCCGCAATATGTTGTACACTTGGATTTATGGTCATCACAAAGTGGTTTATGAAAGTGATTATTTAATAAATAAAGCAGTAAATAAATTAATTACTATTGAACCTCAAATATTGACAGAATTATTTTCAGTTAATGCAATTATCAAAGACTTATGTTGTGATGATGATGTTTGGGTTATGCTAAAAAAGCACTCTGAAATACAGGAAGTTGCTGAACTTTTAAATCGGCAGAAGCATAGGACGGCTCTTTGGAAAACTAAGGTGGAATTTGACTTACTTTTTCCTCATAATGAGAAGGCAATAGCTATCGGAGACTTTGATGTTAGCCAGATGATTAGAGCAATAGATGCTTGGCGTGAAGGTTTAGATGATTATGAAAAATTTCACGAATACATTGATGCTGAGTACAGTGATGTGGGAAAATCTAAAGTTGCAATTTTTATTAAGCCTAAAGTAAAGGTTTCAGCAATAAGACCTAATGATGTAAATGTATACATATATGGCAAACTTTACCAGTACACATCGCTAGACATGGTTGCTGAAAAAATGCGTGATAGTGCATATGCATATGTGTACATAGATGATACAGCACTCAAAAAAGAATATGCAAATAGTTTAATAAATAAAAAGACTGAATTTATTCAACAATTTGCTGATTACATAAAAAAATACCCTAAATTTTGTTTGTTACCTGACTATGAAAATCCATAATTTGATTACATAGAAGTTAATTAATTATAATTTATATGGAAGGGGTTTGAAAATGACTAAAGAACGTAAACTACAGATTCTCGGTAGTTTGATGGAAAATGCGGACAAATATACATATCAAACAAGTTCGGATATGGAACGTTGTGAAGATGATGTAAAGTCGTTTATACGTAATGTAATATCAAAAGATAGTGAGTGGTTAGAAAGGATCGATTCAATTCATTGGTCAGTAAGCATGTTTTCAAGTTCCACGCCTGACAGTGCGTTTGTCAATGCTTGGAATAATGGCAAAATAGAATTTCTCAATGTATTAGCTTCTATCAAGTCAGAAATCGAGCTTTATGATGATGAACAACCTTATCCTCAGCTCAAGCAAAGTGTTTTATCAGACAAAGTGTTCATTGTTCACGGTCATCATGATGAAATGAAATTAGCCGTTGCGAGTTTAATTTCTAAACTAAGCTTGACACCGATAATTTTACATGAGCAACCTAACAAAGGAAGAACAATAATTGAAAAATTTGAAAGGCTTTCAGAGGATGTGGGTTTTGCAATTGTGCTTTTATCTGCAGATGATGCAATGAGCGATGGAAAGTATAGAGCAAGACAAAACGTTATTCTAGAGTTGGGTTATTTTATTGCAAAACTTGGAAGAGAAAATGTAATTGCATTATATGATACATCTTCTTCGGAAATTGAGATTCCTTCGGACATTACAGGCATATTATATGAACCATATGATAATCCGAATGGTACTTGGCGTCTTGAAGTAGTGCAAGAACTTAAAGCGGCAAATTATAAGGTCGATGCAAATGTTTTGACCTAATGGTATATCCACCTATAGACATTTATGGTTATTGGCAACACTTTGGCAACAAAAAATCAGTAACCCAGAATAATATGAATAATACGAGTTAAAACACCGCATAAAAAACACCACAACTAAGCAAAAGTGCTTAGAAACAAATTCTAACATGCCGAGTTCGAGTGAGGTACAAAGCCCCAAGAATGGCGGATTTACGGCATTCTTGGGGCTTTTTTGGTGGGCGTGATACCTTTTTGATACCTGAATTATTGATTAAATAATACAATCATTTTTTATTAAGTTAATTTGAGGTGACGACAAGCCTGATGAATCAAGAAATTCATAATGCATCTTCAAATAGTCACAAATATATTTTCTTAAGATATTTTGTTTTGGAACTTCATAGAAGGAAAATGAATCGTTTTGAAATTCATCGTTTTGAAATTTACAAGTAATGAAGCGTTCAAAATTGTTTCCACTGTGCAATAATTCATCAATTATTACAGTTCCATCAAATCTCATTTCACTTAGTTCATCGCTGATTTCTTTAATATATTCAAAGGGAGATTCGCATGTTTTAATGAGAATTAATATTTTATTATTAGTATTTAATCTTATAATTGAAAAGTTTTCCATACTTCACTCCTTTCTGCTTTATTAAATTGAATAAAAATCATCGATAATAGATACTTGTTTTTAACAGGTATAAAATATAAATAGAGGAACATATTTGAGAAAAATGTTGTATATTTGTCAAAATAATAAAACAATTCTGCCTATGGATAGAATCTAATATGAATTAAGAAACAAAAACATAGAAAGCGTTAGCTTTTTACTCGGACATCGAAATCTGGAAAATTTTAAGCTCCTTGTGTAAATTGTGAACGCTCACGCTACTTGCGTGGGCTTTACATTTTTGCTTAGGAGCAGGGTATTCCAGAACCTCGATGTCAAGTGAAAGTTATTGTCCCACGTTTTTTATGCAAAAAACTTAACAATAATTAAAGCAGAGAAGGGGCATAAGCACAAAACAACAGTAATGAAAAGGATAATTCTATTAGTTAGTGTAACAATTTTACTTATTGGATGCAATTCGAAGCCAAACCCTCTTTATTATGATGAGGGAATAGAAATCGGAGGTATAATTTGGGCAACAAGAAATGCGGATATTAATAACACTTTTGCTGCTACTCCAGCAGATGCGGGAGCTTATTTTCAATGGAATAATGCAAAGGGTTGGAGTGCCTCTGACGACCTTTATAATTTTGATTTTGGTTATTATTCCAACGCTATGGTATGGGACGAATCAAATAATCCTTGTCCAAAAGGTTGGAGAGTCCCCAATAAAAATGAGTTGAACAAATTATACGAAGGGAAAAGTATTTGGCGCGAGGCATCACCTAATAATTGGGAAAGAGACGGGATCTGGTTTGGGGAAAATTGCGAAAAAGCTACGAGCGAAAATAATAATAGCTGCATATTTTTGCCAGCAGTTGGAGCAATACATAGAGCAGAATATACTGGGTTACCTTTTATAGAGTATACACTAAAAGATATTGGTTTAACAGGATCTTATTGGGGAGCTACTTTTTCGGGTAGACCTCCCATATTTAATAACAATACATATGACATAATGTATATTTCTGCTGGTTACTTTAATAAAATGCTGTTGACATCAACAGCAAACATAGGATCGCGACCATCTCGCCCGACTGCCCGCGCTTTGCGATAAGCCCCAG
>QMCD01001743.1_pt1 | contig 12835 bp, 10 predicted proteins | sample 1821841 | NCBI WGS metagenome assembly QMCD01 (sample SAMN01991225, study PRJNA193472) | Termite gut metagenome, whole genome shotgun sequencing project. | isolation source: worker | host: Macrotermes natalensis | reverse complement strand
TACAAATGACAAGCCCCTTGTTTTAAATTCACGTTTATTTATTAATGCGTTGCGACATATTCTGATTTTTTTACCGGACACCAATAATTATAAATAGCAGCAATCAAGCTGTGCATATCAGGTAATCATCTACAAACATCAGGTAATCATCTGCGAACGTCAGGTAATTATCTGTGAGTATCAGGAAGACAATATTATATTTTATTTTTTTAAATAAAAAATGTATCTTTGCAAATATTTTCATTAAATGATATTTTTATCCTGAAAGTTATATATTTATGACAAAATCACAGAGTAACTATTTCAATATGTCGAAAGCCATATTGGATGTATTCGACAACAGCAAACCGGTATGGGAAAATAAGCCCTTGCTATCGGCGGCTTATGAAGGGTTGAAAGTCCTGTGCAGGGACATTGACAAGGCAGCTGCCAAGCAGCAGGAAAATGCTCCTGAAGGATATACGGCAGCCAAAGAGGCAGCACGTACAGAGCTTAAAGATAAGTTGTTTATTACAGGTCGCAAACTGCGATCCTTTGCCCGTTTGGAGGATGATACTGTGATGGAAAAGCAGTCTGACTTTTCGCGTTCGTCGCTTAATGATCTTTCACTTAACAACCTGCTTAACCTTTCGCGGGCTATTGTCGAAGTATGCAAGACGCGTCTTACGCAGCTTGAAGCCTACGAAATTGATGATAAAACGCTCACCGATTTGCAGGAAGCCACCGAAAAATTGGCTGTGCTGAATGCTCACCGCGATGCAGTGGTAGATTACCGTATGGAAAATACTTTGTCGATTGCGGGTTTGCTGTCCAAAATCCGTCGGGAATTAAAAACGATAGACGCACTGATAGAAGGCTTTATTGAAGATGAAGCTTTCCTGAGAGTCTATTTCAATGCCCGCCGTATTCACGATGTGCGGGGAGGAAGCAAAAAGAAAGAAGAGGAGGTATGAGGTACGTATTTTGCATTGTCAAATTTGTATCGACGCACTTTTGACAATTCAAAATACGCATCATCAAAAGACAGATGAAAATTTAAGAAGCAGTGAATTGTATATGGATTTTAAAAATATTCTGACGCACAAATTAGGTGTAAAGGTGTGGATTTTGGGAGTTAGCGGTAAGTACAGTATGAATCTATTAGGCAATTTTTCTGTCTGATAAAGTTTTTAAAGATATGAACTATATTATTTATCACCCTAAAAGAGTAATAACAGAACTTGATGGATTAAAAATCTATCATGATTGTTTTGGACACAATGAAGACCCTTACATTTGGAATAAACAATTTTTACACTCATTTTGTCATATAACTCAGATTTCGCCGAAAGAAGGTAGTTTGATATTTTGGGTTTCAGGCGATACATACCCTGATTTTAATGAATTAAATTGCGACTGTGTTTTTGTTGTCAAAGAAAAAAAATATTGGAAAAATTCAAATGACATTTCAATTGATGATGCAATTGTTGATAATAAACAAACATATGAACACCACTATAAATGGTGTCATGAGCACTATTTTAAAAAGAAAAAAAGATTTACACTAAAAGTTGATAATGATAAAAGTTTTCAACCACAAGATAATAATCAAAATTTGATAAACATTGTGCCTTTTCTTAACAGCCAAGGAATAACGATTGAAGAATTAAGAAATAAGGTAAGCAGAACAAAAAAGGGGAAACAGGCAAGAAACTCTACACCATACAAATTAAGGAACGAGGTTGCCGATAGATTGTATGATTATTTGTCTAGCTCGGATATAATAATAAAAGGGGAAATGATTGAAAACAAGCACCCTTTTTACCAAGGGCTGTCCCAAAAATAAACACTGACGTTCGGACGATGGCTCTTTGCCTCGTCATGACGCTCTTAAAGTTTTGTCTGTGTATCCTTGCAAAGGCACCCTCTTATTTCCTCATTCCCTTATTTCCTCATTTACTATTCTAATTTGCGTAACTTCTCTTAATCTAATAAGTAAATTCCGAACTCACGTTATCTTACTGTTTTTTTTATTTCATACTTTTTATCTTCATCGTATAAAATGATCGCCATACAAATATCAAAGCAATTCCCAAAAATACAATCCCAAAGTATGGAGCCATATCACGAAAAGCATCAGAAATAGCAATCTCCATTGCCAATAAGCCAAATAATGTAGTAAACTTGATAATCGGATTCAAGGAAACGGATGATGTATCCTTAAACGGGTCTCCTACCGTATCACCTACAACAGTTGCATCGTGAAGTGGAGTTCCTTTCATTTTTAAATCTACTTCAACTACTTTCTTTGCATTATCCCAAGAGCCACCGGCATTCGCCATAAATACTGCTTGGAATAATCCAAACACAGCAATAGCAATCAAATAACTTATAAATAAAGAAACCGCATCCACACCTCCAATAGAAGAAGGAGAAGAAATACAAGCAATTGCCAAGGCAAAAAAGAAAATAGCAATAAAAATATTAAACATTCCTCGTTGTGCATACAAAGTACAGATCTTTACGACTTCCTTAGAACAAGCTTCATCCGCTTTTTTGGGTGCATTGGGGTCTAAATTGATATGTTCTCGAATATACTCAACCGCACGATGTGCTCCTGTAGTAACTGCCTGAGTTGAAGCTCCCGTAAACCAATAAATAACAGCTCCACCCAAAATAAATCCCAAAATAGTATAGGGATTCAATAAATTCAGAATCATTTCCGGTTGAATACCCAATGTTTTTTCTATCATCAAAACTAATGAGAAAATCATGGTTGTAGCTCCTACTACAGCTGTTCCGATAAGCACAGGTTTGGCAGTTGCTTTAAACGTATTTCCTGCACCGTCATTTTGCTCCAGATAATGTTTTGCCTTCTCCCAATTAGGGTTGAAACCAAAATCTTTTTCAATTTCTTCATCAATATTTTCAATATCTTCTATCAAAGATAATTCGTAAACAGATTGAGCATTATCAGTTACAGGACCATAGCTATCTACCGCAATGGTAACGGGTCCCATTCCCAACAATCCGAAAGCTACTAATCCAAAGGCAAAAATAGAAGGATATACCATAATATCACTCAATCCAAACAAACTGGCAAAATAGGCAAAAAACATCAAACAGAAAAATACCAACCCTATCCAAAAAGCTGAATAGTTACCCGCCACAAATCCTGACAGGATATTCAGAGACGCACCGCCTTCTTTTCCTGCATTTACCACTTCCTGTACATGTGCCGATTTAGGAGAAGTAAATAACTTTGTGATTTCCGGAATCAAGGCGCCACCTAAAGTTCCGCAACTGATAATCAATGAAAGTATCCACCACATATCGGTATTTCCATTCAGGTCAGGAATGAGAAAATAACTTGCGATAAAAGTTCCTATAATGGATAAAATAGAAGTAATCCACACCAAATTAGTTAAAGGAGCTTCAAAATCAAGTTCTTCTTTATTATTGTATTTTATATTGCTGATAAAATTATTTAAGTAGTAAGACAATACCGATGTAATAATCATCAGGATACGCATCACAAATATCCAAACTAACAATTTTACCTGCAAATCGGCAGTCATTTGTGCATTTATGCCCAGATTATCTCCTCCAATTGCCAATAAAATAAAGGAAACCAAAGCAACTCCGGTAACACCATAGGTCTCAAAACCGTCGGCAGTAGGTCCTACCGAATCACCTGCATTATCACCTACGCAGTCAGCAATAACTCCCGGATTACGGGGATCATCTTCTCCAATTTTAAAAACAACCTTCATCAAATCAGATCCGATATCGGCGATTTTAGTAAAGATACCTCCGGCAATCCGTAGAGCAGAAGCTCCCAGCGATTCACCAATAGCAAAGCCGATAAAACATGCTCCTGCCAAATGTCCCGGCAATAGCACTAAAATAATAAGCATCATTGTCAATTCCAATGAAATAAGCATAACACCTATACTCATACCTGCATTTAACGGAATTTTTAGCAAGTTCAATGGATTTTTTTTCAGCGAAGCAAAAGCCATACGGGAATTTGCCAAGGTATTAATACGTATTCCAAAAGCCGCTACCGCATACGAACCTAATATTCCAACTACTGTCCAAAAAAGAATTAACAACACTCCACCTATTCCAAATAAGGAATTTCCATCATGACCTTTTGCCAGAAAACCAAAATACGCTGCAACAGCAGCTCCTATAAAAATAAACAGCAAGGCTAAAAATTTTCCTTGCTGTTTAAGATATGTTCTACAAGTTTTGTAAATAACCTGCGCTATGTCCAACATACACTTATGCGCGGGCAATTTTCTAATTCTCATATATTGATAAAATCCGAACAACATTCCAAGAAATGTTACCAAAAACCCCCAATATAAAATTGTTTGTTCTTTCATAGAGTCAGGCACCTTCAAATCTGCCTCGCTCGCCATAGACAACAAGGGAGTAAAGATTAAAGAAACAAAGACTACGATTTTTAGTAATAAATTTGACTTTCTCTGCATATAAATAATTTTAAAGTTTCGATATTAATTAGTTATTTTTTAAATTATTCAAATTCTCATTCAATGATTTTAGTTTAGCTTCAGCGTCAGATTGTTTTTTGCGTTCAACAGCCACAACTTCCGGTTTAGCATTAGCTACAAATTTTTCGTTGGACAATTTTTTCAATACCGTTGCTAAAAAACCTTCATAATATTTGATTTCTGTTTCCAACTTTTTAACTTCTTCTTCCGTATCAATTCGATTTTCTAATGGGATGGCATATTCGGTTGTTCCTACCAAAAAAGAAATAGCATTGCTATCTTTCTGCTCAACGGTAGAGATACTTTCCAGATTACATAATTTTATGATAATCGAATCAAATGCAATATTATATTGTCCGACAACTTGCAATTTTAAAGGCTCTTTATTGGCAATATTTCTTTGCAAACGAATGGAACGAATGCCTGCGATGATCTCTTTTGCTTCTTCGAAATCCGCAGTCAAAATACTGTCAAATGTTTTTGCTTGTGGCATTATCTGAACCATAATACTTTCATTTTCTTTTCTTGGTTCGATTGCCTGCCATAATTCCTCTGTAATAAAAGGCATGAATGGATGCAACATTTTTAATAATGCATCAAAAAACTGTAATGTGGAATCAAATGTCTTTTTGTCAACAGGCTGCTGATAGGCAGGCTTTATTATTTCGAGATACCAGGAAGAAAATTCATCCCAGAATAATTTATACAACATCATTAAGGCTTCAGAAAGACGATATTTACTAAATAAATCATCAATTTCTGCCAATATTTTATTCAATTGCGCATCAAACCAATCAATAGCGATGCGAGATGACTCGGGTTGGATAATTGTTTCATCTACATTCCAACCTTTCACCAAGCGGAAAGCATTCCAAATCTTATTATTGAAATTTCGTCCCTGCTCACAAAGGCTTTCATCAAATGGAAGGTCATTTCCCGCAGGGGAAGTCAATAACATGCCCATACGCACGCCGTCTGCACCGTATTTTTCCATCAATTCTATCGGGTCAGGAGAATTGCCCAAAGATTTAGACATTTTCCGTCCCAATTTGTCGCGAACAATTCCGGTAAAATATACATTCTTAAAACATTCTTTTCCTCGATATTCATATCCTGCCATAATCATACGGGCAACCCAGAAAAAGATGATTTCCGGAGCTGTAATCAAATCATTGGTCGGATAATAATAATTGATTTCATCATTATCAGGATTATTTATCCCATCAAAGACAGAAACAGGCCACAGCCAGGAAGAAAACCATGTATCCAAACAATCTTCATCTTGTTTAAGGTCATCTATTGATAATGTATAATTGACTTTTTCCAATGCTTTTCTAAATGCATCCTCTTTCGTTTCTCCAACCACAAATCCACCTTGCGGAAGATAATACGCCGGAATCTGATGTCCCCACCACAATTGGCGGGAAATATTCCAGTCTTTTATATTTTCCATCCAATGGCGATACGTATTTTTGAATTTAGGAGGATGGAATTTTATTGTATCATTCTCGACAGCTTCCAATGCAGGCTTTGCCAATTCTTCCATTTTCAAAAACCATTGCATGGACAGTTTTGGTTCAATAGGAACATCGGTACGCTCCGAAAAACCAACATTATTGGTATAAGGTTCCACTTTTTCCAATAGTCCTGCTTCTTCGAGGTCTTTTTCTATTTTCTTACGGACATCAAACCTGTCCATGCCTTCGTATTGCAGTCCATAAGCATTTAAAGTTCCATTATCATTAAAAATATCAATAGATCCCAGATTATACTTTTCTCCCAGCATATAATCATTTATATCATGGGCAGGAGTTACTTTCAAAAAGCCTGTCCCAAATTCCATATCCACATAATCATCCTCAATAATAGGAATGACTCGCTTTGCAAAAGGAACGATGACTTTCTTGCCTTTGAATGCCGCTGTTTTTTCGTTATTGGGATTAATGCAAACAGCCACATCTCCGAAAATTGTTTCGGGACGAGTTGTTGCAATTACTGCAAATCCATCCTCTCCGTCTACTTTATATTTTATGTAATATAATTTTCCATTAACTTCCTTATGAATAACCTCCTCATCAGAAATAGCCGTCAACGCCTTAGGATCCCAATTGACCATACGGATACCGCGGTAAACCAATCCTTTTTCGTATAAGTCACAAAAAACTCTGATAACACTTTTTGAACGAACTTCATCCATCGTAAAACAGGTTCGGTCCCAATCACAGGAAGCACCCAATTTTTTAAGTTGTTCGAGTATGATTCCACCGTGCTTAAAAGTCCAATCCCAAGCATGTTTTAGAAATTCTTCACGGGTAAGGTCATTTTTATGAATGCCTTCTTCGGCTAATTTTGCCACAACTTTCGCTTCAGTTGCGATGGAAGCGTGGTCAGTACCCGGAACCCAACAGGCATTCTTGCCTTGCATTCTTGCACGACGCACCAAAATATCCTGGATAGTATTGTTCAACATGTGTCCCATGTGCAACACGCCGGTTACATTGGGTGGCGGAATAACAATAGTATAAGGTTCTCGACTGTCAGGGGTAGATTTGAAGAGCTTATTTTTCAGCCAAAAATTATAATTCTTATCTTCTACGTTTGCGGGATTATATTTACTTTCTAACTCCATAAATTATTTAAAATTCGATAGGAAAAATCTCTTTGCAAAGATATAATTTTTTTAAGAGCAGAAAAAAAGCGTTTAGAATAACGTGGGTTCGGGATTTACCTGTTTGATTAGGAGAAATTATGCAAATTATAATAGTAAATGAGTGAATAAGGGAATGAGTAAAAAAGAGGGCGTTATGGCTATGCCGAACCCTTCGGGTTTCGTGCCCCGTCATGACGAAGAAATGAAACAGCTACTCTGAATGAAGAATTAATATGTACTTTTGTACTGTTATTTATCAAAGTCAAAAATAAATTGGACGAGCGGGCAACGCTGAACAAATTCAAAAAATGAATCAGACAAGCGGGCGACGCTGAACAAAATTAAAAAATGAATCGGACGAGCGGGCGACGCTGGACAAATTCAAAAAATGAATCAGGTGAGCGGGCGACGCTAAGCAAATCCAAAAAGTGAATTGAGCAAAACAGCATCGGCTGGGGTAAAGTATAAAATACTTCAGGCAAAATGGCATCGGTTGGGATAAAATATAGAACTCATCAAATACAATTTATCAAAGATTATTAAAAGATTATGTTATCTTTGTACTTTAATTTGTGAAAATGGCAGAACAAACTAATAATATTCGAATCTTACTGGTTGATGACAAAACTGATCTTCTTAATTCTATAAGCGATAATCTGCAAAAAGAAGGCTTTGAAGTTTATACTGCCATTGATGGGAAGACAGCAATTGAACAGGTATTGAGGATCAAACCGCATTTAATTTTACTTGAAGTAATGTTATCTGATATGGGAGGAATAGAAGTTTGTCGGCAATTACGGTTGTTGCCTGATTTTAAGAATGTCATTATTTCTTTTTTATCGGCAAGGTCAGAAGATTATTTGCAGATAGCCGGATTGGACGCGGGCGCCGATGATTATATCTCCAAACCGATAAAACCTGAAATGCTGGTAGCAAAAGTTAAATCTTTGTTGAGGCGTTTACCATCAGCTTTCGATAATTCGGGAGAAATTAAACAAAAAGATATTCTAATCAACAAAGAATCTTATACTGTACAATCCCACGGGAAAACCATTATATTGCAGCGCAAAGAATTTGAATTGCTGTATTTATTAGCATCCAAACCCAATAAGGTGTTCCGCCGCAACGAAATTTATGATGCCATTTGGGGCAATAAAGTGATTGTCGGCTATCGGACTATTGATGTTCATATCCGCAGGTTGCGGGAACGGACAGGTCTTGACAATATCAAAACCGTAAAAGGAGTCGGATATAAATACGAAGAATAACCTATGCACATAGATATACTGACTTTGTTTCCCGAAATGTTTGAAAGCGTATTTGCTCACTCTATTTTGAAGCGAGCACAACATAAACAGCTTTTTTCGGTAAAAATACATGATATTCGCGATTACAGTACCGATAAACATCGTAAAGTGGACGATTATCCTTATAGCGGAGAAGCCGGAATGGTTATGAAAATCGAACCTATAGCCGCATGTATTGAACATTTAAAACAACAGCACGATTACGATGAAATCATCTTTCTTACTCCCGATGGAGAAGTTTTTAACCAGTCCACAGCGAATTTGCTTTCAATGAAAAACAATCTGATGCTTTTATGTGGACATTATAAAGGAATTGATGAAAGAATCAGAGAATTATATATAACCAAAGAAATATCCATAGGCAATTATGTCCTTTCAGGCGGAGAATTACCTGCTGCAGTTTTATGCGATGCCATTGTACGGATTATTCCGGGCGTACTTAATAATGAAACTTCTGCATTATCGGATTCTTTTCAATACGGATTGCTTTCGGCACCTGTTTATACAAGACCTTATGACTTCCGAGGGCATACTGTCCCGGATGTATTGTTATCAGGAAATGAAAAGCTAATTGCCGATTGGAAACTGCAAAAAGCTATTGAACGGACACAGAAAAATCGCCCTGATATTTTGGGAGAAAATCAAGAATAAATAAATCCTTTATGCAGAATATACGTATAACCAAGATATTTCACTTTGAAATGGCACATGCCTTGAATAATTATGATGGATTATGCCGCAATATTCATGGGCATTCCTACAAATTGCGTGTAACCTTGATTGGACAGCCTTCTAATGATAAAACATCTCCTAAAAAAGGCATGTTGATTGATTTTTCGGATATTAAAAAAATTGTCCGGGAATCTATTATTGATAAATACGATCATGCTTTGGTACTTAACCAAAATACTGACAAGATAATAATTGATACGTTAAAACAGTATTACCAGAAAATAAATATTGTTGCATTTCAGCCTACCAGCGAATTGTTGCTTATCACTTTTGCCAAAATATTACAAAATGCTCTTCCTGAAAACGTAAAATTATTCAGCTTGCGCCTCAACGAAACCGAAACTTCATACGCAGAATGGTTTGCCTCTGACAATGTATAAATAATGTGGATTCGGAATCAAATGACGGTGTTTATAGCTTGAGGGTAAAATGGCAGAATGATACAAGGGTGAAATAATGCAATACTGTTTCATCCGTGGGCATAGCAAGGCACAAAGCCACCCGGAACCGCCCCTAAATCCCCTGAAGGGGACTTATAAAGCGTATCAACATGAAATATAGTAAACAATAACAAAATAAGAATAAGAGCTAAATACTAACAATAACCCACTGCGGTAAAAGTCCCCTTCAGGGGATTTAGGGGTAAATTGAAGAGTATGTCGCTGATAGAGTCTATTGTGCCACATAATAAATTGCTATTTCCCAAAAATAAATCTAATACACTGCCGTTTTCTTATTTCAGAATGAAAAAATATTGGATAGGAATTTTACTGGTATCGGTTGTTTGTTTTTATTCCTGCAATAGGAACAAACAAGCTGCACCGGCGGAAGAAAAAGAGGTTTACGAAGAAATAATAATTGATACGATCCCCCGTACTTCGATTACGTTTATATTGGGAAAAGATATTTATCATTATAACCAGTATTATACATTAGCCGATCATTATTACCGCTTGCATCCTGAAGATAAAACGGAGATTGTAGTCGATTCGCTTACATCTATTCTTGAAGTATGCGATTATCTTAAAAAACATCCGCCTGTAAATGATCGTCCGTACGGATTGATTAATTTGGTCAGTCATGGAAATGAATTTATAGATTTAAGTGTCTTATTGTATCCGAAAGGTCCGCGTGCTTCTGCAAAAAGCTTAAAGCAAGCCTTGCAGGATTCTGTTTTTATCCCTTTGGAAACGGCTATTATTGATTCCAATACATTGATTTATTTACATGGATGTGCCGTGGGAAATAATCAGGAGTTACTGACAAATCTGGCTCTTGCCTTTGGGAGTGATTCGAACGGAGTGATGGTAAAAGCGTCCAGACTGTTTGAATATTATACTTATTTATCGAGGAATAAAAATCCGCAATCGGTTCGACGCTATTTTGCAAAGGCATGGTATGCCTTTTATAATCCTGATGATATTCCGACCGATGCTGTTTTTGCCGAACAATTTTCCGGGCGTTATCCCGGGGAAGAGGTAAACTGGCTGGAAGGAATAGAAAGGCGTTTTCAGTCCAACCCCGGAGAAATATATCATTTTTCATTTGTAGTTCCGGCAATGTGGGAGGAGGTTTATGAAGATCAATCACTCGTTCCTGTCCTTAACTCAGGGACGAAAAAACGGGAATGGTTAATGAATAATCAACCCTTTTTAAGTTTATTAGAGCAGACACAGATTCCTCTGGATTATTTCCGGTTTAAATATTACAAACAAAAATATCGTCGGAATAATGAAGATATTTATGCTTTACGGGTAAAGGCAAAAGCAGGAGTGATTTGTTTAATCCGGCCCCTTTTATCGGAAAACGACAGCTTGAAGGCTTTGTATGTCCCGTTTCAACCGCAGGAAAATGATACTTTGTTTTTTGGATTTTCTTCCAATGCTTACAACAAGCCTTGAGTATATTCTTTTTCCAATAAAGTAATTTTTTTGCGGCATCTTCGATGGAAGAGTATGGCAGCAATACTTAGCCCGAAAATAAAACCTGCCCAGACTCCAACCGCCCCCATTTTGAATACAAATGCCAATAAATACCCGACAGGGAGATTAATACAAATGTATGAAATGAAAGCGTATAGCATGGGCTTTTTAACATCGGTCAGTCCGCGTAAAACTCCGGCTCCAACGGCTTGTAATCCGTCGGATAATTGAAATATCCCTACCATAATAAGTAATTGGGCACCAATATTGACTACTACAGGATCCAATGAAAAGAAACCTGCAATCTGATACCTGAAAATAACCAGCAGGCTGCCTGTTATGATGTTAATAAGCAGGCATAGATGAACAGATGCATTTGCCGCCATTTTTAACGCTTTAAAATCCCTCACCCCATACTGGTGACTGATACGGATTGTTGTCGCGGCAGAGATTCCCAAGACGACCATAAAAACCAGGTGAGACATATTTTGCGCTATCTGATGTCCTGCTAACGGTGCAGCTCCAAGCCATCCTACCATGATACCTGATAAGGCAAAAGCCGATACTTCCAATAAAATATGTCCGGCAATGGGCAGCCCTATTGCTAAGAGTTCATTTATTCCTTTCCGGCTAAATAATCTCCATCTAAAATTTCGACAGAATGACCACCATTGTGCATGGAATCGTAAAAACAGCAAAAACATAACAGGCATGATCAATCGCGAAATAAAAGTAGAAACTCCTGCACCATATACTCCCAATTCAGGAAATCCATACTTACCGAAAATCAACAGGTAGTTAAAGATTATATTTACAACATTAGCAGTTATAGTGATAATCATGGCAACTTTTGTATTGCCAAGTCCTTCTAAAAACTGTTTGCACGCTGTGTAAAACAAAAACGGAATAAGGCTCCATACCAATATGCGGTAGTAAGGGATTGCTAATATAACAATTTCGGATACTTGTCCCATCCGATGCATAATTAATGAAATGGAATACATTAATATCACAATAATTATAGATAGAAAGAAGGCAATTAAGACGGAGTTTTGAAATAATTCGGTTATTTTCTCCTTTTCTTGTCTTACAAAAGCTTGCCCGATAAGAGGGGTAGCTCCCTGTAAAATACCGTTTACGAAAACAAAGCCGACTATAAATACGGCATTGGCAAAAGATACCGCTGCCAGCTCTATCGTTCCCAGACGACTGACCATAAACGTATCAACCAATTGAACGATACCTCCTCCTAATTGAGAAAGGATGATTGGAATGGCAACGCGTAAATTCCGTTTGTAAAAAGGTAAATAAGAATTGAATAATGCTCTGAAATTCATTCCGAAAAATTTTGCAAAGATACTACTTTCCAAGGAAAGATCCGGATAAGCGTTCAAAAGAAAAACACCTCCGGAATTCCCAGAGGTGTTTGAATCATGTATTTTTATAGCGTGAGTTCGAGGTCTATGATACAAGGAGGAAATATTTAATGCTTATTTGTCGATTTGGTTATTTGTACTATAGTTTTGGTTGATCCTTTTGTCAAATCTTTTGTGTTGCTTCATAAAACATTCATCTTGACTCTTAATCATTTTGCCATTGCATCATTAATCCCAAATTTAAGTTAGAATATAAACTGATTTAAACTTTTAACAAGATTAATGCAAATGCTAAATAATGCCAATTCATCCATGCTTCATCTAATTTATCGAATCGTATTAAAAGCGT
>QMCD01001742.1_pt1 | contig 12839 bp, 12 predicted proteins | sample 1821841 | NCBI WGS metagenome assembly QMCD01 (sample SAMN01991225, study PRJNA193472) | Termite gut metagenome, whole genome shotgun sequencing project. | isolation source: worker | host: Macrotermes natalensis | reverse complement strand
GGTGGGCGCGGACAGGGAAATGCACGAAATTCAGGAAATCTTGAGCGCCTCCATTTTTCAGAAAATGCCCATTTTGCAGGCGTTTTCGAGAGTTGAGCTGAATCTATTGGAATCTGATTTCTCTAACCAGTTGTCATTGTTCTAGTTGTTTTGGGACAGCAGTGACCCTAGTCAACCAAATACACATCAAAGCGTTTTCGGAAAAGCAGTCCCTCCGTCTCAGTGAATTGGTGGGTATGAATCTGCGGACGGTCAAGGCGTACATGCTCAAGGAGTCTTTCCAGCTGTAGTAGGTTGGGGTTTCTTCTTCAAGTGGATGCGGTATATCGCTAGAACATAACATGAATATCGCTCTTATCGAAGAATTCCTTCCACTGTTGTCCCGGATCAGCGTCTGTGATGACGTAGTCGATGTCGGCAAATTCTAGCGTCTTCGCGAAAACGATCTTGTCGAATTTCGTGCTGTCCGCAAGAAGAACTCGATTTTTCGCTTGGCGCACCATGGCGCGCTTGACGACGGACTCCGGCTCGTTGGACTCGGTCACGCCGCGTTCACGGTCGAGACCCTTGCAGCTGACGACGGCAAAGTCGACGTTGTACGCTGCGATGGTTCTACACGCCGCTTCGCCCACAAGGCTCAGGGAATGTACCCGCAGATTCCCGCCCGTGGAAATGAGGGATATCCTGGAGGCGCTGTGGTCTCCGAGAATTTTGATGGAGTTCGTGATGACGGTGAGTTTCTTCTTCGCCGCCAACAGGGCGCAGAGCGCGAGGACGGTGCTGCTTGAATCCATCATCAGGGACGCGCCGTCATTGACAAGGCTGACGGCGAGTTCGGCTATTTTCTGTTTTAATCCGTAGTTCGCGACGGTGCGCTTTGCGAAGGAAAGCTCCTCGTTTCCAGGCGTGACGAGAACGGCGCCGCCGTGGCTGCGCTGGAGAAAGCCTCCGGCTTCCAGCTTTTCGAGATCGCGGCGGATAGTCTCCTGCGTCAAGGAGAAGCTTTCACTGAGATCGGCGACGTAGACCCTCCGATCCCGGCGCAGTATATCGAGGATTTGCCGTCTACGCTCAATTCCCAGCATGTCCAGTCCATTTCTCTTGCGCTACAGTTGTAAATTTGCGATTGGTATCATTGATGCTTTCCGGGTAAGCCGGAAGGCATGATGATGGCTCGAATCGATTTTGGCGTATCTGGTGACGCTGTACGCGACCGAGATTATGTGTATCAGGATTGCAGATGTTTTTTGATACGGACGCTCTTACGTGGCGACATCTCGCCTTCCAAGTACCCCGACAACTTCTCGGGAAGGCGGCGTGCGGTACGCCCAAGATTCTCGTCAAGCAGTTTTTGCAGACGCTTCGCGTCGCGTTTCGCTAAAGCTCGGGAAAACTGCCGATGCTCCTCCATCATATGACGTGCATCATCTCTGCTCTCGACATAGTTTTGCCCAAAAATGAGTTTGGCAAAAGCCAAGTTATCCCACAGCATGGACACGGTCTGGAATATCCTGTCCATATGCGCACCTCGGTACATCGCAAAATGAAACGCACGATTCTGGATGAAGATTTCCTTCGCCGTGCTCTCGCCTGTCTCCATGACGTTTTCAAAATATTCCTGAATGCTTCCTACTTCCGCAATCTCCGTATCGGAAGCGTTGAGGCATGAGTAATACCCCAGAATCGGTTCCAGAGCCCGACGCATAATGTAAATTTGCTCTATATCATTTCTGTCAAGAATAACCAAGCGAGATCCTGTGTACGGAACAGACTCCGCAACACCCATCTTTTCCAGCGTCTTTATCGCCTCGCGCACAGGCATGCGGCTCACACCCAGCTCTTGCGCCAAATCCTCGGTTATGAGTTTCTGCCCCATCAAGAGCTTGCCGTCCATAATCCATTCCATCAACTGTTCCATTACCAGTTCCGGAACGCGTTGCGGCTGAATTTTCTCCGTCTTCTGCATCGTTCCTCTCCTGAAAGGCGGTTCATTGAAAACCGCCTCATGTACGGTAAACTTTACACTGCGGCATTATATTGGATATGTAATCCATTCGCAATGTTGGTTCCCGACGGAAACGTTGCGCAGGGACAATGAGACGCTCAATTCAAGGGATCAGACGCTCAGCTTGTCGAGGACAGCCTTGAGATACGCAACCTGCGCCGTCTCTTCCACCAGTTCAGCAGTGTGCTCCGCATTAATTGCATCACCCGCTACTGCGACAACACCGTGATCCACAAGAAGGAACGCCTGGAGATCAGGCGTCTTTTCATATAACGCCCCGACAAGGGGAAAATCTTCTATACGCACCATGGGAGAGGGAATATCCAATACAGGAATCTCGTCTCCCGGCAGCTTCAGCCGTGAATGCCAAGTGGAAAACGCAAGGGGCTTTTTTCTCGAAGCAACAGCTATGGCGTAGGGTGAGTGGACATGCACCACTGCATTCGCCCAAGGGCAAATGCGATAGAGATAGCCGTGCAACACAGCTTCTCGGGTGGGTTTCCCCGCACCCTCAATCAGTGTACCGTCGAAGTCGGTCACGACAAATCCCTCGGCGTGGGCGTCGCCGAAGGATCCACCGCTCGCCTTCACGATCATGCAATCCTTTCCGGGAAAACGAGCGCTGACGTTGCCGCCACTGCCGGTCTGGATGCCCCGCCCGTAAGCGCGCCTGCAGGCGAGGACAAGTTCCTCTTTTATTTTGGAAAGCTCGGTCATGACGATTGCGTCCTTTCATGGATGCGTTTTGCCTCGAACAGGGGAAGGACGTCGCCGAGTATGCGCATGAAATTTTCCGCATCCCAGGCGGCGCGGCCGATGAACAGACCGTCAATGGAGGGCATCCGGATGAGATCCGGCGCATTTTCGTTATTGACGCTGCCGCCGTAAAGGAGGGGAACTCCGCTCCCAGCCTCCGCACCAAAAAGCTCGACAAGGCATTGGCGGAGTGTCTTGTGGCGTTCCTCCGCATATTCCTTTGAGGCGGGAACGCCGGAGACGCCGATGGCCCAGACAGGCTCATAAGCAATACGGAGAGCCTTAGCCTGTTCAGGCTCGACGCCGCGCAGCCCGATTTTCAACTGCATGCGCAACACCTCGTCCGCAAGCCCCGCTTCCTTTTGTTCTCCCGTCTCCCCAACGCAAAGGAGGGGATTGAAGCCATGGCGGAGCGCACAGAGCACCTTTCTGTTTTCCATCACGTCTGTCTCGCCCAGCACGTGACGACGCTCGGAATGACCGATCTCAATAATCCCCACCCCCACTTCCTTCAGCATAAGGGGCGAAATCTCGCCGGTGAACTGCCCCTCGTCCTCCCAGCCCATATTCTGCGCCCCCAAGCGAATGTCGCCTTTCTCGGCGATGACGGAAGCGGCGGACAGGGTGGTGAAGGACGGAATGACGAAAAGCTCCATGCGCTCGCGGCTGATGCCGGAAGTCAATTCACTCAACCGCGACAGGAAATCTGTCGTCATGGTGATGGTTTTATACATTTTGGTGTTTGTGCCGATATAGAGTTTGTCTGTCGCGACCATGAGGAACTTTCTCCTATCGCATGTTGGCGGCGTCCAAGGCTATGATTTCCTGAACCTTTGGAGTGGAAGGCCCATCTTGGAAGGTGAGGGAGAGCCATTCTGCGGTGATTTTTTTGGCGAGTTCCTGCCCGATGACGCGCTCGCCCATGCAAAGGACATTGGCGTCGTTGGAAAGGATGGAACGTTCCGCAGAGAAGTTGTCGTGGCAAACCGTGGCACGGATACCCTTGAATTTATTGGCCGAGATACACATGCCAAGACCGGTACCGCAAATGAGAATCCCACGTTTTGTAAAACCACTGGCAATGATGTTCTCACACGCAAGACGGGCGATAGTAGGGTAATTGATCGGGTCGTCCTTGGAGTCACAGCCCATGTTTTCGACAGTGTGACCCTTGCTTTCGAGAAATGCGATCAACATGTCCTTCATAATGACGGCGGCGTTATCGCAGCCAATGACGATGTGCATGGTTGTTTTCTCCCAAGTTATTTGCATTTTTGGAATATCTAAATGCGGGAACCCCAGCTTTCAAGCGCGACCCGCATGCCTTCGTGGTTTTGCGCCAGTTCTTCCAGGGATGTTCCTCGCGCCGTTGCCTCGACAGCACGTACCGCAGTGTCGGCTCCAATGGCCGTTCCCAGAGGGTGCCCCTGAATCGCGCCGCCAATGCCGATGACAACATCTCTGCCCAACTCTTCCTGAATTTTTGCCTGATTGATAGGTGTCACTCCCCCGCCGACCGTTGTCACGATGGGTCGCATTCCACCCATGGGGAGCGTCTGCGCTTGCACTGTTCGGTAAAAATCGTACATCGTCGCCGGATCACTCCGATTTGGGTACATCGTCATGATCGCGTGCGCTCCTGCCAGCCGTGGCAGCATGCCGATGAACACGCTGTTGGCAATCCCCCCTCGCTCCCAATCCATCACGCCCACCCCGGCGTAATGCGCCATGACGAACAGCCTGTCCCCGAATTCCGCGCAGAGTTCTGCCAAGGAATCCAGACCGCCGAACACGAAATTGACCAGACACGCCCGGATGCCCAGATCGATCACGCACCGCGCATTTTCCATGAGTTGCCGCGGAGTTCCGGAAATGTTCGGCAGATACAGCGTCTCCTTCCCGCTGATCGCTGCCGCCTCCTTCGCTGCCTTCAGATATGCCTCCACCCGTTTCGCTACGGGATTGTACGAAGGCGAGGCCAGCAGTTCATCATCCTTTACCATGTCCACCCCACCCTTGGCTGTCTCGAAAAACAGTTTCGCGCCTTCTTCCGGGGTGAAACCGAGACATGGCTTGATCATGTTGAGGACAAGGGGACGGTCGTGCACGCCCGTCAACTCCCGCAGTTCCCGGATACCTTGGCGCGGCCCGGGATACTGCGCCACGGCCAAACTGTCCAGCTCGATATTGGTAAGCCTGACCCGAAGTGCGGTGGAGACATCGTTTCCCAAAAGGGAAGTCAGCATCGTGGTAAAACTATCGCCGAAATTCTCTCGGGGGAACGCCACGCGGATGAGAAAAACAGGGCCGTCTCCATCTTGTCCGGCGGGCGTGACGTCAATGAGCCTCGCCTGTCGCGTGTCGATCATTTCCCCGGAAATACCTGGCACCTGAATCCATGTACCGACCGACTGGCCGACGGCGAAGCCACCCGCCTTCGCCAGTATGTCGGTGTACCCTGCGCCGAAAACCAAGTAGCTTGCAATTATGCAATTGCCCCGTGTGCTTTCCGGGCGTGCGTGGGGATAGTGGAAGTAGTCAGGCATATATTGCTCCGTCCCGTCTTTTTTAGAGTTACAGTTTCATGTTCTCCAAGCATCGCGACGGCGCAATTCATCCGCCATTGCCCGCGCTGCAGCTTTGCCCCATGCCTCGTCATCGATATTGCCGGGGATGGTCTCGATACGGACGTTCGGCCCCACATGTGAGAGAATCGCCGAAAGGAGCGCGTTGTCAGTCTCAGGGCTGTACAGGTTGCCGTCTTTGCGGGTGTTCTTCCGCATTCCCTCGGTCGGCAGAAGCAGGAGAACTCCCTGTGCCGCCAAGTTGAGGCGCTCGGCGAAAATTTTGCCGATCTTCTTCGCCTCGTCCGGAAGAATCTTGATATGCGCCAAGCTGGGGTTGTGCATATTGTAGACGCGTTCATCCATGCGCGACGGAAAGTCGCCCACGCCGAAATCCACAAAATCCAGCCCTCCCGGCGCGACGACAAGAGGAATGCCTAACTCCGCCGGCTTGACCAGGCGGTGGGAGGCGCCGAAGGAAAAACCTCCGCCGAAGAATTCCGAGGTAATCTCGTGCGTCGTCAGATCGAGGATGCCGTCGAGCACGCCCTCTTCCGCCAGGTTCTCCATGATCCGGCCACCGACGCCGGTGGAGTGAAAGCCAATTGCCTCAATACCCAGCCTGTCCAGTTCCTCCACAGCCGCGACCGCGCCGTTGTTCGTTACGCCCATGAGCGTCAACCCGACAACGGGACGGTTCCCCTTGGCGATAGCCTCCCCCGCATGCAGCGCCATTCCCGCCACGCAGGCGCAGGCGTTGGCAATGATGCGTTTTGTCATGACGTTGATGCCGGTGAAATCGCTGATGGAGGGAATGATGACGATGTCTTTGTCGCCTGCAACGCTGGCGAAGGTGCGACTGCCCGAAGCTACGGTCGTCAAAAGAACAGTGGGAAAACCGATAGGGAGAGCCTGCATAGCGTTGGCAGCGACGGTGGTGTTTTGGACGCCGCCGATTGAGAGCACGCCGTGGATTTCCCCCCTCCGGTGAAGTTGCACGACAGTGGTGCGGACAGCTGGCGTTATGAGCGCGATCAGCTCACCCTTTGGTCTTTCCCGCACGTTCTCCCAGTCGACTCCGACGCTCCGCAGCACCTCCTCGCGGATGATATCGGCTCCGGATGGAACACCGGAGCCGATGGACATATCAACGACAAGCGCACGTGCGCCGCAAGCGGCGATGCACTCGCGCATGAAAGCGACTTCTTTAAACTTCGTGTCGCAACTCGCAATGACGGCGATTGTTTTCATGGATGCTGATTTTCTATTTCACGTCACCGATGACGGGATTGTCCTTAATGCGATCCAACATGGCAGCGTCATGGCACAGCAGGAGATGCTGATCGCTCTTAGCACGAGCCTTCTGATAGGCGATGGACTTCCAGCTCTCCACGATGTTATAGAAACGCCCAGGAGGGGTGATGTCGTAGTGCAATTCCGGTACGGGATTGAGGTTCCCCAGCACGAAGATGGAATCGCCGCAAATGATGTAGGAATCTCCATCTTTACAGTCCACCTCCACGGACATATGACCCGGCGAATGACCAAAAGATTCAAACACACGCACGCCCGGCATGATTTCCGTCTCACCCTCGACCGCCTCGATATTCATGCCCGCATACGGTGGAGTGATGCCCAGAGCGGGCGCTTCGTAAGATTTGTAGTATAAGGGAATCGGATCCATGCAGAATTCCACTTCGCGCTTATGGGCGACGAGACGCGATTTCGCGAATTTCTCCATGTAAAACATGTGATCCCAGTGCAAGTGTGTGAAGACCACGATGTCGATATCGGAGCATTTATAGCCGTTCGCCGCGAGCAGACTCTCGATGTCAAGCCCCTCGTCCTGCCAAGAACCGGGGTGATGATACTTGTTGGCGCGTTCGGTGGGAGCCATACCGGTGTCAACAAGCAGGGTTTTGTCCCCGCCTTCGACAAGATAGACGAGTACGGGCAGCGGCACCTTTTCATTCGGTATATTCTTCAGGTAGGGCTGCACCGAGTGATGATAGTGGTACTGGAAGGGATTGGTGGGGACAAAACCGGTGTTGAGGGGACGAATCTTCAGTGTGGACATTACAGGCGCTCCTTTCGTAAATTGCACGCTCTATGGGTGTACCGCTACAAATATTTTTTTGCGCTTGCCGGTGTTGCTGCTCATGCTTTCCCTGCAACCCGGGTCTGCCCCGTCTTCGCCTTCTTTTCAAAGCTCTTGGCAGTGACTTTTTCGGCACGGCTGCGGGAGGCTGCGTCAATCAGCACCATCGCGATAATCACAATGCCAACGACCAGCGGCTGCGCTGTGGAGGGAATACCTTCGAGATTCATGATGTTGACGATGACAGTCAGGAGAATCGCGCCGACAATAGTGCCGACAACGCCTCCCTCGCCGCCGAGCATCGATGTGCCGCCTACCACAACCGCCGCCACAGTCTGCAGGCCATACGCCTCTCCCATCGCCGCCTCGGCCGCATTCAGGCGGGCTGTCATCAGAAGCCCCCCGATGGCTGCCGTCATGGAGCACATCATAAAGGCGGAGAAAACGGTCTTGTTCAGATTCATGGCGGAATACAGCGCCGCCTCCGCGTTCGAACCATACGCGTAGATGTCCCGCCCCCAAGTGGTGCGCTGCAGGAGCACATAGGCGGTGGCGACGACCGCGACCGCGATGATGATGATGATAGGTACCCTGCCGCCGACATAGCCAACACCGAACCAGGTGAAGCCATCAGGCAGACCGAAAATCACGGCGCCGGACATGACGATGATGGAGAGACCGCGCATGACCCAGTTGGTTGCGTAAGTGGCGACGAAAGAGGGAAGACGGACTATCGACACGAGGAAGGCGTTGACCATGCCGACGGCGGCGCCAATGGCGAGGCCGATGGGAAGAATTGCCGCAGTGGGAACGCCCGATTTCAGAAGCTGCGCGCAGATGCAGCCAACAAAGGCAGCAGTTGATCCCACGGACAGATCCATCCCGCCCGTCAAAAGCACGGCGGTAAGGCCGGTGGAAAGGATCAGCAGCACGCTTGCTTGACGGAGGATGGTGATGTAGTTGTCGAACGAGCGGAATTCCGGAGAGAGCAGACTGTATGCGACAACCACCCCGACCAGGCCGACAAGGCAGAAGAACGCCCTAGACTGGCGGATACTGCGGAAAAGAGTATTCATCATGGACTCCCCGGTATCAATCCCTGTATCTACGGATAAGCGCGTCAGTCACGATGGCAAGCATGACCACGGTGCCGATGATGGCGTTCTGGTAAATGGCGGAGACGCCGACATGATTAAGGCCGTTGCGGAGCACGGCGAGGAGAAGTACGCCAAGAATCGTGCCTGCAACGCCACCCCGGCCTTCCCGCAGGGAAGTGCCACCGAGCAGGGTCGCTGCCACAGCCTCGAACTCCCAACCCATGCCCACAATAGGCTGACCCGATTCGACGCGGCAGGCGGTAACGAGGCCGCAGACGCCGGCGAGGAACCCTACATAGGCGTAAGTCTTAACATATGCCCTCGTGATGCTGACGCCTGCGAGGGAAAGCGCCTCTTGATTGCCACCGAGTCCGAAGATATTTGTGCCGAATTGAGTACGATACAGCAGCACCCAAGTGAGAGTAAAAGCAAGCGCTGCGATAAACACGGGAGTGGGAAGGAACCAGATGCGCGATTCCATGACAAACTCGAACACCGGATGGTAAAAATAAATGGAGGCTCCCCCGGTAATCAGAAGCGATGCCGACATGACGATATTCTGCATGCCGAAGGTGGCGATGAAGGGCGGTATTTTCCCCTTGGCGACCAGCAATCCGTTAACGCTGCCGATAAGGACAGTGGAGAGCACTGCCAAGGCAGCCGCAACGTAGATGTTCAGCCCCAATGTCGCCAGCGTCACCCATGTCACAGTAACGAAGCTGGCCTGCATGCCCAAGGACAGATCCGTGCCCTGCGTGAGCACGATAAGCGTCTGGCCGAACGCTAATATCATCAGGGGAACCGCCTGTCTGACTACGCTTGTAATATTGGGCCAAGTGAGAAAGGTAGAACTGAGCGTGCCATAGATCAGCACGAGCAGGAGCAGCATCCACAGCCCAGGCGGCAGACCCTTCAGCCAGGCAGCAAACTTTCCCGGCTCGGAAGCCTGCTCCCTGCGGACGGAAGCGGCACTAGACATTGGCGGTCTCCTCGTTTTTGGCGCCAAGCATCATCATGGCGCCGATGGCTTCCTGGTTCCAGTTGCCGTCTCCCCGTCTGACTTCGTTCACGATACTTCCGCCATGCATGACGTAGATACGGTCGGACATGCCAATGACCTCGGGCAACTCGGACGAGATCATCAGAATCGCTTTGCCTTCAGTGGCAAGTTTGTCCATGAGTGCGTAGATCTCCATTTTCGCGCCCACGTCGATGCCGCGCGTTGGTTCGTCGAAAATAATGATCTCGGGATCATTCGACAACCATTTCGCCAGAACCACCTTTTGCTGGTTGCCGCCGGAGAGAAAGCGTGCGGGACGGTAAACGTCGGGGGAGGCAATGCGGTACTGCTCACGGTAACGACCGCAAATTTCGTACATTTTGCGGTAATCGATAAGGTAGTTGGGGAAATACTTCCGAAGACTCACAGCCATGATGTTCCAAGCGATGGAGTCCTTCAGCGCCAGCCCCTGGCGCTTGCGATCCTCGCAAACCATACCCACACCCTTCCCGACCATTCGACGGGAGCTATTGCGGCCGGAGACAAACTCTCCTTCCACCCGCAGGGTGCCACCAGCGATGGGGTCAATGCCGAAGATCAGCTTTGCCAGCTCTGTGCGACCCGCACCGACGAGGCCGGCAAGGCCGACGATTTCCCCCCGGTGAATCTCGATGGAGACATTCTTTACTCTGCCGTCCCTGTCGCAGAGATTTTCCGTCTGCAGGGCGATGCCGCGGTCATTGACTGCGGAGCGGGTATAGACCTGGCTGATGTCGCGGCCGACCATCATGTTGACAAGCTCCTCGGGGGTCTTGTCCCCGATATTCACGGTGGCAATATACTTACCGTCGCGGAGAATGGTGATGCGGTCGCCGATACGGGAGAATTCCTGCATGCGGTGCGAGACGTAGATGATGCCGATGCCCTGCGCCTTAAGCCGATGTATCTGTTCGAAGAGAGAGGATATTTCCCGCTCGGACAGGGTGGCTGTAGGCTCATCGAAAACAAGAATCTTCGGCTTGAACGAAAGAGCTTTGGCGATTTCCACCATTTGCTGCTCTGCGACAGACAACTTCTTTACCACTTGTCCGGCGTCAATATAGTCGCAGTTGAGGGAGGAGAGGATCTCATGTGCCTCCTTCCGCATACGCCTGTGATCGATAAGGCCAAGGGCATTCTTGTACTCGCGGTTGAGAAAAATATTCTGCGCCACCGATAGGTACGGTACAAGAGTGAATTCCTGATAGACGGCGGCTATCCCCATGTCGAGGGCGTCTTTCGCTTCGGTGAAGCGCATTGTCTTGCCCTGGAAGACGATCTCACCCTCCTCGGGGACATAGGCACCGAGGATGCACTTGGAAAGCGTGCTTTTCCCCGCCCCGTTTTCTCCCACCAGAATATGAACCTCCCCCGCCCGCAAATCGAAATCGACCTTGTCCAGCGCCTTCACGCCGGGGAAGACTTTGGTTATGCCGCGGGCGGTCAGAATGGTTTCCTGCATTGCGTGCGCCTCCGGAGTAACGGACGGTTTCCCTTGAAAACGAAGTCTTGCAGGTTGGGACACGGCAGCCCCAACCCGCAACCGGAGACTACTTGGTGGCCAGCCACCAAGCGATGCTCTTCATGTAGTCGTCGATGTTTTCGTCCGTGATGAGCGGATCGTCGCGCTCAGCCGGGAAGGGAGTGAAATACGCGGCGGGTGCTGTGCCGTCGTTCAGGTGCTTTACAAGGTAGGCGCAGGCAAGATACGCGGAACCGAAGGGATCGGTATTGTAGGACATGTACATGTCGCCGTCCTTGATGGCTGTGGCGCCATCCTGGTTGCCGTCGAAGCCGGCGATGATAACCTTGCCGCCAAGGCCGGCCGCTTTGACTGCCTGAACCGCTCCAATGGCCATTTCATCGTTGCAGCCAATAATTGCGGCGACGTTCTTGTGCCTCTGGAGGAGATTCTCGACAACCTGCATGCTCTCGACCCGCTTGAAGTTGGCTGTCTGAGAAGCGACGATATTGATGCCGGGATACTTGTCAAAGGCGATACGGAGACCTTCCAGGCGTTCGATCGCGTTCTGCGCACCGGGAGGGCCTTCAACAATAATTACATCGCCCTTGCCGCCGAGTTTTTCCGCAACCGCTTGGCCGATGATGACGCCTGTTTCATAATAGTCGACACCGGTACGGAGGAATGTCTGTACCGCCGCAGGCGTGCCGATGGTGGCGACGGGAATGTTGGAACGCATGGCCTTGCGGACGCCGGGCATAATGCCATTCGTGTCGACGCAGTGGACGATGAAGGCGTCAACGCCCTTCTGCATAAGGTCTTCCATGATCTTGACCTGTTCCTCGACCGAGTCATTGGTGGAGGGAGCCATGAGAATGGAATCGAAGCCCATGTCCTGTCCCGCCTTTTCCGTCCCCTTCAGATTGCCGACCATGTAGGGATTTGTAGAATTTTTGACAATACAGGCAATGGTGTAGCGCTTATTGGCCTTGACGCTTGAGGTGATGCCGGGGCCGATGCCGACAGTGGGCAGATCGCTCCCGGGAGCGGCTGCAAGGGCGGGTGCGCCGAGGACAAGGACAACAGCCACAAATGCAAACAGCAGTTTCTTCATGGCACTCCTCCATTATGACAGACATGGTTCAAACCTGAACTACATGTGATATTGGATCCAATATCCAACATCCTCTAGTACACAATACATTCAAACATTCGTTAGTCAAACGGTTTTTTCAAACTTCTGATTTCTTTTTCAAATTTTTGATGATCCGACAATTGCACCGCATTGATAGCTGGTGTCGTATGGCGATGCGTAGCAGATGGAGCCGATGAAGAAGTTTACCCGAATGATACGCTCACATCGGGAGCTGATCCTGAACTGGTTCAAGGCACACAAAGAACTCAGTAGCGGGATAGTCGAGGACATGAACAACAGGTTCATTACCGCTCATGCTCTCTTGCGCGCTGTCGCGTAGTGGGGATTGTGGGATACATGGTCTGGATGAGGTCGCGGCGCTTGGCCTCGGCCTGCTGATCGGCAAAGCGGACAGCCACCCGACCGGTCGCTGCCGCCTGAATCATGCGGTCGCAAAAAGCGCTGTCACCGTCGAGACGGAGGACATCCCCGAAGCGCTGCTTCGCCACGGTGAGGGCAAGAATCGACGCGTCGAGAGAAGCGTCCCTGCTGACGCGGAAGGATTCCCCGTCGTCACGGAGGGCGTCCTTGCCGACGTTGTAGATGACGGTGCCGCGCTTCGTCACCGTGTCCGCGAAGGAGGCGATAGTGTTGGTGAATACCCTGCCCGTGTCCTCCGCCCG
>QMCD01001740.1_pt1 | contig 12855 bp, 10 predicted proteins | sample 1821841 | NCBI WGS metagenome assembly QMCD01 (sample SAMN01991225, study PRJNA193472) | Termite gut metagenome, whole genome shotgun sequencing project. | isolation source: worker | host: Macrotermes natalensis | reverse complement strand
AAAACAGAACGTCTTCGACGACTTTATCGGTGCGGCGGAATACCTTGTAGAAAAAGGCTACACTTCGCCCTCAAAATTGGCCATCAATGGCGGTTCGAACGGCGGTCTGTTGGTGGGCGCATGCATGGTGCAGCGACCCGATCTTTTTGCCGTGGCCATTCCGCAGGTAGGTGTACTCGACATGCTGCGCTACCACCGCTTTACCGTGGGTTGGGGTTGGATGGTCGAGTACGGCAGCGCCGACAATGCGGAGCAGTTCGATTATATATATAAATACTCGCCTCTGCACAACTTGAAAGAGGGAGTCTGCTATCCGGCTACAATGGTTACCACGGCTGACCACGACGACCGCGTGGTACCGGCACACTCATTCAAATTCACCGCGAAATTGCAGGCTGTGCAGGCGTGTGACAAACCGGCATTGATCCGCATAGATACCAACGCGGGTCACGGCGCAGGCAAACCCACATCGAAACGTATAGACGAGGCTGCCGACGTATACTCGTTCGTTTTCCTGAATACGGGTAGCGAGGTTAAATTATAGTGAGTTTCGTGAAACACACGTTAAAAGTCTATAAATTCGGCGGGGCTTCGGTGAGTACCGCGGCAGGAGTACGTAACCTCGCGGCGATAGTGTCTGCCGAAAAAGGCGACCTGCTTGTCGTGGTGTCGGCAATGGGGAAGATGACCAATGCCTTGGAGGAAGTGGTCGAAGCCTTGTTCAAGAAAGAGAGATATGATTTAGGCGCTATTACGGAGTACCATCGGGGTATATGTGCCGACCTTTTCGGGGAGCGCGGAATACCGGATCGTACGCAGACATTTTTAAGAGAGCTGGAAGATACGGTTTCTTCCTTTAAGGGAGGGGATTATGATGCGGTGTATGACAGTATAGTGAGCTATGGCGAACTTATTTCGACCTCTATAGTCGCCGAGTTTCTCGAAGCACGGTGGATCGATGCAAGAGTCTGTTTTGTTACGGATCATCGCCACCGCGATGCCAATGTCGATCTCAAAGCCACGGAGCCACTCCTGCGTGAAGCGGTGAAAGGTGTTTCCATAGCAGTAACACAGGGTTTCATCGGTTCATACGGGCAGTGCGAAACCACTACTCTGGGACGGGAAGGTTCGGATTACTCGGCAGCCGTAGCGGCCTACGTTCTCGATGCAGAAAGCCTTACCATCTGGAAAGACGTACCAGGGGTGATGAACGCCGACCCGAAATTTTTCCCATACGCACGCCTGATATCGGAGCTTACCTATCTCGATGCGATAGAGTTGGCGTACAGCGGCGCACAGATCATTCATCCTAAGACTATCAAGCCGCTGCAAAACAAGGCCATACCACTCTATGTGAGACCTTTCGGTTCACCATGGGAAGCGGGAACGATCATCCATGACGAGATGTCGAAACCTGTCGAATTGCCGGTCATGATACTTAAGCGCAGGCAGGTGTTGTTGTCTATCCGTCCTCGAGATTTCTCGTTCGTGCTCGAAGACCGTTTGTCCGAGATTTTCTATCTGCTATCCCTCTTTGGGGTTAAGGCTAACCTGATACAAAGCTCGGCGGTGAACCTGAGTATGTGCGTCGACGACTCGCGCAATGTGAACGGACTTGTCGAACGACTTGCGACCGAAGGTTTCAGGGTTGTGTATAACGAAGGATTGGAACTGCTTACTGTGCGTGGCTATACACCCCGGGTACTCGAGAAATATACCACGGGCGACGATGTTTATCTTGTACAGAAAACACGCCGTACATTTCGGGTTGTACGGCGGTTTATGCCTGAATAACGTAACGTACGCGCTCCGGTATTGGCCGGAGCGCATACGTTTTAGGAAGTTGTCAGGCCTTGCAGGTCATTGACTGCGCCAACGGGATCTTCTCCACGCGGCGTTGGTGGCGACCGCCCTCGAACGCCGTTTTAAGGAATGCGTCGACAATGGCGGCGGCCTCGGTGTTGTCTATGAACCGTGCGGGCAGCGAGCATACGTTGGCATCGTTATGTGCACGCGCCAACTCGGCGACTTCCACCTCCCAGCATAGCGCCGCACGTATTCCCCTGTGTTTGTTAAGCGCCATAGAGATGCCGTTGCCGCTCCCGCACAGGGCTATACCATGCGGCAGTTCGCCACTCTCGATTGCTTCCGCGAGAGGATGGGCGAAGTCGGGATAGTCGACGCTCGTTTCGTCGTGTGTTCCGAAATCATGGACATCGTAGCCCATACCGTCGAGGTAGCCTACTAAAAATTCTTTCATCTGGTAGCCCGCGTGGTCGCACGCGATGCCGATCTTTTTCTCGTCATTCATAATTAGTCACTCATGGTTCATAATTCCCGACAGAAATCGAGTATTGCTTCAGCAGCTTTCTTAGGTTCTTCGACGAAACCTATATGCCCCGACTTTTCGAGCCACAAAACTTGTGCCCGCGGATGCAGGCGCACCATCTCTTCGGCAAGTTCGAGGGGTATGTACTCATCGTTTAAGCCGTAGATGAACATCTGCGGCACAGCGCTTTGTGAAAGTGTATCGTTGTTGTCGCGGCGCTGTTCCATGCCTCGCAGCAAAGCTAATACGCCGTCGTCCTCGGTCAGGCAGGCCTGATCGGAAAGTTCTTCTATATGGCCGACGAAACGCTTGCGGTTGGCCGGTGCAAAGCTTTTTGCGACCGTCGTTGCCAATAGATCTTTCTTTCCCGCCTCGACCACGGCTATCTCGCGGCGGCGGCTCTCGCGTTTCTCATCGCTGTCGGCCATCGCTACCGAGTGGAAGAGGATGATCCCCGAAAGCATTTCAGGGTATTTGCGCAGAAATTCCAATGCGGCATAACCGCCCATAGAATGCCCGCAGATCACGCATTTCGTAACGTTTAACTCTTCCAGTGCGGCATGTACCGTATCGGCGAGAAACACCATGGTGTGTATTTCTCCCTTGACCTCGGATATGCCGTGGCCGGGCAGGTCGATCGCGATCACACGCAGTTGTGGCTTCAGCAATTTTGTGAAATCCTCCCATACTTCGATGGATTCGAGGTAGCCGTGCAGCAATACAATTACAGGCCGCGTGCCCACACCGTCTTCAGTAGGTCTATTGCCGGTGTCGCTTATTCTCAGGGCCGTCCCCGCGGCCGATATAAATTTTTCCATAGTGGTGCCCTGCGGGGCAATTATTTTTATCAGCTATCCCGACATAGTTACGTTGGCGTAAGACTATGAAAGGTGCTAAAACATTAGATCTCTTCTTTGAATACTCTTAGCGCAGGCCCTGTGAGGGTTATATCGCGGAACCCGTAATGAAAGGGCTCTAACCCGACTATCAATTCTCCTCCCAAAACTCCTACCGTGATCTTGTGTCTGCCGTCATCTGTATGCCTGCCAAGATCGGAAAACGTGTAGATGCCGCTATGACTGCCACGATGGCGCCTGTGCCGCAGGCGAGGGTTTCTCCCTCGACCCGTCGGTGCCTATGCCGCAATGATGGTCACAGAGCCGCCGCACTTCATCGGATGTAACTTCCGCATCGCACAGAAGCACAAAATCTTTCCCCGTGCCCTCGTATTTCCAAAAAACCAATGCCATAACGCGATAAAAGTACTATTTTTGTACGTTATAAACAACCTTTCGCGATGATAAAAGAGATAGAACAGCACCGTTCGGTGCGTAAATATCTGGACAAACCTGTGCCACAGGATGTGTTGGATGAAATTCTGACTGCCGGTACGCGTGCCTCTAATACGGGCAATATGCAGCTTTATAGCATGGTGGTAACCACTTCGGTCGAGTTGCGCGCCGAATTGTCACCCTGTCATTTTAATCAGCCGTGTGTCAATCAGGCGCCGGTGCATATCACTTTTTGCGCCGATATAAACCGCTTCGACAAATGGTGTCGCCAACGCGGCGCAACACCGCAATACGATAATTTCTTGTGGTTCACCGAGGCGGTTATCGACGCTTCGCTCGCCTCGCAGAACGTTGCCTTACAAGCCGAAGCACATGGGTTGGGTATTGTACACCTCGGTACTGCTATACATAGCGCTGAAAAAATAGCGAAAATACTGAACCTTCCCGCGGGTGTTGTGCCTGTGGTGTCGATGGCCATGGGTTACCCCGACCTTTCGGCAGGAGAGATACCTCTCACCGATCGCCTGCCGTTGGAGGCGGTGGCGCATGTTGAGAAATACCGCGACTATTCGGAGGAAGATATCGACCGACTGTGGGCGGCACGCGAGGTGAGCGCCGAAACCGCGGCCCTGATAGAGGCCAACAGGTTGCCTAACCTTGCACGCATATTCACCGAGCGCCGCTATACCGGTCCCGACAACGTCGCTGTATCACGTGCCTACCTCGATTTTGTCAAAAAACAGGGATTTTTCAATCAGTGAATGTGTGCCTGCGCAGGGCGAAAATTAATTGACAATAAAGAAATTGAAAATGGGAAATGAGTGCCGGACATCGTGGTGCACCGCCGCCGGAAGACGGCGAGCGATGAGGTCTGTTTCGCACCTTATCTGCAAGAATACAAAACGTCCTTGCAATTTCCCATTATCCATTATTCATTTTCCATTATTAATAGTTCTCTTAGTCTCTTGCGCAACTTCGCGCACGGGATATGTTCTTACACGTAATATCGTTGTCCCCGATCGCAGCGTGCCTGTCGCATATCGTATTACTGCATCGGAAGTTACTCCTTATATCCGACTTTCTCCGGCTCCTCGGTTGCGTTTCGGCGCCCCGCCGACGATTCTCGACAGTGCATTGATCCTTCGTTCGGAACGGAATATAGAGGCTTACCTTCGTGGCCGCGGATATTACGATTCGCGTCTCGATTGGCGTATAGATTTACGCGGCCACCGCGCAAGGACCACATATACCATTACGCAAGGGCAACCCTACCGGATCGGCAATGTGAGCTATGTGTTGTATGACAGTCTGCCCGTCGACACTCTCGGGAGGTTGATTAACCCTGGCGATGTTTTCGATGTCGAAGTTCTCGACGCCGAACGGAGGCGGATAATGGCCGATATGCGTCATCGCGGGTATTATGATTTCACGATTAATAATATCGAATTCATTGCCGACACAACGCGCGATGACCGCCTCGTGGGCCTGACCCTTGCCGTGCGCGAAAACCTCACGGGATATAACGGGCGCGGGGAGCCTATTTATGCATCAAATCGCCGTTACTTCATAGGGCAGGTTATGGTAGACCCTTTCCGTAATTCGCCCGACATGCCCGGCGACACCTTGCATACCGATGGTCTCGACATTTTGCGCCGCGGCCGGTTGAGGCTCCATGCCCGAACCTTGCGGCGCGCTATCGCTATACGCCCAGGGCAGCTTTACGATGCTGTCGTGGTGGATGAAACTTATGCCGAGATCATGCGTTTGGGGTATTTCCGGAGCGCTGCGATCCTCTTCGATAATCTCGGTGGCGATACTTTGCGTTGCCGCATCGACTGCACGCCGGCCATGCGCCAGAGTATCCGTACCGATATAGAAGGCAGTTTTTCATCCAACTTCACGGCTCTCGGTGCGACATTGGGTTATGGAAACCGTAATCTTCTGCGCGGTGCCGAATCGTTCGATGCAAACCTTACGGGTCGTTACGAATTTTTGCGTTCCACGGCGCGCGCAGGCTCTTACGAGATCGGCGGCGGCGTTTCGATAACTCTGCCGAGGTTACTCTCGCCCGTAACATGGCGCGCTCATGATCCGCGCACTAAATTGGAGGCATCGTTCAACTATCAGGATCGTCCTATATATCGCCGTACACTTTCGAGCCTGCGGTTGGCTTACACATGGAGCAACGGACGTCAGAGCGCGTTTATATATCGTCCGATAGACCTTAACCTGATAGATGTGCGGTACATTGACGATGCATTCCTCGCAAACCTGCACAACCCCTATCTGCGAAATAGTTACCTGTCGCAGTTGGTTCCGGGAACGTCGTTTGCCTGGGTTCGTAATGGTCGTCCCACGGTACGTTTCGGGGCCGAGACTGCGGGGAACCTCTTTTCGCTATTTTCGCGTGCTATCGACGGGCGTTTTTCGCGATATGCACGTATCGAGGCAAGCATAGCCAATGCTGTTACCACAGGGTCGAAGACGAGTTTCGTCTGGCGTGTGCTTGCGGGTGGGGCCGCATCCTACGGTAATTCGGGATCGAACCCTATACCCGTCGATCGTCTTTTTTACAGCGGCGGGAGTAACAGTATGCGCGGATGGATAGTGCGCCGCTTAGGCCCGGGAACCCTGACAAACGACAGTAAAGATTACCCTTCGCAGGTAGGTAATATGAAGTTGGAAGTCAATGCGGAGTTCCGTTTTCCTGTATGGGATTTTGTACACAGCGCCGTGTTTGTGGATGCTGGAAATATATGGTTCGCCGGCCGCCGCGACTATGATGATGCACAAATGAACGACGACGCAATGTTCAGGTTCGAAAGTTTTTATCGGCAGTTGGGGCTTAATACGGGTTTAGGTTTACGGTTGGATTTTCGGCGATTCCTGTTCAGGATAGACTGGGGCGTAAAACTTCACGATCCGGGTCTGCCTTCCGGCGAACGCTGGATACACGGACTTAAATTACGCAATACCGCCCTTAACTTCGGCGTGGGGTATCCGTTCTGATACGCACCCTGTATTGATGGATAATGGTTGGCCGCGTATCACGCGGCCTTTTGCCATTCCTGACAGCCTTTGAGCAAATTGGCAAAACTTGCTCGTGAGAGCAATTATTGAGTTTTCATCTCGAAGCGTGGAGCGAGAGATGAAAACTCATGGTGCGTAGCCACACAGATTATGTTTTTTGATTCTGAGGTCGCACGATAAGAGGTACGTTCACTATCAAATTTCTCTCTTCGTCGTGCCCAATTTTATGGCGACGAAGAAGAGTATGGTGAAGGCAAGTAACGACGAGCCACCGTAGCTGAACAGCGGCAACGGAATACCGATTACGGGCATGATTCCCAGCGTCATGCCGATGTTGATGATAATGTGGAATAGGAATATTGATGCCACACTATATATATATATTCGGTTGAACGCCTCGCTCTGACGTTCGGCCATGCGCATAAGCCTCAGAACGAGCATAAAGAACAGTCCCACCACCAGAACGCTTCCCAGAAAACCCCACTCCTCTCCCACGGTGCAGAAGATATAATCGGTGCTTTGCTCGGGTACGAAACTGAAGCGCGTTTGCGTGCCCTGCATATACCCTTTGCCGAGCCAGCCGCCACTGCCTATGGCGATCTTCGATTGGTTGGTCTGATAACCTACATTGGTTACATCGCGTTCGAGGCCCAGCGTGTCGAGGATACGCACTTGTTGATGAGGTTCGAGAACGCTTTCGAAGATATAGTCGACGCTGTGGGTGAATGCCACGCAGAACAGGAACATGAGGACGTAATTACGTACACTCCGCAGTCGGTTGCGATAGGCATAGCTCAATATGGCGGGCAATGATAGCACCGTACAGATCAGAAGAGCTATATATAGAGAGATTCGCAGACCTGCCAACTCCGCTCCGAAATAGAGGAGGACAGTCCCCAAGGCTAACGATGCGAGATAGGACAATTTGACTTTCAGACGGCCGTTGCCAAAAGTTTCGGCAAGGACGAGTACGATGATCGTGCCCGCCAGAATGGTGAATGGCGTGAGTACCATGGCACATACGAAGAGTATAGCCATCGCTGCCGCAATCGCGAATATCCAACCGTTCATCCCCTCGCGGTAGAAAACGAGCATGAACGACGCAAAGACTATAGCCGATCCCGTGTCGCGCTGCATGATGATTATAAGTGCCGGAAGCAGTATGATCGCGAACGGCCAAACCACATCGCTCGTACGCCTCGGTGAATAGTTGTACCGGCTCATATAGCGCGCAAGGGCCAACGCAGTGGTGAATTTGGCAATCTCGGCGGGTTGTACGCCCGTGCTGCCTATCATTATCCACGCCTTGGCACCGTTGACCTCTGTGCCCACGAAGAGTACGGCTATAAGTACCAATATGGCTATCCAATAAAACGGGTAGGCGAAGATATGGTAGTATTTATCGTCGATAAGCAGTATCGCCAATCCTATGAAGAGACTTACTCCTATCCATATCATCTGGCGTCCGTAACGCGTCGAGAAGTCGAACATCCCAGCGCCGTCCTCCTGCAATACCGAGTAGATGTTACCCCATCCGAGAGCGACCAACGCCAGATAGATGAGCACCGCCCACCGGTCGATCTTACCTATATTGAGTTGGTTTGCGGTCATAAGCGGGATAACTGATTTTCATGTCGCGGGCCTGCTCCACGAGCCATGGGCGGCGTATGGTGTCGGTGAGATATTGTTCGACGATAAGCGACGCCACGGGGGCCGCTTTCGCCCCCCCCACCCCGCCGTTCTCGATATATACTGACACGGCTATCTTAGGTTGCTCACGAGGTGCGAAACACATGAATGTCGAGTGGTCTTTATGGCTGTTTTGCGCCGTGCCGGTCTTGCCGCACATTTCGATTCCTTCTATCCTGTGGTGGTATCCCGTGCCGCCCGGTTCGTTCACCGCGCGCCACATACCCTCGACGATCGGGCCGTAGTGTTTTTCTTCGAGGTCGGGATAGATCGGCTCGTAGAAACGTGCGTCGATAGAGTCGCGGTCGTGTATGCGTTTGACTATATGCGGAATATGGTAATGTCCGCGGTTGGCGATGGTGGCTGTAAAGTTGGCGAGTTGAAGTGGCGAGGCGAGCATCTTGTCCTGCCCGATGGCGAGCGTGAGCACGGTCATCGAGTTCCAGGAACCGCGGTACTCCTTGTCATAAGTGGCCACCGTCGGCAGCGAACCCGGCAACTCGTCGAGAAAGTCCGACCCGAGCCTGTGGCCGAACCCGAAAGTCCCAACCCTTTCGGACCACGCCTCGAAGCCCGCCTTAACGTTAGGGTACTTGCTCCGGTTGTCGATGATATTGCGGAAAACATAGCAGAAATAGGCGTTGCACGAGGTCTGGATCGCGAAATAGAGGTCCAACGGCGAGGCGTGGGCATGGCATTTCACGCCGCGCCCCACGTGGTAGCCCTCGTTGCACGGGTAGCGCATATTCGGGGTCAGCACCCCTTCCTGCATCCCGATCATGCCGTTGACCAGCTTGAACGTCGAGCCGGGGGGATAGTGCGACTGCACGGCGCGGTTGAGCAGCGGTTTGCGCGGGTTGTCGCGCAGGTTGCTGTAATTCTGGCTGATCTCGCGGCCCACCATCTCGTCGGGGTCGTAGGTGGGGCTGCTGGCCATAACCAGTATTTCGCCCGTCGCCGGCTCGATGGCGACCACGCTGCCCACCTTGCCCGCCAACAGTTCTTCGGCGAGGGTCTGGAGCCGTAGGTCGATCGTCGAGGTGATCGCAGTTCCCGGCACGGGGAGCGTGTCATAGATACCGTCGGCATAGGAGCCCTGCACCACGCCGTGGACGTCGACCATGCTTATCTTTATCCCCTTCTTTCCGCGCAGAACGTCCTCGTAGGCGCGTTCCACACCACTCAGGCCGATATAGTCGGCCGGGCGGTAGAATTCGTCGCGGTCGAGGTCGCTCTGCCTCACCTTACCCACATAACCCAGCAGGTTGCCCCCTATCTTCCGCGGGTAGGAGCGAATGGTGCGGTAGATCGTGTGAAAGCCCGGGAAACTGCGTTCGTCCAACCGGAGTTTCACCTCCTTGGGAAGCATCTCGAATATCATCGACGCCTGACGGGTCGACTGGCGCCGCGCCTTGTCCAGCGCCTTTGTGAGCTGCTCCTTCGTGATCCCGATGATCGAACACATCATCAGCGTGTCGAACGGCTTCACCTCGCGCGGGGTCACCATAAGGTCGTAGACCTCGCGGCTCTGCACCAGGAACTCGCCGTTGCGGTCGTACACTTCGCCTCGCGTGGGGTACTGTATCTCATAGCGCAGGACGTTATTGTTGGCCGAACGCTTGTACTGCGGGTCGAGTATCTGTATATGGAACAGCCTCAGCACGATGACCGCGAAGATGACAGCCACCATAATGAAAAGTGCCGATGTGCGCGGGAGCCTCATACGTCAGAGGGTCGTTTTTTTTCCGTAAGTGCCGATAAGCAGGAACTGCGAGAACCAGATGAGCGTCACCGTCAGGGCGGCGCTGAGCGCGGTTTTCAGAAGTATGAGATAGAAGTGGCTGAATGTCAGCGCCTCGAAAGAGAAGTATATCAGGCAGTGGATCAGTACCGCCAGCGATATGTAGCGCACGAACTTGCCGCCGCCTATCCTCCCCGAACAAGGGATCCCGCCCTCGCCGACGCTCTCCTTGCCGATCATCAGCATCATCGTCTGGCGGCGGGAGAAGGCTGTGACGAGGGCCGCTATGGTATTCAGGCCCGCCATCCCGGTCATCACATCGGTCGCCGCGCCGATCGCCAGCCCAAGCAGCAGCACCCAAACCGAAGCCAGCTCCATCGGCAGCAGCAGCACGAACGCCACATAGACCAACGGGTTTATATACACGCTGAGGTTGAGGTTGTTGAACAGGAAAGTCTGCAACAACAACAACGTAACGAAAAACAGCGCGTATTCTAAAGCCCGGTGCATCTTTTTAATGTTTCGGTTATTGGTTAAATCCATGCACTTTTAGTGCATGGTGGTATAGTGGATAGTTGTTAAGGTTAACCTTGATAACTATCCACTATACCCTTCGAGCCACAGCCGTTCAGCCTGGTCGTAATATCTGATCAGCAATACTTTGCGCAGTGCCGAAAAGCGCGTCGCCAACCTGACTTTCACGTCGAAGTATCCGGCATCGGTCATCCGGTACTCCTCCACCGTGCCTATCGTCACATCTTTCGGGAAGCGCGACGAGTAGTCGGTCACCACAGTGTCTCCGACCGTGATCTGGGCATACCGTTGTATCTCCGACAGGGTCACGTATTGCGGGTCGCGGCCGTCCCACAGCACAGAACCAAGGTAATCCTTCCCTTTGATGCGGCCGCTGGTGCGGAATTCGGTGTTCAGCACCGAGATGCCGACCGAGTTCCTCTCACCGCAATCCATTATATACCCCACGATATGGCCCTTGGGCGTAAGCACCGCCATCTCCGGCTCCACGCCGTCGCGGCGGCCTTTGTCGATGGTGAAGGTATTCTGAGGACGGGTCAGCGTGTTGCTGATCACCGTAGCCTGCATCACCACATAGTCTGCCGCCTCGCCCACGAGGGTGTCCGGCAACGGGGCGGCTTCGGATGCCGCGGTGTGGTATGCCTCGAGCTCGTTGCGCAGCCTCACGACTTCGTCTGCGAGCATCTTGTTCTCGCGGCGCAGGTGCAGATAGCTGTCCGCCTCCGCTATTTGCTTGTATATGCCGCCAGCGACGATATTTGCCGCCGAGAGCATCCGCGCGCGAGTGTAGCCCGTACTGTTCGAGTAATGGTTTATCGCTATGATCTCCAATACGATAAAGATCACGAACACGTAAACCCTCTTTATGAACAGTATGAGTTTTTTCATCTTTTACAATTGAAAATTGACAATGGACAATTGACAATTATGGCCTCGCTCATCATTGTCAACTGTCCATCGTCCATTGTCAATTATTGTCAACTGTCAATTACTTCATCAGGAACGAGAACTTATGAATATTCTTCAGAGCGATCCCTGTACCGCGCGCCACTGCCCTCAGCGGGTCTTCGGCCACGATGAACGGGATATTGGTCTTCTCCCTGAGCCTGCGGTCGAGCCCTTTGAGCAGTGCGCCGCCGCCAGCGAGGTAGATACCCTTGCGCACGATGTCGGAATATAGCTCCGGCGGCACCATTTCGAGCACCTTCATCACCGTGGCGTCGATCTTCACCAGCGACTTCTCCAAAGCATAGGCTATCTCGCTGTACGAGAGCGTGAGCGTCGTCGGGAGCGAGGTGAGCACATTCGGCCCGGTGACCACGAAGTCCTCCGGCTCGTCTTCGAGTTCCGAGACTGCCGCGCCCACGGCTATCTTTATATCCTCGGCCGTGCGTTCGCCGATCCGGATATTGTGCTGCTGGCGCACGTAGCTCTGTATATCCTCCGTCAGCACGTCGCCGGCCACGTTGATGCTCTCGCTGCACACTATGCCGCCCAGCGAGATACACGCGATCTCGGTCGTCCCGCCGCCTATGTCGATGATCATGTGCCCTTCGGGGGCCTCGACGTCGAGGCCCGAACCCAGCGCTGCCGCCATAGGTTCGTATATCATATAAACCTCGCGTCCTCCGGCATGTTCGGCCGAGTCGCGCACGGCGCGTATCTCGACGTTCGTCGAACCCGAGGGTATACATATCACCATCTTGTGCGACGGGCTGAACAGGCTTCCGCGCGAGCGCACCTTCTTTATCATTCCGCGGAGCATCATCTCCGTGGCGTTGAAATCGGCGATCACGCCGTCCTTGAGCGGCCTTATGGTCTTGATATTGCTGTGGGTCTTGCCGTGCATCTGGCGCGCCTGGTTGCCTATGGCGACCAGTTTGCCGGTCTGGTAATCGAGCGCCACGATAGACGGCTCGTCGACCATTATCTTACCGTCGCATATTATCACGGTATTTGCGGTCCCGAGGTCGATCGCCAGTTCCTGTGTCAGTGAAAATAATCCCATTTATACTCTTTGTAAAGGCGGTTTCGGTGAAATCCGTTAAAAATATTAAAAATATCCGGAAGATGCAAGTTTAATGCCTGAAATGGCGCATTCCGGTAAAAACCATCGCCATGCCGTGCGCATTGCAATAGTCGATGCTCTCCTGGTCGCGCACCGAGCCGCCGGGCTGGATCACGCATTCGATCCCCTCGCCGTGGGCGATCTCCACACTGTCGGCGAACGGGAAATAAGC
>QMCD01001739.1_pt1 | contig 12856 bp, 11 predicted proteins | sample 1821841 | NCBI WGS metagenome assembly QMCD01 (sample SAMN01991225, study PRJNA193472) | Termite gut metagenome, whole genome shotgun sequencing project. | isolation source: worker | host: Macrotermes natalensis | reverse complement strand
ACGATGTACTCAAACGTCGCAATAAACTGTCTTGTCGTCTCTATAATCTTTGAAAAGTACCGTTCCTTCCACACATGCCCGCTTTGTCCGGTGAGTTTATTGTATGCCTTGGCGAAAACGCTGTTAATCCATTGCATAATCCTGGGTAAGGGAGAGTTTTTCCCCGGATTGAGCATAAGATGGACATGATTCCCTATGACATTGAAATTGAGCACTTGAAAGGAATACTTCTTTTTGCATCTTTCAATAACATCCTCGAAAAGATCGGAAAACCTTTTGTCGAAAATGATTTCATCCCGATTGATTTTGCAGATCACGTGGTATGAGGCATAGGGTTTGAGTTGTCTGCGGCGATTACACCTGTTCAGGCGGTTATGTCTATTCTTCATACGAATGGTATGGCATTGATTTGGGTTTTTGCTTGTATTTGCAGAGAGAAAAATATTAAAAAATATTACACAGAGGAGGAATATTAGAGGAAACTTACACAGAGGAAGAAAAATTGCATTTACACAGAGGAGGAAATGCCCTCAGTTTTGCAATTCCCTCCTCTGTGTAAATGCCTAAAAAGAATTATCCGTATACCAAGCCTTTTTTTTGTATCGGTACATCAAAATCGTAGGATTTTTAACTTTTTTCCGTAAAAAAATATGTATTGTTGACCTGTGTATTCCAATCAAGGGAAGCGCATAAAAATTTTAAAGAAAGTTCGTAAGAATATTCATGTACTTCACGCTCAATGAAGACATAGAATGAATTATAAATTTTTTTAGGAGAAAAATATGAGCAAAAAGATCGTTGTAAGTGTTTTGTTGGTGCTGTTTACTGTTGCATTGGTGTTTGCCGGCGGCGGACAGCAGAGTCGTAGTGACGGCGGGTTAATCACTGTCGGCATCATCAATAATCCTCCCTCTGAATCGGGGTATCGTACCGCAAATGACAGGGACATGAAAGAGGTTTTTACCGGTAATGGTTATGCCGCTTCTTTTGCGTACAGTATTCAGTTTGAGGAACAACTGGTTGCTTTTAATCAGTTTGTGACAAACGGTGTGGATTATATCCTTCTTTCTGCTGCCGCCACCGACGGTTGGGAAGGCGCTTTAAGGTCCGCGCAGGAAGCCGGTATCAAAGTATACCTCTTTGACCGCATGATTTCCGCTCCCGAAAGCCTTTACGAAGCCGCTGTTGTTTCCGACATGGCTGAAGAAGGAAAGACGGCTGTAAACTGGCTGAAATCCCAGAATCTTGGCACCTATAATGTTGTCCATCTTCAGGGCGTTATGGGTTCCGATGCCCAGATCGGCCGGACCGCGGCTCTTGACGCTGAATTCGCAACCGGCGCGATGAGCAAAGTTATTCAGCAGACCGGTAACTGGAGTTCCGACGAAGCAAGGGCTATTGTTGAATCCGTTATCAACGCGGGAACTCCCTTCAACGTAGTATATGCCGAAAATGATGACATGGCGCGCGGCGCCGTTGCCGCTCTTGACGCTGCTGGTATCACCCACGGTGTGAACGGTCAAGTTGTTATTATGGGCTTTGACTGCAATAAATGGGCTTTGGAAGAACTTCTTGCGGGCAACTGGAACTATAACGGTCAGTGCAGCCCCTTCCAGGCAAAAATTATTGACGGATTGATTAAATCCGGAACAACTCCTGCCGTGAAGAAAATTATCAACGAAGAAAAAGGCTTTGACGCAAAAACCATCACCCGGTCCGACGTTGATACATACGGTATCTAATCTCGCAGTGCTGGTTACTGATATCAATCGTAATCAGTGTTGATAAAAGTATAGTGCGGGTAAACAGGGTTTCATGTGTGCTCGTACTATGCTTTTTTCTTGCCTTTGCATATTTGCAATGTCATTTTTAAGGAAGGAGAATGCTTAATGCAGGAAAATGAAGTATTGGTCATGCAGCAAATAAGCAAAGCATTTCCGGGAGTCCGCGCCTTATTGGATGTAGATTTTACGCTTCGTAAAGGCGAAATTCACGCGCTTATGGGCGAAAATGGAGCCGGTAAATCGACCTTGATCAAGGTTTTGACCGGAGTCTACGCAAAAGATAAGGGGCTTATTTTTATTGACGGTGTTGATGGCTGGGTCAACATTAAATCACCTCAGGAAGCCCAGAATTTAGGCATCAGTACGGTGTATCAGGAAATTACGCTTTGTCCCAATTTGACTGTAGCAGAGAATATGTTTATCGGGCGCGGCTCGTACCAATTCGTTAACTGGGGCAAAATGAGGCAGGATGCAAAAAAAATTCTTGATAATCTCGGCATCCCTGTCAGTCCGACCCAGCAGCTTTCGAGTTGTTCGCTCGCTATTCAGCAGATGGTCGCGATTGCCCGCGCGGTCGATATGGATTGTAAGGTGCTTGTTTTGGATGAACCTACTTCATCGCTGGGCAAACAGGAAGTTGAAAAATTATTTGACTTAATGAGAACATTAAAGGCCCGCGGCGTCGGGATAATATTTGTTACACATTTTCTTGATCAAGTATATGAAGTATGCGACAGAATTACTGTTCTTCGTAATGGAATGCTCGTCGGTGAATATGAAACCGAAACACTGCCGAAGATTGAACTTGTTTCCAAGATGATGGGAAGAGCTCTCGGCGATCTTTCGGAGATAGAGCATCATGAGATAGATCAATCGGCGGAAATGAGCGAACCTGTATATGCTGTAGATGGACTTTCAAGCAGCGAGGGCGTCGTGCCGTTTGATTTCCAAATCAGGAAAGGCGAGGTCAACGGCTTTGCGGGGCTTCTTGGTTCCGGCCGCAGTGAAAGCGTCCGCGCTATTTTCGGCGCCGACAGAGTTACGGGCGGCACCGTAAAGATGAACGGCAAGAATGTTAGCATTGATAAACCGATTGACGCGATGAAAAACGGAATCGCCTATCTTCCTGAAGACCGCAAAAATGACGGCATTATCGCCGATTTGTCTGTTCGGGATAACATCATTTTTGCTTTGCAGGTAATGAAAGGTTTTTGGAGGCCCTTTTCAAAGGCACAGGCGCAGGCTTTTGCCGACGAATACATAAAAGCGCTCAATATCAGGACGGCTTCCGCGGATACCCCGATAAAATCGCTTTCGGGCGGGAATCAGCAAAAGGTTATCCTCGCGCGCTGGCTCTTGACGCATCCTCAATATCTTATTCTTGACGAACCAACACGCGGTATTGATATTGCCGTCAAGGTTGAAATTCAGAAACTTGTTTTGAAACTTGCGGAAGAGGGCATGAGCGTAACCTTTATTTCTTCCGAAACCGAAGAAATGCTTCGAACTTGTTCCCGTCTTATTGTCATGAGAGACCGTCATATTGTCGGAGAACTCTCCGGCGACGAAATGACGCAGGACAATATAATGCAGACAATCGCGGGAGGGAACGGCAATGCCTAAAACCGAGCTTGAAAAAAGAATAAACCATACAGAGTTAAGAAAATCGTTTAACATGAATCTTATCGTTCCTTTTATAGGTTTGATGATGATTTCCATGTTCAATGTAATAACGAACCCAGGGTTCTTCAGGATAAACATAACGATAAATAATGCCGGAAATACGGTGTTATCCGGGAACTTAATCAGTATTCTTGATAATGCCTCTGAGCTTGCGATTTTGGCTTTGGGTATGACGCTTGTAACGGCGGCGTCGGGCGGCCAGGACATCAGCGTCGGCGCCGGCTGCGCGATAGCGGGCAGCGTTATTCTTAGGGTTCTTTGCGGAGAATATGTCGCTCCCCCAATGATGCAGGCGCCTATCATTGTCGCTCTTTTGGCAGGCTGTATTGTCTCGATGATTTTTGGAGCGTTCAACGGTGCGTTGGTTTCCATTTTTAAGATACAGCCGATGGTCGCTACCTTGATCTTATTCACCGCCGGCAGATACATCGCCTATTGGATTAATGGCGGCGTTCTTCCTATCGTTTCCGAACCGGAGTTTAAATATTTTGGCGGCTTTTTCCCCGGCGTTCCTGTTCCGACTCCCATTTTTATTGCGGTTCTTTGTATGATTGTCATGGCGCTGGTGTTAAAATTCACCAATCTGGGGCTTTACACACAGGCGGTGGGCATCAATCAAAAATCGGCGCGCCTCAACGGAATCAATCCTGTTTTTATCAAGTTTTTGTCTTATGTGGTGATGGGGCTTTGTGTCGCTATTGTTGGTTTTATCAAGGTCAGCAGAAACGCGACGATCAATCATACAACCATTGCCGCTGATATTGAGATGGACGCGATTTTGGCCGTCGCGATCGGCGGAAACGCGCTCGGCGGCGGAAAATTCAGCATGGCTGGTTCCGTGATCGGCGCTTATACCATTCAGGCACTGATGACAACCCTTTATGCGGCCGGAGTCAGTTCCGATTCGCTTAAAGCTTTTAAAGCAATCGTTGTTATCATTATTGTCGTGGTAAGTTCGCCGGTTGTTAAAGAACTATTTGCGAAAATTGGAAATCCGAATATGAGTACGGGAGCCGAATCTCCGGCCGGCGTGAAGGACGCCTAAGGAAACACTGATTAGAGTTTAATCAGCGTTACTCTAACAATGGTACCATAGCAAATGCGTATGGTGATAAAAAATGAAGGCAGCATGGCGAGAGCCCCAACAAATGCTGCTGTGTGCAAAAAAACTAAAGGGGCGAGGGTGCAATGTTAAAAAAAAGAGAACCCCTTACCGACAGCAATTTGCTGTTTGTTGTGACTATCGGTATTTTTCTTGTTATGTACATATCCTCCATATTCGCTTTTGGCGGCGGGTTTACGAGGCCACAGCAATTCTTGAATCTTTTTAATGAGAATGCGTCTCTTATCATTCTTGCCTGCGGTTTGAGTATCGTGATGGTCGGCGGCGGCATAGATATTTCAGTCGGCGGCGTGACGGCTTTGGTCTGCATGAGCTGTGTTGTCTGCATGGATGATAAGGGTTTCGGTATTCTTGCGTCGATACTGTTGGCTGTCGGCATTGGACTTGCTTTCGGTATTTTTCAGGGGCTTTTGATATCCTATTTAGATATTCAGCCTTTTATTGTTACGCTTGCCGGGATGTTTTTTGCGCGGGGCGTTACCACGATGGTGGAAGTAAGGCCGCGTACGGTACAGCACGGGCTCTTCAATACGCTGCGTGATATTGAAATTATCCTTCCGGGGCTTGGTTACCGGGCAAGAAACGGAAACTACATTGACGCGAAAATTGAGTTGGGGGTTATTATTGCGGTTCTTATCGTAATTCTTATCTTCTGCGTTCTTAAATGGACAAGATTCGGGCGTAATCTGTATGCTGTGGGCGGAAATATTCAAAGTGCCTTGATGCTGGGTATTAATGTTAAACGTACAAAGTTTTATTCCTATGTGCTTTGCGGACTCCTTTCCGGAATAGGCGGTTACGTGTATCTGCTGCACACGGGTTCCGGAGCCGTTACGCAGGCTACGGGTGCGGAAATGAAAGCTATTGCGTCATCTATTATAGGCGGAACCCTGCTTACAGGCGGCGTCGGCAACGTTATTGGAACCCCCTTCGGGGTGCTTGCCCTGGGAACCATTAACAATATCGTGGTTGCTTTACGGCTTCAAGGTCCCTGGTGGCAGGGCATTACTACCGGTATTATGCTGTGTTTCTTCATCGTTTTGCAAAGCGTTATTTTAGCTTATAGGAAGAGAAGCCGTACCGCGGGTGTAAAACTGTTTGCAAGGAGAAAGTAAAAAAGGCGCATAATTGCATATTTCAAAAGAAGAACTAAAAGGGACTTCCTTTAATGCCGGGAGGTCCCTTTTGTTGTTATTTAAAACGCGGCAATATATTCTTCCTGGTACCGGGAAATGTCCGGAGATTGGGGAGCTTTTCCCGGTCCGGCGTGATATTCTTTTTTTCCTGTTTTAAAATCCACCCGCTCAGCCACGATACAGACTTTTGAACAATGTTTGCCGTCGGCATTTTTCCAACGGTTCTGCTTTAGCCGCCCCATTATACGGACTCCCAGTCCTTTATGCCCCATATTGTAACAATTTTCAGCAACCTTGGACCATGTTTCTACATCGAAAAAACTCACTTCCGCTTCTTTTCCCGACTCCTGTGTAAAGTAACGGTTAATAGCGATGCTGAATGTACAAACAGCCATTCCATTTGGTGTGGATTTCAAAGAAGGTTCTCCTGTCATATTTCCTTCTAACATAACTGAATTGAGATTGTTCATATCTGCTCCTTAAAAAATACGCCGTCCAAAAAACATAAAATGCTTACACTGTGTTTGACGGGCTTGGTTTCACAAAGAGTATGGGAATACTATGAACACTGCTTTAATATCATCGAATTTTTTTTAGAAAATATTTGTTTTCACAGAAATTGTTTGATATACTATAGGTTGGGTACTGTTGGTCTTAATTGGAACGCAATTATGGTTTATATTCTATCATACTGTGCAGGGAGAAACATGGCTGTTAAAGTTGAATTGTTACATGAAGACGAGATAGAAGATTTTTCTCGTTTGGTTGAGTTTGTATTTGACGAGTATGTTGGAAAAGATTATTCAGAAACCGGAAACAAAAATTTCAAGGATTACATCAATCCCGCAGCCGTGTTGGAACGAATGAAAGGCAAAAGTACCTTCTATGTTGCTAAAGACGAAGGCTGGGTTATCGGTGCTCTGGAGATACAGAACAAAAATCATATTTCGCTCTTTTTTGTTGATAAGGAATGTCAAGAACAGGAAATAGAGCGTGAACTCTTTGAACGATATCTTTCCGACATAGAACCCGGCAGTATTTCTTCGGTAACGGTCAATTCATCAATCTTTGGAGAAAACGTTTACACCGATCTTGGGTTTAAAAGGACAGGCGGCCCGCAGGAAAAAGACGGTATTTTGTTCATTCCGATGGCGTATACATTACAATAAATAACAGGTATATTTAAAACGGTAAAGGAGCTTTTATGGACCAAAGAAACTATTTTTTTACTTCCGAATCCGTTGGTGAAGGTCATCCGGATAAGCTGTGCGATCAAATTTCCGATGCAATCCTTGATGTTTGTCTGCGTGACGATCCCCAAAGCCGGGTCGCCTGTGAAACCTTTGCGTCAACTTCGCTTGTGTTAATCGGCGGGGAAATCACCACTAAAACCTTTGTTGATTTTCAGGATGTTGTAAGACAGGTTACAAAAGATGTTGGTTACACTGATCCGGCATACGGACTCGATTACAAATCCATGGCGGTTCTCGACATGATTCACAGTCAGTCTCCCGATATCAGCCAGGGAGTTTCCGGAACCGGTCTTGAGGAATATCTCGGGCAGCAGGGTGCCGGAGACCAGGGCATGATGTTCGGCTTTGCCTGCAACGAAACAAAAGAGCTGATGCCCATGCCGATTATGCTGGCACATAAAATCCTTGAGAAGGCTTCCGTTTTGCGGAAATCAAACACGATTCCTTGGCTCAGGCCCGACGCGAAAAGCCAGGTGACTGTCGAGTACGAAGGCCATAAGCCCCTGCGTATTGACGCGGTTGTTGTTTCTCATCAGCATGATGACGGAATCGCTTACGATGAAATAAAACAAACTGTTATCAATGACATTATCCGTCCTATTTTGGAACCTACGGGACTTCTGGATAACAATACCAAATACTTTATCAATCCGACCGGGCGTTTTGTCGTCGGCGGGCCTTTCGGCGATACCGGTTTAACCGGACGCAAGATTATTGTCGATACTTACGGCGGAATGGGACGTCACGGCGGCGGAGCTTTCTCCGGGAAGGATCCGACCAAAGTTGACCGGTCCGCCGCGTATATGGCAAGATATGCCGCGAAAAACATTGTTGCCGCGGGACTTGCCGAACGATGCGAGCTTCAATTGTCGTATGCTATCGGCGTTCCTTTCCCTGTATCAATCATGGTGGATACGTTTGGAACCGAAACCGTAGACAAAGAAAAGATCGTTTCCGCGATAGGCAAGGTTTTCGATTTATCGCCGTCGGGCATTATTTCAACATTGGATCTCCGAAAGCCGATGTATCAGAAAACCGCAAGCTACGGTCATTTCGGGCGGGATGGTTTTTCCTGGGAAAACACCGATAAAGCGGAAGCCTTAAAGACTGAAGCCGGAAAGTGATTGAGAGATAATCCTTGGATATTTTCAGTCTGACGGCGTCAATTCATCAATGCGCGGAACTGCGTCATGCCAGGTCCGGCGGACCCGGCGGTCAGCATGTGAATAAAACAAGCACAAAAATCGTGCTTTCCCTGCCCATTGGAAAACTTGAAGGTTTGAATGAAGCCGAGTCCGCCCGGCTTCGTGTTCAGCTTGCCAATCGGATAAACAGTGAAGATGAACTTGTCATTCATTCGTCGGAAGAAAAGTCCCAAAAACGAAACATCGAAGAAGCTTTTTCCAAAGCGGAGAAATTAATTCTCGCGGCGGTCCGGCTTCCAAAACGCAGAAAACCGACGAATCCCTCGAAGGCCGCAAAGGAAAAAAGGCTTTCATCAAAACATCAGCACAGCTTGAAAAAAGCGCAGCGGAATTTTTCACCGGAAGATTAACGAAAAATAATGCTTATCAGCAGGTGTAACATGAAAAAGATGATAAAAATACATCGTTTCCAATTTTTGTTGTATGCTCTAATGCTGTATGGTTACGATTTTTTTGTATAATTTTCAGCAACATTGAAAAATTTTTCAGATGATGATATTATCTTTTTCAAGCATCATTATCTTTGCAGGATACAATGGACAAGTGTTTACATTGTTTTTGAGACTAAAAAGGAGATTTCTATGAGCAAGCATTGCTGTAAAGGCAATTTTGGAAATTACCATAATATAAAGCGTGTGCTATTGTTGCTGCTTCTGTTTGCCGTTTCCGCGATGTTCTGTATGGCGCAACATGCGGGGAGAATAGCGATCCTTCCTTTTACCGGCGCTTCTCTGGATGAAGGCGACGGCATAGCCGAACTGCTTTCATACACACGGCAAATGGCGGATGCGTTTACCATCATTCCAAGAACGACGATCACGAATGCAATGTTGGCAGAACAGAATTTTCAATATTCGGGGATGACGGATGCCGATACCATGGTGGAACTGGGAAATCAATTTGGGGCGGATTATGTTATGTCAGGGATCATTACGTCTCTGGGAAGTTCCAATCTTCTGATTGTCTCCATCATAAAGATTGATATTATTAAACAGGTTGCCGGCGCGTATATCACATACAGATCCTTGGAAGATTTTGTTAATAACGATACGATTCTGGAGAATTTGGCTGAAGAGATAATAACCATGATGGATAATGACAGTCAGAATTCACATAAACTTGCCGTCGTACCGGTTCAATTTGCCAGTGATATGAATAAACAGGAAGGAGACGCTCTTGCGCAGCTGCTTTCCATCTTTTTGATTCAGGATGGAACATACGATGTGTATCCGCGGACGCAGACGCTTGAGCAGGTTCAGCGGGAATATAACAACCAGTGGAGCGGCCGAACCCGTGAAGATGAACAGGTTGAACTGGGGCGCGGAGAAAATCCTCAATATGTGCTTTCAATCCGTTCCCGCAGGATCGGAACCGCGGATACCTTTAATGCGTCGATTATTGAATTGGAGGGCGGGAATCAAATAATCGGGACTTCTCAGCCCTATTCTTCTTTAAACGATGGAATACATGCGATGAAGCTGCTTTCCAGGAGGCTGAGCGGAACCGCTGAATCCGGGGAAGAAAGGGCAGCACGGGAAAGGGAAGAGCGGGCATTAGAAAAACAAATGGCCGCCTCGGCGGCGGCGAGAGCAAAAGCGGAAGCCGCCGCGGAAGCCGCCGCCAAAAGAGAGGCCGCCGGAGATTCTTTTTTGAAAAAATCCGGCATTAATATTTCCGGTTGGTTTGGCATATCTATGAATCTTGCCGACACAAAAAATGCTGGAGATGAGGCGGATATGCCGTTCAGCGGCGGCGGAATGCTGGAATTACGTTTATTTTCCTGGTTCGGTCTTCAGACCGGCTTTTCCGTTATTCAAAAGACGGTACCTTCTGATATACAGTTTATGCCGGACACAATAGTAACCACGTTACAGGTGCCGGTTTTGGCAAAAATAAATATCTCGTTCTTGGGTGCATTGCTTTTTTCAGCTTACGGCGGATTAGGGTTGAACCTATCGTCTTCAACTAACGAAGGGGATATAGAAGATTTCCCCGCAACAAGCTTGATTCTTGGACTTGAAGGCGGCATGAGACATAACAACCTGAATACGATGATGGGGTTTCAATATAATCATGATTTTGGCGATCCTATTCGTGAAAATACATTGCTTTTGTATTTCGGAGTGGGGTGGTATATACCATTTCGTAAATAATAGGCGGCAAACGTAATGCTAAAGATATTCGATCCGTATATTTTTTTCCCGGTTTTCTCTCCGCCATGCAACAAATTTATGATACTACACAACATGAGTCCATTGGAATAAGGCGGTATCAGAGGTATCCTGAAAGCATGAAAAATATAGATGCGGCGGCTAAAGGCGAATATCATTTTTTTTACCGGACAGAGATGCGGCCTCTTGCGTCTTTGTCTCTTTACGAAGTCGGCTGTTTTAATCTTTCATGCGGAAACACAGTCCATCTGGATAAGAGCAATTCCTACGGTTTGTATTTTGTGATAGAGGGGAAGGGTGTCTTTACACAAGACGGGGTAGAACATCCGCTTGATGAAGCTTCGTGTTTTGCTGTCTATCCAGACGGTACGGGAGCGTATAGCGCGGACAAAGATGAAGAACTTGATATTTGCTGGGTGCGCTTTAACGGCGCGGACGCAAGGCTTCTTGTCAACGCTTCCGGGTTCACCCCAAAAGCTCCAGTACGGCAGCCGGCAAGCATGGAGAAAGCGGTTGAAGTTGTTTCAGGAATCTTCGCGTTTCGGGGTTATGAAATCTACCAGCTTGCTCAGTCAACCGCGCTTCTTTACACACTCATGGCTTTTCTTATAAAAGGAGCGAGCCTGCCTCCTGAATTCATCCCCGAAGGCTGGACAGGCATAGTCCATGTGCAAAGGTCGTTGGATTTTATCGCGGAAAATTACAGCCGTCCTATCGGCGTAGATGATATTGCCGCTTTTATCGGCTTATCCCGAAGTCAATTGTATCGATTGTTTACCGCGCAGATGGGCGTATCGCCCCAAAATTATTTAATCGAGTTCCGCATTCGGGAAGCCTGCAATTTATTACAAAAACGAAAATGCAGCGTAAAAGAAGTTTCTTACGCCGTGGGAATCGATGAGGCATATTTTTCTTCGGTGTTTAAGAAAATTACCGGTAAAACGCCCACAGAATATGTAAAAAATTTTGGAAAAGAGCATAAAGTATGATATAATGGATGGTAAACATCAGGCACTTATCAATGGATAGTTGTTCATTTTGTTGTTGAGGAGAATGAATATGGATTGTGGTATATACGGAACTGTGCGGCGCAGAATAATCGGGACCGCAGTATTTTTTATCTTCGTGTTTATTACTGCGTGCGCCGCAGTCCCGCCGGTTTCGGCGCAAAGAACACCCGCGCGGAATGCTCCACCGCAGAGAGCTCCCGATTGGGTGACCGATCTTAATTCGGCCTTTTCTCCGAGGGATTGGGTGGCGGTTTCCGCGTCGGGGTCATCCCAGCGCGCGGCGGAATCCGCGGCGATGAACGCTTTGGCGAGGGCTTTCAAAACCGATGTTGCCAGCCTTACGCAGGCATCCCAGCAATTTTCGCAAATCGTCAATGACGCCGTAGGAAAAAAATCGGTGTCTTTTGATCAAAGCCAGAATTTTTCCCAGGACGTAAACACGAGTACCAATGTACGCGGCCTCATCGGTGTTCAGACCGACATGTTCCGCGCGCAGGATAATACGTATTATGTCAACGCCCGGATGAACCGCCGGGAATGTTCTGCCACATACTCCGGGATGATACGGGAGAATACGGCCATTATCGACCGGCTTCTTTCAATGGCGGGACCCGCTCCCAATACGCTTGAATCTTACGCTTCGCTCAGTTTTGCCTACGCCTTGGCTCAGGTTACCGACAACTTTCAGAACATTCTCGAAGTACTCGATCCCACGGCTTCGGGCAGGAGACCCGGTTACGGCGGAGCTAACGCTATCAGGACAAAAATGCTGGAATGCGCCGCGAAAATTACTATCGGAATTCGTTTTAATACTGAAGAAAGCGCCGACAGCACCCTCTTTGCCCGCGCCGCAGGTTCTTTCTTTCAGAATATGGGATTTAGAATCAACGAACGGGGAGAGGGAGATTATGTATTATTGGCGAACGTCCGTTTTGAAACAGTAGAACAGCCGGCCCTGGTGAGCTGCCGTTACTTTTTTGATGCCGCGCTGGAAAACCGGAACGGCGCCGTCTTGTTCGCCTTTACCGGGAACGAACGGAAATCCCATCCCCGCATAATATCGGAAGCCCGCCGCCTTGCTGTAAGAGCCGTAGAAAATTCTGTCAAAGAAGGTGATTTTGCGTCCGAGTTTGACGTTTGGCTCAATTCATTATTGGATTAATTCCCTTTGTTGAAGGGGTTTAATATTCTGCGCATGAACATCTTGCGGTCAGAAAACAAAGTATAGAGGAAGGATACTATGAAGAATGTGAAATTGGTATTGGCAGCATTGACTGTCATCATGATCATGGCGCTGATTGGCTGTGCCTCGTCCGGTCCTGCTGCCCCCGCTGCTCCGCCTCCGCCTGTAGTAAGGATAGTTGAGCTGGATAACAAAGGGAATGCTTTGGGAATTACCCAGACACCGGCATGGATAACGACGTATGTAATGAGCGGTATCAGCGCGGTGCAGGCTCAGTACAAAGATATGTATTGTATTATCGGGGAAGA
>QMCD01001738.1_pt1 | contig 12857 bp, 10 predicted proteins | sample 1821841 | NCBI WGS metagenome assembly QMCD01 (sample SAMN01991225, study PRJNA193472) | Termite gut metagenome, whole genome shotgun sequencing project. | isolation source: worker | host: Macrotermes natalensis | reverse complement strand
ATATAATCATCGCCTATCAGGTCGGCCAACTTGTCGCCCGCACGCTTCAGGCGCGCCTTGACACGCGGGATAAGCACGTTCTTCACGTCCTCGCGTATGCGGTTGCGCATCATCCTCTCGGCCTCTTTCTCGTTAATACCGCCGTCGGGGCGGATGAACTCGTCGTGCTGGGTCGAGACCACGATGGTGTGGACGCGCAGAGGTTTGCCGTTGTCGTCGTATTCGATCGTAACCTGGCTCTTTGCGTCGGGACGCAGGTATGTAACCTCCTTGCCCAGTCGGCGTTCGTATGTCATCGCCTCCTTCGAACGCCGGATATCGGCCAACTCCTTGAGTATCACGTGCGATAGGATGAGCGTAGCAGGCATGTACTCGCGCGTTTCATCGCAGGCATAACCGAACATTATACCCTGGTCTCCCGCGCCCTGCTGCTCAGCGCTCTCGCGCACCACGCCCTGGTTGATGTCGGGCGACTGCTCGTGGATAGCCGAGAGCACGCCGCACGACTCGCCGTCGAAGCCGTATTCGCTTTTCGTGTAACCGATACGGCAAATAACCTCGCGCGTTGTGGTCTGGACGTCGACATACGCCTCAGAGCGCACCTCGCCCGCCACGACCACAAGGCCCGTGGTGCAGAGCGTTTCGCAGGCAACTTTAGAGTCGGGGTCGCGGCGCAGGAACTCGTCGAGGATGGCGTCGGAAACCTGATCGCAGATCTTGTCGGGGTGCCCCTCGGACACCGATTCCGATGTAAATAAAAATCCCATTTTAATAACGTTTTTAAGGGTTAATAAAATGGAAAGCAGATGGTACGAAATGAGCTAAGAGGATAAAAAAGAATGCTGCTTTAGCAATTTTTTTACGTGGTAGCAATCAACCAAATCTTTCCACATTGCCGGAATTCCCGGCGCAAATCGGGTGCAAGTATAATGACTTTTCCGATAATTTCCAAAATTCCTCGAAAAATGATATTTTTGTGAAAATCATAGGTTACGGCCAATTATTTCTCCTTAGGGTAAAAATCTGCTTTTTAGAGGATTGAAATGGAATTTTTCCGTACATTTGCGATCCGCGAACCCAATCTTTTCGACCGATGAAAAAATATTTCATACTGTTGGCTCTCTGCCTGACGGCGACCGTGGGCGCTTCGGCAGGCGACCGTGAATATTGGGTCGAACTGATGTGCCGCATCGCCGAACCGGTGCTCGGCAACATGAGCCGCGGCGAGTTGCGCAGGAACATGCCTGTGGAGTACAGCCCCACGTGGGACGGCCGCAGCAGAGAGGTTGCATATATGGAGACATTCGGCCGCCTTATGGCCGGGGTCGCACCGTGGTTCAACCTGCCTGATGACGATACGCCTGAGGGACGGCGCAGGGCACAGATGAGACAATGGGCACTCGCAAGTTATGCCAACGCCGTCGATCCGGAAAGCCCCGATTGCCTGATGTGGGAGGGCCACAGCCAGATACTGGTCGATGCGGCGTATATCACCGAGAGTTTCCTGCGCGCACCCGCCGCACTTTGGGAGCCTCTGGACGATGTCACGAAGGGACGTTACATCGAACGGTTCCGCTCGCTTCGCAGTATAGCCACGCCATACAATAACTGGCTGCTGTTCAGGGCAATGATCGAGGCGTTCCTTCTCTCGGTGGGCGAGGAGCGCGACGGTTTTGCACTGACGCTCGCCGTCCGCAAGATCGAGGAGTGGTATCTGGGTGACGGATGGTATGCCGACGGGCCGGAGTTTTCTCTCGATTACTATAACGGTTATGTGATCCACCCTATGCTGGTCGAGATAGTCGAGGTCATGGAGCGGAAGGGGATACGCGGCGCGGTGGGTTTCGACCTCGCCATGCGCCGCATGCAGCGCTATAACCGCCTGCTCGAACGGCTCATTTCCCCCGAAGCCTCTTATCCGCCCGTCGGACGGTCAGTGACCTACCGCATGGGCGCTTTCCAGACGCTGGCGCTCTCGGCGTGGAAATACGAGCTTCCCGAGCCGCTCACGAACGGGGCGGTACGCAACGCACTTACGAGCGTTATGCAACGTATGTTCGCCGACGGACGGAACTTCGATGAGGCAGGCTGGCTGCAAATGGGATTTGCGGGCGACCAACCAGGGCTTGCCGATTATTACACGAATACCGGCAGCCTCTACATGACCTCGTTGGTCTTCCTGCCGTTGGGCCTGCCAGCCGACCACGAGTTCTGGACAGCCCCCGACGAGCCGTGGACGTCGCAGAAAGCGTGGGCCGGAGAGCCGTTCCCGAAAGATTACCATGAATCAGTAAAACGATAGACGATGAAAAAAGCAATTATTGCATTGGCCGCCGCCGCACTCACAGCAGGGTGCGCCGTCGATGAAAAAAAAGTGTTTATAGACGAAAACGTGAACTTCGCCACGGCCCAGACCGAGCTTATGTTGCAGTCGGTGGGAGAGCCCACGGGCGAGAACTGTCCTCGCACGATGGGCCGCGACGGCAACCTTAAGACAACGGATATGTGGGACTGGACGCCGGGCTTCTTCCCCGGTTCGCTGTGGTACCTCTATGAGCTGACGGGCGACGAAAAGTGGAAGGCGCAGGCCGAAAAGTGGACGGCGGTACTCGAACCTCTCAAGCATTACACGGGCAACCACGACCTCGGTTTCATGGTCTATTGCAGCTTCGGGAACGCCGAGAGGCTCGCCTCAAAACCGGAATATAAAGAGATTATAGTCGAGGGCGCCAATTCGCTTATATCGCGCTATACCGAATCAGCGGGGGTTATCAAATCGTGGAACCGCGCACGGTCGTGGAACGGCGTCGATGAGTGGCTCTATCCGGTGATCATCGACAATATGATGAACCTCGAACTGCTCTTCTATGCTTCGAAGGTGACGGGCGACAGTAAATATTACGACATCGCCGTGAAGCACGCCGACGCAACGCTGGCGAACCACCTGCGCGAGGACGGCACATCATTCCACGTCGTCAATTACGACGAGGCGACAGGCGAGGTGCTCCACCGCGGAACGGCGCAGGGCTACAGCGACAATTCGACATGGGCGCGCGGACAGGCATGGGCGATCTACGGCTTCACGATGACCGCCCGCGAGACCGGAGAGCAGCGTTACCTCGACGCGGCGATGAAGACGGCCGACGCCTACATTGCCGACCTGCCCGAAGACCTCATCCCGCTGTGGGATTTCAACGTAGGGCAGGAAGGATATGAGCCTGGGATCAGGTCACATGCCGTCGAATTCCGCGAAAAACTGCGCGATGCCTCGGCAGGGGCGATAGTATGCTCGGCGCTATTCGAACTTGCCGAACTCAGCGGCAAGCGCGAATATACCGAGTATGCGGTCAGGATGTTGCACAGCCTCGCATCTCCGGCATACAGGGCGCCGCTGGGCGAAAATGCCGACTTTTTGATAATGCACTGTGTGGGCAGCATACCCCACCGCAGCGAGATCGACGTGCCGTTGGTCTATGCCGATTACTATTTCCTCGAAGCGCTCACCCGTTACCGGAACCTCGATAAGAAATAGATTTCGCACACACGCAGTATGTCATCCTGAACGCATGTGAGGGATTTACGATTTTGTTATCAAAACAAAGCGGTAAATCCCTCACATGCGTTCTGGGTGACATTATTTTGACATTTACCGATTATCGCTAACACGAAAATGATAATTCCATTTTTTTGTCCATCCTGACATGATTAGCCCGATTATTGAACATGCCCTAAAAAACAACGGTTATGGACAACTTCGATAACATGGTGAATAGCGAGACCCCGATACTCGTCGACTTTTTCGCAACGTGGTGCGGCCCGTGCAAGATGATGCACCCGATCCTCGAACAACTCAAACAGCGTATGGGCGACCGTGTGAGGATAATCAAAATAGATGTCGACGCATCGGCCAACCAGCCTCTTGCCAATCACTATCAGGTGCGCAGCATCCCGACACTTATGGTATTCAGGGAAGGTCGGGTGGTGTGGCGGCATGTCGGCGCGGCGGATCTCGAAACACTCGTCCGCGCGATCGAAAACGCCTGACGGGAAGTCGGTGCGCAGTGACGTTAATTTGCGGGTTTTAGAGGTTATTTGGACTTTCCCATTCTCGCTCTTTTTTGCCATTTTGGCCCCATTTTTTACCATAAAACTCGTTACATAGACACCGCTATGCGCCTCGTTTCTGGCAAAAAATGGGACCAAAATGACTAAAAAATAGTTTCCATGGAAAAATCCAAATAACCTCTGAGAGTTTTAGTTATCTTTGTGTTCGTTCAACTTAAAGATAACGACGATGAAATCGAGACTTGCCGGCCTGCTCTGCGCGGCCATCCTTCTGCCTGCCCTCGGTGCGGCGCAGCCGATCAGGGAAAACATTCACGACGACTGGGAGTTCCGGCAGGGGCGCGGCTACAACTGGTATCCCGCCTCGGTGCCGGGTACTGTGCATACCGACCTGATGGACGCGGGGATCATCGAAGACCCCTATTTCAGGCTCAACGAGCGCGGGGTGCAGTGGGTCGATAAGGAGGAATGGATCTACCGCACGACATTCGACGTGGGTGCGGAACTTTTCGCACGGGATCATATCTCGCTCATTTTCGAGGGGTTGGATACTTATGCCGACGTGACGCTCAACGGAGAACCGATCATCGCGGCCGACAACATGTTCCGCGAGTGGACGGCCGACGTAAAGGCATTGCTACGCGAGACTGGCAACGAGTTGGAAGTTAAGTTCCGTTCGGCGACGAGGGAGGGCCTGCGGATGTGGGAGACCACTCCGTGGCGCGATATCATAGAGTCGGGTAACGACCAGTCGGCCAACGGCGGCCTTTTCAGCGCGCGTGTGGGTGTCTTCGTGCGCAAGGCAGGCTACCATTTCGGTTGGGACTGGGGGCCTCGGCTGGTGACTGCGGGGATATGGAAACCCGTCAGGCTCGAAGCGTGGGACGAGGCGAAATTGGACGACGTTTTCTATCGGCAGGTATCAGTGAATAAGAAGCGCGCGGATGTGGAGGTGACGATCGAAACTGCACTTATGGACGGTGAGATAATAGTCCGCAACCTTACCGACAACCGCATCGTATCGCGTGGCAACTATAAAATAGATGGTTCTGAAACGGTGAAATTCACCATTAATGACCCCCGCCTGTGGTGGACGAACGGGCTGGGCGAGCCGTTCCTTTACGAGTTCGAAGTGGAACTGCGGACAAGGGAAGGCAAAGTGGTCGATCGCCACCGCCAGAAGCTGGGCCTGCGCTCGATACGTGTGGTGACCGAGAAGGACGAGTGGGGCGAAAGTTTCTATTTCGAACTGAACGGCGTGCCGGTCTTTATGAAAGGCGCGAACTATATCCCGCTCGACGTCTTCGTGCCGCGGGTGACCGACGAGATTTACGAGCGGACGATCCGTGACGCAGCGGCGGCCAATATGAACATGCTGCGCGTGTGGGGCGGCGGGATCTATGAGAACGACGTGTTCTACGACCTGTGCGATGAGTACGGCATTCTCGTCTGGCAGGACTTTATGTTCTCGTGCGCGCTCTACCCGGCCGAGGGCGAACTTATGGAGAATATCAAGGTGGAGGCGCGGCAGAACGTGCGCCGTCTGCGCAACCACACCTGCATGGCAGTGTGGTGCGGCAACAACGAATGCCTCGACATGTGGGCGAACTGGGGCGTGAAGCGGCGTTACGAGCGCACCAACCCCGAGTGGGCCGAAGTACAATGGCGGCAATTTACCGACCTCTATTATGAGGTGCTGCCCGAGATCGTTGCCGCCGAGCACCCCGGCATCGCCTACCGCAAATCTTCTCCCTACTCATTCGATGACGGGCGGCGTTCGGACAGCATCGGCGACTACCACGACTGGGACGTGTGGGGACAGGCGCTGGAGTTCGACCGTTTCAACCATATCCAGAGCCGCTTCTTCAGCGAATACGGCTTCCAGGGATTTCCGTCGTTCCAGAGTATCCGGCGGTTCGCCCCCGAGGAACGCGACTGGTCGGCCACGTCCGAGGTGATGCTCTCCCACCAGAGGGCCGGGACGAACGGCAACCAGAAGATAAACAGCATGATGCTGCGCGATTACGGCGAACCGAAGGATTTCGAGAGTTTCACCTACATGAGCCAACTGATGCAGGCCGACGCGATGCGCATCGCAATGGAGTCGCACCGCCGCCAGATGCCGCGCTGCATGGGTTCGCTGATATGGCAGCACAACGACTGCTGGCCGGTAGCCTCGTGGTCGAGCATCGACTATTACGGCACCTGGAAGGCGCAGCAGTATGCTATCAGGCGGGCGTTCGATGAGATAGTGCTATCGCCCATTGTCGAGGACGGACAGTTGAAAATATATGTGGTTTCCGATCGACTGAAGAAAACGCAAGGACGCTTGATCGTTAACGGAGAGAGCGTTGAGATTGTCGTGCCTGCCTTGTCGAGCACCGTTGTGTGGCATGGAGACGCGGGGCGGGATATCGTACATGTCGTCTATGAGGATACCGACGGGCAAGTATATACAAATTATTTCTTCCCCGCCAAACACAAGGACATAAATTACGCGAAACCCACGATAGAGAAGAAGTTCGCTAAGGTCGATGACGGCTACGAGGTAACGCTTACCTCCGACGTTTTCGCCCGCGGGGTCTGTCTCGTAGTGGACGGCACGACCGATTACTCGCTTTCCGACAACTTCTTCGATATGATGCCGGGCGCGGCGAAAACCGTCCGCATCTCCACAGGCGGGAAGATCGACGGGATCGAAAACCGGCTGAGGATAATAACTTACGCCGACGCTAAAAAATAGTTGACAGGGCTACCGGACATGAAGATCGCCTACTGCATCCTTTGCCACAAATACACTCCCGTGCTGCGGGAGCTTGTTGCGTCGGTGGGTCCGCGCAACGAGGTCTATGTCCATGTGGACGCGAAGGCGGATATCGCAGCGTTCAGCCCGATCGCCGATATGGTGAACTTCGTCGAGCCGAGGGTGGATGTCGCCTGGGGCGCATACTCGTTGATCGAGGCTACGTTGAGGCTGTTGGACGCCACGGAATGGAGCGACTGCGACTATATCGCGCTGATCTCGGGCGACACTCTGCCCCTGCGCGGCGATCAGGAGATCAAACGCTATCTGTGGGCCAACCGCGGGCGCGAATTTATCTACAAAGCCCCGTTGCAGCCACACCACACCGACCGCCTGAGGTATAAACATCCGGCCAAAGACGTGCGACATCTTGCCCCGGTGGCTAAAGTGTGGTACGGGGTGCGGAAACGGCTGGGACTGTTGCCGCGCAACCCGTGGTTCAAGGCCCTGCCGCCGCTCGCATTCGGGCCGCAGTGGTTTGTTATAACGCCCGATTTCCGCGATTACCTGTTCTCTTTTCTCGGGTCGCACCCCGAGTACACGGAGGCGTTCCGGCACGGCTGCTGCGGCGACGAACATTTCTTCGTGACGATACTCGAACAGTCGCCGTTCGCCGACCGGCGCGACCGGCGGCGATATATGTACACCGACTGGCAAACCGGCCCGCAATTCCCGCGTACGCTCGACGAAAGCGATTTCGGGCGTCTGCGCGAGGCCGCCACAAAAAACGACGAAGGGGAATACTATCTTTTCGCGCGTAAATTTGCCGACATGTTCGACCTCGATGCCTACCGCACGAAAGTCATGGGCGACCCCCCAAAAAAGCACGGCCGATGAGCGTCGAAAAAACCACACTGATCGCCAAAAACACGCTCCTGCTCTACGGGCGGATGATCGTGCAGATGCTGGTGACGATGTACACCAGCCGCATAGTGCTCCGGGTGCTGGGGATCGAGGATAACGACATTTATGCGCTTGTAGGGTCGTTCGTAACGCTTTTCTGGTTCCTCAACACAGCGATGGCCTCGGCCACCCAGCGTTTTCTGAACGTCGAGATGGAACGGGGCGACAGCGGTTCGGTGGGGCGCGTGTTCAGCATGAGCGTCAACATCCACGTGGGGATCGCGCTGATAGTGCTGCTGTTGGGCGAGACCGTCGGGCCGTGGTTCGTGAACACGCAACTCGTTATTGCGCCCGAGCGCATGGCGGCGGCCAACTGGGTCTACCAGTTCTCGCTGCTCACCTCGTGTTTCAACATTGTCCGCGTACCCTACAACGCCTCGATAGTGGCCCACGAACGCATGTCGATGTACGCCCTGCTCACGATGGCCGAGGCAGTGCTGAGGCTCGGGGCGGTGTGGGTGCTGATATATATGCCTGGCGACAAACTCGTGGAATACGCAGCGCTCACGGCCGGCGTGGTGCTGCTGGTGACGCTCACTTTCCGTTGGTACTGCCGCCGCAAATTCACCACGTGTGACTATTCATTTTGCAGCGACCGCGCGCTGATGCGCCGGATGATCGGTTTTTCGGGGTGGAGTCTGCTCGGCAGCGGGGCCAACGCGGCCTCACAGCACGGGATCAACCTGCTTTTCAACATCATGCTCGGCGGCGGGCTTAACGTTGCCATGGAAAAGGCCACGCAGATCGGCAGTGCCGTGAACGCCTTCGTACAGAACTTCCAGACCGCCTTCACGCCCCAGATAGTAAAGTCATACGCGGCGGACGACACGGGATATTTCCGCTACCTGATCTTCCGCGCATCGAAATACTCCTATTTCCTGCTGCTTATGATCGCGATCCCGGTGGTACTGTGCGCACGGCCCCTGATCGAGGCGTGGTTACCCGACGGGATGGTGCCGGAGCACACGGCGGAGTTCGTGCAACTGCTAATGGGCTTCCTGCTCGTCGACGCCCTCGCGGGGCCGCTTATCAGCGCCGTGCAGGCTACGGGGCGGATACGGGGCTACCAGATATTGGTCAGTTCGCTGATCTTCATGAGCCTGCCGCTGGCGTGGGTGGTGCTGAAGTTGGGATGGCCGCCCGAGAGTGCGCTTGCGGTGCGCGTGGGCGTGAACGTCGCGGTATTCGCCGCCCGCGTCATATATGTGGGGCGCAACCTCGATTTCCCGGTGGGGCAGTACCTGAGACATGTTGTGCTCGTCGTGGCTGCGGTGACGGTGCTCGCCGTACCGGTGCCGTGGTTCGTGAACCGCTTTGCCGAGGGTGTCGGGGGTATGCTCGTCACGACACTGGTCTCGGTCGTATGGACGGGAGCGGTGATCCTGACGGTCGGAATGAGCAGCAAGGAACGCATGTTCCTCGTCGACGGGGTGAGAAAAAAATTGAAATGATATATGGTTTCGCTGCTCATACTCGTCCACAACGCCGAGGCGCACATCGAGAAGTGCGTGCGATCGCTTTTTGCGCAGAGTTACGCGGATGTGGAGTACGTTTTCGTGGACGACGCCTCGCCGGACGGAAGCATGGGGATTGTGGAACGTGTTCTGGAGGATTTCCCGGATCGGCGCGCACAGACGAAGATCGTTACGAATCCGCACAATTTGGGGATCGCCGCCTCGCGGAACGCGGCTTTGGACAACGCCTCGGGCGAGTATGTGCTGTTCGTGGACAGCGACGACCGGCTCGACCTGCGCGCAGTGGAACTATTGGCAGCAAAGGCTGCGCAGGAGGATGCCGACATGGTGGTCTATGACTCCTATACGGTCTACAATGGTATGAAACGCCTGCGCGCCGAGACGTTCCCAGAGGGCAGGCAGGAGTATATACGCGCGCTGCTCTACCGCCGTGCGAGGGCGGCGATGTGGTCGAAACTGATCAGGCGCGAACTCTTCACGGCCCACCGCCTGCGCTTCGTACCGGGGATGAACTACGGCGAGGACTACTACCTGTCACCGATGCTGGCCTACCATGCACGGAAGGTGGTGAGGCTCGCCGAGCCGCTTTATTACTACCTGCGCCACCCGGCCTCGATATCATACGCGCTATCGTCCGCAAAGGCCGACAACGTGATCATGGCCGCCGACATGCTGGAAAGATTTTTCACCGAGGGACCCGACGCCGAAGTTTATCGCCCCATGATGGGGATGATGAAGATAATGAACAAGTTGGTCATCCTCCAGGCAGGTAATGTCGAGACATGGAAACACGTCGAGGGGCTTTACGATGACGTGAATTACAGCGGTTTCGGATTGCAGGCCCGCCAGAGACTTATCCTGTGGCTCCACCGCCACCGCCTCTGGACAGCCATGCGCGCCTATCTTGCGCTTGCAAGATTGCTCAAAAGGAATTAACTTTATACGAGATTAATAATCTTCGACCCGCCGCGCAGAGCGCGCTTCACGGTGTATTGCGTACCTCCAGGCGTACCGTTATAGTAACAAACGAGGGTGGATGAACTGTCGGCCAGCAGGTCGTTGCGGCGATGGTAGCAATCGGCGCTATACTCGGGACAGGCCACTATGGTATGATCGGCGGCGGCCAGAACCCTGTCGTAGATCTCGCGCGCCTCGCCACCGAACCTCGCCGCCTGTCCCGGGAAGGGGACAACTGCCGTAAGCCTCAGCCCGGGGAAATCGCGCCGGACAGCCAAAACCGCCTCACCCGCCATCAGGTCGAACCCCTCGGCCATTCCGCACAAAAAATCGGTATAACCCCCGGCGGCAAGTCGGCTGATAGTCTCGCGCAGGCGTCGGGCGATCGCGTCGGGTTCCTGCCGTCCGGCATCGTCGAAGAGCGAACCGCCGCTGCCCATCTTGAACGTGCGGTGGCCGCTGAATGCGGCGGTTCTCGATTTTTCCGGTTTCACGCGGTTAAGATACGGATAATTTCTAACCCCTGTATATCTCCCGCTTTGCCGCCTTGAGGGTATTCCGCATAAGCGAGATAATAGTCATCGGCCCCACGCCGCCGGGAACGGGGGTGATATAGTTGCACCGCGGGGCTACTTCGTCGAATTTCACGTCGCCCAGCAGTTTCCATCCGTTTTTGGTCTTGTCGCTGGGCACGCGCGTAATCCCCACGTCGATCACCACGGCCCCCTCCTTTATCATTTCGGCGGTCACGAACTCCGCCTTGCCCAAAGCGGCGATCACGATATCCCCTGTGGCGACGACCTGCGGGAGGTTGCGTGTGCGCGAGTGGCAGATGGTCACCGTGCAGTCCCACCCCTTCTGCGAAAGCAGATTGGCTATCGGGCGGCCAACAAGGTTGCTGCGGCCTATGACCACGCAGTGCTTGCCCGAAGTCTCTATTTTGTAATATTTCAACAGTTCGAGTATGCCGTCGGGTGTAGCGGGGATGTATGCCGGAAGGCCGCTGATCATGCGCCCCGTGTTCTCGGGATGGAAGCCGTCCACGTCCTTGCGCGGGTCGACAGCCTCGATCACCCGCTCCTCCGAGATATGTCCGGGCAGCGGCAACTGGATGATAAAGCCGTCCACCGCATCGTCGGCGTTGAGTTTCCCGATCTCGTCCAGCAGTTCCCGCTCGGTTATCGTCGCGGGGAACCGGCGCACCTCCGACCCGAAACCCACCTCGTGGCACATCTTCTCCTTGTTGCCCACATAGGTCTCGCTCGCTCCGTCGTTACCAACCAGTACAGCGACCAGATGAGGCGCACGCCTGCCTGCCGCGACCATCGCCGCGACTTCTGCGGCAATCTCCCTGCGCATGGCAGCCGAAACTTCCTTGCCGTCAATTATCGTCATAGTTCGTCGAATTTTTCACAAATATAGGGTTTCCTGTCAAAAAACGGAAATTTGCAGAACACATAAAGTTGCACTATTTTCGTAAATTATTAAACACACACAGTATGTCATCCCGACAGAGCGAAGCGACGAGGGATCTACCGCTGTGTTTTGAAAACAAAATCGTAGATCCATCACATACGTTCGGGATGACACCGGTTGATTGTATTGTGTTCAGAATAATGACAGCATGAAAAGGGAAATTTATGGAGACTTTGAGAGATAAGTTTTTGCGCCACGTGGGACAAACGTCGCCGGGGCCGATGATGGTCGAGGTGGCACGGGCCGAGGGGGTGTTTTTCTACTCGCCCGACGGTAAGCGCTATTACGACCTGATCGCAGGGGTGACGGTCAACAACGTGGGCCATGCCAACCCGGCGGTCGTCGAGGCCGTGCGCAGGCAGGCGGGCGAGTATATGCACGTGATGGTCTACGGCGAAATGATCGAGCGGCCGCAGGTGCGCTATGCCGAGAAGATCGCGTCACTGCTGCCCGCGGGGCTCGATTCGGTCTATTTCCTCAATTCGGGGAGCGAGGCCGTGGAGGGCGCGCTGAAACTTGCAAAACGTTACACGGGACGCACGGAGTTGGTCTCCTTCCGCGGCTCATACCACGGATCGACCCATGGTTCGCTGAGCGTTATCGGGGGCGAGGAACTGAAAAATGCGTTCCGCCCGTTATTGCCGGACACGCGCCTGCTCGACTTCAACGATTTCGACGGTCTACGCCATATCACACACCGCACAGCGGCCGTGATCGTCGAGCCCGTGCAGAGCGAGGGGGGCGTGACTGCCCGCTCCAGCAGACAGGCAATGTCCGGCATTTGCCGGGGATCGGCTTCCAGCAGCAGAACGCCGCCCTCTTCGAGAAAGCGCGGCGCGTCCACAATTATTTGCTTGATAAGCTCAAGACCGTCATCGCCACCGTCCAACGCAAGGCGGGGTTCGTTTTGCACTTCCGGGGACAACCCGGCAATTGCGCCCGACGGCACATACGGCGGATTACTGACAATAAGCGAAAAACGCGGATTTTCCCAGTCGCCGCCCTGCCCGGCGGACAACGCCTTAAACAAATCGCCCTGCCTGAATTGAATTGAAGAACTGTCCCCAAAAAGCAGCCGGGCGGCATTTGTCCGCGCCACCTCTTAATAGACATCTTTCCACATTTTCTATTAGCAAGACTGTGTTGAGCAAAGCAGCTCATTTGGAATCATTTCCTTC
>QMCD01001737.1_pt1 | contig 12859 bp, 14 predicted proteins | sample 1821841 | NCBI WGS metagenome assembly QMCD01 (sample SAMN01991225, study PRJNA193472) | Termite gut metagenome, whole genome shotgun sequencing project. | isolation source: worker | host: Macrotermes natalensis | reverse complement strand
GACCCCAAAGCATTTATTACCATTTTGGATGCTACCGAAATAATGGGAGAGGGCTTTCGGTCTATTGAAGATATGAAGGAGTAATTAGACTGCTCTCCAAAGTACCTGTTTTCACCAAGAAGATTCATATTTTCACCTAAAATGTGAAATGTTTCACCTAAAAGGTGCATTGTTTCACCTAAAAGGTGCATTGTTTCATCTCAAAGGTGCATTGTTTCACCTAAAAGGTGAAATGTTTCACCTCGAAGGTGCAATGTTTAACCTCGAAGGTGCAATGTTTAACCTCGAAGGTGCAATGTTTAACCTAAAAGGTGAAATGTTTCACCTAAAAGGTGCATTGTTTCACCTCGAAGGTGCATTGTTTGACTTCTGAAGTGAAAAAAAATACTGCCGAAGTATCAAAAAGTATTTCGATGGTATTAAAAAATGGCTACAGGAAAGCTATTCCTCTTTTTTTCTGCTCGAACGACCGGGGAAATGGCTATGCAGCTCGTTGTAGATAGCCTTTGCTCCGACTATATCCTGTTTTGCTGCCTGCTTTACTGCCTGGTAAAAGACCAGTGCCTGGTTATATGCCTCTCCACCGGCAATCATCACGGTATCATCTACCCCATCGACAAGCTGTCGAAGGCTGATTTCAAGCAGGCGAAGATTATTAACGTCCGCCATATCTGTGCGAAAGCTTTCCATATCAAGGTATGCGGGACAAAACTGTGAATATGCCGTCGCATATTCGTATGCCTTTGTGCCGAAAGCAAGTCTTTTGTCGCCCAGCTTCAGATTTTCCTGCCGCTCTTTGGGCGTGAGGCTGGACAGATAGGGTTTAAGTATTTTCGCTAATGTGTTGATTAGTTCCTGTGCCTTTGCCAACTCTTCCGCCGGAATGGCTTCATTATGCTTATCTTCCATTGTCGTTTTATTTTAGAATATTAATAATTTTTTAAACTGTAAACTCCCGAACTCATGTTAAAGTCACTTATTTATTCCTCACTGCCAATCTCCTTACCAATTTCACCAATTCGGTTACTGGAAGCGGTGCTATGGATAATAAAGCAACCCATAACCCTCGTTCACTTGAGGCTGCGCCGCAAACACTGACATTCGGACGATGGCTCTTTACGTTTAAGAACAGCCTCTGATGAACAGGATGTAGAAAATTATACAGTTTTATAAGCAATTACATTATAGTTCTCTATAAAAAAACAGAGAAAAGCAATTTTAAGTATGCTTTTCTCTGAAAAATTAACTGTTTTTTTGTAAGGCTTATTTTGGATTATTCATCAATTAGTCTATCCCCAATTTCTTTTTTAAATCTTTTGGAAGTGCATCTTTATGGATAACAATATTAAGCGTTTTATAGGCAACAAAAGGAACAGAAGCATATAAATACCCTTTATAATCTCCGTATTCTCCCCAGGAATTTTTAACGATATAGTATTTATTTCCGTTTTGATCGGTAGCTTTTCCGATAACATGCATGCCATGATCATCTGTAGTTTGATAATTATCAAATGCTTCCTGACGCATTTCTTGAGTTATTACCTTCTCTTTTCCGGGATTTTTTAGCCATTCTTCCATTTTTTTATTTTTGGGGAGTGCTGTCCATTTGGAAATTTCAGAATCTGTCATTTCTACATTATCAAAGTCAGGAACAATTGCAATACTTCCTCTTCTAACAAAACCGTCTTCAGATACATCTGAACCCCATGCGAAGGTATATCCATTGTCAATAGCTTTGTCCATAATGCTCATCAACTCATCTAAAGGAAGATTATAGCTCGATTCTCCAATCCAATTATCGGGAACTTCTATCGGGAATGAAGTATAAAAAGGATGATGTGTAAAAGAAGTAAGGCTCACATAGTCATCCATATTTAATCCGGTAGCATCTTTATAGAAAGACATTGGAGTATATTCTTTTCCTTTGAAAGAAAACTTTTCAGGTTTAGGACCTAAATAAGCATCCAAAATACCATCATATCCTTTTAGCCATGCAGAGCTTAATTTTCTGTTTGGATTTTTAATTACTGCATCCACATAGCCTTTCAATATAGCATCCAATTCGCCATGTGCGTGAATTTCTTCGCCATAATTTAATCCTGAATATTCGCTTAAAGGAACAATTCCATAGTTTTTAATTGCCCACAAAACATCAGCAAAAGCGCCACCTTGTCCGAAGTTGAGACTTCCATGCATGCGAACATATTTTTTCGCTTTCTCATCGTATGTATTCCAAACAATATACAAAGGAGCAAGACTGACGGAATCTTTACCCAAACGCATCATTTCCGATTCCAGATACGAAATGGTTGACCATGACCAGCATGTACCGGCTCTGTCTTGTGATTTTACTGTGGTTGCAGGCAAACGCTTAACGTCTGTAAATTGGAAACTTTCTTTTTTTTCTTCTTCTTTTTGTTCAGTTTGTGCACTTACAATAGCCGGAAACGATAATACGAATGCTATTGCAAAAATCATTATTTTCTTCATTATATTTATATTTAATTAATTATTGGTAAATTATTTCGATGCAATAGTTTCTATTTCTACCAACACTCCCATGGGTAGATCTTTTACTGCAAAAGCAGCACGAGCAGGACAATCTTCCTTGTAATATTGTGCATATATTTCGTTCATTGCTTTAAAATTGGCAATGTCACTCAGCAAACATGTTGATTTTATTACATCTTTGAAACTATATCCTGCTTCTTTTAAGATAGCTTCTATATTTTTCATTACTTGCTCAGTTTGAGCCTCAATTCCTTCGGGAATAGTTCCTGTTGCAGGATTTACCGGAATTTGTCCCGAAATAAACAGCATTCCGTTTGCTTCAATCGCTTGACTGTAGGGACCTATTGCTTTAGGAGCATTGTCCGTATGAATTATTCTTTTTGCCATTCTATTTGCTTTACAATTTAATTAATAATTAGCAAAGGTACAATTTTTCTTGTTAAAATATTCGGACAAAAACGGGACAATAATTGATCCGAATGTATTAATAATATATTTAGAAAATGTCTCTTGATCCATTATTTATTTTTAGACTGTCTGTTATATAGACGCAGAAAGTTTCTCAAATCTTACATTGAAAATGGGATTTTCATAAAATAAAAATAGTGATTGAATGTATACTCAACCACTATTTTCAAGTTTTATCTAATTAAATGTTATTTGATAATGTGTCTTAAACTACAGTAATTTTAACAGCAACATTATTTTTTACTGCTTTGGAGTATGGGCAAGTTTGATGAGCTAATTTTACTAATTCTTCTGCTTGCTCTTTGCTTACTCCGGGCACTTTTACTTCTAATTCGACCGAAAGCGAAAAACCATCCTTTTCATCAGAATTCAAATGGACACGTGAGTTTATCTCCGTTTGTCCTGTTTTGATTTTTCCCATACGGGCATGCATCTCCAATGCTGACTCAAAGCAAGCAGCATAGCCACATGCAAATAATTGTTCGGGATTGGTGTATTTTCCCTGTGGTCCACCCATCATCACCGGTGAACGAAGCTCCAAATCCAATGATTTGTCTGATGTAACGGCTTTTCCGTTTCTTCCCCCTGTAATTGTGGCTTCTGCAGTATATACGGTTTTCATTTTATTATAAATTTTAAGTTAATAATTATACATGAACAATCCCGATTCGGTAAAGTTCATTTTGAGTTATTTATTTCGAAAAGAAAATCTAAGGCTGAAATTATTTCGGAATATGTTACTTGTTGATTGATAATCGCATTTCCAATAGACTGTAATAATGTGAAGTTTATATCCTGTCCGATTTTTTTCTTGTCTTTATTTAAATAATAGATGAAAGAGTCATGATTTATATTTTGATGGATAGATATGCGAATAAAACGAGAAAGTGTTTCTGAAATGAAAGAAAATTCTTCTTTATTTAATAATTTTTTTTGAAAAGATATATATGATTCTGCAATCATTCCCAACCCAACCGCTTCTCCATGTGACAATGGGTGATTTGTTTCTAAAGATAAAGCTTCCAAAGCATGTCCTATGGTATGACCGAAATTTAATTTTTTCCGTTCATTTTTTTCAAAAGGATCGACTTTGCAGATTCCTGTTTTTATTTCAATGGATTGTTTTATCAGTTCAGGACTAATTATTTGTGAAGAGTTTTCTATTTGAATTAATTTTTTCCAGTAAATTTTGTCAGCAATAAGTCCATGTTTAAGCATTTCCATAAAACCCGACCAAATTTCTTTTTCAGGCAAAGTACTTAAAAATTGCGGAATGATGAAATTATATTTCGGATAATTGAAAATGCCAATTTGATTTTTCGTATTATCCAGATTAAATCCTGTTTTTCCGCCAATGGAGGCATCAGCTTGGGCAATCAAAGAGGTCGGAAGGTAAAGACTTTCGATGCCGCGTTTAAATGTTGCAGCTGCAAACCCTCCCAAATCACATATAACTCCACCGCCCAATGAAATCAAAACCGTGTTTCTATCAATATCATTTTCTAATAATTGTTTCCAAATGTATGTAATAGTTTCGATATTTTTGTGTTCTTCGCCATCGGGAATTGAAATTATTAAGCCAATGAACGGACTTAAAACAACGCTTTCCAATAAAGGAAGGCAATGTTTTTCCGTATTTTTATCACATAGAATAACAATGTTTTTCTTGTCGGATTTGACTTGCTCGACAAACTTCCGAAATGCTGTTATTGCTTCCTTATCAAAATAAAATGGTATCATTGATTATAGAATTTTCTTTATGCAAAGGTAATTAATAATGAGAAATGGAAAAGGTGAAATTATATTTTTGTAGAATAACGTGAGTTTCGGCAAGTATGTCCTCGCTCCGGTTTACCTTTGCCGAACTCTCGGCAAGTATGTCCTCGCTTCGGTTTGCCTTTGCCGAACTCTCGGCAAGTATGTCCTCGCTCCGGTTTGCCTTTGCCGAACTCTCGGCAAGTATGTCCTCGCTTTAGTTTGAACTTGCGAAAGTTGTCGCAAGTATGTTCCTGCTTCGGTTTAGACTTGCGAAAGTTGTCGCAAGTATATTCCTGCTTCGGTTTGGACTTGCGAAAAGTGTCGCAAGTATGTTCCTGCTTCGGTTTAGACTTGCGAAAGTTGTCGCAAGTATGTTCCTGCTCCGGTTTGGACTTGCGAAAGTTATCGCAAGCCTGCTCCTGCTACCGATGACGTGTTTTTCCTGTTACACAGAGCTACACCAGGGTTCACGGAGTTACACGGAGAAAATTTATTTTTTCTTCTTCCTGTTTCTTTTTGCAGGTATGTATAACGTGAGTTCGGGGTCAATGCTACAAGGGGGAAAATTTGCTTATTTGTTGATTTGCTTATAAGGTAAAGTCTATATTTCCTGGATGGCTTCGTGCCTCGCCAGGACGCTCTTAGGTTTTGTCTGTGCACCCTTTCCAATGTCTTATTTACTTATTTACTATTGTCATCCCGAACTCACGTTAGCATATTGAAATACGATGATGAGTTCTGAAAATATATATTTTTAATTATCTTTGTAAAATAATAAAGAAAAAGACAGATGAGCAGTTTTGAAATAAATGGTGGAAATCGTCTCAAAGGCGAGTTGGTTCCGCAAGGGGCAAAGAATGAAGCATTGCAAGTGTTGTGTGCGGTATTGTTGACAAAGGAAAAAATAACGATATCCAATATCCCCGATATTCAGGATATAAATAAATTGATTGAACTTTTAAGGGGAATGGGTGTAGATGTGCAGCGTCTGGCTCCGGATACATATTCATTTGAGGCAAAAGAGATAGATTTTAGCTATTTTGAAACAAAAGATTTTTATGCCAAAGCAAATAGTATAAGGGGTTCCATTATGATATTGGGACCTTTGTTAAGTCGTTTTGGGAAAGGGAGTGCTCCTCGTCCGGGGGGAGATAAAATAGGTCGTCGTAGATTGGATACTCATTTCGAAGGCTTAACAAAATTAGGAGCTAAGTTTGATTATTCGGCTCAAAGTTCATTATATAAAGTCGAAGCTGAAAAATTGCGTGGTACTTTCATGCTTTTAGACGAAGCCTCTGTTACCGGTACTGCCAATATTGTGATGGCATCTGTTTTGGCAGAAGGGACAACTATTATTTTTAATGCTGCATGTGAGCCTTATTTGTATCAGCTATGCAGTATGTTGAATAAAATGGGAGCGAAAATATCCGGTGTAGGTTCCAATCTTCTTACTATCGAAGGGGTAGATGAGTTGCATGGATGTGAACATCGTTTACTGCCCGATATGATAGAAATAGGTAGCTTTATTGGCATGGCAGCTATTACCCGTTCTGAAATTACTATTAAGAATGTAGCTTATGATTTTTTGGGTATTATTCCTGATGTATTTAGTCGTTTAGGAATAAAAATGGAGAGGATTGGTGATGATATTTTTATCCCGGAACAGGAGTGTTATGAAATAGAAACGTTTATGGACGGTTCTATTATGACGATTTCCGATGCTCCTTGGCCCGGATTCACTCCTGATTTGATCAGTATTGCTCTTGTGACTGCCATACAGGCAAAAGGAAGTGTTTTGATTCATCAGAAAATGTTTGAAAGCCGTTTATTTTTTGTTGATAAATTGATAGATATGGGTGCGAGAATTATCCTTTGTGACCCGCATCGTGCTACTGTTATCGGATTGAATCATCAAAATCCCTTACGTGGAACCAATATGATATCTCCCGATATTCGTGCAGGAGTAGCCCAGTTGATAGCTGCCCTTTCTGCAAAAGGTAAAAGTATTATCAGCAATATAGAACAAATAGACCGTGGATATCAGAATATTGATGGTCGATTGCGGGCAATAGGTGCTGACATTAAACGAATAGATTAATGATTTATCTTTCTATCGCGTATTTGCCCCCTGTAGAATATTTGTCGGCTTTTGCAAAAGCTGATGATACCATGATAGAACAGCATGAAAATTTTATCAAGCAGACATACAGAAATCGTTGTCTTATCCCGACAGCTAATGGAGTATTGCCGTTAAGTATTCCTGTCAAGAAAAACGGATTGCATAATTGTCCTATTAAAGATGTTCAAATAGATTACAGTCAGCCTTGGCAGCGAACGCATTGGCGAGCTATTGAAGCAGCATATAATGCCAGTCCGTTTTTTTTATACTATCGCGATTATTTCGAGCCTTTCTTTTCTCAACAAACAATTTCCCATTTATTAGATTTTAATATTCAGTTATTGGATTTATTACTAAAGTTATTTGGAATGAATAAAAAATATTCTTTCACAACCGCATATAGTTCATTTTATAATGAGGTAGATAAAGATCTTCGACACGTAATCATTCCGAAAAACTCAGAAAACAAAATAAAAATCCCGCCATATCGTCAAGTGTTTTTCGATAAAACAGGATTTATTCCCAATATGAGTTGTATTGATTTATTGTTTAATGAAGGTAAATTAGCTAAAGATTATCTTCAACAAATCTGATTTGTGAAAATTAAATACATGCAATACGGTGATGCTCCTTTGCCTGTTTTACGCTTTCCGCATAATGGCTTTTAATGCAGCATCAACAATAGCTTCAGGAGTTAGATTGAACTCTCTTAATAATTGTTCAGGGGTTCCACTTTCGCCGAAACGATCATCCACAGCAACATATTCTTGCGGACAGGGGAGATTCCGTACTAAAAGCTGAGCAATACTGTCTCCAAGTCCTCCATTAATGAGATGTTCTTCTGCCGTAACCACACAACGGGTTTTGGAAACGGATTTTAAGATTCGTTCATTGTCAAGAGGTTTAATTGTATGAATATTGATCACTTCCGCACTTATTCCCTTTTGAGAAAGGATATATGCAGCTTGTAAGGCAGGAAAAACCAAATGTCCGGTAGCAAAAATACTTACATCCGAACCTTCATTCATCACTAATGCTTTTCCTATTTTGAATTCATGGTTCTCAGCGGTAAAATTCGGAACTTTCGGTCTTCCGTACCGAAGATAAACAGGACCTTGATAGTTTGCAATCGCAATAGTTGCGGCTTTGGTTTGATTAAAATCACAAGGATTAATAACAACCATATTGGGTAGGGATTTTATCATACCCAAGTCCTCCATCACTTGATGGGTAGCTCCATCTTCACCCAATGTAATTCCGGCATGCGAACCACATATTTTTACATTGGTATTGGAGTAAGCAACTGCCATACGTATTTGATCCAAAACACGAGTTGTGCAAAAATTGGCAAAAGAGCCAACAAAGGGGATTTTTCCTGAAATTGCCATACCGGCGGCTATACCAATCATATTGGCTTCGGCTATTCCCACCTGAAAAAATCGTTCAGGAAAAGTATTAGCAAAAGAATCCATCTTTACCGATCCCGTCAAATCTGCACATAAACAAACCATATTTTCATGTTGTTTGCCTGCTTCCAACAAGCCTTCTCCAAATCCTGCTCTGGTTTCTTTAGTTTCCGTATATTTTATTTCCTGCATGTTTTTTTATTTTTATAACATTGCAAAGATATAATTTTTTGAGGTTAAATCTTTTTTTGAGTGAGAAAACAAATTATATCCAAGTCCGATTGAAAAATGGACATCTTTGGAAAATAAATTTATATTTACTCTGTGTTTGTTTTCCGGCAAGTCATATTCTTTCCAAGGTAAGGGAACGCATCTTTCCAGCATAAAGGAAGACATTCCACCTAAACTATTTTCCGAAGAAGTTTAATATTAGAAAGCATGCAGGTACTATTAATTGATAATTTTAGATTGCTTTGCTGTAGAAATTACATAATTTGTTATGTTCTGCATACTATATCCCTGATTATATCCATCCTGATTATATTTTTTGTAACTTTGTATCTAATTAGAGAAAAAGTAAAATTATTTTCCTGATTAATAAATTATTTACTTTTAGTCAATTAAGTAAGAATGCTTTCAGAAAACAAGTACAATATATGAAAAACATATTTTCAGGAACAGGCGTAGCATTGATAACGCCGTTTAAACAGGATTTCTCCATTGATTTCGAGAAGATAGATCTTTTAGTTAATTATCAAATAGACAATAATATTGATTATATTGTAGCTTTAGGAACTACTGCGGAAACTCCGACGCTTTCATTTGTGGAACGGAAAGCAATCTTGGACACGATTATAGAATCCGCACGTGGAAGAGTTCCGATTGTTGCCGGAATCGGCTGTAACAATCCCATAGAGGTAAAAGAACAAATGGAATTATTTGATTTAAAGAAAGTATCGGCTGTTTTATCGGTTGCACCTTATTATAATCGTCCGCAGCAGAGAGGATTAGTTGCGCATTATAAATCTATTGCCGAAAAATGTTCTTTACCTGTGATTATTTACAATGTTCCTGCACGTACTGGAGTTAATATCGAAGCGGCAACAACACTGCAAATAGCTAAAGAAGTTTCCAATGTTATTGGCATTAAAGAGGCTTCAGGCAACTTTGCACAAATCATGGAAATTATTCATAACAGACCGGATGAATTTTTAGTGATTTCCGGTGATGATGCTATTACATTACCTTTGTTGGCTTGTGGAGTTGATGGTGTCATTTCTGTGGTTGCTAATGCTTTTCCTAAAGAATTTTCTGACATGCTTCGTTTGGCTTTACAAGGAGACTTTTCTAAAGCGAAAAAGCTTCATTATGAACTGTTAGATTTCACCAATGCATGCTTTGAAGATGGAAGCCCTGCGGGAATAAAAGCATTTTTGCAAGCCAAGGGATTGATAGAAGACTATGTCCGTTTGCCTTTGGTGCAAGTCAATGAACATACTAAACAGAAAATAAAATCCTTAATATCAAAATGAAATATAATTCAAGCCAAAGCTTCATTTTGGAATAAAATATATCATTCAATTTGAAAAACATGGAATACAACGAAATAATTGAATCTTTCAATGAGAAAAAATATGCTCCCATTTATTTTTTGATGGGAGAAGAGCATTATTTTATCGACAAGTTGAGTGCATATATGGAAGCTCATTTCTTTGAAGATGAATCTGCAAAAGATTTTGATTTTGAAATTGTTTACGGGCAAGATGTTTCTGTGAACCAAATTGCTATCTATGCCAGACAATATCCTATGATGTCAAGCCACCGGCTTGTTGTTGTCAGGGAAGCACAAGAAGTAAGTAAGCTCAGTCAGCTGGCTGAATATATGAAGAATCCGCAACCTCAAACGGTACTGATCCTTTGTTATAAAGAAGCTAAGTTCGATGCCCGCACCGAAATGTACAAAGCGATGGCTAAAAACGGTGTCATTTTTCAGGCAAAAAAGGTTTATGAAGACCAACTTCCCAAGTATGTACGGGAATTTGCAAAGGAAAAGAATCTGAAAATAAGCGATAGTGCGGTCAATATGCTGGTGGCTAATATTGGCGTAAATCTTTACCGGATAGACCATGAATTGGAAAAGCTTATCAATGTTATTTCGTCGGATGGAGAAATAAGTCCTCAAATTATTGAAACTTACATTGGCATTAGCAGGGAATACAATATCTTTGAATATGTGTTGGCGGTAGTTACACGAAACTATGAACGGGCAAATAAAATATTGCATTATTTTTCTTCCAATCCCAAGACTTTTGAAAAAGGATCGGCGATACCTAATTTATACACTGCTTTTTTCAGGTTGTTACAATATCATTTTTCTGTAGACAAAAGCGAAACTTTTATGAAATCATTAGGTGTCTTTTGGAAGGATGCCAGACCTTATATGGAAGCTGCCTCTCATTATTCGTTCGCCCGGATTGTAAATATTATGCACTTACTTCGCAAGTATGATATGATGAATAAAGGCTTGGGAGGCAATCAGGCAGAAGAAACCGAACTGTTAAAAGAACTTACATTTCAGATATTCAAAGCATAAAATGTAGAAAAGAGGACGAAGGGTCAATGGTATAGTGGCAAAAGAGGACTTTGTGGTAAAACAAAAGATGAGTAAATAAAAAAACTTAAACATCAAGCATTAAACGCTAAACAATTAAACAATGAAACACATAGTAGTAACAGGAGCGGCAGGTTTTATAGGCAGTTGTATGCTGGAAAAATTATATTTATCCGGTTATACTAAAATAATTGCCGTAGATGATTTTTCCAAGAAAGAGAAAATCAACAATACCGCTCAAAAATTATCTTTTATAGAAAAAGTCGAACGTAAAGATTTTTTTGTGTGGATTGACAAGCATTATTCCCAAGTGCAAGCCATTATACATCTCGGAGCAAGGACAGATACTACCGAAAAGTATTGGAATATCTTAAATGAATTAAATTTGATTTATACTCAAGAGGTCTGGCAAAAATGTACATTGTATGCTATTCCATTGATATATGCTTCGTCGGCAGCGACCTATGGAGAAGGAGAATATGGTTATGATGACGACCAGAGTCTTATTGAGAAATTGAAACCTCTTAATTTGTACGGCATTTCCAAAAATGAATTTGACAAATGGGCATTAGCGCAAGAAAAACAGCCTCCATTTTGGGCGGGATTGAAGTTTTTCAACGTGTATGGTCCCAATGAATACCACAAAAAACGAATGGCTTCTGTAATTTTTCATTCTTTCAACCAGATAAACAGAGAAGGAAAGGTGAGCTTGTTTCGCTCTCACCGTCCTGATTTTGAAAATGGAGGACAATCACGGGATTTTATTTATGTAAAAGACGTTGTTGATGTGATACTTTTCTTGATGGAAAAGCAGCCGGAATCCGCTATTTATAATTTGGGAACAGGAAAAGCACGCTCATTTTTGGATTTGGCAAAAGCAACATTCAAAGCAATGAACAAAGAAGAATACATTGAATTTATTGATACTCCTGTTGATATTCGCGATAAATACCAGTATTTTACACAAGCCAACATGCATAAATTAGTCTCTGCCGGATATTCCAAACCATTCACTTCGCTTGAGGATGGAATTGACGATTATGTAAAAAACTATCTTATTGCAAATAAATACTGCTAAAGTATGGCAACGCATAATGACTTGGGAGCGAAAGGCGAATCGGAAGCCAAGCTATTTCTGATAAACAATGGCTATCAGATTTTGGAAACAAACTGGCATTGCGGAAACTATGAAGTAGATATTATTGCTCAAAAAAAGGATGTATTATCGTTTTGTGAAGTCAAAAGCCGATCATCTGCTTATTTCGGAGAACCGGAATCATTTGTTACCAAGCAAAAACAGCATAACTTAATCAAGGCGGCTTCTATTTACGCCGAGCGACATAATTGGCAAGGCGAAATTCGATTTGATATTATTTCCATTCTTTTTTCCAAAGACCAGAGCCAAATAAATCACATTGAAGATGCTTTTGGGTGTACGTGGTAGAGGATTAAAAATAACGTGAGTTCGGGGTATATGATACAAGGAAGAAAATTTGCTTATTTGCTTATAGCAAAGTGAACAACTAAATAATACCTTTGTAAAAATCCTTTGTGTTACTTCTTCACCATTGTACCTTTATAACTTCCTCTAACTTTATTTTCATATTAAGATACGAATGTGTCACTATAAGTAATCTATATTCCATTGTGATAAATCTATATGCTATTGCAAGATACCAATATTCCATTGTAAGATACACATATATTGATGTAACTAACAGATGTGCGGCTGAAAGATGCTAATGTGTCACAGAAAGATATTAATGTGTCGGAGAAAGATGCTATTGTGTCAGGTAAAGATACTATTGTGTTGGAGAAAGATGCTAATTTGTTAGATAAATATGTAATTTTGTGGGGAAAGATAATTATTATTCCATATTAATTTCTAATTGAACTGATTTAAACTTTTAATTCCGCAATAAAAAAACTTGTTGTTCCGGCGAAAAGCCTTATATTTAAGCAGTAACCAAATGTGCTTAAATAATG
>QMCD01002528.1_pt1 | contig 12862 bp, 10 predicted proteins | sample 1821841 | NCBI WGS metagenome assembly QMCD01 (sample SAMN01991225, study PRJNA193472) | Termite gut metagenome, whole genome shotgun sequencing project. | isolation source: worker | host: Macrotermes natalensis | reverse complement strand
AGATCACCAAATGTCAATTTGAAGCGGGAGGGGGGGGCAGGCAGTTTGGCAAGCCGGGTGACAAGCCGGGAAGGCAAAACGACGAGCCGGGAACTGTGTTCCCGGTCCCGGGGATACAATCCCCGGCTCGTTGCGTTCACGCTCGTTGAACTTCTCGTCGTGATCGCCATCATCGGCACGCTGGTCGCCCTGTTGCTCCCGGCGGTTCAGGCGGCGCGCGAGGCGGCGCGGCGAATGCAGTGTACCAACAATCTGAAACAGTTCGGGCTCGGTGTTCAAAGCTTTCTCGACACACAAAAAAGTCTGCCGGCCATCGCCATTTGGGCCGAACGACCGCCGATCTCTATGTTGCTGTTTCCGTACATAGAGCAACAGGGCTTGCACGCCATGGCCGAGGAGAAACAATTCTACGGCAAAGCGACCGCAACGGCCAACGGTCCCAGCGGCACAGCCGCATGGTGTCATGGCGAGAGCATCCAGAACGTACCCGAATTTTGGTCAAAGGTCGGCGAGATTCCCATGTTCCACTGTCCCTCGCGCGGCGGGCCTTGGTACAAGCCGCGCGTGAGTGGCGGACCGGGAAGCGACAGGAGCGGTCCCGTTTCGGATTACGTGCTCCCGCTCGCCAATGTGAATGGCGAAAATCTTGATCGAGTAGGCACTTACATCGCTTTACACGAAAACGATCATGCCTCCATGAGCAAGATTTCCAGCCCGTTTCGTTTGCCGCTTGTGCGATTCAACACCCTCACATACAGCGAGGCGCAAGCGTGCCAGCAGGGCGAAGCGAGAGACATGGTTATGGATTGGCAATGGCGGGACGATATCGCGTGGTGGAGCGACGGGACCACGAACCAGGTCATTTATGTCGAAAAGTTCGTTCCCGCTTGGGCCGTCGACATCAACCCCACGGCCAACAATACCGGTATCCTTTGGCACGGGAATTCCTGTATGCCGCTGGCACACACGCAGTGGAATCCGAATGTCGCCCGACCGGTCGCGTCGAACAACTCGAATCTTTTCGCGATGGGACCGAATGACGAGACCAAGGACTCCCATAAGCCGGGTAACACTCCCGCTACGAATTATGATTCCAGTCAATTCGGCAGTTGCCATCCGGGTGTCGTCTGTGCTGCGCTCGGCGACGGATCCGTCCGGGCGTTTCCCACCACGATGACGCCTGAGACCATGTGGCGGTTGTGCAGCGTCAATGACGGCGAAATGGTCAAACTGCCGTAGGGATCATTCCGGATAGCGATGCGTAAACTATTATACCGAAAACCTTTAAGATTTCCCGAAGCCAACGGTTGAGGAGCCTGTTTGCCGTAGGTAAACAGGAGGGGTAATACGGAAAAATCAACCGGCTTCGGTATAAATCACTCGCTGACGCTTCGTGCTTCGGCCGTGTGCGCCGATTTCGTGTCAACCGCAACGGGAACCGACGGAACCGACAAGGGCCTGTTCGAGACGGCGAATCGCTTCCGCGGCGCGGCAATCCGAATCGCCGCACAGAATTTCAGTGTCGTCGTTCAACCATTTTTCGACGTTTTTCTGGGCCGTGATCACGGTCGAATGGCTCCGGTCGCCGAAGAACTTCCCGATCTCGGTCAATGCCGACCGGGTGTATTTCCGGGCCAGCCACATGGCAAGCATCCGCGGATGGGAAACCGACTTGGATCGTGATTTCGACTGGAGCGCTTGAGTGCCCAGCCCGAAGGTTTCGCGGACCGTTTTCTCGATGTCCTGGATTTTGACGGGCCGGTGGTTGCTCCGCAGCAAATCGTCGAGGGCGTTTTCCGCCGTCGCGAGCGTAATCGGCTCCCCGGTGGTCAGATGGACGGCGTGCAACCGGTTGAGCGCGCCGGAAAGCTGTCGGGCATGGGCGTTCAGGCGGCCGACGACAAAACGGCACACGTCGTCGGGGACCGCTATCCCGCGCGCGGCGATCATTTGCCGGAAAATCGCGAGCAAGGTTTCCGATTCCGGCGTTTTAATCCCGCACACCATTCCGGCTTCGAGCCGTGAAAGGATTTCGCCCCGCAATTCCGTCAACCGGCCGAGCGGTCGGTCGCCCGTGAACACCAATTGAACGCCGCGGCTTTTAAGCGTGTCGATCAAATGCACCAGTTCGGTTTGCGTTTGCTTTTTTCCCGCCAAAAACGGGAGATCGTCGATCAGCAACACGGAAATATCGCGGAATTTGTTGCGGAAGGCCGGCATCCCGCCCTGCCGGATCGAGGCGATGAACGCGTTGGTAAACTGTTCGGCGCTCATGAACAACGGCGGCTTTCGCGCGGAACCGGTGGCGGAACCGATTTTGCCCGTCCCGGAATGTTTTCGGACGGCACTCCAAATCGCTTCGAGCAGGTGCGTTTTGCCGAGGCTGGTCGAACCGTGAATATAAATCGGGTTGATTTTGCCCGGATACCGGATCGCGAAATCCGCCGCCTGCCGGGCCAAGTGGTTCGACGGTCCGGCGACAAACGTTTCCAACGTTTCGAAGCGACGCGAACCGGGCGTTCCTTCACTTTTCGAAACCGTCGCGACCGTGGAAACGGGAACCGCCGTCGTTTTTTCCCGGGGCCGACCGCCGAGCGACGGAACGACGATCTTGCGCAAATCGCCCCTCAAATCGCCCGCCCAAGGGGCCGGGGACTGAATCGGCGCGCCATGAATCGGGGAGACGTGAATTGATGCGGCTTCAATCGGATCAGCCTGAATCACCGCAGACCGGATCGTTCNCCCGGCAGGGCGGTTTTCGACGGGGCTGTTTTCGGCAGGGCGGTTTTCAACGGGGCGTGTGAATGCGGGAGGCCGATCGTGGCGTGCATTTCAGCCTTTTTGAGGAAAAGCGCGTCGTCCGGGCCGTGCAGGGGGATTCCCGGGGAGATTGTGGGCGAGATTTCCGGAGAGATTTTTGAGTGCCGGTCCGCTTCCCGCGATAACGAAGCAGGGTCTCCCACGACGACCGGTACGGAACAGGGAACGCCGAAAACACACCGTGCCGCCGCATCGACGACCTGGCGAAAATTGACTCGAATCCAATCGGCAAGAAACTTGTCGGGAACGACGATCCGCGGCTGGGAGGTCGCCGCGTCGAGAACGACCCGGGTTCCGGAGCCGAACCAGAGTTCGAAGCGGTCGGTACCGATACGATCCGCAATGGCCCGGAGAAGGGAACGCTCGATGTCCTTATCGTTCGGTATCACGTCAATCCTTTCGATCGTTCGGAAACAGGTGAAACAAACGGGAACGGAAAATACGGGTCGCCGATATGGGGCGCCGATTTCGTTCATGCCCGGAAACATCGTTACGCAAAACCGTTCCGGTCGCGCCGTTCCCGCTTGATTACCTGAAGAAGATGGTTTATTAACACAAACCCGGGAATCACGCCGCCTACAAAAGGTCCGGTGCGCCCTCGTTTGTCGTTTATCTGAAGATCCGTACCTGTTTTACCGGAAAACTCCGGTATTGTTATCGGTATGTCGTTCCATCAATTCCGATTGATCGCTCCTCCGACGAAACGGTTCCGTTTCCACCCTTTTCAGTAGCACGCATGTGCCGGAAACGGGCGTCGCTTCGTTCCAATGATTCCATGATTGTATTGATCGCGACGAGAAAGTCAAACTCCGATTTGGGCCATCCGGTTTTTTTCTTCGATTTCGCGACGCAACCATCGAAAGAATCGAAGAATCGGACCGGTTTCCCCTTTTGGATAAAGTCGGAAAAAAAGCAAATCCCATCGCCGATCATTGGGGAGAACCTGTCGTTTTCCGAAACTTGGGCTGTCTTAACCCGTTTCAGGCAAACGAGAAACGCGGAGTGCGGGACGAATCCGGCCCATCTGCTTACGCGTTTCTTCTCACACCCCGCGCGGAAAACATTAGCGTCTCACTCGTATTTCACCCAGATATTCCGGTACTGGACTTTGTTGCTGTGCCCCTGGAGATAGACGCCGCGCGCCTCGTCGGTTTCTTTTTTGCGGCCCGGGGTTTCTTTCGGCAATTCGATGTTGTCGTGGATCACCACGCCGTTCTGCTTGACGGTCAACCGGGCATTTTCCGTTTTCGTGCCGTCCGCGCCGAATTTGGGCGGCGTGAAATCGATATCGTAGGTCTGCCATTGAAGCGGCGGGAAACACATGTTGACGGCCGGCTCGGCAATCGTGTAGAAGCCGCCGCATTCGTTGTTCTTCCCGTCGAGACCGAACGAGTCGAGTACTTGGCATTCATAGGCTTCGTCGATGTACACCCCGCTGTTCGACCGGCCTTGCCCCCGGGCTTTGGGCATGTAGGAAAGCATGAATTCGAGGTGCATCTTGTAGGCTTGGCCTTTTTCGAACGGTTTTGAAGCCGCTTCCGCCCAGAGCGTGTTGCCCCGGGAAGCACCGCGCCGCGATTGCGTTTCATCCATTTTCGCTCCCGGCAGGAATTGATCGAGATTGGAGCCGTCGAACACGACCAGTGCTCCTTCCGGGGCTTTTTCCCCGAGCGTCGGACTCGTGCGGCGAACCTTTTTGAAAACGACGGGCGGATCGAAACCGTCCAGCGTGATCGACATTTCTATCATGCGCCGGCGGCCTTGTCCGTTTTCTTGTCCGTTGTCTCGCCGGGTGATCGCGACTTTGGCGTCGAGCGTTTTTTCACCGGGCTGAAAACCGGGCGGAAGTTCGCCGGTCGGCGTGAATCGCAGGATGTCGCTGAGCTCGGATTCCGTGGCCCCGTCGCCGCGTTTCCAGTCCTTGCCGGACACGGATTCCGCGGTCCCGGAAAATTTCGCGTCGCCGCGTGTCCAACCTTCGCCGGGAAGACCGCCCGGGTAAGCGACGCAGCGGAATTTGCCGTCGCCCTCGGCAACGACCTGGAGCCCAAACACGCAGTCGCCCTCCTTGTAGAGGTATTCGCCCTGGATACCAAAATCCTTCCGCAACGATTCATCCGAAAACACCTCGCGCAGCGACGTGTACTCCTCGGGTTTCTCGGCCATAAGCGGCGAAGCGATCAAAAACACGACCAAACACAACCACGCGGGAGAAAAGGAAAGCTGTTTCATGAAAATAATGGGGGGGTTGGAGAAAAAAGGAAAACGAACGGAAATCGCATTCGTGCGATCACCGGTAAACGTGTCCGACAAATGTATTTTACGGCGGAAATTCGGTATTGTGGCAATGCTCGCGCCGGATCCGGGCAAGTTTCTCACGAACGGCGAACGTTGCCGCCCGGAAACTCAGGATGGGAAAAAAAACAAACGAGGTTATGGGACATGCACAAAGGACGGTCGCGACCAACCGCTTGAGGAAATTGTACTTGAGCGCCCCGGTCAGTGTCCATGCTCCCAGGCACAAAAGGCCCGTCGCGAGGAAATACAACACGTAGGGAACGAACGCATCCAACCGGCCTTCCCAAAAAAAAGCGTGCCAGTTCCCCCCGGAAAGGAGAAACGCCGCGATCAACAGCAACCAGGCCGATGCGAAAAGGCCCAACGCGACCCGGTTTGCCCGCATCACCGTTTCGGGATCAATCGCACTCTCTTCTTCCGTTTCGTCGTTTTCATGAAGCGGAGGCGGAGCGAACGGATTGCCGTCTTCCGTGTCGGTCCATTTCCCGTTTAACTTCTCGTTCGACTCGTCGGTCCACGCAGGCATACCCCCATTATAGATACGTCGGATAAAAAACGAAACAAGGGCGCGTAAACAGTCCGAGAAAATCCGAAACGTAACGTATGGAAGCCGGGAGCGTAATAACATGAAGCGACCGGGATTTACGCAACATTCTCTCACTGTGCCGTTCTCCCATTACTGCGCTACGCTTCGCTCCGGGCGTGCATTTTGCCTGAATTTTCAATCGAACGTTGTCACACCCTCACACAAAGCATCCAAACACGATTGAAATGTCACGAAGCCGGTTTTCGATGCTCCGCCAACACGCGTTCGAACAGTTCGACATAGTGCCCGGCCTGCACGTCGCAGGTGAATCGGTTGCGAACATCCTTCCGGGCCGCCCCGGCGAGCGAGCGGCGCAGGTCCGCATCCCCGATCAATCGTTTCAGGGAAGCGGCCAGGGCTTGCGGATCCCCGGGCGGAACGAGCAGGCCGGTCGTTTCGGGGACGATCTGTTCGGGAACACCTCCGACCGCCGTCGCCACGACCGGCACACCGGCGGACATCGCTTCAAGATTGACGCAGGGAAATCCTTCCGTCCGCGACGATTGCGCGAAAATGTCGAAGCCCGGTAAAAGCCGGTCGAGCTCCGGTGTGAAGCCCGGCATGAGAAATCGCGTTTGAATTCCGTGTGCATCGATTCGCCGTTGCAGGTTTTCCCGCGACGCGCCTTCCCCGAACAGGACGACGGCGGCCCGGGGGCATTCGACGGCAATCCGGGCAAAGGCGTCGATCAGCACGTCGTACCCTTTTTCCGGGCTCAATCGGCCGGCCGCCCCGATCAGGATCGTCGGAAGGTTCGACAATCCGTCGAAGAGCGATTCCAACGCCTGCCGCCGGGTCGGATCACTCCCGTTTTCAAACCGGACCGGATCGATTGCGTTGTGAATGACGTGAACCCGGTTTCGCGGCGTTCCCGAGCGGACGATTTTCTCGGCCTGTCCCTGCGAGACCGCGACGACGGCGTCCATCCGGCGGTGCATCCATTGATCGAACCGTTCGTAGAGCGATGTCCGGAAATCCTGCCAGGTCCAGCCGTGGGAAACACCGATGATCGGGATGCCGACCCGTCTCGCGGCGAACCAACCGAGGGCGCGTGATTTATGGCCGTGGGCGCAAACAAGGTCGATTCGTCGTTCTTTTATCATGCGCGTCAATTCCCGGGCGGCGGCGATCAGGTGCGGCATGTCGCGGACCAAACGGACGCCGTTCAATCCGCGTTTGGCGATTTCGGCCAAAAACGGTTCGCAGCCGCCGTTTTCGTCGAACGTCGCGATTGTACTTTCGATGGGAAACGGGGAAACCGACCGGGTGCGGACGATATCGAGAATCACGCGTTCCGGCCCCCCGAAAAACGGCGATGCGGTCAAATGCAGGACATGGATCATCATCTTTTTAACGCAAATGTTATACCGTAAACGGCTTGAAACCGTTCCCGCGCACAATCCCTCGCATAACCGCCTGCCGCTCGAACGCTCCGTTTAGGTCATTATATGAACCGAAGTTATGGGCGAGTGAGTGCGGCAGGCGGACTGGACCAAACGTTCGTTTTCATCGCGTTTCCGGTATACATGAGGGATAATACATGTCGTACCATGAAAAACGGCTTCTTGCAACTTGCTTCTTGCAGATTGCTTCTTGCCACGCCGGCGGTCGTCGGGTATAATGGACTCCCGCATTATACCCGCGCATTATACCGAAGGCTGTTGCAATTTCCCAAAGCCGACTCCCGAAGCCGACTTTCAAGGAGCCCGCCCTCGAAAAACAACACCGCACGGAGGGTCAAGGGGCGGTTAAAACGGAAAACGGGGCCGGCTTCGGTCAAAAGCCCGGAACGGAGGCGGGTTTGTGCGTTCCTTCGTTCGATTCATACAAACCGGGATCGCAACAACGTTCGGTTCGCCATCAACTTTTTCCCCGATCTCATGCAAAACCAACATTTCGATACCCAAGCCGTTCATGCCGGTTTCCGTTGCGACCCGGGCACGGGCTCGGTCGCGGTCCCGATTCATCAGACATCCGCTTACCTGTACAAAAGTTCCGAATATGCGGCGCGGATTTTCGAACTGAAGGAACTCGGGTGGATTTATACCCGGCTCCAGAATCCGACGCTGGACGTGTTCGAGCAGCGCATGGCCGCCCTCGAAGGGGGGATCGCCGGCGTCGCGACCGCGAGCGGCCAACAGGCGGAATTCATCGCCCTGTTCAATCTCGCCCGTTGCGGCGATCATATCATTTCCTCCGGATCGCTTTACGGCGGAACCGTCTCCCTGTTGAAAAACACCTTCAAACGCATGGGGGTCGACGTCACGTTCGTCGATATGACCAATCCGGAATCGATGCGAAAGGCGTTCAAGCCGAACACGAAAGCGGTTTATTTCGAGGCACTTGCGAACCCGAAGAACGAGGTGCTCGAATACGCCGAAATCGCCCGGATCGGGCACGAATACGGCGTTCCCGTGATTTGCGACAACACGGCCCTCACGCCCGCCCTGTTCAAACCGTTCGAACACGGCGTCGACATCGTGCTCGCCAGCGCGACCAAGATGCTCGGCGGACACGGGACCTCGATGGGCGGCATCGTCGTCGACAGCGGCCGGTTCGATTGGGGGGCCGAACCGAAGAAATGGCCGCAATTCACCGAGCCGGACGATTATTATCACGGCATGAATTTCCACGCGGCCTTCGGCAACCTGTGCTATGCGTTCATGCTCCGGACCCACTGGTTGCGGGATTTCGGCGGCTGCATGAGTCCGTTCAACGCATCCCTGATTCTCCAGGGGCTCGAAACCTTGCATTTGCGTGCGTCCCGGTGTGCGCAAGCGGCGCAAACGGTTGCGGAATTTCTCGCCGGCCATCCGAAAGTTTCCTGGGTCAACTATCCGGGCCTGCCCTCCCATCCGGGACACGCACTCGCCCAAAAGTACCTGCCCAAAGGTTGCGGCGCGATTCTCGGTTTCGGGATCAAGGGCGGCAAAGCGGCGGGCCAGAAATTCATCGAATCGGTCGAACTCGCCCTCCACGTCGCCAATATCGGCGATGCGCGGACGCTCGTGATCCATCCCGCGACGACGACGCACAGCCAGCTTAACGCGATGGAACTCAGGGCCGCCGGTGTCCCGGAAGATTATATCCGCGTGAGCATCGGTCTCGAAGCCCCGGAAGACGTCATTGCCGATCTGGATCAGGCGCTCGGCAAGGCGGCGGACTGAACGGGCCGCAACCGGTCCACAATCAGGCTGTAACCGGTCAGGTTTTCCGTTCGCTCCACCCTTGGTCTGCGGAAACGCAGGTTGCCTGAATGCCGGCGCCGGAAAATTTCAACCGCTTCCGGTGTACCACGCCTGCTCGCACACGTGCCGCGTCTACGCTTACCGCAAGGCGATGAGCGATTCGGTCCTGACGAACGCCAGGTCGTCGGGAAACGTGTGGACGGCCTGGACGAACAACCGCCCGGCACGCGATTCCAGCCGGACATAGCTGACCGCTCCCAAGGCGATTCGCCCGTTTTGCCCGAAACGATGAACGAGTCCCTCCCGTCCCTCCTCCCGGGAAAACTCCTTGTCCAACAGGAACAGCGTTTCCGGCTCGACCGATTCGAAGCGGAAAGACGTCCGGTAAACAAGGGATGTGTCGATCGTCGCCGACTGTTCGTGGACGCCGTGTACCGGGTCGCGAAAAAGCGGCGCGCAGGGCAATTCATGGTGAACCGAGGACACGATCTCCGTCAACGTGCGCCGTCCGTCGGTCCAGACGAGGACGTGCCCCACGTTGGTGATCGCGACCGAAACCTCGTATCGATTGCGGACAAGCGACCGTTCCGCGACCACGCCGAAGAATTCCGGGTGTACGGGACGGGAATAAAGGGTAAAAACCGGTTCGAGAATTTTGGGGCGTATCGCAAGCATGGAGTGAAAAAAATATCTTTCTCCGCATCCCGACGGAACCGGCGTCGCATCGATCCAATACGTTCGATACACGTACGTTCGATACGCGTACGTTCGATACGCGGCAGGCCATCGTTTCCTCATGCGGAACGGGGTCGTTTCCATTGAAAGCCGGACGGCTCGACCCGGGGACCGGTATTCCGTCGGCGTCGTCAATCATGCGAAAAAAAACATGAATTGTCAACACCGTTTTTCACGCGGAAATCGGGCGGGATACACGAGGAATCCCGTTCCGGAAGGTTGGGACGGTTATTCCGGAGAGCGTTGCATGCTGTAAACGCAGCCGCAATAATGTTGCCGGTAAAGGTGATATTCTTTGGAAAGTTCGATGGAACGCTGATATCCGTTTTTCTTCTTGAAATCCGCCGCCAGATATTTTATGCCCGTTTCCGTTTCCAGTCGCATCCCGATTCGATTGATGACATCGGCATTCTTGTGCGGGCTTACCGTGAGCGTCGTTGCAAAAAATGCATAGCCGTCCCGTCCCGCCTTTTCCGCGGTTTTCTTCAATCGGAATTGAAAGCATCCGTGGCATCGGTCGCCGCCCTCTTTCTCGTTTTCGAAACCTTTTGCAATCCCCTCGAAAACGGCGTGGTCGTAATCCGCATCGACGAAATCGATATCCCTTTCGACTTTATTGAATTCCCCGATCAAACGTATTTGTTCCGATTTTCTTTTATCGTACTCCGCCTCGGGATAAACATTGGGATTGTAGTAAAAAACGGTCAATTTGAATGCGACACGCAAGTATTCCATCACACGACTGCTGCACGGCGCGCAACAACTGTGCAGTAACAGCGAAGGGCGTTCCCCCTGCGCACGCAATCGCTCAAGGATTTTTTCGGTATTCGGGCTGAAAATCGAACGTAAGGCAACCGTCGCGCCACCCGAAGGCCCGGGCTTTCTCGGACTTTGTGCAGCATTACCGCCAACAGTCCGGTGCGCCCTTGTTTCCTTTTTGATCTGAAGACCAGGATCGGTATTTCTTTGAAAATCCGCCATTGCCGCCGCAAAACCAGTCGTAAAACCAGGGGAATAGAAAAATCAGGACGTCACCCGCATTTTATAACGAAGCCGGCCCTGTTTTCCGTTTTATACTGTAAACGGCATGAAACCGTTCCCGCGCACAGTCGCATGCCGCTCGAACGATCCGCTTATGTCATTATACAAACCAAAGTTATGGTCGAGTGAGTGCGGCAGGCAGACTTGACCAAATGTTCGTTTTCATCGCGTTTCCAGTATGACCGCCCGTTTACCCTCTGTGCGTTGTTGTTTTTCGAGGGCGGGCGCCTTGAAAGTCGGCTGCGGGAAATTCCAACAGCCACCAGTATATAACGGGCCCGGGGGGCTTGTCAATTCGGCGAAATTTGGCGATAATCAAGGGTTCGGGAATGAACTATTGTCACGATCTTGGATCGCAACAATCAATAAAGGAGAACGTGTCGCCATGAAAGAAAACATTCATCCGCAATATGTTGAAACGAAAGTGACATGCGGCTGCGGGAATTCCTTCGAGACCCGGAGTACGCGAAAAGAGTTAAAAGTCGATATCTGCAACGCCTGCCATCCGTTCTACACCGGCAAGCTGAAGTATGTCGACAGTGCCGGCCGAATCGAGAAATTCAATGCCAAATTCGCCGGAAAAACCTTTGGCAAGGCCAAGAAAAAAGAACAGGCCGAGAACTGATTGATCGGATCTGTTCGGAAACCTTTCTTTGGACAGGTTGCGGAATTTTTTCGTCGCTCAGCCGTTTCCCCGCGAACCCGCGTCTGTTTTTTTATTCACCGGGTTGCATCCGGGAGTTGTAACCGATTTCGGTACAAAGAGTTATGCGTCAACTTCTCGATACCACGCTCGAACGTTTCAACGAACTGGAGCGGATGCTCGTCGACTCGGAGGTTCTGGCCGATCCGAGCCGGATGCAGTCGGTTGCGCGGGAGCATGGGACGATCGCGAAAATGGCGACCAAGTACCGCCGGTTCAAGCAGCTCAACGCCGAGATCGAGGAAACATCCGGGATGCTCGATTCGGGCGATTCCGAATTGATCGAGTTGGCCGAGTCGGAATTGCCGATTCTCAAGGACGAGCGCGAGAATCTCTGGAACGAACTGCTCGATATGACCATCGGCGGGGCGGATGCGAACCGGACGAGTTGCGTTCTGGAAGTGCGTGCCGGGACGGGCGGCGACGAGGCGGCCCTGTTCGCCCGGGATCTTTACGAAATGTATCGGCATTACTGCGAGTCGATGGGCTGGAAAGTCGAAATTCTTTCGTACAACCCGACCGAGCTCGGCGGTTTCAAGGACATGTCGATCGGGATCGACGGCGAAGGTTGCTTCCGCCACCTTCAATTCGAGAGCGGCGGCCACCGGGTCCAGCGCGTTCCCGAGACCGAGGCCAAAGGGCGTATCCATACCTCGGCGGCCACCGTCGCCGTCATGGCCGAGCCGGAAGACGTCGAGATCGACCTGAAACCGGACGATTATCGCAAGGACCTCTATTGTTCCAGCGGCCCCGGCGGTCAGCATGTCAACAAAACGGCCTCGGCCGTCCGGCTGACGCATTATGAAACCGGGATCGTCGTCGCCTGCCAGGATGAACGCAGCCAGCACAAAAATCTGGCCAAAGCGCTCCGTATTCTCAAATCGCGCATCTATGACATGAAACGCGAGGAAGAGGAGAAAAAACGTTCCGAGGAACGGAAAAGCAAAATCGGGAGCGGCGACCGAAGCGAACGGATTCGAACTTATAATTTCCCGGAGAACCGGGTTACCGATCACCGGATCGGTCTGACTCTCTATAAGTTGGACAACATTCTCGCCGGCAATCTCGCGCCGGTGATCGATGGTTTGCTCGAATACGAACGGCAGGAACTGAAAACGGCCTTTGCCGCCGATTAAGTCGTTCGAACGGCAGGCGATTGTTCGCGGGAAAACATGCCGTTTACGGTTATGGGAAAACGACCGTTTTGATACCTGCTGTACGCCCGTCGTTTCACGCTTGGTTTTTCAAGCGTTTTTGCCGCATCGAGTACAAAGCATAGACGATCATCAGGATTCCGGCGCCCATCAGTACATAACGTGCGATATTGCCCAGCGGTTGGCCGTCACGCTTCGCCTCCCAGTCCCGGCGTTCCTGCGCCGACATCCGCACCGGGTCGTCGACCAGCTTCTCGCCGTCCCAGTAGCCCGCGATGCGATTGATCCGGTAATCCGTGACCGTCGTATTCAACGGCAAATTCAGCGACGCCAACGT
>QMCD01001736.1_pt1 | contig 12863 bp, 10 predicted proteins | sample 1821841 | NCBI WGS metagenome assembly QMCD01 (sample SAMN01991225, study PRJNA193472) | Termite gut metagenome, whole genome shotgun sequencing project. | isolation source: worker | host: Macrotermes natalensis | reverse complement strand
CTTTTGCATCGGCCCTGCGGGCCGCGGCGCGCGCCACGGCCTCCGGGAGACTAATTGATCATCATCGGCATCAGCAACATCAGCGTCTCGGAGTTCTGTTTCTCCGTGTAGACGGGTTTGAATACACCGGCACGAGTAGAATCGGCAAGTTCGATGACGATTGTCGGTGTCTCGATATTTTGGAGTATCTCGACCAGGAATGTCGATTTGAAACCGATCGAGATCGAATCACCTTCATAGTTTCCTGATACGGATTCATTGGCCGACACGGAAAAATCCAAGTCCTGTGCCGCGAGGTTGATCTTGTTCGATGCGATATCCATACGGATGAGGTTGGTCGTGGGATTCGAGCAGACCGCCACGCGACGGATACCGTTCAACAATTCGATACGGTCGACCAGCACTTTATTGGGGTTTGCAGCCGGAATCACGGCATTGTAGTTGGGGTACGTACCTTCGATGAGACGGCAGATAAGCGTGTGGTTTTTGAGTTTGAAGCACGCGTTCTTTGCGTCGAACGCCACTTCGATCTTGTCCTCCTCTTTCGACAGCACGCCTTTCAGCAAGTTGGCCGGTTTCTTGGGCAGTATCAGCGATGCCGTTTCGGCACTGGCGGCATCGACTTCGTACTTGACGAGTTTGTGCGCATCGGTACCGACGAAAGTGATCTTTTCGGGTTCGATGTTGATGTAGATACCGTTCATCACGGGACGCAACTCGTCATCGGCCGTGGCAAAGAGGGTTTTGTTGATCCCCGAGGTGAGCATCTCCACGTCCAGATTGAGTTTTTTCGACTCGTCGGCGAGCAACGGCAGAGTGGGGTAGCTGACGGCACTCGCACCCGGGATGGACAATTCACCGGTACGCCACGAGATTTTGATCTCCCAGTTCGAGTCGTTGCTTTCGATGGTGAGAGGGATATCGGCAAACTCTTTCAACGAGTCGAGCATCAGTTTTGCGGGCGCTGCGATGGTACCCTCACGCTCGACACTCTCCACATCCATGGATCCGACGAGTGTCGTTTCGAGATCGGAGGTGGTCACTTTCAACTTGCCGTCTTTGAGTTCCAACAGGAAATAGTCGAGGATCGGTAGTGTGTTTTTGGTGCTAATGACCTTTCCGGTGGTCGACAGGAGCGATTGCAGGGCGGAACTGGATACAGAAAATTTCATGATTTATAGTTTTTTATAATAGTCGATAGAAATTCGATTTTTGTGGAATTTTAGAGAGTAGATTTGGTCGTGCCGACGTGATGAGGAGGATGGGATGTACAAGAGGTACCTCCCTCCGACGAAGAACAAGAAGCGGCCGAAGGGGCCTCTAAAAAACACAAAATCTTGTTCAGTGCGATGTCGATCATCCGCTCGACAAACGGTTTGTAGTCTACTTCCATTTCGAGGTTGACGCGTTGTGCGATGATCGTGCAGAGGGTCGCCGCTCGATGATTCATCATCGCCGAAAGCCCCGCGAGAGCGGAGCTTTCCATCTCGAAATTCGAGATGCGGCGACCCTCATAGCGGAACGATTCAATGAGCGTGTTGAGGTTGGGGTTGGCGGGTTCGAGACGCACCCAGCGCCCTTGTGGGGCGTAGAATCCGGGGGCGGCGATGGTGATGCCTTCGGTCGTTGAGTCTTTGAAAAGTTCGTACAGGTCGTTGTCCGCATGCACGAAATAGGGACGCGGACAGAGAGGATCCCAATCCGTGTGGGCGACGAACGCACGTTCCATATCGAGATCACACACGTCGTTACGCCCCTTGTAGAACCCCAGCACGCCGTCGAACCCCACGGAGGTACGTGCAAACACACAGTCGCCGATCTTCAGGTCGGGTTGCAGGGCGCCCGAAGTGCCGAGACGCAGGAGCGTGAGGCGCTTCGGGCGGGGTTTCACCTGCCGTGTGGCAAAATCTATGTTGGCCAGTGCGTCGAGCTCCGTGACGCAAATATCTATATTCCCCACCCCGATGCCGGTCGACAGGACGGTCATGCACTTACCGTTGTACACACCCGTGACGGTACGGAATTCACGGTTCTCGATACGGCACTCGATCGTTTGAAATCGCTTCGCTACCGTGTCGACACGCCCCGGATCGCCCACCAGGATAACCGTGTCGGCCAACTGCTCGGGAAGCAGGTGGAGGTGGAAAACAGACCCATCGTCATTAAGGATGAGTTCGGAAGGCGGGATCGTTCGCATATTGGGGTAAAATTACTACTTTTGTGTCAAAGAACAAAATCGAAAACCATGACACTCATAAAATCCATCTCCGGAATCCGCGGCACGATCGGCGGTATGCCCGGTAACAACCTGACGCCCATTGATGTCGTAAAATTTACCACCGCGTATGCAAGATTTTTGGGTGCCGGGGAGCATAAATTGACGATTTGCGTTGGTCGTGATGCCCGCCTTTCAGGCGAACTCGTCGAGAAATTGGTGCATGGCGCCCTGCTGGGTGCCGGTGCGGACGTCATAGATCTCGGTATGTGCACCACGCCGGGCGTGGAGGTGGCCGTGACGACGTTCGGGGCTGATGGCGGTATCATCATCACCGCATCGCACAATCCGCGGCAGTGGAATGCCCTGAAGTTGTTGGGTGGAAACGGTGAATTTCTGAATGCCGAAGAGGGGAATCGTGTGCTGGAACTCGCTGAGGATCAATCGTTTGCGTTTCCTGAGATCGACGCTATCGGCAAGGTCGTAAAGCGTGTCGATTTCAACAACGAACACATTGAAAAGGTGTTGGCGCTACCTGTGGTAGAGGTCGAGAAAGTACGAAAACGTCATTTCAGAGTGGTTGTCGATGCGGTCAATTCCGTGGGAGGAATTGTGATCCCTGAACTGCTGCGGCGATTGGGGTGCGACGTGGTAGAGATCAATTGTGAACCGACGGGCGAGTTTGCACACAATCCGGAACCGCTTCCGGAGCATCTGACCGAAATTTCCGCTGCTGTGGTGTCACACAAGGCCGATTTGGGGGTGGTGGTGGATCCGGATGTGGATCGATTGGCATTGGTATGTGAGGACGGGACGATGTTCGGCGAGGAGTATACGTTGATAGCGGCGGCAGATTATGTTATAAGTAAAACTTATAGTAATTCTAAAAACGATAGGAAAAAACTATGCACGGTATCGAATTTGAGTTCAAGCAGGGCTTTAAGTGACCTTACTCAATCGCTTGGTGGAGAATACTTTAGCTCTTCTGTAGGCGAGGTACATGTAGTGTCTGAGATGAAGCGTGTCAGTGCCGTGATCGGTGGCGAAGGCAATGGCGGTGTGATTTACCCGGAGTTGCATTACGGACGCGACGCGTTGGTGGGTATTGCACTGATACTGAGTCTGTTGGCCGAGCGAAACGTGACATTAAAAACATTGCGTGCCGCATATCCCCAATATTTCGCATCCAAAAACAAAATCACCCTCACGGAAGGGATGGATCCATCTAAAGTACTGGATGAGATAAAGCACGTAATAGACTCTGGCACAAAGGACGAGCGTGACGGATTGAAGATAGATTTTCCTGATTCATGGGTACACCTCCGCCGCTCCAATACCGAACCGATCATCCGTGTCTATGCCGAAGCGCATACCCAAAAAGAAGCGGACGAACTGGCATCCCAATTCGTCCGCAAAATTGAGGAGTTAACTCTATAAGAGTCCTTCTATTTTCTTCACCAGATCGGCTTTGGTGCATGCTCCGACCTGTTTGTCGACCATCTGACCGCCTTTGAGGAAGACGACGGTAGGGATGTTACGCACGGCGAAACGTGCCGCGACGTCACCATTCGTATCAACGTCACATTTGCCGATCGCCACGCGACCTTCGTATTCCGTAGCGAGTTCGTCGATCAGGGGAGAGATCATTTTGCAAGGGCCACACCACTCGGCCCAAAAGTCGATTACAATAGGCTCAGTGCCCGAAATCAACTGCTCGAAATTGTCGTTTGTAATTGAAAGTGCCATAGTTTTTGATAGTTTTTGTTTATACTTTTTAAAATTACTATAAGTTTTACTTATAATTTATACAATAGTATATTGTATTCCCTGCTGCTCGATGAAATCCACCAACGCCGGTGTCAAAGTCACCCGGTGACGACGTGAAAACATCGGTAACGCGACGCGCGAGGTGGGTTCGTGTACACTCACGTGCAGGGTCGTCGACCCTGACGATGACTTGACCCGATGGGCAAGTTCATCGACCAACTCGCGCGTCAGTTCGTCGATAGGGAGTTGTAAATGCATCTCGCGAATCTGGTCACGCACCTCCGATAGCTGCATCATCGACATGATTTTCAGCTCCAACATCTGGTCGTTATAGGTCCGTGGCTGCACTTTACCGCGTATGAAGAGGAAATAGTCGTTGAAAAGATACTTGCGGAAATTCTCGTAATCTTTGCCGAAAAGCGAAAATTCATGCGTGCCGTTGTAGTCCTCCAACGTGAATTTACCCCACGGATTCCCCGTTTTGGAGACCAGGTGTTGCGTGGCGACAACCAATCCCGCAACGGAAATCTCGCGTCCGCGCAACGGTTCCAACGCTTCGAGATCGCTCAACGACGTCTTGCAGAGGTTGCGGATGATGATCTGGTAGTCGTCCAACGGGTGTGCCGAGAGGTAGAGGCCGATCACCTCCTTCTCCTTGTTCAGCCCGTCCAACGAGCGCCACTCCTCCGCGACGGGTGGGGTGGGGCGCTGAATGTCCATCGCCGTTCCGCCCGTGGCTTCACCGAACAGGCTCTGTTGCGCATTGTTTTTCTCGCTCTGCATCCGTTGACCGTAACGAATCAACGAATCCAAAAACGTCGTTCCGGAGTGGTCGATGGCGAAGAATTTACTGCGATGGAATCCCGCCACGGCATCCAGTGCACCTGCATAAGCCAAACTTTCGAGACACTTGCGGTTGGCCGATGTGAAATCCACACGCTCCATGAAATCGTATACATCCTTGTACTTCCCATTCTCGGTACGCTCCTCGATGATGCGTTCCACAGCAGCCTCGCCGACACCTTTTACGGCCGCCAGTCCGAACCGAACGTCACCCTTTTTGTTGGACGAAAAGTTCAGTCGCGACTCGTTTATATCGGGACCTAACACGTTGATACCCATCCGTTTGGACTCGTTCATGTAGAACGATATCGACTTGATATCCGACAGGTTGCGGCTCAGCAACGCGGCCATAAACTCGGAAGGAAAGTGTGCCTTCAGGTAGCCGGTCTGGTAGGCGATATAAGCGTAGCAAGTGGAGTGTGACTTGTTGAACGCGTACTCTGCAAACTTCTCCCAGTCGCTCCAAATTTTTTCGCAGATCTTCTGGTCGTGACCGTTTTTGGCGCATCCCTCGATGAACTTGGGTTTCATCTTGTCCAGCACCGCGCGTTGCTTTTTACCCATCGCTTTGCGGAGCGTGTCGGCCTCACCACCCGTGAATCCCGCCAGTGCTTGTGACAGTCGCATCACCTGCTCCTGATACACCGTAACTCCATAAGTGTCAGCGAGATATGCCTCCATCTCGGGCACGTCGTACTCGACCGCCTCGCGTCCGTGTTTGCGTGCGATGAACGTCGGAATGTAGTCCATCGGGCCCGGACGGTACAGCGCGTTCATGGCGATCAGGTCCTCGAAACGGTTCGGTTTGAGGTTGCGCAGGTGCTTTTTCATCCCCACGGACTCAAACTGGAACAGTCCCGTCGTGTCACCGGCACTGAACAGCTTATAGGTCGCCGCGTCGTCGAATGGAATCGCGTCGATGTCGATCTCAACCCCATGCACATTTTTGATGTTCTCCAGGGCGTCCTTGATGATCGACAGCGTCCGCAGACCCAGAAAATCCATCTTGATCAGCCCGACGCTTTCGACCTGTGTGCCCTCAAACTCCACCACGTTCAGATCCGCATCCTTGGCGATTGCCAACGGCACGAAATTCTCCAGATCGTCCGGTGCGATGATCACTCCACATGCATGTACGCCCGTTTGGCGTATGGATCCTTCCAACTTTTCGGCGTACTGTAACGTATTGCGTATCAGCTGGTTATGTGACTGTCGCTCGGCCGCCAACTCGGGCGATGCCTTGTAACAGAAGTCAAACGGCGTCTCACCCGCCTTCGTGTTGGGCGTCACGCGATCGGGGATCAATTTGGATAACCGTTCGCTCTCCGAAAGCGGTAATTTCTGTACGCGTGCCACGTCCTTGATCGCCATTTTGGGTGCCATCGTTCCGAACGTAACGATCTGTGCCACACGCTTTTGCCCATACTTCTCGACACAATATTTCAACACCTCCGCACGTCCATCCTCATCGAAGTCGATATCCATATCGGGCAACGAAATACGGTCCGGATTCAGGAATCGCTCGAACAGCAGGTCATACTTCAACGGGTCTATGTTGGTGATTTTCAACGCGTAAGCCACCACGGAGCCCGCCGCCGAACCGCGTCCCGGTCCTACAGACACCCCCATCTCTCTCGCGGCACGGATATAGTCCCACACGATCAGGAAATAGCCCGGGAACCCCATCCATTCGATGGTTTTGAGCTCAAATTCGAGACGTTCCGTCAGTTTTTCATCCAATTCGCCGTAACGCTCCCGGGCACCCTCGTAGGCCAGGTGACGGAGGTATGAAAATTGGTTCTGGACGGTTGTTTTGTCGGGATCGTCGAACTTTTCGGGCAACGGAAAATTGGGCAACAGGGGCTCCGAATCGAGTGAATACTCCTCGACTTTATCGGCGATTTCGAGGGTTGTGGTGAGCGCCTCGGGATGGTCGGAGAAGAGCGCAAGCATCTCCTGAGGCGATTTGAGCCACTCTTGGAACGTGTAACGCATGCGACTCGGGTCATCCAGATCGCGTCCCGTATTGAGGCAAATCAGGTGATCGTGCGCCGCGGCGTCTTCGGCCAACGTGAAGTGGACATCGTTCGTGCAGATATATTTCACGCCACACTTCGCAGCCAGTTCCAACAGGGCTGTATTGACACGTTTTTGTGTCTCCAACACATCGGCATCCTTGCGCGGATCGCCCGACGGATGGAGCTGCATTTCGAGGTAGTAGTCCTCTCCAAAGAGGTTTTTGAACCAGTTGACCGTGGTTTCTGCACCAGCCATGTCGCCACGTTGGATCGCTTGGGGCACCTCGCCACCGAGACACGCGCTACAACAGATCAGTCCGTCGTGATACTGGGTCAGGAGTTCCTTGTCGATGCGGGGTTTGTAGTAGAATCCCTCTGTGTATGAGTAACTTACGATCTTGCAGAGGTTTTTGTAACCCGTCAGGTTTTTGGCCAATAGAATCAGGTGATCACCCGATTTCTCATCCTTGTCCTTCTCAAGACGGTTGCGAACCACGTACACTTCACATCCCAAAATGGGTTTGATACCGGCTCTCGTGGCAGTGTCATGAAACGTCTTCGCACCGTACATGTTGCCGTGGTCTGTGATGGCTAATGCCTTCATTCCCAGTCCTTTAGCCTCGCGAACCAATGACGATACGGAGGCCGCTCCATCCAAAATGGAGTATTGGGTATGCACATGCAGGTGGACGAAGCTCATTCTACAAAGTTACAAAATTTCGCGAAAAAGTCGCCAACTTGCCTCCGCTTGTGCGTTGAACATTGTCATGCCGTTGCAGGTGCCTGCGCCGCGCTCACGACCCTGTTTCAAAAACAGGGTTTCGACCGGATTGTAAATCAGGTCGAGCAGGGCATGCCCTGCCGTGAGCGCGGCGCAGGCATCCTCCGACATAGGCGACGCACCTGTATTCGGGTACATTCCGACGGGAGTAGCGTTGATTATCAATTCGTTACGCACCATTACCTCATCTATTGGTTGAGGTGAATTTCGCGTGTAGATTTCGTACGGGATATGGCGTTCGTTCAGCACAAACTGCACGGCCTTCGACGCACCGCCATTGCCAAAGATCAATGCCGATTTCGGATTCGGGGAAAATGCATCCAGTGTTACCCTAACTCCTTCTACATCAGTGTTATAACCAATCCATTTCCCATTTTCACACCGGACACAATTCACCGCCCCTACTTCAAGTACTACTTTAGATAAACCGTCTAAATAGCTGATTACCTGATGCTTGTATGGTGTCGTTACATTGAAACCAGCCACTTCCGCCATCACCCGTGGCAATTCGTCCAGCGTCTCAATCTCGTACAGCCGGTAATCTAATTTTCCACGAAACCAATCCGCTGAGTATGAGTGCGTTAGGGGATAACCGATGAGACCGAATTTCATTACTTTGAAATTCTCTTGCCAAGATTCTCAATCACGAAAATCAGCGCGAACCCTACCACCATAAATAGCAGTGCCATCCACACGTGTGACTCCATGCCCATCGTCCGCTCGAAACGTCCCGGCATCACACTGATCTCACGCATAACTCCCTCTTTCAGAGCGAGTTGCTTCCACGGCCACACTTTGTTCAACGATCCGATCATGAAACCGATCAGGAGGGCCAACGTGACGTTCCGGTGACGTGACAAAAGCCACGAAAGGAGGTGTGAAAACGATATGATTCCCGCTATCGCCCCCACGGCGAAAAGTATCAAAATATGTAGATCTAACTCGCTGACAGCCAGTAAGATAAACTCATATTTTCCCAACAGTAACAAGATAAATGCACCTGAAATTCCGGGCAAGATCATTGCACAAATCGCAATGGCTCCCGACAAAACGATGAACCACCACGTGTCGGGCGTATGGGTCGGGGTGGCGATCGTAATCAGGTAACCCGCCACGGCACCCGCGATCAACCCCAATGTGGAACCCGCACCGCGCTTCAAATCACGTGACAACCACAGTGCCGATGCCACGATCAAACCGAAGAAAAATGACCAGGTCGGAATGGGGTAACTCTCTAACAGCCAGGTCATTAACTTCGCTAACGTGAAGACCGCCAGCCCGATACCGCCCACCACACAAAGCAAAAAATTACCGTTCACGTGCCGCCAAAATCCACCGAAATCCAACCGCCCCAACATTTTCAGGGCCGTCCAGTCGAATCGACGAATCGAGTTCACCAACTCGTCATATATGCCCGTAATAAAGGCAATCGTGCCACCCGAGACACCTGGAATGACATCCGCCGCACCCATCGCAAGACCCTTCAATATCAATAGTAACTGCTTCATACACAATGTATTAATTCGTCCGGAGTCACTTTTTTCTGCTCGCCTGTCGTCATGTTTTTCAGCGTCACGACACCCTCCGCCAGCTCATCACTTCCTACGATCGCCACGAATGGCACACCGCGACGGTTTGCATACTCCATCTGTTTCTTCATTTTCGCCGCCTCGGGGTAGATCTCTGCCGCAACCCCGGCGCCACGTAACTTATTCAGTATCAGCATGCAAGATTGCTCCTCCGCCTCGCCCAAATTGGTCAGCATCACGCGTACGCCACCCGTTTCTTCGGCCGGGAAAAGTCCCAATCCGTCCATCACGTCATAAATCCTATCCGCACCGAAAGAAATCCCGACACCCGACATATTCGGTAGTCCAAAAACCCCCGTCAGGTCGTCGTAACGTCCTCCGCCACAGATACTTCCGATCTCGAAATCCGCAGCTTTCACCTCGAAAATCGCCCCCGTATAGTAGTTCAGCCCACGCGCCAAGGAGAAATCCAATTCGATGGGCAACGTAACGCCCAGACGCTTGCACCACTCCAAAATCGTCTCGACTTCCTGTACCCCCATGGCACCGATTTCAGTTAAAGCGATACGTGAGGTGTCTCCTGCAACTTCCAGTGCCTCAGCGGATATACCTTTCGCCGCAAGTTCCTCCTTCACCGCGTCGACGCCGATCTTGTCGAGTTTGTCCAGCGCCACAGTCAGGTCCACAATCCTATCCGAACACCCGACAGCCTCCGCGATACCGGCCAAAATCTTACGATTGTTCATCTTCAACACGACGCGGATCCCCAACCGCCGGAACACCTCCTCCACGATCTGGATCAACTCCACCTCACACAACAACGAACGCGTGCCGATGACATCCACGTCACACTGATAAAACTCCCGATAACGACCCTTCTGGGGCCTGTCGGCACGCCAAACCGGTTGAATCTGATACCGCTTGAAGGGGAACGTCAATTCGCCATGGTGCTGTACCACATACCTCGCGAAAGGTACCGTCAGGTCGTAACGAAGGCCCTTCTCGGGGGGATTCGCGGCCTGTTCACCCGAGTTTTGTATGCGAAACAGCAACTTGTCACCCTCGTCGCCATACTTGCCCGTCAACGTGGACAGATTCTCCATCGCGGGGGTCTCCAACGCCCCGAATCCGTACAACTCGAACACATCTTTAATCGTGTCGAAAATGTACTGGCGACGACGCATCACCGCAGGTGAAAAATCCCTCGTACCCTTCGGTATACTTACGTTGCTGGCCATTACTCGACGAGTTTTTTATACTTCACCCGGTGCGGAGTTGTATCGCCACCCTGCAACTTCTTCCACGCCTCGTACTCGCTGTACGATCCCTCGTAGAACACAACTTTGCCGTCGCCCTCGAACGATAAAATATGCGTCGCGATGCGATCCAGGAACCACCGATCGTGAGAGATCACAACCGCACAACCGGCAAAGTTATCCAGGCCCTCCTCCAACGCACGCAACGTGTTCACGTCGATATCGTTCGTCGGTTCGTCCAGCAGCAGCACGTTACCCTCCTCCTTCAACGCGATCGCCAGGTGCAACCGGTTCCGTTCGCCACCCGAAAGCATACCGCACTTCTTCTCCTGATCCGAGCCCGTGAAGTTGAACCGTGCCACATAAGCGCGTGCATTCACCTGACGGTTACCCAACGGAATGAGGTCGCTGTTCTGTGAAATTACCTCGTACACCGTCCTCTCGGGGTCGATCGACTGGTGTTGCTGATCCACATAGGCCAACTTCACCGTCTGTCCCACCGTAAACGTACCACTCGTCGGGGTCTCCAAGCCCATGATCATGCGGAATAGGGTAGTCTTACCCGTGCCGTTCGGGCCGATCACGCCCACGATACCGGCCGGAGGCAGTGAAAATTCCAAATTCTCGTACAGCACCCGGTCGCCGAACGCCTTCGCCACACCGTTCGCCTGGATCACCACGTCGCCCAAACGAGGACCGTTCGGGATGAAAATCTCCAACTTCTCCTCACGCTCTTTCGTATCCTCGTTGAGCATCTTGTCGTACGCCGAAAGTCGAGCCTTGCTCTTCGCGCGACGTCCTGCGGGCGACATCCGCACCCACTCCAACTCTCGTTCGAGGGTCTTGCGGCGTTTCGATTCCTGCTTCTCCTCCTGCTCCAGACGCTTCGATTTCTGATCCAGCCAACTCGAATAGTTGCCCTTCCAGGGAATCCCCTCGCCACGATCCAACTCCAAAATCCACCCCGCCACGTTGTCCAGGAAATATCGGTCGTGCGTCACAGCGATCACCGTACCTTTGTATTGTTGCAGGTGCTGCTCCAACCAGTCGATACTCTCGGCATCGAGGTGGTTGGTAGGCTCGTCCAGCAGCAACACGTCGGGCTGCTGCAAGAGCAATCGACACAGTGCCACACGACGCCGTTCACCGCCTGAAAGCACCTTCACGGGCGTGTCTCCCTCGGGACACCGCAATGCATCCATCGCACGCTCCAACACGGAATCCAACTCCCAACCGTTCACGTGGTCGATCTGTTCGTACAGCTCGCCCTGACGCTCGATCAACTTCGCCATCGCGTCGTCGTCCATCGGTTCGCACAGCTTCATGTTGATCTCCTCGTACTCCTTCAACAGTGCCACAGTGGGGGCGACACCCTCCTCTACGACCTCCTTCACGGTTTTCGTCATGTCCAGCTGCGGATCCTGCTCCAGATAACCCACGCTGTATCCCGGTGAGAAAACCACCTCGCCTTGGAAATTCTTGTCCAATCCGGCGATAATCTTCATCAGGGTCGATTTACCGCTGCCGTTCAGACCGATGATGCCGATCTTCGCGCCGTAGAAAAACGACAAATAGATGTTGTTCAACACCTTCTTCTGGTTGGTGAACGTCTTGCTCACGCCGACCATCGAAAAAATTATCTTCTCGTCTGCCATAGATTCTATTGTAAGAGTGTGCGAAATTACTTATTTTTGCCCAACTATCAAAGTATAAACAATTAAACACATAAAATTATGAGCAAGTCCGTCAAAGGTACCGTCACAGAGAAAAACCTACTCAAATCGTTCGCCGGGGAGTCGCAGGCACGTACACGTTACACGTTCTTCGCTTCGCAGGCCAAAAAAGAGGGATACGAGCAGATCTCAGGCACGTTCCTCGAAACCGCCGAGCAGGAGAAAGAGCATGCGAAACGTTTCTTCAAGTACCTCGAAGGGGGAGAGGTGGAGATCACGGCGATGTATCCGGCAGGTAAGATCGGCACGACGATCGAGAACCTCCAGGAGGCGATGAATGGTGAGAATGAGGAGTGGGATCAGCTCTACCCTGAGTTTGCACGCATCGCCGATGAGGAGGGATTCCCCGAGATTGCTCACACGTGGCGCATGATCGCCAAAGTGGAAGCGGAGCACGAACGCCGCTACCGTGTGCTGTTGGAACGTATCGCTGCAGGTAACTTCTTTAAGCGTGCCGAGAAAATCGTGTGGCAGTGCCGCAACTGTGGTTTTGTGACGCCCGAATGTGGCGAGGCACCGCAGCTGTGCCCCTCGTGCGAACATCCGCAGGCGTACTTCGAGCCGATGAAGACGAATTATTAATTTGTATTTTTAAAGGGAGGCGAAAGCCTCCCTTTTTTTGTCTTCTCCTCCCCGTGCCGGGGGACCGTCTCTACTCCGATGGTCAGCTGCACTATCAGGCTTCCATTGGAACCTATTGGGCCTCTCAAACAAACAATAC
>QMCD01001735.1_pt1 | contig 12863 bp, 12 predicted proteins | sample 1821841 | NCBI WGS metagenome assembly QMCD01 (sample SAMN01991225, study PRJNA193472) | Termite gut metagenome, whole genome shotgun sequencing project. | isolation source: worker | host: Macrotermes natalensis | reverse complement strand
TCGAAATTCAGGGAAGCCGTAGGCACGGACGAGATCATATAAAAATTGTCATAAATAAACAGTCCGCTTCCGCCATCGCGCTTTCCCGCAGCATCTGCTCGCGGCGCGCCCGCTCTTCTTCCGCAAGCCTCCGTCTTCTTTCCATCTCGCGGGAGATCATCCTAAACATAATAAAACCAAATAACAATAATGTCAAACCTGAAAAGAAAACTATTATTGTTGTTTGTATTTGTTTTTCCCTAAAATACGCCGCGTCTTCCGCTTTAAATTCTTCGGTGCGGTCAAAAGGAATATTTTGAACAGTAACAGAATCGCCGCGCGCTGAATTATAACCGATCGCGTTACGGATTAAAGTTTCCGCCGCGCGCAGTTCTTCGGGAGGAACGGGAGTATATTCCCTTTCGATAGAGCCGTTGGGCAGGATCACGGGATTCCCTTTTTCGTCATGTTTCATCGCCCATTTGCCGTCAATATTAACAGCAATAGTTACGCGATCTATCTGAGGGCTGCGCTCTTCCTGAATCTGACGCTGATTTATTTCCTCGTTATGAGTTCTTGTCGTCTGCGTCATTTCGCCGTAAAGGTTGCTCATATCCTTAAAAGCAGGAGGGGTCTGCCCTTCAACGCCCGCAGGTCCTTCGGGGTTATAACCTGTTCCTTTCCATGTTGTTTCGGAAATACTTTGAGACACTAGTATAGATTCTTTTAAAATAGAATCGTCATAAGCTAAACCGGGGGTCTGCGGCTTTATGGTAACAGGAAAACTTTCTTTTGTGTCTATGGATTTTTTTGACATATCCATATCAATTTTTATGTTAAGGTCTCTTACGCGGTTAGAAGAAAAAGTGCCTTGCAGCGCGGTCAAAACAAGTCCTCTGTATCTTTTTTCCATGTCTAAAATAAATTTATTCTGCCGTTCAATTCCCGCAAGCCTGTCAAATTCCGCCATGCCTTCAAAATCGTTGAGAACAAGACCGGCTCTGTCTGTTATGACAATGTTTTCGTCCCGCAGACCTTCAATCGCGAATTTTAAAAGTTTTTGAATACCTTCGATTTTTTTGCGGTTTTCCGTAATATCGCTTCCGGGACGCGGAGTTATAAGGACGCTCGCGCTTACCGGATTTTGATCGCTTGCAAACAGCGTCTCTGTGGGCCACACAATTCTTACGCTCGCGTCATCAACGCCGTCAACAGCTCTGATATGTTCGATTATCATTTGTTCCTGCGCGCGGCGGAAATTTACATTGCGTTCAAAGTCAGTAATCGTCCAGCGTTCTCTGTCAAAAACCTGCCAAGGATCAATTCCTGAGGGAACTAAATTTTCACTTATAAGAATACCCCTCATGCGCCGCGCGGTAGTTTCATCGGCTACCTGCACAATGCCGTTAGGCGCAACAGTAACAGCGACATTTTCCTGTTCAAGACGCATAACAATTCTGTCAAGGACAGCTTCGTCTCTGATTGGGACGCTGTAAACGGATGCCATAACCGGTGTCGCGGAAACTCTAAAAAGAGCCGTGATCCCCACAATAACGGCGATGATAACAACGATTAAAATTATTCTCTGCTGCATTCCCCAGCCTGCCCAAAGACCGGTTATTCGTGAAACTATTTTTTTAAAAAACTCATTCATTTTCCCCCCCTTAATGAATAGAGTTGTTCGGAAACTTCAGTTTCCGAATAATTTCTATATAAACTGCATTTGCGCAGCGTTTTGGAACGAACTTTAGTTCGCCAAAACAGGGAGCAAATGCAAGGACTTATTCGATAACTAACCAAGTTATCGAATAAGCCTAATGCTTACCTTGTATTTATCAAATCTCTCCAGCCTTGCACTAATCTGCTTAAAACATTTCTAGTTATGCCGAGCGACATACTCGCTTCTGACTGCGCGATAGTAATATCGTGAATATCAACAGAAGCGGGATTTATTATTGATTCTTTATGCAAATCGCTTGCGCGCTGCTGAGACCCGGAAACTTTGTCCAAGGCTTGAAGCATCGCCCGTTCAAAAGTTCCCGCGCCTGTTACGCCTTCCGCCCCGATTGTTTTTTCAAGATTGATTATTTTATTACCGTTTCCGAAATACGGACTGTCAGGCGGAGTAAGGTGCTTAGCGTGAGTAAGGTTCATTACTGTCGCGTAATTTTTAGCGGCTGCCGCCCCGATAAAAGCATCGTTATTAAAAATTTTCACATTCCCCTCCTAAATGGCGCGTTTATCTTCTGCCTATATCCAGCGCGCGCATAAACATCGCTTTTGAGCCTTCTATTATCTGAGCGTTCGCTTCATAAGAGCGCGACGCGGAAATCATATCTACCATTTCCGTAACGACATCAACATTGGGCATTTCCACATAACCTTCCCATCTGCCTGAAAGAATCGCGTCGGGGTGGGTCGGGTCAAAAACATAGCGCGGCTCTGTTGAATTATCTTTTTGAATTTCCGCGACGCGCACACCCCCGCCGATTCCGTTATCCATTGATTCGGGGAGAAAAGGCGAACGCCAAAAAGGCGCTTCCGTTTTTGGGCGCATTATGACACGGCTGCGTTTAAAAGGACCGCCTTCCGCGGTTCTTGTTGTATTGGCGTTTGCCATGTTATCAGAAATTACATCAAGCCTTACTCTGTTCGCGCTTAAACCGCTAGACGCTATATTTATCGCACTGAAAATTCCCATATTATTTTACCCCTAACCTCTTAATACCTGATTTATCTGGCTGAATTCAAAATCCACAGCCTGCGCAAACATCATGTAGCTCATCTGATTTTGAACCGCAAGCATGGTTTCCTGCTCAGGGTCTACATTGTTTCCGTTATTGTTGTAAGCGCTGACATAATCCAAAACTCTGCGTATCTGCACTTCGCGGTAATCCCTTTCTTTAAAATTGGGAATATGTTTTTCGTGAGTAAGATTAAGTTCCAGAGACGGTTTTTGTTTTTCGCTTTCCAACGCCCTTTTCAGTTCGCTTTCAAAGTTCACATTTGACCTTTTAAAATTGGGAACATCGGCGTTTGCCATATTGTCGGCAATTACCTGACGGCGCACTGTATTGACATCTAAAGAACGATGCAATAAATCAACAGTCCTTGCAAAAGTGTTCACAACACCCCCTCTATTTAACCGCGCAAGCGGCAGCTTAATTTATGTCACCGCGGCGCGATGACAACTTCCTCTCTTCTAACATCGGTAAAAAACAAGATGTTCTTTACTATTAGGGCAATACTGAATGCACTGATTTATTCTCGATTGAATAAAGCAACGCTTCCTTAGAGAATATATCTTCCAAGGTCTTGATCCTTGACAATTTTTGACAGCTTTTCGTTTATATAATCCACCGTAATATCAATATTCGCGGGCGCAATATCGGACGCGTCAAACGAAAGCTCTTCCAGCAGAGTTTCCATAATGGTGTGCAGGCGGCGCGCGCCAATGTTTTCCAGTTTGGAGTTTACTTCGGCGGCAAGTTCCGCAAGGTGTTCAATTGCCTGCGGCGCAAAATTGATTTTTACGTCTTCCGTGCCAAGCAGTTCTGTGTACTGCCTGACAAGCGCGTTTTTAGGTTCGGTAAGGATGCGTAAAAAATCGTCTTTGCCAAGAGAATCCAGTTCCACTCTGAGAGGAAAACGTCCCTGCAATTCCGGGATTAAATCAGAAGGCTTAGCCAAATTAAAAGCGCCGGCGGCTATAAAGAGAATATGATCTGTATTAACAGGTCCCCATTTTGTATTAACCGTCGCGCCTTCGACAATGGGAAGAATATCACGCTGAACGCCTTCGCGAGACACGTCATGACCGCTGCCGCCTCCGCTCTTTACCGCGATTTTGTCAATTTCATCAATAAAAATAATGCCTGTTTCTTCAACACGCTGTCTTGCTTCATCTGTTACTTTGTCGGTGTCAACAAGTTTTTCCGCTTCTTCGGCTCTTATTATTTCCCGCGCGCGGGCGACTGTTACTACTTTTTTCTTTTTATTGCCGCCCGCAAAACCCATAATTCCCGAAATCATGTTTTCCATGTCTTCCATGTTCGCGCCCATCATTTCTACCGTGGGCATTTGAGGGTTTTGATTTACCATTAACTCTACAGGTTTTTCTTCTAACTTTCCCTCGCGAAGCATTACGCGCAATTTTTCCCTTGTCGCTTTAAACTTTTCGTCTTTTTCGGTATTTTCAATTTTTTCTTCATCCGCCTCTTGCTGCGCTGTTTCATTTTCCGCGTCTTGCGCGAACTTTCGGTTCGATTCATCATCTTCATTTGAAGATGATTTCTGCTTTACGACAGGAATCCCAAACTGTAAAGTTGTCCCGATAATGCTGCTGTTTGAGTTTTCAGAGTTAATCGAAAAACTGCCCATTGGACGCACAACAGGTTTTGGAGAAGTTTCTTTCGTCTTTTTTGTTTTTGAAGGAAGCAGTAAATCAAGCAGGACTTCTTCGGCGCGTTTTTCAGCTTCCTGCTTAACCGACTCCTGCATTTCCTGTTTTACCATTTTAAAGCCTGCCGCCATGAGATCGCGCACCATTGATTCAACGTCCCTGCCGACATAGCCTACTTCCGTATATTTAGTAGCTTCTATTTTAAGGAAAGGAGAACCCGCAAGTTTCGCAAGGCGGCGCGCGATTTCAGTTTTTCCGACGCCTGTCGGACCTATCATAAGAATATTTTTAGGCGTTATATCTTCGCGTAACTCCGCGTCTAATTTAAGTCTTCTAAATCTGTTGCGTAACGCTACCGCTACCGCGCGCTTCGCGTTTTTTTGCCCAACGATATATTTGTCAAGCTCTCCGACAATTTCTTTGGGAGTTAACTCTTTTTTATTTTCGCTTATCTGCACATTTTTGCTCATTTTTTTATCCTTTTCTTTTTTTATTATAATTGTTCTAATGTTATCTGCATATTTGTATAAATGCAAATGTTACCCGCAATTTTTAAACTTCTTTCCGCTATTTCGGCGGCAGTTAAACTGCTGCCGTCAAGATACGCAAGCGCCGCCGAATACGCGTAATTTCCGCCGGAGCCGATTGCGAGCGCGTCCTCGGCAGGCTCAATTACATCTCCTGTGCCGGAAATAAGCAGCGTTATTGAAGCGTCCGCCACCAAAAGCAGCGCCTCAAGCCGCCGAAGAGCGCGATCCGTACGCCAGTCTTTAGCAAGTTCTACCGCCGCCCTTCTTAAGTCGCCTGAATATTCTTTTAATTTTACTTCAAAGCGGTCAAAGAGCGTAAACGCGTCGGCTGTAGCGCCCGCAAACCCGCATAGAACTTTTCCGTCCAAAAGGCGGCGCACTTTACGGGCGTTGTTTTTCATAACTGTATTACCCATTGTAACTTGTCCGTCTCCAGCCATTGCAACCTTGCCGTCTTTGCGCACCGCAATCACTGTAGTCGATCTTATTTTATTTTCTTCACTCATATTTTTCTCCCTGATCTTTTATTAGCGTGAGGGTGCGCTTTCGCGTACACCTTTTTTAAATTTTCCAAATTTACATGCGTATAACGCTGAGTTGTCGAAATGCTTGAATGTCCGAGCATTTCTTGAACAACGCGCACATCGCAGCCTGAATTTACCATGTGCGTAGCAAAACTGTGCCGCAGCGAATGCGGGTGAATATTTTTTCCGATTCCCGATTCCTGCGCGTAACGTGAAATTATCCAGCGAACTCCGGGAACGGAAATTGCTCCGCCTTTTCTGTTTATAAAAAGGGAACCTTTTTTTCCGTTAAGCCCTGCCATTTTAAGCCGCGCTTCTCTTGCCGGAAGATATTCGGCGATAGCTGTTTTCGCTTCATCTGAAAAAAATACAATTCTCTCTTTGCCGCCTTTTCCTATAATTCTTGCTTCGGTAAGACTGCGGGAAATATTTTCCATAGAAAGAGAAACAACTTCCGATATTCGTAAGCCGCCTGAATACATAACCATAATAAGCGCCTTGTCTCTTTCAGTCCATAGTATGCCTGTGGTTTCAGGCAGCGCCGCGAAATCAGCCATTTCATTTTCCCAAAGTACGCTGGGCAGTTTTACGGGCATTTTAACATTGCGCAAATTGGTGCAGGGATTGTCCTGCCGTTTATTAAAACGAACCAGCCAACGATAAAAGCCGCGGATTGACGACAAATTGCGGTTAACGCTTGCGCTTGTCATTTGTTCGGCGCTTAAGTCGGCAATAAATTTTTGCACTTCATTTGGAGAGGCCTTAACAATATCTATCTCGTGATTATCACAGTAATTCGCGTAACGGGACAGATCATTCCTGTAAGACTCAATTGTCCTGACGGAACAGCCCCTTACCGCTTCAAGATATGAAAGATATTCGTTAATCATTCTTCCTCAATCCCTCACTCATCACCTTCCGCGGAATGTAAATAATCACAATCCGGATTTATACAAACTTTATGCGAACCGTTTTTCTTGTCATATTTTTCTACCAGGAAAAATCCGCACTTTGGACAATTTTGATTTACCAGCGGCTTAAAGTGACAGATAAAATCACATTCGGGATAATTTGTGCAGCCGTAAAACTCTTTGCCCCTGCCCTTTGTTTTGCGAGCGACAATATCGCCGTCGCACTTCGGACACTTTGCAAGCGGAATTGATTTTGTGTTTCGGCATTCCGGGAACCCCGAACACGCAAGAAAAAAACCGTAGCGTCCCAATTTTTTAACCATTGGTTTGCCGCACTTTTCGCAGATGTAATCCGTAGGTTCATCAAGAGTGCCTTTATAAGATTCTGTGTTAAGAGTTACTTCGTCTACTGTTGTTTTAAACGGATTCCAAAACTCGCGTATCATATCAGGCCAGTTAACCCTGTTTTCTTCTACTTCGTCAAGTTTTGTTTCCATAGAAGCGGTAAAATCGGAATCTATATAACTTGGAAAATTTTCAACCAACACATCGTTTATCAATTTTCCCAAAACAGTCGGAACTAATTGTTTGTTTGAGCGCGTAACGTAATAGCGATCCAGCAAAACCGAAATAATAGAAGCGTAAGTTGAAGGACGCCCGATACCTTTTTCTTCCAGAGTGCGCACAATCGAAGCGTCCGAATAACGGGAAGGACCTTGAGTAAAATGCTGCTCGCTGTAAAACTTTTCCGCTTTTACAACATCGCCTGTTTTAAGCGAAGGACAATTTCCCGAATTATCTTCTTTAGAAGATAACAGTTTAATTACTTTGTAAAAACCTTTTTCCAAAAGTTTTGTCCCGCTGACTCTGAAAATCCCTTCATCTTCGTTCGCTGTTACTTTTATATCAACGCTTATAGTTCTGCTCTTTGCGTTATTCATCTGGCTTGAAACAAACCGTTCCCAAATAATTGTATATAAACGCAGCTGATCTTTTGTAAGATATTCTTTTATTGAGTCGGGCGTATATTCGGTGTATGTAGGGCGGATCGCTTCGTGCGCGTCCTGCGAGTTTTTTCCTACAATATATTCTACCGGTTTTTCAGGCAGTTCATTCGGATGATTTTTGCCAAGCCATGCTCTTACATCTTCAAGCGCGGTCTGTGAAATACGGACAGAGTCTGTACGCATATATGTAATTAAACCAACCCGTGACGCGTCAAGGCTCACCCCTTCATAAAGCTGCTGCGCAACCTGCATTGTTTTGCGTGAGGTGAAACCAAGGCGGTTCGCCGCTGTCTGCTGTAACTGCGAAGTTGTAAACGGCGCTTTAGGGCGGATTGTTTTATCGGTTTCGCGTACATCGGAGACAATACATTCGCTGTTTTTTATTTTTTCAATAATCGCGTTAACTTCATTTTCGTTTTTTAAGTCCGGTTTATTTTTATTCCAAAGTACAAGCTGCGCGGTATAAGTTGTTTTTCCCGATTTAAAATCCGCTTCCAATGTCCAGTATTCATCGGGGATAAAACTTTCTACTTCTTTTTCGCGCTCGCAGATAAGGCGGAGAGCCACAGACTGAACGCGCCCCGCGGAAAGTCCGTTTTTAACTTTTTTCCAAAGCAGCGGAGAAAGATTATAACCTACAAGCCTGTCCAACACGCGGCGCGCTTTTTGCGCGGAAACTTTGGCTTCGTCAATATTGCGCGGATTTACAACAGCGTCTTTTACAGCCTGAGGGGTTATCTCATTAAAACTAATCCGCTCAATGGGAACTTGATCCGTTTTCGATAAAAATGAATTCCGCAGATGCCACGCGATTGCCTCTCCTTCGCGGTCATTATCGCAGGCAAGTAAAACCCGTTCCGCTTTCTTTGCGTCTGTCTGTAATTCTTTTAAAATTTTCGCTCTGCCGCGTACAGTGATATACTCAGGCTCGAAATTATGTTCAACATCTATCGCGATGCGGGATTTCGGCAAATCAATTAAATGCCCCATTGACGCTTTTACATTGTAAGAAGGACCTAAATATTTCTCTATGGTTTTAACTTTTCCCGGGGATTCCACGATAACAAGAGTTTGTTTTTTAGCTTTATCAGCCGCTTTCTTTTTTGGAGAATCTGTCTTTTTAACTTTCGCTTCAGCTGCCATAATCAATCCTTTGTTAAATCTCAATTTCTAAATATTTTGCCATAGAAGAGACAAGAGCCTCTTTATTTTCACATAACGCAATTTCCGCGTTATTGCTGACCGAATAATTTATATTCCATTTATTCAGTATATCATTTGCCGAATAAATTATCTGCGCCCCGTCAGAGGCTAACTTAATTGTTCCAAGTTTATCATACATGGATTCATATTGCTCCCGCGCTCCTGACGAAGCGACCCACAGTTCCTTTCCCTGCTCCAGCGCGAAATCCGCGGTTATAAGCGCGCCTGATTTTTGAGGCGCTTCTACAACCAAAACACTTCTTGAAAAACCGGAAATTATTCTGTTCCTTGCGGGAAAATGCCATTTGCCCGCCTTTGTGCCGGGAGGATATTCTGAAATCAGCGCGCCGCCTGAATCCAATATCTGTTTCGCCAGCGCCCTGTTTGACGACGGATAAACTTCATCAACGCCTGAACCGAGTATAGCATACCCGCGCGCGCCGCCTGAAAGGTTTCCCTTATGAGACATTGCGTCAATGCCGAGAGCAAGACCTGAAACAACAGAAATTCCCGCGCGCCCTGCTTCACGTCCGATTGTATATGCCTGCATCGCCGCTTCGGGGCTGGGCTTGCGTGTGCCGACCATCGCAAGCAATGGTTTTTCCGCGCTTGGAAGAACGCCCCTGTAAAAAATTACAGGCGGCGGATCGTACATTTCTCTTAACAGGGGCGGGAAAGCGCTGTCTGTGTACGATACCCAGTGTATCGATCTAAGCCCGCAGACTTTTTCCATTCGATCCGCGCCGATTCTGATCTCGTCTTTATCCCAAGAACATTTTATTGTACGTCCTAATATTTTTTCTATTTCTGTTTTAGACAGGGCAATAAAATCCTCTTCAAAATCAAATTTTTGTAAAAGTAAAACACGTTCCTTCGCCGTTATACCGGGCAGAGCCGCAATGATTAGATCCAATAGTCCACGTTTGTTCATATTGAGTTCACTCATATAACTGCCTTTGAATATAATCAATATTGTTAAGCGCGTCCACTTGCATATCTTTGTCTTTCGTCTGTTTTATAATATTCTCATAGGTTTCGATTGCGCGCGCAAACTGTTCTGTCATAAAGTAGGCGCGGGCGAGGACTGCCATTGCGTTAACATCAGATATTTGAAGACCGATATAACGTTCAAGGATCGGAATTGCTTCCGCAGGTCTGTTAAGTTCAAACACATAAAGAACAGCAAGCCCGTACATTGGACGCGCGTAAGTATCGTCAAGTTCAATGGCGCGTAAATAAGAGGTTTCGGAAAGTTTGAACAAACGCGCCTTATCGTCATCCGCGTTAGATGAAAAGCCGACTATATCCTTTGCGCGCCTTGCGGCTGCTACCCCTGTTAAATAAAAAATCACAGGATCATTGCCGTTAAACTGTATAGCTTTTTCAAAAGCCGTAAGAGCGTCGCTGTACATTCCTTTATCCGATAATCTTATCGCAAGGATTTTCCAGTAGGCTCCTGTCTGCGCGCCTTCATTTACATTCCGCTCGATCTGATCTTCATATATTGCAATCACCTGTCTTAACGCTTCGATAGTTTCCGGCGTGCCGCCTTTTGGATTTAATTCCGCGATGCGTTTTGCAAGCTCTCTGTTTGTTTTATTTAATTGAGTATGTAACGTAAAAATTACGACTGCTCCTAGAGCTATAATAACAATAACGGCAATTACGGTTTCTTTAAACTTTTTCATGTTATACACTCTTCCCTTTTCCAACGTTTAACCGCGGCAAAAAGCGGCGGTGGTTTTCACGGAGAGCGTTTACATCAATATGAGTATATATTTGGGTAGTGGCAAGGTCTGCGTGTCCTAAAAGTTCCTGAACGGTTCTTAAATCCGCGCCTCCCGCAAGCAGTCCTGTGGCGAAACTGTGCCGCAGTGTATGAAGGCGCGAAGAAGTTCCCGCAAGCGCGGCGGCTTTCGCGTAATTTTTCCAAATGCCTTTTCTGGAAAGCCTTTTTCCGTTTCTGCTTAAAAACAAAGCCTTGCTCTTATTTGTTTTTCCCGCAAGTTTGGGACGCACGTTTAAAAGATAATCTTTTAAACGTTCCGACGCTTCTTTTCCAAAAACAGCGATACGTTCTTTGCTGCCCTTTCCGGTAACTTTCGCGACGCCGCCTTCAAGATCAATATCCTTAATGTTCAATCCCGATACTTCGGAAACCCTTAACCCTGCCGAAAAAACAAGCTCGTAAAGGCATTTGTCCCGCAAACCTGTATACGTTTTTGTGTTTACATTATCCAGAAGAGTTTCAACAGTTTCTTTATCCATTACTTCAGGAAGCCGGCGGCTGTGTTTCGGGCTTTCAAGAATAAAAGCCGGATTGTCATTTACAAGCCTTTCGTCAAAAGCAAATCTAAAAAATGATCTTAAAGCGGAAATAGCTTTTGCTGTTGTTCTTGAATCTATTTTATCGGCAGAGCGGCGCATCGCAAGATACGCGGAAAGAAAAGACGCGTCAACTTCGGCGAGATTTTTTTTCTCCGCTTCAAGAAAATCAAGAAAACATGAAATCTCAAAGCGGTAACATTCCTTAGTTAACTGCGCCTTTCTTTCTATCGCGATAATCCGAGAACAAAACTTTGTCAACAGCTCTTTTTTATCCAAATTAAGAATTCTCCGCTTTATCAATCCCCGGTTCTTTATCTATATAGAGATTTTGGTTTCTAAAAAAAGACGGAATATCAAGATCGTCTTTATAATCCTTAGGAGGCAGAACGCCGCCTGAGTAATCAGGACGTTTTGTTCTTTCCTGCATCTTTTTAAAAACTTCATGACTGATAACATCAGTATTATTTACTTTTTTGCCGTCTGATATTTTCGCTTCTTTTTGAATGCCGTTTTCAAAACCTGTAGCAATTACCGTTATCTGAATAGTATCTTCGAGCGGTAAATCGTCATATATTCCGGTAATGATATGTACATTCGGATCGCTTTTTTCTCTTATAGCATTGATAATATTACATTGTTCTATAAGTGTAATATTTTTGGGAGCCGAAATATTTATAAGTATTTTTGTCGCCCCTTCTATGCTTGTATCTTCAAGAAGAGGATTATCTGTCGCGCTTTTAACAGCTTCCGCCGCGCGGTTTTCACCGGTGCCGCTGCCGATACACAACAAAGCAGTCCCCTGCCCTTTCATGACTGTTTCCACGTCCGCAAAATCTATATTCTGTTTGCCTACTTTTGTAATAAGTTCCGCTATTCCATTAACTCCCTTACACAAAATACTATCAGCCATTTCATACGATTTATCCATAGAAGTATTTTTGTCTACAAGTTTAAAAAGATTCTGGTTTGGAATGATAATTATGGAATCAACTTCTTTGCGCAGTTTCTCGATTCCGTCTTCGGCAAGCTGCATTTTATAGCGCCCTTCATATTCAAACGGCGTTGTAACAACAGCGACAGTAAGCGCTCCATGCTCTCTCGCGATTTTCGCAATAACATGAGCCGAGCCTGTTCCTGTTCCGCCGCCCATTCCGGCAGCAATAACAACCATGTCCGCGCCTTTGAGAACCTTCGCGATTGTCTCGCTGTCCTCTAACGCCGCCTGCTCACCCTTCTCAGGTTTGCCGCCTGCTCCGCGTCCGCCTGTTACATTCAAACCAATCTGTATCTTTTTTTCAGCCTTACTTTTGTTGTGAAGGTCTTGAATATCCGTATTGATCGCAATAAACTCCACGCCTTTAAGCCCGCTTTCGATCATACGATTTATCGCATTACCTCCGCCCCCGCCGGTGGCTACAACTTTAATAACAGCCGGGATTAATGCCTCACTTAAAGCTTCCCTGCTATCCTCTTCGGCAGCAGACACTTCCCGCGTTTTAAATGGAATCACCTGTGGTGAGCGGATCGTAGTAGTCGAAATTTGCCCGTTTCTGGCTGGGACTGAAGAGATCGGGCCTGGTGAGTTGAGCCAAGATCAGATCAGCCTGTTTGAGCACCTGATGCCGGTAGATGTCCAGGGGATGGTAATGCAGCAGCAGGGGGTACCGCTGGGGTGGAGTATTGGCAAAGTCCCAGATCTGGTGGTGTAGGAAATTGGCGTCTTGGCCATGGATGCCACGGTGCTCATCGAAGGGTATGGCGATTGCTTCGGCGGCCACCAACCAGGTTCGCCGCTCGTCAGGAGTGATCCCTAGACGAGCAACGCTCCGGTTATAGGCTTCAGGATGCTGTATGGCCAGATGGGTGAGCCAGCGATCTGCGGCTTCGAGGTTGGCTGCTGCCATGGCGTTGGTGTAGAGATTGTCATCGGCGATGGCTGAATACTCGTCCGGTCCAGTGACGCCATGAATGTGAAATTG
>QMCD01002568.1_pt1 | contig 12864 bp, 13 predicted proteins | sample 1821841 | NCBI WGS metagenome assembly QMCD01 (sample SAMN01991225, study PRJNA193472) | Termite gut metagenome, whole genome shotgun sequencing project. | isolation source: worker | host: Macrotermes natalensis | reverse complement strand
TACGATTACCACCCGGATATTTTCAATAACATTCAGCTTGGGGAGCATACCCTTGAACATTCCGGGCTGATACAGATACCCGAAGAATGGGAAGCGGCGATTGATGTTGAAATGCTGGGGCGGCTTGCTTCCGAGCATGAGAAAGGCCGCTTTTCCGAGCTTGGGTATATCGTGCCGAACGGCGAGGACTGGAAGCCCGTCACCGAGATACCGCAGCAGTACCGCATTATGAGCTTTCCGCAGCCGGAGCAGCGGCGCGAAACGCCGGAGCAATTTGCCGCCGATTTTGCACAAGCCATGCGGGACTTTTACACGGAACACCCGCCGTTTTTGGAAACGGAACAGATGGCGAACACCGCCCCGCCCTTTATCGCCCACCAGTTAGAATTGGGGCAACCGATGTATATCCTGCCCGCGCTGTACGCAATGGAAGCGCAGCCGGAATACAGGGAGCTTGCCGCCGTCTTGCGCGGGCGCATGGAAGCCGTCATATCGGCGCAGCAGCAGGAGCGCGATAATCCCAATATTGATAATGACGCAATTACCACCCGCACCCCCGCCGTCGCGGTCACTACGCCGCCGGAGCTTGCCGCCGAGCCGCAGCCGGTAAAACCTATCATCTTGGAAAGCGATACCCCCGCCGACAAGCTCAAAGAGATTACCGACAGATTAGAAACGGGCATTGCCGGTATCTTTGAGAGTGCGCAGTACCAGGAGTATTTGAATACCCTTTCCAAATTCCACAATTACAGCTTAAACAACACGATATTGATAGCCATGCAAAAGCCCGACGCTTCCCGCGTGGCGGGCTTCAACACATGGAAAAATGAGTTTGAGCGCAACGTCCGCAAGGGTGAAAAGGGTATCAAAATCCTTGCGCCGTCGTCGTATACTGTCAAGAAGCAGATGGAGAAAATCGACCCCGACACCCAAAGGCCGGTTATCGGCGGCGACGGAAAGCCTGTTACCGAGGAAGTAGAGATTAAAATACCGTCGTACCGCGTTGTGTCCGTGTTCGACGTTTCGCAGACCGAGGGCAAGGAGCTACCGACAATCGGCGTGGACGTTCTCACCGGCGACGTTGCACAGTACAGGGATTTTTACGCCGCGCTTGAAAAAGCGTCGCCGTTCCCGATCTTTGAGGAAATCGGCGGCGGCGTAAAGGGCTATGCCAATTATGAGGAACAGCGGATTGCCATAAACGAGGGCATGAGCGAACTACAGACCCTAAAGACGGCGATACATGAAATATCCCATGCGCGGCTGCACTACCATACCGGCGACGAGCAGGAGCAGACCCGCACCGACAAGCACACCCGCGAGGTGCAAGCTGAAAGTATCGCCTACACCGTCTGCCAGTATTACGGCCTTGATACGTCCGACTATTCCTTTGGCTATGTGGCCGGGTGGAGCGGCGGCAAGGAGCTTACCGAACTGAAAGCGTCGCTTGAAACCATCCGCACCGCCGCCGCAGAACTCATTACCGAAATCGACGGCCACTTTGCCGAGCTTCAACAAAACAGGGAGCAGACCGCCGACATATCCGCGCCGGAGCAGCAGCCCGGTTTTGAAACATGGAGCGAACCCGCCGCGCCGGAGAACGCGCCGGATAATCCGGGCGAACCGTCCGACGACGTAAGCGCGTATCTGACGCAGGACAAACCGCCCGCGCCGGACACTGGCGAACCCAAAGCCCCAACAGGCGCGACCTATTACGCCATCAATGAGAGCGCGGCGCGACGCGCAAAGGAAGCAAACAGCTTTTCCGATTACAAACCCGGCAGCGCGACAGCCGAGTACCGGCAGTATGTGGATGAAGCGGCTGCGCTGGCCGAGCGGCAAAAGGCGCGTGTTGACCCCATGCACCATGAGCGGATAGACAGGCTGCTACATTCCTACTGTAAAAAGTTAGCGGAGAACATGAATAACCGTTTTTCGATTGACAGCCGCGTCCCCTCTGTATTGATTGCGGGTCCAGCCAACTTTCCCGTCCGGCAAAAAGAGAAGCAGAACGCGGCGCGTGACAGAAACTTTGGCGAATGGCAGGATATACAGGGCTATCTTGATAAAATCCGCAGTACCGGCATGGGCGGTATCAGCGCGGACGACCCGAACGCGATACCGAAGCTGCAAGAGAAATTGGCGGGCTTGGAGAAATCGCAGGAAACCATGAAAGCCGTAAACGCCTATTACCGCAAGCATAAGACCCTTGACGGCTGCCCCCACTTGGCCGGGGACACGATAAACAAGCTCAAAGCGTCCATGTCCCGCGACTGGCGGCGCGACCCGAAGCCCTTTGAAGCCTACGCCCTTTCCAACAACAACGCGGAAATCCACAGGACGCGGGCGCGTATCGAGGAACTACAGCACCGGGACGAAGCCGTTTTAACCGGCTGGGCGTTTGAGGGCGGCAAGGTGGAAGTGAACAAGCCGGGCAACCGCTTGCAAGTCTTTTTCGACGGCAAGCCGGGTGAGGATGCCCGAAACGAGCTAAAGCACAACGGTTTTCGATGGGCGCCGAGTGTGGGGGCATGGCAGCGGCAATTAAACGGCAACGCTTTTTATGCCGCGAACAACATCAAAAGCATACAGCCGCTTACCGGCGAAAAGCCCACCGATTTACAGCGGCGGGCGCGGCGAGTAGCGGACGCGGCGCAGCAACAGGGCGCACAGGCCGCACCGGAGCAGGAGCGACAGCAGAGCGACACTTACGCTATTTATCAGCTAAAGGACGGCGACGGCACACGGGATATTCGCTTTGAATCTCTATCCAGCTTACAGGCGGCGGGGTTTGCCGTTGACCCGGCGAACTATACGCTTGTTTACACCGCGCCCATCGGCGCGGACACCGGCAGTTGGGGCAGATATATGAGAAATTCAATATCGACCACCCGCAGGATTTTACGGGACATTCCCTTTCCGTTTCCGACGTTGTTATCCTTGACCGCGAGGGAGAGAAAACGGCGCATTACGTTGACAGCTTCGGCTTTCGGGAAGTGCCGCAGTTTTTGGACGCTGCCCCCGCCCTTGAAATGGAACAGGCTGTAGCCGAGCCGCCCACGCCGGATAGCTTCAAGACCGGCGAAAGGATTGATACCCCGCGCGGGCGTTTTTCCGTTACGTCCATGACCGAGGAACAGATGAAAGCCGCCGGGTACGGTTTTCACCATAGCTCTGATTGCGGCAAATACAACATCATGGGGAACGGCACACAGGCGTTTGCAATCGTCAATCCTTTGCGCACCGCCGAAATGAGTACCGAACAGAATTACAACATGATTGACGGTATTCATAACAACACCCCATCCGTGGCCGAAATAGAAGCAAAGGCAAAGGCCGGGGAGCAGATAAACCTTTCTGACCTTGCGGCGGCGATTAAGGCCGAGCGCGGTAACACTGACCGGGACACCGGCAAAAAGCCGTCGTTGCGGGCGCAGCTAAAGGCCGACCAACAGCGGTTGCAGCAGAAGAAGCCCGCGCCGGACAAGCAAAAATCACATAACGAATTGGAGGTATGAGCGCATGAGCCGATTTACCGTTGAGGAAATAAACCTTATCAGCATTTACCACACCGGGACACACGGCGCGGCGGTACAGGAAATGACCGCTGCGCTACCCTTTATGGACGGCGATATGAAAGAGCTTGCGGGGCGGGTGCTGGATAAGCTATGCGCCATGACCGACGCGGAATATTCGCGGCTTGCCCTTGACCCCGCCGACGAGCGGGACGAGGGATAGCCCATGCCGCGACTATCCAAAAAGGCTAAAATCGAATGGGCGCTTTTTATCGGCAGCAACGGGCGGCGGCAGTACAACCGGCTTTGCCGCAAGTGCCGCCGCGAGTGCAAGCAATCTTTCCGGGTTATCGTCGTGGAGTGTCCGAGCTACGAGAGTAAGCGAAAAGTCACCAGATAGCAGAGCCGGGGCGCAGCAGCCGCAAGGTTGCCGCGCCCCGGTTTTTTTGCGTTTAGGCCGGTTTTGCCGTTTCACCACCGGCGACAGGCGAGAGGGCGAAAATCTGTAATGGAAAGGTGCGCTTTTCACGGAAAATGCCGCCCGTATGGGCTTTCCCGACAGGCGGCAAGGTGTTTATACTATCCGGCGGCACGGCGGTATATTGTATCGTTTGGGTGCATATTCCCAGCTATTTATATAAAAAAATTGAAAGCAATATCTGTTGCGGCTATATTATTTTCGCTACGTGATTTTGCTATATTTCTCATATAGAATTTTAGCGCAATCATTAGCTTTGAACTTTGCGGGTCTGCAACAGCATATTGTACTCCCATTTGCCCCATTTCGCTCCAACTATCCCATAATGCAGGACTTAGAATAAGATTTTGAGAATACAACGGTATCAATATATTTATGTAATACTGAATTAAAGGCAAAGGAACTTCTCGTAACTGCTTAAAAAAATTAGAGAAAATTCGCATATCCTCTTTTAATGCGCTTGCTAAAATATATGATTTTCCGTCTACCGGAAAAGATGTAAAGAAGATAAATTTAAGCCTTTTGCTTTTTCTATCTATTGCTCGAATCTTCTTGCCCTTAATATCAAAGGGCGGAGAAATAGCCATGTAATTTGAGAATTTAATCTGAAATGGAATTTCTATTGTGATTGTTTCTATCCCCGCGTAATCTTGTGTTTTCAGAGAAGTGTCAAAGAAGTCCTTATAATATTGTAAATCTTGAAGTTTTTCTTTGAGCGTTTTATACTGGCGGATAACTAATGGATTTTTTATTGTCTGCGGAACTTTGGAAAACATTAGAGTATTGAATTTTACTGCGGCTATTGTTGTATACAACTCAAAAGAAAATGTCTTATATGCAAACAAAAAAAGTTGTTCACTATCAAGACTTTGCAAATCATACTGCGCCTTTTCTATTTTTGAGAAAAGCGCGTCATCATGCGTACTACAATAACAAGTCGCAGTTGTAGCGTCTTTAATTGATACATCTGTCAAAAAATAGAATGGCTCAGGATTACCGGGTTTTATTTCAAGAATAATAGGATTCTTAGTGAAATCTTGCATCATAACCTTGCCATCTATAGCAAGTTTATTTAATATCCTATTTTCTTGGAACGCATGAGCTTTTATTATGTTTTTCCCTTTTTGAGTACACCCCTCATACAGACAAAACCGAGTTTTACTCTTTTTCAAAAGTTGTCCTATAAAATGAATAGCTTCATTATTGTTATGAAAGGCTTTTGGTGGCTTGGTTTTACAGCAATCCTTATATCTCTTTCCGCTATTGCAGGGACAGGGTTCAGTATCAGCTATTCTTTGCTTTCCGAACATATTTTTCTCCCCTACTTTTGAGATATGTACATGAAATATTGTAGCATACTCGTGGATAGATTTCTATGCCATGATTGTACGATTGAGCGTAATTATTATCTATAGCTCCGCTTCATGCTCTTTATCATGCGCCTTATCCGGCAGCGGCTTCAAAATGCTATCCACGTTCTGCTTGATGATACCGTATTCCCGCGCCTGTTTTTTCAGCTTGCCATATTCCGCGTAAAGGGCTTCTTTCTCCTGCGAGAGCCGCACATACTCCGCTTGCAGCGTCGCCGCGTTCGGGAGCTTGCCGCTTCCGGCCTGTACCACCTTTAGAGCTTTGGCGGCTGCTTCATGGAGTATCAACGCGCTTTCGCCCCCGGCGCGGTATTTCTCCTTGTTGCCTGCGGCGCGGTATTTATCATAGGCGGGCTTTGTCTGCTGATAGGTGGAAATATTCTTTATCAGCAAGGCCATATCCGACAATCGCTTTTCCACGGCCTTTAACGCTGCCCCGGCCTGTTCGCTTGCGGCGGCGACCTCACCGGCCTTTGCCTGTAAATCGGCATAGTGCAGAATATTGTTATCGGTTAGAAAGTTGACCGTTTTCGCCGCCTGTTTCAGATTTTGGATTTTCGCCCAATGCGCATAGCCCGCGCTCTGTTGCGCCTTGATACTGTTTTCAATATCAATGACAAGGCCAATCTTTTTATCGTCGCGTTTCGGCGCGGAAACGGCGCGTTTCTTGCCCTGTATGCGCTCTGCAATCCGTTCGGCGGTATATTCCGCGCCGAGCGTTTCCCCGCGCAAGCGCGTAAAGCGTTCTTGTCCGGGGGCGCGTATGGAAATGGTGTCGCCGCGCTGCTTGACTTCATACCCTGCCGCTTCCAATCGCCGCAGGAAATCCGCGAAATCCTTTGCTTGCGGGATGATGGTATCAATGGCGATTTTCAGCTTGCCCTTGAAGCTGCCACCGGCTTTGTCGGCGGCGTACTCCGCATAGCTGCGTCCCTGTTCCTTTGCCGGACGGGTGCGCCGCTGCCCGTCCGCGCCGGTATACTCTATCTGCTTTCCGGGCTGCACAAGGGACAGGCCGTTTTCCTTGCACAGCCGGTCACTGATATTGCGGATTTGATACAGCGTCTTTTTGTTAGAATTGTACTTATGGTAATCCATGAAGTTGACGGCGCAAAAAAGGATATGGTTATGCACATGGCCTTTGTCTATGTGCGTCGTCAACACATATTCATGCCGGCCTTTGGTGACGGTATCGGCAAGCTGCCGCCCTATGTCGTGCGCCTGTTCCGGTGTGGTTTCGCCTACGTCGAAGGACTGTATCAGATGGTGCGCAAGGTTGTTGCCCTTGTTCATAGCTTGGGACAGCGTATAGCCGAACTCAATATCAGCCGTTTCATGGGAACAGCCGTAGGAGGATATGAGGATTTTATCATCTGTTTTCTTGGGATTGCAGATATAGTCAAGGGCTTTCTTTAGGGTGCTTTTAATAGGCTTAATCTTTGTAACCGCCATATTTCAGCCAATGCCCCCTTTATCTCCGCTATGTCCTGTTCATACGCGCTGCCGGTTGCGTTTACGCGCTTTGCTATCTGGTTGATGTTCGCGCCGATTTTCCCAATTTCAGCGGTGACAGCCTTTAACTCCGCGTAATCAACCTTTATCACATGGCCGTCAATCAGCATTTTCCGGGCATACGCGGCAAAATTCTTTGTGGGTATCTGCGCCATTTTCTCTTGTATCAATGTGCGTTCCTGTTCGGTGACGGGGCAGCGCAGTACCACCGGCCTTTTCCTGTTCGCCATGCGCTCACGTTCCTTTCCGTTTCAAGAGGGTTTGGGACACTTCCCAACAAGCAATTTTGCCGACGCGCCACAGGGCGCAGATAGGCGAAATACGGAAGTGTGGCTACACTTCCTATGCTTGCTGCGTTACTCTCCCTACTCACTACAACACCGAAAAGGCAAAAATGCCAAACGATTTTCGGGCAGAACAAAAAACGCCGCAAACATTCAAGTCTGCGACGCTCTAAAAGGCGATATATCTCTAAAACAAAGGCTTTATTCGTCTTGCCCGTTGGCTTGGTGGATGGCTTTAGCGGTTCCTGTCATAATCGTCAAATCGTGGCTGTTCATCCCGGCAAGCAGAGTTTCAAGCTGTCTGCGCTGCGTGTCATTTTCAATTTTTTTGGCTGGGAAAAAGAATTGGTCTACCGATATATCAAACAGGGTGACAAGCGCGTGTAGCACTTGTAGGCTTGGATGTTGCCCCTCGTTTTCAATATCAACAAGGTAACGGGGCGTAATGTTCAGCTTACCGGCTAAATCTTCCCGTGTCCATCCTCTATCCGTCCGAGCCTTTTTTATTGCCTGTCCTAACGACCTAAAATTGAATTGTTCGGTCTTTTCTTCCATAAATATTTCACCCTATTTCAGTCTACACTTCACTTTGCGCTTCATAAATGAGGCTGTATAGCAAAGTGGTTCCGTAAATAGTTCAATGAATATTTATGGAAATAAATAGCTACACGAAAATCTGATTTTCTATCTTCTGCAAACGGTCAAGGGGTGAACGGTGCAAATGTCTACTTATTGTTGCTGCTATTAAGAGCAGTCCTTTTCTTTTTATACTCAAAACCCCATTCAGTCATAGCGTCAAGCACAGGTTTTAGGCTGTACCCTGTTTCCGTCAAAGTGTACTCTACTTTCGGTGGTACTTCCGCATAAATTCTCCTATCAACAAGCCCGTTTTCTTCCATTGACCGCAAATTGGCGGTCAAAACTTTTTGTGTCACGCTGCCTATGGATTTTTTCAGTTCACCAAAGCGTTTTGTTCCGTCCATGAGGTCACGCAGGATTAAAACTTTCCACCTATCGCTTATTAGCAACAGCGTCGTTTCAACTGGACAAGCCGGAAGCTCTTTTATTTCCTTTGCCATTCAGACACACTCCTTAAACAGTCAATGGTATCCTATTGGAAACTACGGCACAATAAAGTGCTTACTTTACAATGTTTCCCTACGGACTTATTATATAAGTGCGGACGGAAAAAATCAAGTCTGCGCCAAAAAATCTTAACTATGGAGGTAATCACAGTGAACGAGGTCGTAAAATTTCTGACTGAAAATCCCGTACAGTATCTTGCTACGGTAGGACGCGACGGCAAGGCGAAGTGCCGCCCGTTTATGTTCTGCTTCGAGCAGGATGGTAAGCTCTGGTTCTGCACCAACAGCACAAAGGACGTATACAAGGATATTCAGGCTAACCCTGAAATCGAGGTGTGCGTGTCCAGCCCGACCTATGCGTGGATACGCTTGAACGGAAAGGCCACCTTTGAAAACAACATGACCGTCAAAGAGGGTTGTATGAAAAACCCGATTGTGCAAGGACAGTACCAGACAGCCGACAACCCCGTTTTTGAGGTTTTTTATCTTACGAACGCAAAGGCCGTCATAGCCGATTTTTCCGGCAACCCGCCCGCTGAATACACGCTGTAAAAGCTATGAAAAACTATCTTCGGGGCAGGGTGAAAATCCCTACCGGCAGTAAAAGTCTGCGAGCCTTACGGCTGATTTGGTGTAATTCCAAAACCGACAGTTATAGTCTGGATGAGAGAAGATATGAACAAGATAGCCCTGCTTGTTTGTATACGGGCAGGGCTATCTAAATCCAACTTCATATCTCATGGAGTGATTATGAATAACAATGTAAATCTGACCGCAAGCACAAAAATACGCCTTAGTACAAGGATGTTGGTGTCAATAGCTATGCTGTCCGCAATATCCTATGTTTTGGCATTTGTTGAAATACAAGTACCTCTATCACCCAGTTTCGCCAAAATGGATTTATCTGATTTTCCCGCGCTGATTGCGGCGTTTGCAATCAATCCCTTTGCGGGTGTTCTGGTTGAAGCTGTAAAGAATGGACTGCAACTAATGTCCACAAGCACGGGCGGTATCGGAGAGCTTGCTAACTTCTTAATGGGTAGTGCGCTCGTGTTCACGGCAGGACTATTCTATCATAAATTGAAAACGAAAAAACGTGCGGTTATTGGCTGCGTTATTGGCTCTGTATCTATGGCAATCGCTGCGGCATTATTGAATTATTTTGTACTGCTGCCGCTGTACAGTAGCTTTATGCCTATAGAGCAGGTCATTGAAGCCTTTGCCGCCTTTATCCCATTCATAAACACAAAACTTGATGTGGTGCTTTTCAACGCTATTCCGTTTAACCTTTTCAAAGGCGCGATTATCTCAACACTCACCATCTTGATATATAAGCGGCTATCCCAAATTCTCAAAGGCTGGTGATACTATGGACGCGAAAGAGACTTTTCAAATACTCAAAAATGAAATCCATTCAACAGTATTTGCGACGGTTGACGACTACGGCTTGCCGCATACTTGCGTCATAGATATTATGCTTTGCGACAACGATTCCCTTTATTTCATTACCGCCAAAGGAAAATCCTTTTATGACAGGCTAATGCGGCGCGGGTATGTTGCCATTAGTGGCATGAAAGGGCGGGATACTCTATCAACGGTTGCTATATCGGTGCGCGGGAAAGTCCGAAATCTCGGCGCGTCTTTACTGCCCCGTGTCTTTGAGGAAAACCCGTATATGGCTGATATTTACAAAAACGAGGAAAGCAGGATAGCATTAGAAGTATTTCAACTTTACGAGGGTGAGGGTGAATATTTTGATTTATCCTGCTTGCCGCCCAAACGTGAAGCCTTTGCGTTCGGCGGGCAGCAAATAAAAACGACGGGCTACAGCATAACAGATAAATGCGTTGGTTGCGGTGATTGTGAGGGTAAGTGTCCTGTTGGGTGTATCGTACCAATGGGAAAGCGTTTTTCAATTCGGCTTGACAACTGTATTCATTGCGGAAACTGTCTTTCTGTATGTAAATTTGAAGCAGTAGAAAGGGTGATAGCATGAATAGCGAAAGTGCGCTTGATAGGCTGATAACTGCTTTGTTAGCCGAGCAAGCGCGGTATAGCGAAATTACTATCCCAAAGGGGATAGCAGAGAAAAAACAACTACTGCGTTCTTTAGTGAACGTGCGTCCGGCGTTCCCCGTTGATGAAGATTTTTTGCAGTTACAGGATTGCTATTTACAGCAGGAGCTTATCGACAGGGGCATCGTGGATATAGCCGACTTACAGGAAGTGCAGCCGCACTTGTGTTTATGGCAAGGTGATATTACTCGGCTAAAGGTAGACGCGATTGTAAATGCCGCTAATGCCGCTATGTTAGGTTGCTTTGTCCCGTGCCACGGTTGTATTGATAATGCCATCCATTCATTTGCCGGTGTACAGCTACGTCAGAAATGTAATGAACTCATGGAGCGGCAAGGTCATGAGGAACCGACCGGCGGCGCGAAAATGACTCCCGCTTATAACTTGCCATGCAAATATATACTTCATACTGTCGGCCCGATAATCGGCCACAAGCCAACTAAAGCGCAATGCGGAGAACTTGAAAGCTGCTATCGTTCTTGCTTGGAACTTGCCGATAATCACAATTTGGAAAGCATAGCATTTTGCTGTATTTCAACGGGAGAGTTTCACTTTCCAAACCAACTTGCAGCAGAAATCGCAATTAGAACAGTCAAGGCTTGCTTACAGACGACGAAAAGCATAAACAGGGTGGTATTCAATGTTTACAAGGAAGAAGATTATGCAATCTACGCTGACATACTCCGAAAAAATTAACGATACGATAGGGCTTATCAATAAAGCAGACAAAATTGTTTTAGGTATCGGCTCTGGTCTTTCTGCTGCCGGTGGTCTTTGCTATACCGACCCTACATTGGGGCAAAAGTGGTATCCCGAATACTACAGCATGGGGCTAAAGACAATTACAGATATTATGGGCGTTTACTGGTGGTTATCGAACAGTGAGCCGGTAAAGTATTGGGGTTTTTGGGCGCAGCATATTTGGCATATACGTTATGAGGCAGAAGCAACAAAGCCCTATCAAGACTTATATCGTTTTGTCGGTGATAAGGATTATTTTATCTGTACGACAAATGTTGATAGCCAAACTGAAAAAGCCGGTTTTGCAGCAAATAGAACACTGGCGACGCAAGGCAACTACTGCTTTTTCCAATGTAGCACACCTTGTAGCGACGAGGTTTATCACAATGAGGAAATGATTAAAACCATGACCCAAAACATGGTATCACCGTTTGAAATCAGAGCGGAGGATATTCCTGTTTGTCCTCTTTGTGGCAAGCCCCTTATCCCAAACTTACGGTGTGATAATCGCTTTGTTGAAAAGCCGCACCTGTTCAATCTGACAGACTATGAGCAGTATTTGTTGGATTGCAAAGACAAGTATGTTGTTTTCCTTGAGCTTGGCGTTGGCTACAACACACCAGTTATTATCCGCTATCCGTTTGAAAGGTTTACCCATGCTTTCAAGGGCGCGTGTCTTATTCGCGTTAATAATACTTGCGCAGAGGTTCCCCAAAATATAGAAAGTAAATCCATCTCTCTACAAGAGGATTTAGCAACGGTTATAAGCGATATGAACTTGCAATAGTTATTTTCTGCACAGGACGGCATATAAAAAAAAGCCGTCATTTGGCAGATGATTTAGTGCGGTCAAATGAAGATTTGCTGAACGACGGCGTTGATAAAAAACAATCAAAGCCGCCGTTTTCCTTATTGAAAAGCAGAATGCGGAGGGTGTATTAAAGTTACCCTTTTGGAGGACAAGGCGGTATCTGGGGAGGTATTGCCATGTCCTTTATTTTGGATAACTCCGTGCCTTTAGGCAGGCTATCAAAAAAAGCCAATTTCGCAAAAGGAAAAATCACGCCCACCATTTTACGCATACAGTTCATTTAATACGAAGTGAAAATGGAAATGCCCGGTTAGGCCACGCCTTTCCGGGCGTTTTTGTGTCTTGTCCAAAAAAATACTTTCAGAAATCGCCCCAAATCTTTGGCATTTCAGATTTGACGGTGTTGAGGGACTACGAAAGGGGAAACCACCACCCGCCTACGCGGAAGCGAAAGGGGGTGAGAACATGGACGAACCCATCCGTAGCCAATGGCAAGTGCGCTGCGCGTTCAACGGCTTTTGCAAACGGGTGTTGAAACGTGAAGCAGTCAACGCCCACCGGGACACGACGCGGCAGCAGCTAAAGGCCGTGACGTTTTCTGACCTCACGCCATATGACAAACAGCAGCTTTTTTCGCTTGATACATATTTCGAGGATGAAGCCGCGAAAGCCTTTAACGTGGGAGGGAAGAAAATCACGCCCAAGCTGATAGCCGACGCGCTCTACAGCTTGCCGGACGACAAGCGCAAGGCCGTTTTACTGTACTACTTCATGGAAATGTCGGACGTTGAAATCGGGGAAATGCTGAACATCCCCCGCAGCACGGTACAGTATAGACGGACAAGCTCTTTTGAGCTACTAAAACGCTTTTTGGAGGAAAACGCGGATGATTGGGACGACTGGTAACACCGAGCAGGACGAACGCGGCTTATTGCCTTACCCGGTAATCATAGCCGCGACAAAGGGCGACCCGGACGCAATGGCTATTGTCA
>QMCD01002876.1_pt1 | contig 12865 bp, 13 predicted proteins | sample 1821841 | NCBI WGS metagenome assembly QMCD01 (sample SAMN01991225, study PRJNA193472) | Termite gut metagenome, whole genome shotgun sequencing project. | isolation source: worker | host: Macrotermes natalensis | reverse complement strand
TCTGCGGCTGGCCGCTGGTTTTAATCAACGAGGAAAGCATGCGCGGTTACGGCGACGAACAGCCCCTGAAGGTGGGCTGCCTGGGCGAACACGGCGGAAAGTTTACGCGCCGCCTGGATGAAAGGGAGCCCTTCCCCGCGCCGCCCAAATGCGGGGTGGATCACAGCACCCCGTATCAGCGCCGGGGTAAGGGGAGGTCGGCCGTCTGGGCCTGCCCCAACCACCCCGACGGCCCCCTCTGCCCCAGCTGCAAGGTCGTGCCGGGGGACGCGGCATGAGCACCCTGACCGACCGCCTGAACGATCTCATAAAAGTATTCAAAAGCCGAATTTTTGTTCCAATAGTTGCTAATTTTGGCAAGTCATTTATATAAATAAGAAAGAAAATGGTCCGCGAAGAATACGGCCGGCGCACCATGTACTTCGGCCCCTGCGGCGAAGAGGCGGAAACGGCTATTGATGTGGCCCGCCCGGAACGGGCCGTGTTCGAATATCCGGGCATGATGCTGGCCGCCCTGCCCCTCCACCCCCGTGGCAGGCGCATCGCCATGCTGGGCCTGGGGGGAGGCTTCCTGCCGCGCCTTTTCAGCGGTCATCTGCCCGATTACGCGCTGACGGTGGTGGAATTGGATATTTTAGTGGTGGAACTGGCCCAGACCTATTTCGGTTTCGTGCCGGGCCCCAATGTGGAGGTCAGGGTGGAGGACGGCCGCGACTTCCTTGAGCGACAGGCGCCGGAAGCCTTTGACCAGATCTGGCTGGATGCCTTTTCCGGCGAATACGTGCCCCCCCGCCTCTCCGGCCTCCGTTTTTTGAATCTTTGCAAAAGCCGCCTGGCTCCCGGCGGCCTTTTGGTGCAGAATTTGCACCAAACCCACGCCCAAACCTTTCAGAGACAGATTAAAACCACCCAGGACGCCTTCGGTTCCTTCCTGGGCCTCGACGGCCGTTTCTGCGGCAACGCCATAATAATAGCCAAAACCCCCGGCGGTCCGGCCGGGCCGGACTGGCAGCCCGCAGCCCTCATAAAAGCCGCCAAAAAGTTCGGCCCCCGCCTGGGCCCCTACGACCTGGCCGATGAAATGACCAAATTCAAAACCTTCACCCCCCCCCCAACAACAGCCCCCATCCCCTAACCAGGGCACGGCCCTGGACCAGGGCGCGGCCCTGGACCCTCGGATGCTTCGCATCCTATCCGCAGGGGATACATAGCCGATGCTCTTACTTGGCCGAGGCCTGGTTCACTGGCAATGGATACCGTTTATAAGGCCCATTCGACAGTTCACCGCAAAATCAAATTACTGCAACAAAATAAGATTGTTATCTGAAAAAACAAATTCGGATAGCCATTTTTCATTTTCCAAAATCGATTTTTTACCCCATTTTGACCCCACGTTTTGGGAAGTAGCTCCCCTTAAACTATTTTTAACCCGCACTCATGGGGGTCACCAATGATGACCCCAAAACACGATTCTTGCGACTTGCCCAATACAAACGCTGTGACCCCGGACGACGCCACCCCCGGCCTAAACCATGCCTCGGGCCGCAGGGTCAGAAGTGAACGCTTCAAAGCCGTTCGGGCCGTCATGGTTGTCTTTTTGCGGCACCTTGACCCGGAGACCTTGTGCATTGGGCACTGGTCGCCGCAGGGAGACTTCATTCCGCTGGATATAGCGACCATAGCCCGTGAAGCCGGGCTATGCCGGCGTCGCTGTGAACGAACCTTATTATACCTCAAAAACATCGGCTTTGTCGCGGCTTTTCCACCGCAACATACGCATAACCCTGTTCGTTATTCCGGGTTGCGGGTGGTCAAGGCGCTTACCCCGGCCTTCTTTGAATGGGAGGGGCTGCCCGAACTCTTGGATCAGCTTTGGGTTGATGCAATTCGCAGTATCGGCGCTGAAGGGGGTCAGCCATGAATAAGGCGCGTCTCCCCCCCGTATCCGGCAACCGTTGCGGGCATGACCCGAAAAATCCGCGCCTGAATCCGCTTGAACCCATAAAAAACGGCCCCGGCTGTCCGCCCCGTATCCTTTCCTTGGCGGCAGAGCGGGCCAAAGAGTGGTTTTTCTCGCCCGGCAAGTGTCCGCTGTTTCGGACTGAATCCGAACGCCAAATGCGGAGTGAGCGGCGGGAAGCCATCCAGGTGGTGTTGGAATTTTTGTTGGGCCGCCTGGAACTGGCCAGTCTCTGTGTCGGGACGCCGACCATGAAGGACGGCTTCATTGATCTGGACATGAAGGCCATAGTCGAAGGCACCGGCCTGGGACAGCGGCGCTGTGAGCGAGCCATCGGCAATCTGAAAGAGGCCGGGTTCATGGACGTGAAACAGCCCCGCTTCCAGAGCGATGACGGCAGGTACTTCGGGTTGCGGGCCATCCGGCTTCTGACCGTGCGTTTCTTTGAGTGGCTCGGTCTCGGCCCCATGCTGGCCAGGGAAAGGGCCAGGGCCTCGAAAGCCCTGAAGAAGCGCTTGGCGAAGTATGGCCGGAGCCTGGCCGACGTCATGAAGCGGAAAGTCGTCAATCTGTTCAAGCCGCTGTTCCGGCCGAAGCTCATCCAGGAGCCCAGGCCGAAGCCGCTGGACGACGAACGCCTCCGATACTGGCACCATCTGATAAGGGTTCACACAGACGCCGGGTTGGATATGGAAGAGGCCCAGAGGCTGGTAAACGCCAGGATGAACTTCCCGCCCGACTGGAGCCCCAGTAAAGGCGCTCCGAAAGGAGTGTGAGTGTATGGCGGCCGGCCGATATTTCTTCGGCCATAATCCGATTTTTGGCCAAACTCTATCCGATTTTGGAGGTCAAAATGCCTGATTCGCGTTCAAAAAAAATCCGACTTTTTGCGCCAAAAATTTTTGAAGCGAATAAGTGTCGTGCGGATTGCCTGTAGGTGTCGAGCGTTAATTATCAAGAACAAAAGATAAGAGAGGAGAGCGTGCCGGTAAGTGAGCCCATCATGGCCGCTGTCGCTGGCTGGTCGGGGCCGCCCCGCCAGCGGCCATGATTCGTCGTCGGATTGCTGTTGAAAAGATGAAGAAAAAATCCGACTTTACATCAAGAAAGCGGGAGGTTGAATCCGTGAGCATTGCTATGAAAAGAAAACAACGGGCCAAATATGACGGCCGCGTCGAGTACATTGCCATCCAACCCGAGGTCGAACTTATGCTTGAACAGGGACACTCGTGTAAGGCCATTTTTGAGGAAATGTCCAGAAAGGGCCGGATCACGATCAGCTACAGCACCTTTTGTGATTACGTGCGTGGCGGCGGCCAGAGGTTTCGGAATAGTGAACGCCACATCAGAAATCGGAAGCCAACGGGCTTGACCCCAGGGCAGTCCGGCACGCCCAGGGAGGCCACTCCCGGCCCGTTTGTGTTTGAAAAAAACATCGACATTTCCAAACTGGCATGAGACCGGAAGCCGCCGAGGGGCACGATGGGCCAGGCCTGGGATTTTCGGAATAATTCGGTGATTTTGACATTTTCCAGCCTGACCTGTGATTTTTCAGGAAAAGGTGGGAAATGCCACAAAATAGAGCAACATGCTGAAAAGCCGCAGAAAATAATTCTTCTTGAGACCGTGGCAGGATGGGTATTCTGGGCCTGCTCCGGCCCAAATACCACCCTGCCCGGCTTCACGCCGGGGCCTTATTCGCTGCGCTCAACGGTAAAGGAGGAAGAAATGCCAAAGCCTAAAAAAACGTTGAAATCCTATCTGACCTCGGAGGAATACGCGGCCGTCAGTACCAGCGCCCGCCGAGCCAAGCTTTCTGTATCCACATTTGTCCGGCGCGTCTGCCTGGGCCAGGAAGTCAACAGCCTCATTGATCTGGAGGCAGTGTTGCTGGTCAAAAACAGCAAAGCGGATCTGGGAAGGTTGGGAGGGCTTCTCAAGAAACATCTTTCAGAAACCGGCGGTACTGAGGATTGGCATCAGGAACTGCGGGGCCTCTTGCGGAGCATCGAATATTCCCAACGGAAATTAACCAAAGACTGTGAAGGCATAACCAGGGTTTTGCATCAACTGAGGAAGGGCAAGCAATGATCCCGAAACGGATAGACCATGACCCGGATTGCGACAACTACCGGGCGTTGGCCCTTTATATCGCCGACGCCGCCCTGGGCAAAACGCCGGGCGAAAAGACAATTTTCAGTTGGTACTCCGGCGGTCTTGGCGACACGGGCGATTACTGGCAGGGCCTGGAGGATGTCGAACTGGTTCAGGCCCTGAACCAGCGCACCAGGGCGGGCAAGACCTACCATTTAATGGTAAGCTTCCGGCCGGAAGATGAGGATAAACTCACCGAGGAGGTGCTGCGGGACATAGAGGGCATGTTGGCGGCCGCCATTGGCTTTGATGAGCATCAAAGGCATTGCGGGGCGCATCGGAACACAAGCAACCTCCACATGCACATATCGTTCAATTGCGTACATCCGCAGACATATAATCGCCATAATCCATACCGCGATCAATACAAATTGATCCGGGTATGCCGGGCCATTGAGCAAAAGTACGGTCTGGCGGTGGACAAAGGCATGGAGGCGGGCGCCATTAAGCGAGATAGTCAAGGCAACGCAAAAGTCCAGACCATCGAATCGCAAAGTGGCCAAGAAAGCTTGTTCAGTTATGTCCTGCGCCACAAGCCTGACATTATGGCCAAACTTACCCCCGCGACAAGTTGGCCGGAAGTTCATGTCGTCTTTCTTCAAAATGGCTTGTCCCTGGTTCCCGCCGGCAATGGGTTGAAGATTAAAGACAGATATGGGAAGCACCACGTCAAGCCCAGCGATATCGACAGACTGTGGAGCAAAGCCAACCTGGAGGCGCGGTTCGGCCCGTTTGAGGCCCCCTCAAATGAACTGCTCCAAAGCGTCAAGGCCGACCGGCGCTATGAAGCCAGGCCGCTTCAGGTAAACCCGGAGCGAGACGGCCTGTATCAGGATTTCCTGGCGGAAATAGCCGCCCGGCGAAGCGCCCTGGGCGCCATCAATCATGAGGGCGCACGGCTTTATGAGGCCCATAAAGAGAAGTGGGAACAGAAGCGCCGCGAAATAAAGCTCCTGCCCATGCTGAAGGCCGACCGCCAGCGCGTCAATCTGGCTCTGCAAAACCGGGAAAGGGAGGAACTGGCCGCCCTGCGGGCCGACGTGGCCATGAAGCGGAAAGAAGCGCGGGCAGAACGCCCTTACACTTCTTGGAATACATATCTGCAACACCTGGCCGCCCAAGGTCACGAGACGGCGCTGGCCGTCCTGCGGTCAAAAAATATGGAAGTCCAGCCGGAAGCGGCGCCTGTCCTCGGACAAGCGCCATCCACACCCCATGAGCCGGATCAGTCCTGGTCGGAACAAAGGCGGATAATCCTGGATACCCCCGGCATTTCATACCGCCATCAGCGGGCTTTGCTGTCGGTGGTCAAAATGCGCGAGTTGTTGGAGCGGGAAGCCGAACACGGAGGGACGCCCCAGGAGCTTCAATTCAGGATAGACGCCAAGGGCACGGTTATCTTCACCCTGCCCGGCGGTTCCATCCGCGACACCGGCCGCGTCGTCCATTTCAGCGCCCACAGTGAATCCATACGGGATTTGGCCGTCAAATTCGCTCAAATGCGTTGGGGAAATCATGCCGCCGTTGTTGCAGGCAATCGGATATGCCGTGACGATGATAAATTTGTGCAACTATCGGTGACGCGCTGACCTCTTGCGATCAGATGTTTGCAGCGGCATGATCGTGATCATGTACTGACGGCGCGGCCGCCCCGTCGGTTCACCACGACCGGCGGCTCTGACCAGTCGAAAAAGGGGGAGCCCGGCGTATACGCCAAGCGCCAGCGGCTCCATTGGGCTTCATCCAGAAGGGAAATGTCGTCATACGAAGCGGCGCCGGGATTCCGGCTCACGTCCGTTCCGTGGCCGAGCGCGACACCGCCTATATCGGCCAAAATGTACCGGTTGTGAATCTCCTGCCCGCTTTCACAGCGCTTGATGCGGTGGAGGCGAAGAGCCAGGCCGGCCGGAATCCAGGCGGGGAGCCGCGCCTCGCACACCCTGATGAAGTCATCGGGTGACGTCGGGTGTTTGCCGTCCGTTTCCACCGCGCAGACGATCAATAGTTCCCGCTGACCTCCCTGGGAGCGGACATGGTTGGATTTGCTGATGGCCTCAAAATACAGGCAATACGGTTTTTTGTACCGGTCTTCCGGGAAAAAATACGGATCGACGAAAGTGAGCGTGCCGGCGTTTTGCAGAAACGGCGTCAAGGCTTCGCACAGGCCCCGCTCCGTCCGCTGAACCGGAGCGCCGCGCCCGGAGAGGAACAAAGGGCAATCCGAAGAGCGCAGCCATTCCATGTTTTTTACCGGCAAATCGGGTGGATTATCACTCTTGCCTGACAAAATGCCCGCAAAGGGAAAGCGCCGGTGCTCTTCGGCGAATGAACCGGCCCATTCGGCCGCGCCGTGCCGTTTCGTCCTTTTCCTGTTCGGGCCGGCGAAGTCGGCGGCCAATTCGCTCACCTGCTTGATGGTTTCCTGCAGTTTGGCTATCTTTTTGGGCTCCTTCGCCCTGGCCATTTCCTCTTGAACCAGGGCGCGCGCCGCAATGGCCCAGGTTTCCGGGTAACCCGCCAGAACGCACGGGCGCCCGACGCTGAATTCCCTGAGTACGGTATTGGCCACGAATTTTTGCCCGGCCAGTTCCAGCAGGAATTCCGGGTCTATGGCGTATTCGTGGATCATCCGAACAGTTCCTCGCCGCGCTCGTCAAAAAATCCTTCAGGCCAAGGGGTGTCGAAGGAGCCTTCCTCGTCCACTTGCAGGTGGATCGCGTAGGTGCGCCCATCCTCATTGCCGATCCAATTGACGGAGATATCAATATGTTTCATGGCCAGCCCGTCGGGGGCCTTTTTGCCGTGGGTGTGCCGGATGCGCTTCAACAGGCGCAAGAGCAGATGTTCGCTGTGGGTTTCCAGCAAAAACACGGCGCCTTTGTTAGCCGCCTGGAGAAAGATATCCCCCAGGGTGGTTTGCAACTTGGGGTGGATGTGCAGTTCCGGTTGCTCCAGGACGGCGAACTTGCCCTCCTCGACGGCCACCGAGGCCGCGACTATCGGCAGAACCTGGGAAATACCGGTGCCCATAGCGTATGGCTCCAGTTCAAGGCCCGTCCGCTCATTGTACAGGCTGAGGCGCACTTCCGAAGTTTGGGCGAGAAATTCGGCCAGCAATTCCTGGCCCGCTTTATTGAGCCCGCTATGCCGCGCCCTGTCCAGGGCCTGAAATACTTCGCCGCCTTTTTCAAGCCGCACGTACTGGTCGCGCTTGACGGTAAATCCGGTTTCCAGGGAGCCGGCGCCGTTCAAATGGCCGTTCAATTTTTCAAAGGCTTCGTCGCTGGCCGAGGCCATCCAGTCCCAGGCCCCCAGGCCCTCGCTCCAACTCGCCTGGGGCCGCTCGCCGTCGAGTTCGCGGAACCATAGACCGCGACTGTCGCCCCGTTCGGGAATCCTGCGCAGCGGCCCGACGTATAACAAGGAATCCAGGAAACGGCCCGTCTCTTCGGCGGGTAAGGAAAAAAGACGCAGGAACCTGGCATTGACCGGCTCAACGTCACCTTCCGAACAGTGCGGCGCCGGCGGCGCCTTTGGAACCTGAAAATGAACCAGTTCGTCATACAATGATTCAGGCTTGCAATTGACAGGCGACGAGAGTTCCTTGACAAGGGATACAGTGCCTGTCGTATATGTTTGATAATTGGTGTTCGGGTGGTCGTCCTGATCCGGGTCGCTATGACTGGCGCGTAAAAATTTGCAATAGGCGATATAGGCGTCAATGGAAAAAAACCTCTTCCTGCGGTCAAGGTCTTGCCCGTATTGGGCGGCGAATTTTGATGGATATATTGGTTTATCCTTGCTGAATACGCTTAACAGCCCGGCAATCAAACTCTGGTGAACACCCTTTTTATGCGCTTCAATGATATCTTCATCGGAGCCTTTCAATATTTCATTCCAGTTCCACATTCGGTTTCAAAGCCTCGCTTCGCGATTGGATATTTCTGGGCGGCCGTAAGGAGTAAAAAGGCTGGTCGTCAGAAAGGCATGTTTTCTTCTTCATAAAAAGACAACTTCCACCTCTTCCTGATTTCATCGACGCCAATGTCCATATCCGCGTAATAATCAGCGAAATACGGATATGTTCCCGGCGCGTATTCGCACAAGCGCTTGAGGGAATCAAAATCGTCCTGAAAGTGTATGACCAGATGGCTGAAGACATCGTTGGGGTTGGAGAATTTTCCCACCAGGTCATTAATAAACCCGGCGTCATCGGGAAAGTCTTCCCCCAGGCGTTTAAAAAGATCGGCAAAATCAGGAGTGGCGGCTTCCATCGTATACATCGACTTTTCATACAATTCATCAATGCCGGCATGATTAAGAAATTCGGTTCCGATCCCCAGGTGCCGCAGGAAAGCATTCACATTGGAAACAGAGTGCAACCCCTCCGGGATTGCTTCAAAGTACGACTTCAACAAGCCGGCCCATTCGACGGACTTGAAAACAAGGCGCGCCTGCTCAATTGATTCCGTTTCGGCCAGACGGGGCAGCAATACGTCGCGCCTGGCGGTGAGACGCCCCATGTCGGCGTCGGAAATCAACGGCGTCGTATCATAAACGCACAAATACGATTCCGCCTGGGCCTTGGCGGCGTTGCCACTGCCCGGCGCTTCAAGGGGAGCGGTCTTGCTCCACGCGGCGATCTTTTTGTCATGTATCAAAACGGCATACTCGGCCACTTCGGCCCTGACGAGCCGCTTGTTCCAACAAATGGAAACTTCAACGCCGACCCGCTTGCCAACAAATAAGCTGTCCGCCTCCGTATCGAAGCTGAAGCCTATTTGGACAACACGGTCAAGTTCATGGCGGTGGACGTAGTCTTTGAACGTGCCGAGTTCCACCCCGTGCCGGGAGGCTTCGATTTTGTCGGGAAGGCCGCCGTGGAACACCTCCCGCGCCAGGTGCAAGGCTTGAATGACCGTGCTTTTGCCCACATTGTTGGGGCCGAAGAGCAGGGTTATGGGCGCCAATTCGATGCGTATCCCGCGTTCGTCGACCCCTTTGAAATTTTTCATGGTCAAAGCTTTCAAGCGCATTGACGGCTCCTTGACTGTATATGAGAACGCTTCATAACCTAACCCGTCACCATGCCTCGCGCGGCGGTGTTCACCGGCTTTCCTCAATGAATTGAATTATATGGAATGTAGTTCGTGCCACAAGTACGCACAAAAATGTTATATACTAACCTATACGCCAGCTATTTTTATTGAGAAATTTTTCCCCTGATGTTTTACGTGGCGGTATCCGGCCCAGCAAAAAAGCGTTGGTCTCCCAAATCATGGCCTACATCAATGGCTATAACAATATTTCTCCAAAGCCTTTCAAGTGGACATACACTGAAAAACCTTTATTGGGCAGAAAAGTGGCTAATTCGCCCAGTGAAATCGACAACAAAAGATATCGTATTAGTAAGTATATAACGCTTATGTGCGTACTTGAAACACACATTATACGCCATATAATTGAACTGAATTTGACGTTAAACTTCCACAACCCTGGCTGAGTTTATTGATATGCACCAGGAAGAAGCGCCACCCCATTTTCCGAGGAGTGAGGGTCATTTTTTGTGATGTCATATCAGTCATTTACTGGCTGGCCAGCCATTTTTAAAGCCACAAGCGATTACCGGTGTCCTCTGCAAAGCGTATGAGGCTCGTGTCCGAAGGCGTTGAGGGTATTCTCAAAATAATTATTGCAATTGAGAATCATTTATGATAAATTGCGCCTCAGTCAAGGAGGCTGAGAATATGCGCGCGGCTTTGGTCGGCGGGATGGATCGTCTGCGGCGGGACTATATTGACGCGGCCACACATCTGAGGGTCAATCTGAAGGTCTTCACCGGGCAGGAGAGTTGCATCAGGGGTCAGCTTGGAAATGTGGACATGATAATCTTATTTACGGACAAGGTGTCTCACGCGGCCCGTAAAGCGGCGGTACAACACGCCAAGTCCAACGACATCCCCCTGCGGATGGTTCATTCTTCCGGTGTTACCGCTCTGCGTAAGTGTCTCGAAGATTGCCTGACCTGTCAGTACAGGTCATCATGTTGCCCTTTTTCACATCAATGACTGTAAGGAGTAAAGTTATGTACAAATGGAGAATCGCCATGTTTGGCCTGGGAGTTCTGGTGGGGGCCGTCGGCGCCGCCGTCTTTTCCGGCCGCCCGTTCAGGATTAAAGACGGAGCCAGCACCGTTTTAAGTCACGGCCTGGCGGTGAAACGCAAAGCCCATTCCATTATGGAAACGGCCCGTGAAAATATTGACGACCTGGTGGCCGAAGCCGACCAGAAACTTCAAGATCGCCAAACCGCGCCCGCCGCCGAATAGGCGCCTCTCCGGCCCGCTCAGTGTGGGGCTGGCCGGAATCATACCGACCACAAACGAAATCGGTCATCACTCATGGACGGACTTGTCGTTACCGATATACGCGGCCGGTTGCGCTTCCGATTGCCTTCCGGGGCGCTGGACGCGGTCGATGTTGAGCGCCTGAACCGGCTTCTGACCTCCGGGCCTGAAGTCCAATACTGCCGTTTCAATCCGCTGACCAACGGCTTGTTGGTTGTATACGCCTACTCCCCCGCCGCGCGTCAAGGCATTGTCGGCCTTTTGGCCGCTTTTCAGCCCCAAGGGAGCGAGAACGGATATATCAAGCCGGCGGCCGAGGAAGAGCCCCTGCCCCCCAACCCCATTTGGCGGCACCTGGGCCAAAAAATTTTGCCGTTGCCGGTTCGGGCGGTCATAAGCTCCTTTAAGGCCGTTCCCTATATGCTGTCCGGTTTGGCCTCGCTACTCCGGGGCCGGCTGAACGTGGAGGTTTTGGACGCCTCGGCCCTGGCGGTCTGCTTTCTCCGGCGCGATTTCCGGGCCGCCGGAACTCTCTTGTTCTTTTTCGCCCTAGGCCATTTTTTGGAGATGTGGGCCAAACAGCGCTCCAGGGCCGGGCTGTACCGCAGTTTGGCCGGCCACGCGGAAAAGGTTTGGATACTGTCCCAAGACGGCACGGAGCGATTGGTCAAGGAATCGGAAGTCACCGAAGGGAGCCTGGTGATCGTCAGGGCCGGCGGCCTGATCCCGGTCGACGGCATTGTCGAGCGGGGTGAAGGTATGGTTAATCAGGCCGCCATGACCGGCGAGCCATTGGCCGTGCGCCGGGCGCCCGGCGGGGCGGTTTTTGCCGGAACCTCGGTGGAGGAGGGCGAACTGGTGATCAAGGCCAGCCGGGTGGGCGGGGAGACCAGGGTCAATTCCATCATCCGCTACATCGAGGAATCCGAAGCCTCCAAGGCCGGCATTCAGGGGCGGGCCGAACGGCTGGCCGATTCCATCGTGCCTTTCAGTTTCCTGTTAAGCGCCCTGGTCTATCTGGTCACCCGCGATCCGTTGAAGGCGGGCAACGTCCTGTTGGTGGATTATTCCTGCGCCATTCGCCTGTCCACGCCCCTGGCCATGCTGGCGGCCATGCGGGAGGGCACTGAAAACGGCCTCATGATCAAAGGCGGCCGATACCTTGAGGAAATGGCCTCGGCTGACACCATCGTGTTCGACAAGACCGGCACCCTGACCCGCGCCAAGCCCAAGGTGGCGGCGGTCATCCCCTTCGGGGAATTCAACCGGCGGGAGGCTTTGCGCCTGGCGGCCTGCCTGGAAGAGCACTTTCCCCACCCGGTGGGCCGGGCGGTGGTCAACCAGGCCAGGCAGGAGAATTTGAACCATGAAGAGGAACACGCCAAGGTCGATTACGTGGTGGCCCACGGCATTTCCTCGACCTGGCGCGAGCGCAAAGTCGTTCTTGGCAGCCGCCACTTTGTGGTGCAGGATGAAGGCATCCGCCTGAGCGAGGCGGAAGTGGAGGCGGCCGAGCAAGAGGCGGCCAAGGGCCGGAGCATCCTGTATATGGCCGTGGGCGGCCGGCTGGCGGCCTTGATCGCCATTGAGGATCAACTGCGTCCCCAGGTTCGGGAAACGCTGGAGAATCTAAAGAACTCCGGCCTCGGCCGGGCGGTCATGCTGACCGGCGACATCGAAAACACGGCCGCCGCCGTGGCCAGGGAAGCTGGTTTTCAGGAGTATCGCTCCCAGATGCTGCCCGACCAGAAGGCCGCCTTTGTGGAAAAGTTGGTGGGGGACGGCCGCCGGGTGATCATGGTGGGCGACGGCCTGAATGATTCGGCGGCCCTGTCCCGCGCCCATGTGGGCATTGCCATGAGCGACAGTTCGGCCCTGGCCAGGGATGTGGCCAATGTGCTGCTCCTTGGCGGCCGCCTGGATCGCCTTAACACGGCCAGAATTCTCTCCTCAAGGGTTATGCGCAGAATCAGAACCAACTTCCGGCTGATCGTTTCGCTGAACACAGCATTTTTGGGGCTGGGGCTGTTTTGTTTGGCCGGGCCGGGCCTGACCGCGCTTCTGCACAACACCGTCACCGCCTGGGTGGCCTATCGCGGCACGAGGCCGTATCTGGGATCCACAGGCGGCAAGAAAACAGTGGAGTCAAGAAAATGATAACAAGCTGTATTCCCGGCAGAATCAGGATTCGCCATGCCGACTTGAAAGACCCTGAAACCGCTTCCAGTATCGAGGCCGGATTGAACGGCCACCCCGGCGTGCGCCGGGCCACGGTCAATCCGGTCACCGGAAGCCTTTTGATTGAATACGACCCGGCCAAAGTGGATATGGAGGCCGCCCGCGTGGCGCTTGAAGCCACAGCCCCGGAAGGGGAGGACTGGCTGGCGGAATACGGGGCCGCCCGG
>QMCD01004978.1_pt1 | contig 12866 bp, 6 predicted proteins | sample 1821841 | NCBI WGS metagenome assembly QMCD01 (sample SAMN01991225, study PRJNA193472) | Termite gut metagenome, whole genome shotgun sequencing project. | isolation source: worker | host: Macrotermes natalensis | reverse complement strand
GTAGTATGCAATAAATGAAATATCTGCCAACTGTTCAATCGTGAGGCCTGCTAAATACTGATCTATTTCTTCTATTGGACAAGTGATTTTATATTTTGAATGGTCATTTTTTGTTTTATTGAGGCTTTGAACAAAGTCTCCGGCTGCGACTTTTTTCTCAGACAATAGATTAAACACATCATCCCCATATACTTTTTCTATTTTGTGTAGGCTTTCAACGAAGTCCACAGACACAAATTTTTCCGCCTCGTAAAAGTCCCGTATTATTTCTTCAACAACCTTTTTCTTATCCGAAATTTTGTCTATAAGTATCAAATGTGATTGTTTAACTTTTTGATCCACACATTTGGCAGACGATATTTTTGCTGCAATACTATCCCAAATACTCGCAGGGAACGATTCATCCGAAACTTTTGCTAACGCCAATATTACATTTTCATAATCATTGAGGTTCGAGATTATGTTGCCCAGAATACTCGAAAACTCCTTGATCTTGCTTATCGCAATAACGGTCTCCGAATCATTGCCGTCAAGTGCAGCCGAAAGACTTCTCGTATATGCTACTTGTATCGCCTTCTCAGGATCAATCTGATATGTCAGCGCAGCGATATATTTCGGGAGGTCTTGGTCTTCTTGATATAAAAATGCCAAATTTCCCAAATATGTCGGATTAAGTATTTCGTCATTTTGTCTCGATAAAATTTTATCCTTTGCGCAAATAAATAACGCAATGTATCGACCGGGAATGATGTAATTTTGACTTGCCAGTTTTATTGAGACATACTCGTTGATGAATGCTACAATCTCTCTTGGCGTAACGCTGGCGCACAAAGCATCAAATACTTGTAAAACTTTGTCATACTCATCTGCATCTATCTCGCCCAATGCTTCATTCCATTTCAAGTTGAAATAGTTTTTCCAATCAGAGAGAATCGGCGGAGAGACACGGAAAACGACATTGAATGTTTTGTTTATAAAATCATCCCCGAAACATTGTTGCCGCTCATTATCATCCCCATCTGTTTTGAATGCCGTTTTAATATGTGTTCTGTCAAACGGAACAATAACCCGTATATTTGGATACGCGGCTTCTGCAAAAAAGGTATGAATGGAAGACCATAATTCTTGCACCTTTGCCGGAGGCAGTCTATCCATATTGTCGAATACCAACAAAAGTTTTTTCTCTCCTAAATCTTCGGATATTTCGGACATCCAACTCCGAAACCGTTTGACTGATGGTTCATCCTCCGAAATAGTCTCATATGTCGTTTCTTCGCTCTGTTTTCCCTGATAGAGATAAAAAAACGACATTAATACTTTTTTAGGTGATTTTTCTCTACTTATTGCCCATCGTATTAAAAAACATATGATAAGAAGAGCAAATGGAGCAACGGTTATTCCGATACGCCACCATATACATTGCTCCGGCACGACATCTGCTACAACGCTAAACAAAGGTGTCAATACTAAAACTAATCCGGCGAGTATAATTCCCAGTCCTAAACCCGGGATAGACTTCGTTTCTACTTCGCGCGTTTTTGCAAGAAGTTGTTTGAGTTTCGTGTCTTTCCATTTTTGGGGATTTAGAACAGGCTTAGTTTTGTCGCCGGAATAAGTTAAAGCTTCTGTTAATTCTTCCAGTATGGAACGACGTTGCAAATCTTCTTGATGTCCCCAAGCGTCATATATAAATGTAAAATATCTGTCTGATATCGTTTTTTGGATGATCTGAACAAGATTTGATTTACCACTTCCCCATTGACCATCTATCCCGATGATTTTACAGGAATCATCGTTTAGTAATAATTCACTAATGCAACCAGCAATAGTTTTTTGAGATTGCCCCTCAAAAAGGTCATCTCCCAGAGGGGAGTTGCTTAGAAATTTGGGATGTTTGATCTCGTCAACCTTCATAGAGGCAAAGTTACAAAATTATCCGATGCCATTATCGAAATCTTCGACAATTATTGTTGGTTATCAGATGCCTTGCAGATAAGCGGTATGGTTTGGTCTAAACCCGCCACTTCACTTCCACAAACGACAACGCCCCGGGACGATAGTTTCGGGGCGTTCGCATATCCCTACTTTCGCCTCTTAAACCCTTAAAAGCGAAAATATGAATCAGGAAGACGACATCCGGGGCTTGGCGAAGGTAATGGACTTTATGCGGGGCCTCTCGATTTTATTCGTCGTAATCAATGTCTATTGGTACTGCTACGAGCAGATCGTGGCGTGGGGCATCAATATCGAGGTGGTCGATCAGATACTCCTTAACTTCGACAGGACGGCGGGGCTGTTCCGCAATATCCTATGCACCAAAGTCTTTGCCATTGTGTTCCTCGCCCTCTCCTGTCTGGGGACAAAGGGGGTGAAGGAGGAAAAAATCACTTGGAAGCATATCGGCATCGCCATTTCCGTCGGCCTCGTGCTGTTCTTCCTTAATTGGTGGCTGCTGCATCTGCCCCTGCCGTTGGTCGCTAACACAGCGCTCTATATCACTACACTGTCGGCAGGATACATCTGCTTGCTGATGGGCGGGGTGTGGATCAGCCGCCTGTTGAAAAACAGGCTTATGGACGATGTGTTCAACAACGAGAACGAGAGTTTTATGCAGGAGACCCGATTGATCGAGAACGAATACTCCGTCAATCTGCGAACCCGTTTTTATCATAACAAGCGGTGGCACAATGGTTATGCCAACGTAATTAATCCGCAGAGGGCCTGCATCGTCCTCGGAAGCCCTGGGTCGGGCAAGAGCTATGCCGTTGTCAATCAGTTTATCAAACAGCAAATCGAGAAGGGTTACACGATGTATATCTACGACTTCAAGTTCCCCGACCTGTCGGAAATCGCCTTCAACCACCTGCGGAACAATAAGGGCGGCTACAAAGGCAAGGTACCGCAGTTCTATGTTATCAACTTCGACGACCCGTCGCGCTCCCACCGGTGCAACCCCATAAACCCCGAATTTATGACCGACATATCGGATGCCTACGAGAGCGCCTACACGATAATGCTTAACCTGAACAAAACGTGGGTACAGAAGCAGGGCGATTTCTTTGTCGAATCGCCGATTATCCTTTTGGCGGCAATCATCTGGTTTTTGAGAATATATGAAGGCGGGAAGTATTGCACGTTCCCCCATGCCATCGAGTTCCTCAACAAGCGGTACGAGGATATATTCCCCATTCTTACCTCGAAGCCGGAGCTGGAGAATTACCTGTCGCCCTTTATGGATGCGTGGCTCGGCGGGGCGCAAGACCAGCTTCAGGGGCAGATAGCAAGCGCGAAGATCCCGCTCTCGCGAATGATAAGCCCGCAGCTCTATTGGGTAATGTCCGGCGACGAGTTTACCCTCGATATCAACAACCCCGATGACCCGAAAATCCTTGTTGTGGGGAACAACCCCGACAGGCAGAACATTTACGGTGCGGCGCTCGGCCTCTATAACAGCCGTATCGTAAAACTCATAAATAAAAAGGGGCAGCTCAAATCGTCCGTCATAATCGACGAGCTACCCACCATCTACTTCAAGGGTCTCGACAACCTCATCGCCACCGCCCGCTCCAACAAGGTGGCCGTGTTGCTCGGTTTCCAAGATTTCAGCCAGCTAAAACGCGACTATGGTGACAAGGAGGCGGCAGTGGTAATGAATACCGTTGGCAATATCTTCTCCGGCCAAGTGGTCGGCGACACGGCGAAAATGCTCTCGGACCGTTTCGGGAAAGTTCTGCAAAAGCGGCAGTCCCTTACCATCAACAGCAACGACAAGTCCACATCCATATCGACCCAGATGGACAGCCTCATTCCGCAGTCCAAAATCTCGACCCTCACACAGGGTATGTTCGTGGGTTCTGTCGCCGACAACTTCGACGAGCGCATCGAGCAAAAGATTTTCCATTGCGAGATAGTGGTGGACAACGAGAAGGTGAAGCGCGAGACCGCAGGCTACAAAAAGATACCCGTCATCACGAATTTCGTGGACGAGCAGGGTGTGGATCGTATGAGCGAGAAGATAAAGGCGAACTACGACCGCATCAAAGCCGAGGCCCGTCAGATCGTGGACGACGAGTTGGAGCGCATCAAAGCCGACCCGATACTCTCGAAACTGTTACAAGACTCCGGTAATTAACATTTTTTCATTACTTTTGTTACGATAATCGTCGAAGCCTATCCGACGAAGTTGCGTAATTACGTCCGTAAAGCTTGGCAGCAATTCGGTAATAACGCAACCGCAATACACTTTGCAACGCTGTGCCTTATCACGGGCGCGGCTTCTGCTTGATGTATTGCGGGGCACTGCCAAGCGCCTACGGACGGTCAGGTTTGAGGTCGCGTCCTTTTTGTGGCCTTACGCCTGATCTCTAACACAGGCGTATGATGAAAAAAGAAGAAATTACCCCTCGCAGCATCGAGGGAGATTGGGATTGGCGCGAGACGAGTGCCAAGCAAGCGGACGGATGGGCGACTATCGAGACGAAGCCGGAAGGCGACCACATCTGGCACTTTATTGGTGATGACACGATGCTCTCCACCGAAAAGGAATGGATGAGGTATGTCGTCAAATACCGTTTCGACCCCGAAAAACTGCGGCTCTCACTCGACGGCTGGCAACTCGACGACAAAGGGGAACGGGAAAGCCTTATCCGCAAGAGGTACCGCGTAGAGTTTCCCAACCACTCCGAACTATACCTTTACGACTTGGAAGATGTGGCACCCGGCGAAGCCGAAGCTTTGCGGTTGAGGCTTCGGAAAGTCTGAACGCAGTCGGGGTATTGTGCTACTTTATATATCCTCTTCTGTGTTCAATGAGTCAATAAGTTGATAGGAAGGTTTTTGAAAATATGGATACTTAATATGCAGAATTATCCCGTCTTCAACGACAATAGTATATTCAGGATTTACGAACCGTTGTAAAAAAACGTCAATAATATCATTTACAGTATATATCCTATAATCAGAATTGAACATATAGAAAGTAGGCGTATTGATGATAAAAATACCCTCAATATCGTATTCTGTTATATCCGGCTGTTCTTCGCCAAATATTCGTTTGTTATGATAATCTAACTCTTTAAGGTGCTCTCTTACGAATTTCAGTTTCTTCTGAATTTGCTCATCATACCCTTTCTCTCTTCTAAAGTTAGAAAAATCATTTCTTTGAGACATCATATCGTATCTGCCTTGTAAATGCTTGCAATCAGCAACATATATCTTATTGTGGTCGTGTGCAATAACTATAAAATCAATTTCTCCAACATCCTGAATATTCAAACTTAACATTCCATCCTTTGTCGTTAGAGTTGTAAGGTTTCTATAATATGGCAATTTCTCTTTTTTTACTCGATCCTCAACATCATCATCAAGCCATTTGTCATGAGCGTCTTCTTTCGAGTGAACATATGCTTTAAAACATCTATTTTGCATCCACTCTACTGGCGCCTTTCCCCAAGGAATGCAGTTGGTTACAAGTTGCATGATACTTTCTTTAAACCCATTAATTCCAATAATTGCAAAGTCCTCTCCTTCAATATTCCAAATTAATATTGGTCGATATAAATACCGATTCATTGAGTGAGGTTTACATGCTAAGTCGTAAAGACTTAGTTTGTTGTTGCTATGTAATGTTAGTCCGTTAAATAATATCGTTGCCTGCTGTATATCGCCGCCAAACATAGATTGAACATTTAACGGTAAACTATCCCATCCAAAGCCACAGTATTGCCCTCCCTTAGGTTCATTAATTTTATGAATCTCTTGAATTACAGTGGTCAGCATTCCGTATTGAATGCCAAAGCAACTCTCAATAGCATCATACAAATCAGGCATCCCATTTTCATCAACAACATGTTTATATGATTGATTTCTAAATATTTTATTGATCTCTTGTATGATGTAGTTATAGTGATGCTTGTGATTAATAACATACTGATTATCATCATTAAAAGTTATTTCAGCGACATCTTCTATCATATCTTGTTCTGCATAAATATTGGCGCAAGAAAATATCATATCGCCCAAAAACATCAACTCATTGAGGACTTCTTTTGCCCTTTTTATAAAGGCTATATTGGGTTTCTCTTGATTGTGTAGCTTGATATCACACGCTTGTTCTAATATCCACTTCAACACTCTACGATAGAGTGCGATATATTCTCGATTTAATTCGACAGGGTAATCTGTATCACCAGCAAGAACAGCAACTTCCGTCGCTTGCTCATGTTGGGATAATACGAATTGATAGAACCTAACAGATTTTTCAGAATGACATAATGCAAGAAATTTGTTGCAAAAATAATTATAGGAAAAAGTTATAGCTTCCTGTACAATATCATGTGAAGAATAAGGAGGGTCTCCAAAAGTCTCTAATAATAATCCAGATAGCTCATTACGATATTTGTCTTCCATCGCAATAGGATAATCGTTTTTGTATATCGTATGGTTTAATATTTTATACCCCTTCATATCTATCAAGTTATATCTCCCAAAGTTACTCATTTCTCCCGAACAGGCACTACGTTTCCCGAAATGATTATTCCACAAAGATCCCCCCCGCCTAACCCCCCTTCCCGGCCACAAGTTATCCTGCCGCAGTCGGCAACGCCCTTTTCAAACCATTGTCGCCCAATGTGTTGCCTCTAATTTCGTCCTCACGCCAACGGTGGCGCACTTAAAAATCATTCGTAATATGGACGAAAAACAGAAGACCGACGACAAAAAAGTGATGCTCGTCGGACAGGCCGGCGACGGCCCGCTACAATTCAAGGGGGTGGCAAAAATCGACAAAAATGGCGACGCCCAAGTTACCCGCGACCCCGTGTCGGAGAACAATCTGGGCAGCCTGCTCAATGTGAACACACAGGATTCTGCGGTCGAGGCATTCCTCAAAAAGATGCTGGAACAGGCGAATGACCCCGCACACACGGGACTCGCAAAGATCTTTATCGTTCCCGCCGACGTACTCTCGAAGCTCCTCAAAGTCGGCCTCGACGAGAATATGCTGGAGCCGTACCGTATCGATCCGGCGACCGAGTTGCAGAAGGCGGAGCAGCAGCAAAAACCCGATGTGCAGCAGGGCGTCGGCGCCAACACTACCGACACCTCTGCCGATACCGCTACCGAAACCACCCAATCTTTCCAACCCCTCGATGTGAGCAAGATCGATCGTGCGGATATGGAGCGCAAGGGTATTCAAATGGAGGCCATCGAGCCGCACCTGAAAGCGATGTCCTACGGGCATAAGTCCTCCGCGCTGGTCGAGATGACCCCCGAATTGCCCGACGGGACGCGCGTACCGACCAAGGGGCGCGTATCTCTGGAGGAGCAGCCCGACGGCTCCCTGCGGGTCGTACCGCACTATTGGCAGGAAAAACCCGACCTCGACGCGCCCCTGCACGGGGTAATGCTCCCCGACGATGTAAAGACCAACCTCGAAAGGACGCGGCACGGTGGCGAACTGGTCGATCTGGAGCTGACCCCCGGAAAGCCGGAGCCGTGTTTTATATCCATCGACAAGCACACCAATACGCTCGAAGTGTTGCCGCTCTCCGCTCTGGAGCAACGCAGCACCCTCAAAAACGCAACACTCTCCGACAAGGATACCCAAAAGCTGTTCGGCGGCGAAAAGGTGCTGTTGGAGAAGTTTACCACACGGCAGGGGTACTACCGTGACGGCTGGATTCAGGTCGATGCCGCCAACCGCAACTTCGAGTTCTCTTACGAAGGTCTCGACCGCGAACGCTACGCGCAGGAGAACACGGCCATATATGAGCAAAAGATCGCCAACGGGGAGGTCGAACCCCGCACCCCCCGCAAACCTATCTGGGACGAGAACAAGACCGACCTTACCATCCACCGGAAGATCAAGGGGGTGGATGTCCCTGAGCAGGCATATAAGGAGTGGAACGATGCGGTCAAGAACCCCGACAAGCGCCCGGATGTGAACTACTACTTTATGCGCGGTATGACCGACGACAAGGGGGAGAAGTTCAATGCGTGGGTAAAGCCCAACTTCGAGCAAAACAAATTCGACTTCCGTAAATACAACCCCAAGTACGCCAAGAGCAAGGGCGAGGTGGTTACGCCCGCCGCCGACAGCAAAACGCAGGTGGCGGTCAATAACGATGGCAAGACCAACGAGCAGAGCAAACACTCCCAAGCTAACGGCCAACCGCTCAAGCAGGGGCAGCAGAAGCCGACCGACAACCAACAGAAACAGTCCGAGCGTCAGCGCCCGCCTGCCCGCCGAAACGCCCCCGCGAAGAAACAGGGCGGCCACAAAATGTAATCCATTCTAAAAAGCAATCGCAATGAAAGTCATCATAGCAGAAAAACCAAGCGTGGCGCGAGAGATAGCGGCCATCGTGGGTGCATCGTCGAGAAAAGACGGTTATTTAGAGGGCAACGGTTATGCCGTTACCTGGGCGTTCGGCCACCTCGTGGGGCTGGCAATGCCCGAAGCCTACGGATTTACAGGTTTTCAACGCGAGAACCTGCCCATCCTGCCCAAAGATTTCATACTGACACCCCGCCAGATTAAAGAGGGCAAGGAGTACCGCAACGACCCCGGCGCAATGAAGCAACTGAAAATCATCGGGGAGTTGTTCAACAAAGCGGAGCGGATCATAGTGGCGACTGACGCGGGGCGCGAAGGCGAACTCATATTCAGGTACATATACCACTACCCGAATTGCCGCAAGCCTTTTGACCGTCTCTGGATAAGCAGCCTTACCGACCGCGCCATCCGCGAGGGGTTGCAAAACCTGAAGCCGGGCGGCAGTTACGACAACCTCTACCTCTCGGCCAAAGCCCGCAGCGAGGCCGATTGGCTGGTCGGCATCAACGCATCGCAAGCTCTGGCCATCGTCGCCGGGCGCGGATCGTGGTCGCTCCGCAGGGTGCAGACGCCGACGCTGGCGATCATCTGCGCCCGCTATCTCGAAAACCGTGCGTTCACGCCGCAGACCTATTTCCAACTCAAACTCCACACAGCGAAGGACGCGACCGTCTTTCCCGCCCTCTCTGTCGCCAGATACGACCGCAGGGAGGAGGCAGACGGCGCATTCGCCGCAGTTACGGATGCCGGACAGGTGCGGGTCGTAAAGGTGGAGCGCAAAGAGGTAAGCCAGCAACCGCCCCTGCCTTATGACCTGACCACCCTGCAAAAGGAGGCCAACACGCGGCACGGCTTCCCCGCCGAAAAGACGCTGACCATCGCACAAGCGTTGTACGAGGCGAAGCTCATAAGCTATCCCCGTACCGGGTCGCGCTATATCTCCGCCGATGTGTTCGAGCAGGTGCCGCATCTGATCGCTATGCTCCGGGCGCACCCCCGTTTTGTGAACTATATCGACGGGCGGTTAGACACTACACTCAACAACCGTTGTGTGGACGATGCGAAAGTTACCGACCACCACGCGCTGCTCATTACCGAATATCCCGCGAGGGGGTTGTCCGACGACCAACAGATTATTTACAATATGGTCGCCGGACGAATGCTCGAAGCATTCTCGCCCGTCTGCCGCAAGGAGAACACGGCGGTAGCCCTGCATTGCGGCGGGGTGGATTTCACCGCACGGGGCAGTGTAATCCTCTCCGCAGGGTGGCACTCTGTATTCGGCCACTCGGACGAAGAAAAGGAGGAGGATGCGACCATATTGCCCGACCTCGCCGAGGGCGACACACTCCCCGTCAAAGGGTGCGATGTGCTGGAGAAACAGACCAAGCCGCGCCCCATACACACCGAGTCGTCGCTGTTGGCGGCTATGGAGACGGCAGGGCGCGACCTGCTGGACGAGGCCGAGCGCGAAGCTATGAAGGACGCAGGTATCGGCACTCCCGCCACCCGCGCCGCGATTATCGAAACGCTCTTTGCCCGCGAGTATATCCGGCGAGAAAAAAAGTCGCTTATCCCGACCGACAAGGGTTTGGCGGTATATGAGGCGGTCAAGGAGAAGAAGATAGCCGACGTTGCTATGACGGGCAGTTGGGAACTCGCCCTGTCGAATATCGCCGCAGGGGAGATGGATGCTTTCACGTTCCGGCAGTGTATCGAGGTCTATGCCTCGCAGATAACGAAGGAACTTCTTGCGGCGGCTATCGCCCGGACGGACGACTGCGCCACGGCGCAGTGTCCGCGTTGCGGACAGAGGGTTGTGTTCTATCCGAAAGTCGCCAAGTGCCAAAACCCCGATTGCGCCCTTATGGTATTTCGCTCCATCGCCAAGAAGGAGCTGACCGACGCGCAACTGACCGACCTGCTGGGCAAGGGAAAAACCGCCGTCATCAAAGGCTTCACGGGCAATCACGGCAAACCGTTCGATGCCGCCGTCGCCCTCGACGCTGAATATAAGACCGTTTTCGACTTCAAATCGAAGAAGCAAGTCAAACCCGGTAAGGGCGGTATGCGAAAGAAATAATAATATGTACCTTTGCCACTGAGATTCGTATCATTACTCGTTGTTGCAACAGTTTTGACGCGAGTTTTAGTGGTGGCGCTTCGGGAGGGATACCCGGAGCGCCTTTTTCGCTCCATCCCATTCCCCACAATCTTAATCCGGGACTCTCGAAACATTCAAAGGAGTTCCAAACCACTAAAACTCCGAATCTATGTCAAAGAAAAAATACCCGCCGAAAGGCGAACTATCCTATTACGGCCTGTCCCTGCTCTCCTACCTGCGCGACAGCCACCCGAATATCGCGGCAGACGATACGTTCATTCGCAACCGTGCCGACAGCGCCGCCGAAGCGTACAGCATAGCGGTAAAATCGGGACTGACCCACACCGAAGCCGAAGAAGCGGCCGGCGCCCTGCTTTACCGGGGCCTGCACTTCTCTCCCTACAACACCCTTGTAAACATCCTCTGGGACGAATTTGCGGACGATATACCCGAAGAAGATGCCCGCGCCGTCGCCCTGCTGATGCTCCCGCTCTGCCACGATGTGCTGGCGAAATACCCCCTGTCGGACGATTTCGCCTCTTCGCCGCAGTACGAGGCGCTCTACACCGAACTTACCGGAACCGTTAAAATCCTGCTCGAAGATGGCCGCCTTTAACAAGAAGGCGCATCTGCGCCAAAATATCGACGCGCTGAAGTGTGCCTTCAAGCTCGACAACCCCAAGCGAGAACCGTCACCGTTCGATATCGAGATTCTGAACAAATACTCCGGGTTCGGGGCTATCAAAGAGGTACTCGACCCTCTGCCGGCGGGCAATCCCGACCCCGACACCATTCCGGGGATGGTCGCCGAACTGCATACGCTGCTGCGTGAGAACTCCAAGAACGACCACGAGTACAAACGCTGGGTCGATAGCCTGAAAAACTCCGTACTCTCCGCGTTCTACACCCCGCCCGAAATCGTCAAAGCCATTACGACGGCGTTCCACAGGGATCAAATACGCCCTATGCGCATCCTCGACCCGTCGGCGGGTACGGGCAATTTCGCCGATGCGTTCAATATGCACAGCGGGCAGGAGGTGGTCAATTTCGAGAAAGACCTGCTGACGGGCAAGGTGCTGGGACACCTGCGCTGGCACAACACGGTGCGCGTCGCGGGCTTCGAGACCATAGAACCCAAGTACAACGGCCATTTCGACCTCGTGGCAAGCAACATCCCGTTCGGCGACGTGAGAGTGTTCGACCCCGCGTACAGCATCTCGAAAGACCCCGCACGGCGGCGGGCGGCATCTGCCATTCACAACTACTTCTTTATGAAAGGGGTCGATTGCGTCCGCGAGGGTGGTTTCGTCGCCTTTATCACTTCGCAGGGGGTGCTCAACTCCGAGAGTAACCGCCCCGTGCGCGAGGCGCTGATGAGGGAGTGCATACCCGTATCGGTCGTCCGTTTCCCCAATAACCTCTTTACCGAACACGCCGGAACCGAGGTGGGCAGCGACCTGATCATCCTGCAAAAAAAGGCGTTGCAGGGCGAGTTCTCCCAGCGCCAACTCGATTTCATCGAGAGCCGCAAGCTGTCGAACGGCATCTCGGTCAACAATCTGTTCCAACAATTCGATCGCGTTATCCACACCGAACACAAGGTGGATACCGACCCCTATGGCCAGCCGGCCATCGTCTTCACCCATAGCGGCGGAGTTCGCGGCATCGCCGACGAATTGGACAAGATGTTGAACGCCGATTTTGCGCAATACCCCGATCTGGACCATTATTACCGCCATACCGACGCACCCCGGTTTAACCGCATACAACCGCAAAGCGAGGAACAAACCCCGCAAATCGTTACGCGCGAAGCCCGGATAGGCTACGAGTACGACGAATCGGGACGGACGAGGGTTACGGTAGCCGAGATAACGCAGCCGACTACGGAGGCTGTCGAGGCGGAAGTGATACCTGAAATACCGGAGATTGGCGCGGAGATGTTCGCACCCGCGCCCACGGCAAATACTTTTCCTGAAGCCGAGTACCCACTCTGGAAAGCCACACCGGAGGACTGGCGCAAATTCGGCGAGTGGGTCAAGGAGCGCGAAGCCGTAACCAAAGCGCATTCGGCAGGGTACGACCTCGACCCTGAGACGGGGGTGCTGACACCGAGGGCGGCCTCGCAACCCGAATACCAACCCACACCCGAAGATATGGCGGAGTTCGGGGCATACACGGCGGAGCGGGAACACGAACTGTACGAACAGCGCCCGCCGCAGCCCGAAGACTTCGGACAGGAGGACGCGCCCGACGCAACGCAGACGCTCGAACCGGAGAGAGACAGCGACCCTGCGGCGTACTCCGCCGACTACACCCGGTATTATCGGGGTGACTGGCGCGAAAGAATGTGGAACGAGGGCATAGCCCGGAGGGCCGGGGAGCAAGCCCGCCCGTCCGTGGGGGTGGAGGTGGCGGCGCATACGGAGC
>QMCD01001733.1_pt1 | contig 12866 bp, 10 predicted proteins | sample 1821841 | NCBI WGS metagenome assembly QMCD01 (sample SAMN01991225, study PRJNA193472) | Termite gut metagenome, whole genome shotgun sequencing project. | isolation source: worker | host: Macrotermes natalensis | reverse complement strand
CGTGCGTTTCGGCATGGAACTTCTCCAGCCAGCGCTGAAAGGCATCGGCGGGCAGGCCCATTTGTTTTTTGAAATCGCCGAGAATGAATTGCCTTTGAAAGAGGTTTTTCTTCTTCCAGCCATCGTATTGCTCTCCAAAAATCGCGGTGATATCCTGGAGCAGGGGAAGGAGTTTTTCGATATCGTGGGAGCGCGTGGGGGAAGCGGGCGCTTTGGGCTCCGCGCCGAGCAAACCGGCGTCCGCCAATGCCTGACGGGAGAAGATAACTTGCCCCCGGTACTTCTCGGCGTTTACGACGGAGACGGCATAGCCGGTTCCGGCGATTTCCGCGTCAACCGCAATATCGCCGACCGTGGCGTAAAAATCATCCGCGCGGATTCCCATGGAGGAAGCGACGGTGTCCACCGCGTTTATGCAGGTAGCCGTTTTCACAAAGCCGGGCGCGACGCCATAGGTGATGATGCCCGTTCCGGCCAGCTCCACGTCCAGCGCATGGCACAGCTCTACCTGCGCGGTCTTAAATATCTCATAGGCCGACATATACGCGCCCGGGGCGGACGGATTAAAGACGATGACGCCTCCGCTTTTCTCCAGGATGGGCAAAAACTTTTGCGCTAAGAGCACGGGGGCGCGCAAATTGACCGCATAGCTTAAGTCCCAGTCGCATATGGACACCGCGCCGACGGCGCCCATGGGAACCACGGCGGCATTATTGATCAGGGCGTCCAGCCGCGCGTATTTTTCCATGATATGGGCGTGCAGGGCGTCGATTTGCCTTTCGTCCGCGAGATCGATGGGGAAAAACTCCGCATTTTCATTGCCGAATTCGCCGTTGATGCGGTTTTGCGCATCTGTTCCTCTCTCCCTGTCGATTTCCGCGATGATGACCTTCGCGCCCATATAGGAAAAAGCGCGCGCAGCCTCCCGGCCGATGCCCCCGCCGCCCCCTGTGAGCAGCACGATTTTACCGGAAAGAGCCTCCCGGCTATAGCCCTGTTGTTCAAGCAGCATAATTTTCTCCTTTTTATGGTTTTAGTATATTCATGAACAGATCCGCGCTGGGAAACGGCGTTTTTGCATCCAGCACGAGCATCTCCACATAGGCTTGTATCGACAGCCAGAATATCAGCGCCAGCGCCAGCGGATCGCCCGCGCGAATCGTCCCTTGGGACTGCCCTTCCGCGATCTGGTGGACGGACTGTTCGATGATCGTATTTTTTTGCAGCATGTCCTGGATGGCCGGGGGTAAATCGGGGTTGCGTTCCGCTTGATGGATGAGCAGAAAATACTCCGCCAGATAAGGGGTGGCTTGTATTTCGCGGAATATGTGCGTGACGCTATTCTCAAAATAGGCCAAAGGACTGTCGTATTCCGGGAAGTATTGCCCCGAACGCGCGGCTAAGGCGATGGTTATGAGTTCCTCGTACAGCGCTTCCGCCGATTCAAAATAGCGGTATAATAGGCCGATGCTCATCCCGGCTTCCCGCGCGATATCAATTATCTTCGTCGCGGAATACCCCTTTCGAACGAAAAGGCGCAGGCCCGCCCGGAGTATATCCTCCCGCCTTTTTTCCCGCTGATCGGAACGCTTGGTCATGCGATAGGGTCCCTCCATATCATAAAAATATTTTCACTGAAATTATTTTTATGATAGCGCGTCTAGGAAATTATGTCAATCCCTTTTTACAAGGATTTTACCCCGCGATAGCGCGAAGTTTTACACGATCATGCGATTATTATGACAAACATTTTAAGGAGGTCTATCTCATGAAAAAAATTTCCCGCATCGGATTATCCATCGTATTGGCGATCAGCTTCCTGTTGGCAGCGTTCCCGTTCGCGGGCGCGGCCGAGGCGGCCGCCCCGAAGTATGTGTTCATGTTCATCGGCGACGGGCAGGGCAGCCCGCAGATCAGCGCGACGCAATACTATCTCGGAACTTTGCAAAATCCCGATGCAGTCATTCCCACCCCCGCGCAGCTTTCCTTTACCCGCTTTCCCGCTCTGGGCATCATGACCACCTATGACGCCACCTCCTTTAACCCCGATTCGGCGTCCACCGCCACCTCCATGGCATCCGGTCATAAAACCCTTTCGGGCGTCATCAATTATGACACGGAATTGGCGAATCCCTTCCCAATCATTACCGAATACGCGAAAGCGGCCGGCAAGAAGGTCGGCGTCATCAGCTCGGTTTCGCTGGACCATGCCACCCCCGCCGCGTATTACGCGAAAGCGCCCAGCCGAGGCGACTACTACGGCATCGCCACGCAGGCTTTCACCACGGGACTTGTCGATTTCATCGGCGGCGGCCGCTTCGTGATGCCGACCGGCGAAAGCGGCGACCAGACGGATATATATGAAATCGCCCAGGAAAACGGGTTTACCATCGCTGAGGGCAGCGAAGCCGTCCGCGCGCTGAACGCCGACAGCGGCCGCGTCCTGGCCATGGTGGACGATCCCGACAACGCGATGGCCATGCAATATGAAATCGACCGCGTGCGCCGGAACGCGGAGGGCGCGGACAGCCTCCCGCTTTCCGAAATGGTCGCGGCGGGCATCCGGGTGCTCGATAATGAAAATGGCTTTTTCATGATGGCGGAAGGCGGCAAGGTGGACTGGAGCGGCCACGCCAATGACGGCATGACCTCCATGTACGAGACCATCGCTTTCTCGGACGCGGTACAGGTCGCCGTCGATTTCGCGGAGGAACACCCCGAGGAGACCCTGATCATCGTCACCGGCGACCACGAGACCGGCGGCTTGTCCATCGGCTTCGCGGCCACCGCGTATGACACCCACTTCGACTATTTGCAAAACCAGACCATTTCCTTCGAGGACTTCGACGAGATCATCGCCCGGCACCGAGAAGCGCAGGACGGCTTCGAGGCCACTCTGGCGGATATAGAACGATACTATGGCCTGACCGCGACCGTCGATAGGCCCCTTACCCTCACCGCAGCGGAGCTGGAAGCACTGGAAACCGCATATACGCTGAGCATGGTGGCCGAGGAAAACCGCGTCATCGGCGAAACCGAAACGCTGGCCTATGGCGGATATGAACCCCTGAGCATGGCCATCTGCCATATCCTCAACAACAAGTCCGGCATTGCCTATACCTCCTATGCGCATACCGGTTTACAGATTCCGGTATATGCCTTGGGCGTCGGCGCCGAGAATTTCGTCGGCAGCTATGACAATACGGATATCTTCCACAAGACCATGCAGGTAATGCAGCTCCGATAAGCGCTACCCCCAATATGGGCGTTTCCCCGCCGGGAACGCCTTTTTTTGATAGGAGTTACGATAATGCGTCGTACAAGGAAAAACTGGATATTCTGCGTCGTAGCGGGAGCTGTGACCATTATTTTGGGCTTTATACCCTCGTGGGAGGGCATTGCGGGAGCCAATGCCGCCCCTCGCGTAGCCGTGCGCGTACTGTCCGTCAACAACGATAGTTTAGCCCCGCTGGGCATCACATACTCCGGGGTGCAAATCGCCGAGGTGGAAGTGTTGGACGGCGACCGAAAAGGCGAAGTCACGCAGGCCACAAATCATTTGAATTCATCGATTGATACGGATAAGCTCTACGAGCCGGGCGACAAGGCGTTGGCCCGAGTGCATGGCGAAGGGGAAATACTCGTCCTCATCGACCATTACCGGCTGGATACCGAAGGTCTGCTCTTTACCCTGTTCGGTGTTTTGTTGATCATCTTCGGCGGCATCAGCGGCTTGGGCGCTTTGATATCGCTGGTGCTCAGCGTCATGCTGGTTTGGAAGGCTCTAATTCCGCTTTTGTTGATGGGGCATGCGCCGATACCGATGGCCTTCCTCCTCGTGACGGTATTGACCATACTGATCATGACGCTCGTCTCCGGTTGGAACCGCATTACGCTGGCCGCGATTTTGGGGTCGATGCTGGGCACGGCGCTGACCTGCGGCCTGTCCGTACTATTCGGCAATCTGCTGAAGGTGGACGGTTCCAGTATGCCCTATGTCGTTCCACTGCTTGCGCAGAACAGTATGCGGATCGACTTGCGCGAACTCTTCTGCGCCATGGTATTCATCGCGAATTCCGGCGCTTTGATGGATCTCGCGATGGACGTCGCCTCTTCCTGCGCGGAAGTGCGGGCGCATAAGCCCGATATATCCTCCAGAGCTTTATTGCTATCCGGGTTTTCGGTTGGCAGAAATGTCATCGGCACGATGACGACCACATTGATGCTCGCGTATTCCGGCAGTTATCTCTCCCTGCTCATGTACTTCGTCGGGCAGGGCACGCCGATTGTGGACGTTTTGAACCTGAAATACGTGGCCAGCGAAATTTTGATCACACTGGTGGGTTCCTTCGGGCTGGTGACAGTCGCGCCCTTTACGGCATTGGCGGCGTCATGGCTCTTTACGCGAGAAAGAAAAACGGCTGTCGCATAATGCGGCTGCCGCTTCGTTTTTTGTAGTAGACTTCTTCGGAAATCGCATTCCGGTACGCACATAGTGGCCCATTAATGCGCGAAGCGCGAGTGGGGTTCTAAGGGGATGAAATCCCCTTAGCGGGGGTTTGGGGGCGGCGCCCCCAACGTACTTCCACGTCGTTCTCCTCGTTACCTGTAATGCGCAAATACCGCGCGGGCGATGCGCCCTATCTTGCGCTCGTCCCCCGCGATATCCGGCGCGTTTTGGATGAACACGCCCAGATACACCGCGCGGTCGCTGAAGAGCATAAGCCCCGCGTCATGGGAGAGATGGTCCAGCCCGCCCGTTTTATGGGCGATGCGGACGTCCTCCCATATATAGCGCCGAAACTCTCGGGAATCGCGATTGCGCGAAAGTATGTCCAGCGCCTTTTCGCAGAGCGCGTCGTCGAGCAATTCCCGGCGGTAAATCGCCGAAAAGCAACGAAACATATCCGACGCGGAGGTGAAATTGTTGCGGCCTTGTTCGATGGCCGCGAAATCCAGCATCTTCCGCCGCAAGACGGTATGTCGGAGTCCCATGTGTTCGATATAGCCGTTGATATCGTCCATCCCCAGAAGATCGATCAAAGCGTTGGTGGACGTATTGTCCGATAGTACGATCATCCAGGTGATGAGTTCCTCGATGGTGGCGCGTCTTGGCCCCGCCTCGAAGGGCACGGAATCCTCGAGTATATCTTCGACGGGTATTTCGTCCATCCAATGAAGTTTGCCCTGCCGCATCCGCTCCAGCGCCGTCAGCATGACGGGCACCTTGATCACCGACGCGGAAACCATTGGTTTATCCGGCTCGAAGGCGAACAGAGGCACTTGCCCTACTTCGCACACAAGAACGCTGATGTCGGCTGTCCCGCTTTCGCATTCGGCGCGCAGGATATCCCGCAAATCATCCGGCCGCACTTTGCAATTCCTCCAACCGCGCGCGGTATTCGTCCTGCTCTCTCGTATTGCCGCGCACGAAATGGCCCGGCTCGATCTCGCGCCATTCGGGTTTGTCCACGCTATAATCGTGCTGGGAGGGATCGTAGACGATGAGCTTTTTTCCCCGCTCCAGGCGCGGATTGGGTATGGGCACGGCGGAGAGCAAACTGCGCGTATAGGGGTGCAGGGGTTTTTCGAAGAGCGTCTCCGTATCGGCCAATTCCACCATGCGCCCCAAGTGCAGGCAGGCGATGCGGTCGCAGATGAAGCGCATCACCGAAAGGTCGTGGCTGATGAAGAGATAGGTCAGCCCATGCTCGCGCTGGAGGCGGCTGAGTAGATTGAGTACCTGCGCGCGGATGGACACGTCCAGCGCGGAGATCGGCTCGTCGCCGATGATGAATTCCGGCTCCATGATGATCGACCGCGCGATGCCGATGCGCTGCCTTTGCCCGCCCGAGAACTCATGCGGAAAACGGCTGGCGAAATCGGGGCGCAGGCCCACCTCGGCCAGCGCCTTGGCCACCTTGCTCTGCAAAACGTCCTCGCCATCCTGGCTGATATTGCGAAGACCCTCGGAGACGATATAGTCCACCTTGGCGCGTTCGTTCAGACTGCTCATGGGGTCCTGAAAGACCATCTGTATCTTGCTCGTGAGTTGCTTATCCAATTGGCCGGAAATTTTGCCGCTGATCGTCTGACCGGCGTATTCGATGCGACCGCCCGCCAGCGGGTTGATGCGCATGATGGCCCGCCCGATGGTGGTCTTGCCGCTGCCCGACTCTCCCACCACGCCGAATGTCTCGCCCTGGAAGATATCGAAGCTCACCCGATCGACGGCGGTAAAGGCCCTATGGCCCCGCCCGAAGCGCACGATGATTTCCTCCGCGCGCAGCAGAGGCGTCTTGGCATGCTCGCTCATAGGAATCCCCCCTCTCCGCACATACGGCTTACGACTTCGGGCCTTTCCACTTGGGGCGCCCGGGGATCGAGCAGCCAGGTGCGGGCGAAATGGGTAGGCGTTATTTCGAAGAGCGGCGGGCGCTCCACGAAATCGATCTTCAGCGCGTGGGGATTGCGCGGCGCGAATGGGTCGCCGGCGATCTCCGCGAATAGATTGGGCGGCGTTCCCGCGATGGAGAAAAGATCCTCGCCCTTTACGCCGAGTTGGGGCAGGCTGGATAGAAGCGCCCAGGTATACGGGTGGCGCGGGTCATAGAACACCTCGTCGCAAAGGCCGATTTCCACGAAATCCCCCGCGTACATCACGGCGATGCGATCGGCCACATTGGCCACCACGCCCAAATCGTGCGTGATATATATCGTCGTTAAATCGTATTTCACCTGCATCTTGCGGATGAGGCCGAGAATCTGCGCCTGTATGGTCACGTCCAGCGCGGTGGTCGGCTCGTCGCATATGATGATCTTCGGCCGACAGGCGACGGCGATGGCGATGACCACGCGCTGGCGCATACCGCCGGAAAATTCATGCGGATATTGCGCGTAGCGCCGCTCGGGCTCGGTGATGCCCACATCGATGAGCGCTTCGATGGCCAGCTTCTTCGCTTCCTCGCCCGTCTTATGCTGATGATAGCGTATGCTCTCCTCGATCTGGAAGCCGATGGTCTTGAGCGGGTTCAGGCTGGTCATGGGATCCTGCATCACCATGGCGAGCTCCCCGCCGCGATAGGTAAGCCAGGTCTTTTCGTCTTTTATCCGCGCGAGATCGGCGCCATTATAGAGTATTTGACCGCTCGCGATGCGGCCATTGGCGTCGAGCAGGCCCATCAGGCTCTTGCAGAACACGCTCTTGCCGCTGCCCGATTCGCCTACGATGGCCAAGCTCTCGCCCTTGTACACGTCCAGCGACACGTCGCGTATCGCCTTGAGCGTCTGCCCGCGCAAGTTGAAGTGGATGCTCAGATTTTGTATTTGCAGTATTTTTTCTCGGGTCATAGGATCGCCTTGGTCGATAAAATCCATCCGCGCACCCCCTTACACAACATGGTTCTTCGGGTCGGACGCGTCGGCGAAGGTATTGCCGACCACGTAAAACGAAATGGTGACGGTCGCGAGCACGATGGTCGGGAATATGAGCTGATACCGGAGATTCGGCTGGAGCATCAGCGATATGCCCGATGTGATGAGATTGCCCAGCGACGGAATATTCAGCGGCAGGCCGAGGCCGATATAGGTAACGAAGACTTCCTCGGAAATAGCCGTGGGAATGGCCATCGCCATGCGCAGCGTGATGATGGAGACCAGATAGGGCAGAAGGTTCTTGATCACGACGCGCCGGGTGGGCGTTCCCAGACAACGGGAGGCTAAATTATAGTCCCGGTCGCGTATCACCATCACCTGATTGCGGATAAAGCGGGCGGTCATCAACCAGCCGGTTAGGGACAGCGCGAATATGATGGTCTGCACGCTGGGCCGCATGACATACGAAACGAGGATCAATATCAGCGTCTGGGGCACATTGTCGAAAATATTGTACAGCTCGGTAAAGAAGAAATCGAGCTTCTTCACATAGCCCCAGAGCACGCCGATCAGGACGCCCATCATCGCGTTGATGACGGCGACGGAAAAGCCGATGAAAAGGCTGGTGCGGGTCGCGGCCCAGGTACGGCTCCATAAGTCCTGCCCGATGGAGTTCGTGCCGAATATAAACTCCTCGCCCGGCGATTCATTGATGATCTGCATGCCGCTCTCGTCATTGTAAATCTTTATCGGATCCTTTTGATGGGGAAGAAGCGGCTGTATGAAGGTGAAGAGCAGAACCGCGATGATGAGGAACAGAAAGAACATGCCGATCTTGTTCTTCGAGAATATGCGCAGCGTGGAACGCCAATAGCTATAGCCGGTATAGGCGGTCTTTTCGGCTTCCTCCGGGCGGTATTCGGCGAAGGAAAATTGTTCTTCCTCGGTGAGCTGCGCGTAGCGGCGACCGGCCGCGTTCGATATATTATCCGCGGCTTTTTGATGCTTTTTCGGCATTTGCCCCATTTAACGGCCACCTCCCTTTTCGCCCAGTCGGATGCGGCGGTCGAGCAGCGCCATGATGATATCCCCCGCCAGCACGCCGACGATGCTAAACGACGTGTATATCAGCACCAGCGCCTGCACCATGGTATTATCCTGCCGCTTGATGACGTCCACCAGAAGGCCGCCCATGCCGGGGATGGAGTACAGGCTTTCCACATAGAGGGAGCCCATCAGCGTGAGTATGATGGAGGTGGGGATATACTGCGCCATGGGCACGATGGCATTTCTAAAAATATGCCGGAAATTGATGGCCCCCATCGGCACGCCCTTGGCCCGGGCGAGGAGCACATAATCCTTGGTGGACTCGTCCACCATATAGCGGCGTATCCACATGGCGTACATGGCCATATTCGCCAGCGAGAGCGAGAGCACGGGCAACACCCAGCTCAGCCAGTTTTCTTCCTTGAACAGCATCGGCAGCGGTGTGATATGGTTGATCAGCTCCGTGCCGAATATCTGTATGAACAAATAATACACCGAGGCCGGTACCGCCTGCACGAGCACCACGAACACCGTGCCGAGTTTGTCCCCGAATTTTATCCGGGACCGACTGCGGTGGCTCTTCGCCATTAAGATGCCCAGCGGCATGCCGAGGAGCAAAGCGACCGCCAGCGCCATCATGCCCAAACGGAGAGAAAGCGGCAATTTCTGCGCGACCAGCTTCGAAATATCGTAATTTACGCGGTATTTATTGGACTTGCCCAGATCGCCCCGGAGTATTTGCTGGTAGAAATCCACGAGCTGCAGGGGCAGCGGCTTATTGAGGCCCAGCTTCTCCAAACCCACCGTAATCTGCGCGGGCTTGAGCTTGTCATAGTTATTGAAATAGCCCTCGATGGGCATCTGACGGAGCATCGTAAAGACGATGGTGACGACGATCAGTAGCGTGATAACGCTACGCAACAGCCGTTTGATGATGTACTTGAGCATAATTCTCTTCGCCCACTCCTTCTTCCATACTAAGACGCCCATTTAGCGATTGCGCCCTAAGAGACTGATATTAGCCTCTTAGGGCGCGAAGCGCTAAATGGGATTCTTAAGGGAGGAACTCCCTTAAGCGGGGTCTGGGGTGGAACCCCAGCGTAGCCCCTTCTATGGGAGAGTTATTGAAGAGCCTCGGCTCTGGCAGCGTTCCAAGCCTCCTGGGCAGCGTCGAATTCCGCGATGCTCATGGACTTATCGAGGAACTTGAAGTTCTTATAGCTGAAGCGGGGAAGACCATAAGGCGCGTAGGGGGCATCGAAGGAATTGGTCATATCGAACTTATAGCCCTCGAAGCTCAGATGCGTGGGAACGATGAAGGCGTGCTCGATTAAGAACGCTTCGGCGGCGGCAAAGGCTTCAAAACGGGCGGTATTATCGTCGGTTTCCGCCTTGGCGGCATCCAACAGGGCATTGTATTCGGTGACCAGCGCCTGCGTCGCTTCGCTCTTGTTCGTGATGGGCGATCCGTCCAGCATATACTGGGGATCGGTGTGGAAGAAGCCATAGGAGCTTCCGCCATTGCCGTTCACGGAATAATTGAAGGGATCGGTGAAGGTCTGCGGGTCGGCATAGTCCGCGCCCCAGTTGCACTTCATGAAGGCGAATTTGCCCGAGCGGCGCACTTCGGCGAGGAAGCCGGACTCGGGGCCGACTTCGACGATGATGTCGATGAAATCCGTGCCCAGCACGCCTTCCATCTGCTGCTCGACCACCTGGCATTCCTTGTCCCAGTTCGCGGTAGCGGGATTGAAAGGCATCAAAATCTTGATGGGGAAGGTCGCTCCGGCGGCTTCCAGCTCGGCTTTCGCCAGGTCGCGATATTCGACGGCCTTGGCTTCGTCGAAGCTATCCCGCGCGGCGATGGCGGCCAGGGCACCATACTGGGTATAATCCTTGCCGCCTGTATTGGTGAATCCGACGGGGGTCACGGTATTGGTGATCATGCGCTCGGGGCCGTAAGGATCGTACACGGCCATGGCTTTCACTCGGTCGAGGGAAGCCATGAGGGCCTGACGGAAATTCTCGTTGTTGACAGCCAGCGTCCAGTTGTCCGGCTCATAGGCCGCGTCAAAACGAGGTTCGAAATTGAAGGCGTAGAAATAGCTATAGTCGAGGTTTACGCGGGTGGGATGAATTTGGTCGGCGAGTTCCGGATTCTCCAGCATTTCGCCGAGGACATTGGCGTCGATCAGCGCGTAGTCCAGCTCCTCGTTCTGGAAGAGCGTGGGGCTTAAGGTATTGACCTGCGCATTGTATATCCACTCAAGGCGCGGAATATAGGGTCTTTCCGCGTCCCAATACAGCGGATTGGCGGTGAGTATTCTGCTCTGCTGGGGATTCCACTCGCTGATGATATAGGCACCATTATACAGTATGCTCCAGTTGTCCAGGCCGAAATTCTCGCCCATTTCCTCCAGATACGCGGCATTTACCGGCAGATAGGAAGCATAGGAGAGCAGCGTGGGGAAGAACGGCGTGGGATTGACCAGCGTGTATTCGAGGGTGTAATCGTCCACCGCTTTAACGCCGATCGCCGAAGCCTCGATAAAAGTGGAGGGGTCGATTTCATTCGCCGTATAATACTCTTCGATATTGGCGGCTTCGCCCTCGATGACGGCGTTTTCGGCCATCATCACGGCGGCGGTGCCTTCATAGTATTCGGTGGCGTTCACCACGAAACCGTCGTACATATACTGCGTGGCGCTGTCATTGTTCGCGTCATTGACATAATGGGCCGCCGTCACGAAATCGTGCGCGGTCACGTCGGCATACTCATTGCCCTCGGCATCCACCCATTTTACGCCTTCGCGAATCTTGAATGTCCAAACGGTATTGTCCTCGTTCGCCGACCATTCGGTGGCGATGCCGGGGATCATATTGCCATAGGGGTCATAATCGACCAATCCCTCGATGCCATTGCTCAGAGCGATATGCTCGAAATTGTTGCCGGTCGCGAGATAATCGAAGGTGGTCAGCTCGCTGCCGGTCATCTGCCGGAACACCTGCGGATCCCTCGCGGCGCCCGCCGCCGGAGCGAACAGAGATAGGATGAGCAGTACGCTCAGTATGAATGAAATCGTCCTCTTCATAGTATTTCCTCCTGTCATTTTTTTTATTTTTTGCGCATCGCACAAAAACCCATGAATGGATTATAGCAAATTTCTTTTTCCTCCACAATAAAAGCTCTATAGAATTCTCAGGATTTGAACAAAAATCGCAAAATTCTCCAGTATTCATGGTAAATGCCGAGTGAATTTTGTATGTGCCGTAAATTTTTCTTTTATTTTGACGGTTTCATTGAAAAATTTTTGTGTATATGGTACATTGAAGAAAATATTACGAATGAGGATGCGCATGATGGATACCATCGATTTAGCCATACTGGCCGCGCTCAAGGCCAATGCGCGCGTCAACGCCTCGGATATCGGCGAGCAGGTGGGCATGTCGGTTTCGGCGGTGATCGAGCGCATGAAAAAGCTGGAGAGCAGCGGGGTTATCGCGCGGTATACGGTTTTGCTCGACCATAAGAAACTCGGCATGGACGTATCAGCGTATATGTCCGTCAGTTTGGAGCATCCCAAATACAATGAGGATTTCATGCGGGCGGTGGACGCCGATCCGCGTATCGTCGAGTGCAACTACATCACCGGCGATTTCGACTTTCTTTTGAAGGTAATTACCTACTCGACCGACGATCTGGCCTCGGCGCTCACGATGATCAAGAGCATTTCCGGGGTCTCGCTCACCCGCACGCAGCTCGTGCTCTCCACGAACAAAAACGAAGTAACCGCTTTTCCCGATCCGGACCACGACTAACCACTATATTTGTTATCAATGCAAACCAGGGAGGACAAAACTATGGTAATCGGCATCGTAAAGGAAATCATGCAGGGCGAAAATCGCGTATCCGCCACCCCCGAAACCGTGCGGAAGATGGTAAACGATGGACACAGCGTACTGGTGGAAAAGGGAGCCGGGGCAGGCTCGTTCTTTCAGGACGAACAATATGCCGCGTCCGGCGCGACCCTCATCGAAGGCGCTTCGGAGGTATTCGAGAAGGCGCAGGTCATTTTAAAGGTGAAGGAGCCGCAGTTCAATACCGCGAAGGGCCTTCATGAGGTCGATATGATGCACTCCGGCCAGTACCTCATCACCTTCATCCACCCCGCCGCCCCGGCCAATCACGCCATGGTCAGCGACATGGCCGCGAAGGGGATTATCGGTATCACGCTGGACGGCATACCCCGCATTTCGCGGGCCCAGAACATGGATGCTTTAACCTCGATGAGCACCTGCGCCGGGTACAAGGGCATACTCATCGCGGCGAATCATTTGGCGAAGTTCATGCCGAATATATTCTGCGCCGTAGGCAGCATCAAGCCCGCGCAGGTTCTCGTCGTCGGCGCGGGCGTCGGGGGCCTTCAGGCCATCGCCACCGCCAA
>QMCD01002167.1_pt1 | contig 12873 bp, 3 predicted proteins | sample 1821841 | NCBI WGS metagenome assembly QMCD01 (sample SAMN01991225, study PRJNA193472) | Termite gut metagenome, whole genome shotgun sequencing project. | isolation source: worker | host: Macrotermes natalensis | reverse complement strand
CAAGGAATACGAACTCACCGCCTATCAAAACGAAATTGCTTATTTGTGGAATTATTTAAGATTTGATGAGTTTGAGAAGAAAGCAAACAAATATCTACCCATCTTTAAAAAACACGGTAAGAAAAAGCCCTATTATGTATACTATAAAAATGTATTGCTATTACAATTTGCAGGCAATAAAATAAGTCACAACCATGCAATAGAAAATGCCAAACAAATGTATATGGAAGCTAAACAAGAAAATAACTTATTTGGAATAATCCAGGCTTGTGCATTTTTATCGCAATTATATTTAGATACGGAGCGTCATAAAGATGCCGAAGAATACAGTAGAGAAACATTAAAATATGCGTTAAATCTGATTAAGAAAGAACCCGATTTTACTAATTACTCTTTAGTGTCAGATGGCTACAACAACTTGTCGACTGCTTTGTTTTCTCAAAAGAAAACAAATGAGTTACTTTCTGTAATGTCTGATTGGAAAAAACACACAGCCGATTTCAAGAAAAGATTTGATGAAAACGATCCGCTTTTAGTGCAGTATTTCAAGTATTGTGCCTACATTAGCCTTGATAACGGAAAATGCCAGGAAGCAGAATTATATTGCGACTCCATGGAGTCGATAAGCATTCCTATAGAAGACCAATATGTATGGCAAATCAAAGCTTCTATTTGTGAAAACCGGAATGAATTGGAAAATGCCATTTATTGGATTGATAAACATATCGAACAGATCTCTATTATCGGAGAGTTAAATAGCGTGATTCGATTACAAAAAGAAAAAAGTCGTATATTAAGTAAAATGGGACGCACCGAAGAATTATATTCGGTTCTTAGCAGAGTTATTTATCTCAACGACTCTCTTCGCTTCGCCGAAAACAATGCCCAACTCGACGAAATTCGGACCCAATACGAAGTAGATAAATACATAGCCGAAAAAGAACGTAATCTCAACTATCTTGTCTTTGCCGTCAATGGCTGCATCCTGTTGGCAATCGCACTCGGAATATGGGTGTATCTTCACCGGAAAATTACCCGGAAGAACCGCTTATTAGTGCATCAAATCAAAGAATTGACTGCCCAACAAGAAGAACGAATCAATGAAATACTTTCCAAAACCTCTTTTGTGTCTCATTATCCTAACGAAACGATCTCAGTGGCAGGAAATTTGGAAACGGTTAACGACCTGTGTGTTGAAAGCCGTATGGATAAATTATGTATTGCAGTTCGTGAACTTTTGCTTAAAGATAAAATTTACCGGAATCCTGCGATTACCCAAGAAACTGTGATTGAAAGTTTAGGTACAAATAGGAGAGTATTTTCCGAAGCTATGGATTATTGCCTTAAAATGCAATTCAAAGATTACGTCAATCTCCTTCGTTTGAAAGATGCCGTACAACTGCTCGAACAATCCGATCTGCCGATAGAGGAAATTTCCGACAAGGTAGGATTTGGAACAGTGCGTACTTTTCAAAATCAATTTAGCACCAAATACAATATTTCTCCCAGAGATTTTCGAAATACGATGAAAACAACTACGGTTTCTGTCAGTAAAAGTTAAAGAAATGGCGTTGTAATCTGTTGATTTTCAGTCTTGTGTAAAATCTTCGTGTTTTTGCACAATTTTTTCGCATCGACTTCAAGTTTTCGCTATACTTTCGTGTCATAAATACTTTAAGTTGTTGATAAAAAAACAATAATATTTATACAGCACATTACTAATAAAATTTTGCGGAAGGAATGCAAATAAAAAACTCATTAATTTCCGGTGCTTCCTTTATTTTTAAGAAACTGTAATGCCCTGGGTTTGTGAAAACTTGGCAAGGTGAGCTTTTTGTGAAAAAAGTTTTTTTCTTTTTTATTTTTATTTATGTGTGTATGATAAAGGACACCGGAAGTTTTGAGAAACAGTTGAATAATAACAACATGCTATAAACAACATACTAATAAAGAGGATTATAATTTTAAAACAACACTAATAAAGAAGAAAAAATTAGATTATGAAAACAGTTCAAAAACACAACATCAAATCACTACTCTTAGTGTCTTTAATGTCACTATTGTTTCTAACAACAATGCAAGCCCAAGTGAAAATCGGGCAAGATGTTGCCCCTACTAAAGGAGCAGTATTGGAATTAAACAGTGCAATAGGCGCTGACACTTATGTCGGAGGATTGAAACTAACTAATGTATTTTTGTCAAATATAACCGATTTGACAAAGTTTAGTGAAACACCCGCAAATTTGGCAGATCTGGAAGGAGCGATTGTTTACAACACCAATCCCGAGTTGATAAATCATTTAGGATTACAAACCGGAGTAGGTGTTTATTATTGGGATAAAACCCAATGGGTAAAAGAAGCCGGCGGCACTATTATTCCCGGCCCTTCAATCGAGCCGTGGTATAAGCTAGGAACAACCACTCAGTCAACCCTCAATACCGACCATTCATATTTGAATGCCATAGCGGTTATCGGAGGAGATCCTGCCCTCGGAAGTCCTACCTCCGCTAAAGTTGCCACTATCGCTCAAAATTGGGGAGGTGCTGATGCTCGGTTGACGGTATTAGGCGGAGATGTTTCTTTTAACGGAATAACAGTCGGTAGAGGAGGCGGGCAAGCAGAAACTAATACAGTTGTAGGTAAAGATGTTATTTTATATAATGGCAACAGCGGTTATAATACAGCTATCGGCAATGAGGTTCTTAAATCTTTTAATAATGGCAATAATAATACAGCTGTAGGTAATCAGGCGCTTACGAATTTTTCTGGCGGAAGCAATAATACAATCCTTGGTAGTAAAGCAGGCGACCAACTTCATGGCGGAAATAATAACATCCTTATTGGAGCTTATGCTCGTGTACCTCAAGATCATCAAAGCAACCAACTATCTATCGGTAATTTGATATATGCAACCGGAATTGGAGATATAGCTAATGGTGGAAATTATGGAGTCGGAAATGTCGGTATCGGAACAGGATCACCCACAGTAAAACTTCATGTAACAGCAGAGGCCGAAGGCGCAGGATTTAGACTTCAGGATGGAACAGAACAGGCAGGTTATATATTGACTACAGTCAACGGAGACGGAGTTGGAACATGGCAAAATCCTAAAGATATTATTGGTTCCGGAGACGAACCTTGGAATCAAATGGGGACAACAACTCCGACAACTGCCAACACTCAAGATTCTTATTTGATGGGTAAAATAGCTACCGGAGCTACCAGTGCAGCCATTATCCATGGTGATCAGGCCCAGTTAACCGTTACCGGCGGCGACGCATCAGTTAACGACCTCACCGTCGGAAAAGGCGGTGGAAATATCGCAAGTAATACGGTTTTAGGTATTGAAGCGCTTGATGGATATGGTCAGGGAGGATATAACCAAACAGGAACAAATAATACTGCCGTAGGTTATCAAACCCTTAGAAGCAATAAAGCAGGTTCACAAAATACAGCCGTAGGACATTCGGCACTTATTTCAAATACAAGTGGAAACGACAATACCGCCGTAGGATATTATGCCCTTGATGGAAATCAATCCGGTTCGCAAAATACAGCCGTAGGTCGTTCTGCACTTCAACAAGGTACCGGTTCTCAGAACACTGCAGTAGGAGCAGAAGCGCTTATGTGGAATAAAGCAGCAGGCAATACCGCTGTAGGATTTCAGTCACTCAACACCAATGCTGCAGGAAGTAATAACGTTGCCATAGGAAAAGAAGCCCTTAAGGTAAACAATTCAGGGGAACGTAACGTAGTAATAGGAGCGAATGCCCTTGATAAGAATACTATAGGAAGTGATAACGTTGTTATGGGTTATCAGGCGCTTGCTTCAAATACATTAGGAAGTGCCAATATTGCTATAGGAACAGAAGCGCTTTTTAACTCTAATGCTAACCCGACGGAATACGAAGGAGCAAATACTGCTATCGGTAGTAGAGCAGGTTATAATATACCTAAAAATGGTTCACATAATGTTATTTTAGGAAACAGCGCTATGGGAAATCATTTTGGAGAAGTTTATACACCAAATGAAAGTGCAGTAATGAATTACAATACTTCTATAGGAGATCATTCTTTATTTGCTCTTAAAGGAGGAACAGATAATATTGCATTAGGTCATGGAGCCGGACGTCAATTGGTTTCAGGAGATGAAAATATAATAATAGGAAATGCTTATTCTACCGAAGAAGCAATGTTACAGGAAGGATCTAATAATATACATATAGGAAACTACATAAAAGTAGAGGGCGGAAAAACCGACAATCAACTTGTTATCGGAAACTTCATTTATGGTGCGGATGGCGATACTCAAGCCAATGCAAAAGTAGGTATCGGAACAAACGATCCTCAAGCAAAATTAGATATCGCCGGACAAATACAAATTCAAGGAGGCGCTCCGCAAGAAAATTATGTTTTAACGGCTGTAAATAGCTCCGGATTAGCAGAATGGCGGCCGGGAGGTAATGGAGGAACTTCTAATTCCAATCCTTTGCGTAGTTTTAATCCTTCTTTTGGAGAATCTCTTAATGAAAAAGATGCAATAGAAATGCTTAGTACCATTAATGTAAGTCCTCTTCCTACTCCAACATTTGTTGGTAGACCGTCGACTTCCGTTTTAGATGATTCTTATTTGAATGCAAAACTTATTGTCGGAAATAGCGTTGTTTCTGCTATTAGTGAATATCTTGTAGGTAAATCCCTTCTCGCTCAGTTTACCGTTACAGGTGGCGATGCCCGGTTTATGGGATCTACCTTTACAGATAAAAGAGCTACTATTGGAACTTTGAAACATGCAAGACTATATAACTCCGCTACTCCGACTCCTAAAGATACAGCTTGGTTAACTGTTGCCGGAGATGCTTCTATCAATGGAATCACTGTGGGAAGAGGAAATGAAACAGCGACCTCTTGGGGTGTTAGTGCCAGTGGTAATGTAGCTGTTGGGGCTTCAGCTCTCAAGAAAAATTATAGTGACTATAATGTTGCTGTAGGAGATATGGCTCTTGCCGAAAATACCAGCGGAAGAGAAAATACGGCAGTTGGACATAGCGCACTCGGGTTAAATGAAACAGGAGGTGGAAATGTTGCCATTGGTTTGGATGCTTTACAACAAAACGTTTCAGGAGATAATAATACAGCCATAGGTACTTATACATTAAAATATAATACGGCCAGCAGTAATACGGCTGTAGGATATCGAGCATTATATGAAAACACTACAGGAAGTGGTAATCATGCTTTTGGAATCCAAGCGCTTGAAAACAATAAAGAAGGTAAAGCTAATGTAGCCATAGGCTCTAATGCACTTAGAGCTAATAATGGTGATGACAATATAGCTGTGGGTAATTCAGCTCTTGGACTAAACAATGGTGGTGATGCCAATATAGCTGTAGGTAATTCGGCTCTTGCCGCAAATACTAACGGATATGCAAATATTGCTGTGGGTAATGGTACGCTTAGTAGTGTTAAAGGTGGAAGATGGAATATTGGTATTGGTCATCAAGCTGGACACAGTATAGGTGGAGATGAAAATGTTGCAATAGGGTTATGGGCTATGGGAGCTTCAGGATCGGCAGATAATCTTTGGTATAATACGGCTATAGGCTCGGGTACATTAGAAAATATTCGAGGAGAAGTAGATCTGAATGATGGGGGTAGTGCAATGATGAGAGGAACCGGCCAAGGAAATATAGCCATAGGTGCCAAGGCAGGAAGCAGATTAACTACAGGAAGCCGGAATATATTAATAGGCTGTGAAGATGCCATTAGTATAGGTGGTACTGTAACCGACAATTGGATAGATGGAAAAAATAATATCGCGATTGGATTTAGGGCATCGACGGCACTTTATGAAGGCATGAGCAATCAAGTAATTATCGGAAATCCTCAAACTACCGACTATCAAATATTTAGTGCTTCCGGTTGGGCTAATTATTCTGACCGTCGAATGAAACATGATATCAAACCGATAGGTCAGGGACTTGATTTTGTATCTAAGCTAAAACCTGTAGAGTTTTTATATAACGAAGGCAATGGTAAAAAAACACTTGGTTTTATTGCCCAGGATATACAGGAGACCATGAGTCAAGAAAACATGACAGGTTATAATTTGATAAAAGTAGGCGAAGATAAAGATCAAATGCTTGGCTTAAACGCAATCGAATTAGTTCCGGTATTAACGAAAGCTATCCAGGAACAACAAGCTCAAATCGAATTATTACAAAAAGTCAACGAACAATTGGAAGCCCGCTTGAAAGCATTGGAAGCGGCAGCGAAGTAAGTTTATTGATTTTGAGGATTAGATTTCTCACCGTTCGGAATAATACCGCTTTTTAGGAGAGGGCAGAGTGAGGACGTAGCGGCAGCCGCTACGTCCTCACTCTCTTTTTTGCAATCACCGCCGGCATTCTGAGCATAGCGAGGAACCTAATCCCAAAGAACTACAGCTTATTCAAGACAAAATTTATGAAATACGCGGCTACAGTATAATTTGGAATAATTGAAATCTTAAAACAAGCAAAAAATAAAAAAATTGCTATCTCTACTTTGCAATTTGAAGAAATTATATTACTTTTGTATCGTGTAATGTAAATTTTCGCATGGAGTCTTTCTTTAGAACGCATAAATATTTGGTTGAACACCTCAATAGCCCGATACGCAGGCAATTGATGGATGAGATTAATTGGGATGACCGCTTAATCGGAATCAAAGGAACCAGAGGTGTGGGGAAGACAACAGTTTTATTACAGTATGCCAAAGAAAATTTTCCGGCAGATACACGCGAATGTCTCTATATCAATCTAAATAACTTTTGTTTCACGGTTAAAACGCTCAAGGACTTTGCCAATGAGTTCAGAATGAAAGGCGGGAAAGTATTATTGATTGATCAGGTTTTTAAGTATCCCGAATGGTCGAAAGAACTCCGTTATTGTTATGATAATTATCCCGACCTGAAAATCATTTTTACCGGCTCATCCGTAATGCGTTTGAAAGAAGAAAATCCGGATTTATCAGGCAAGGTGGTTTCGTATAATTTAAGAGGATTTTCATTCAGGGAATATCTCAATTTACAGGCAGGAACCAATTTTGGATATTATTCTTTGTCTGAAATTATACATAACCATGAGGAAATAGCGACCGGAATATGCAAACAAATCAAACCGTTGGCATATCTCGAAGAATACCAACATCATGGTTTTTATCCGTTTTTCCTGGAGAAAAGGAATTTTTCGGAAAATCTTCTGAAAACAATGAACATGATGATAGAAGTAGATGTGCTGTCGATCAAGCAAATAGAACAAAGTTATTTGCCTAAATTGCGAAAACTACTTTATCTGTTATCCATATCGACTCCCGGAACGCCTAACGTAAGTCAGTTGAGCAATGAAATTGAAACATCGCGGGCAACCGTAATGAATTATATTAAGTATCTGAAAGATGCGTGTTTAATCAATATGTTATACCCTGTTGACGAAGAATTTCCCAAAAAACCGGCGATGCTGTATATGCAAAATACGAATTTGATGTACGTCGTCCGGCCGGCGCATGTCGACAGGCAAGCTTTACGAGAAACATTCTTTTATAATCAGTTGCAAAAAGATTATAAAGTGAATACCGGACAAAATGCCGGAGCGCAATTCCTGATAGATAAAGAATGCAATTTCAGAATAGAAGATAACAACAGCCCTAATGGCAAGCATTTCGAAGAAAACTATTACGCCGTTGATGGAATCGAAGTAGGAGAAGGCAACCGCATTCCTCTTTGGCTGTTCGGATTTTTATATTAAAGCGGAAAATAAAGATAAATAATTAATATTCAACATAATAAACAATTTGAAAATTATGGCTAAGCAAAAAAAGTTTTTAACTTGTGATGGTAATCAAGCTGCTGCACATATCGCTTATATGTTCAGCGAAACAGCTGCAATCTATCCCATCACCCCGTCATCCACAATGGCTGAGTATGTTGACGAATGGGCGGCTGCCGGAAGAAAAAATATCTTCGGCGAAAAAGTCCGCGTAGATGAAATGCAATCCGAAGCAGGTGCAGCAGGTGCTATGCACGGATCGTTACAAGCCGGAACACTGTCTACAACATTTACCGCTTCTCAAGGATTGTTGTTGATGATTCCTAACATGTATAAAGTGGCCGGAGAATTGCTTCCGGGCGTTTATCATGTATCTGCTCGCGCATTGGCTTCACATGCACTTTCAATCTTCGGTGACCACCAAGATGTGATGGCGGTTCGTCAGACAGGTTGTGCCATGTTTGCTACCGGCTCTGTACAGGAAGTGATGGATTTGGCTGCTGTAGCTCACTTAGCGGCGATTAAATCCCGTGTTCCTTTCGTACATTTCTTCGACGGATTCCGTACATCTCACGAAATCCAAAAAATCGAACAATTAGATAACGAAGATTTGGCTCCGCTTATCGACCAAAAAGCATTGGCGGAATTCCGTCAGCGTGCATTGAGTCCCGAAAGCCCGGTTGCTCGCGGAACAGCACAAAATCCGGATATTTACTTCCAAGCTCGCGAAGCTTCTAACGTATATTATAACGAAGTAGTTGACATTGTTGAGGATTATGTCAATCAACTTTCTGCTTTAGTTGGCCGCAAGTATGGCCTGTTCGATTATTACGGTACTGCTGATGCCGACCGTGTAATCATCGCAATGGGCTCTGTTACAGAAGCTATCAAAGAAACAATCGACTATTTGAATGCCAAAGGCGAAAAAGTAGGATTGGTTGCAGTTCACCTGTATCGTCCTTTCTCTGCAAAACATTTCTTGGCTGCAGTTCCTAAAACAGCTAAACGCATTGCCGTATTAGACCGCACAAAAGAACCGGGAGCAACCGGTGAACCGCTTTACTTAGACGTAAAAGATTGTTTCTATGGTTCGAAAGATGCACCTGTTGTTGTAGGCGGCCGTTACGGTTTGTCATCTAAAGATACAACTCCGGCTCAAATTCTGGCGGTTTACGAAAACTTGTCATTGCCGGAACCTAAAAATGGTTTTACTATCGGTATCGTTGATGATGTTACTTTCACTTCTCTTCCTCAAAAAGAAGAATTGGCATTTGAAAACGGACCTTTCGAAGCTAAATTCTACGGTTTGGGAGCCGACGGAACAGTAGGCGCTAATAAAAACTCTATCAAAATTATCGGAGATAACACAGATAAATATTCTCAGGCATATTTCGCTTACGACTCCAAAAAGTCGGGAGGTTTCACTTGTTCGCACTTGCGTTTCGGTGATAATCCTATCCGTTCTACTTATTTGGTGAATACGCCCGATTTCGTGGCATGTCATGTACAGGCATATCTTCGTTTGTACGATGTAACCAAAGGATTGAAAAAAGGTGGTACTTTCCTTTTGAATACTATTTGGAATGCAGAAGAAGTGAAGAAAAATCTTCCTGATAATGTAAAAAAATACCTGGCAGAAAACAAAATCAATTTCTATATCGTCAATGCTACCGGTATTGCAGAAGAAATTGGTTTGGGCAACAGAACAAACACTATTCTTCAATCTGCATTCTTCAAAATCACAGGCGTTATTCCTTACGAATTAGCGGTTGAGCAAATGAAGAAATTTATCGTAAAATCATACGGTAAAAAGGGCGAAGATATCGTGAATATGAACTATGCAGCCGTTGATCGTGGTGGCGATGTAGTGAAAGTAGATGTTCCTGCCGAATGGGCTAACATTCAAGTGGAAGCTGAAAAAGCAGATGCAAATGTTCCCGAATTTATTGCTAAAGTGGTTCGTCCGATAAATGCACAAAAAGGAGATGATCTTCCTGTTTCTGCTTTCATGGGCCGAGAAGACGGTACTTGGAATCAGGGAACTGCCGCTTACGAAAAACGTGGCGTAGCTTCTCACGTTCCGGTTTGGATTCCCGAAAACTGTATCCAGTGTAACCAATGTGCTTATGTTTGTCCTCACGCTGCTATCCGTCCGTTTGTGCTGGATGCTGCCGAACAAGCAAAAGCTCCTGCAGGTATGGCAACATTGAAAACGCAAGGAAAACAATTCGAAGGAACAACATTCCGTATCCAAGTCGATGTATTGGATTGTATGGGTTGCGGTAACTGTCCTGATGTTTGTCCGGGCAACAAAAACGGTAAAGCATTGCAAATGATGCCAATCGAAACGCAATATGATAATCAGGCTAACTGGGATTTCTGCTCGAAAGAAGTAAAAACGAAACAACATTTGGTAGATACTTCGTTGAACGTGAAAAACTCACAGTTCGCTACTCCGTTGTTTGAGTTCTCCGGCGCTTGTTCAGGTTGCGGTGAAACGCCTTATGTCAAATTGATTTCACAATTGTTCGGCGACCACCAAATGGTAGCCAATGCAACCGGTTGTACTTCAATCTATTCCGGTTCAGCTCCTTCTACTCCTTATACTAAAAATGATAAAGGACGCGGAGTAGCATGGGCTAACTCGTTGTTCGAAGACAATGCCGAATACGGTTTGGGTATGAATATCGGAACGGAAGTAATGCGCGATCGCGTAGAACGCCTGATGAAAGAAGGTTTGTCATGCGATTGCTGTTCTGCCGAAATGAAAGAATTATTCCAACAATGGATCGATAACCGCGGAGATTATACCGTTACTCGTGAAGTAGCCGATAAATTAGCTCCGATGGTAGATGCTTGTACTTGCGATATTTGCAAGCAATTATCCGAATTGAAAAATTATTTCGTGAAACGTTCGCAATGGATTATCGGTGGCGACGGTTGGGCTTATGATATCGGTTTTGGCGGATTAGATCAGGTAATCGCTTCCGGTCAAAACGTAAATATCCTGGTAGTCGACACAGAGGTTTATTCTAATACAGGAGGTCAAGCTTCCAAATCTACTCCGGTAGGCGCTGTGGCCAAGTTTGCTGCTGCAGGAAAACGCATCCGCAAGAAAGACTTGGGCATGATTGCTACTACCTATGGTTATGTTTATGTAGCTCAAATAGCTATGGGAGCTAATCAAGCGCAAACGTTAAAAGCCATTCGTGAAGCAGAAGCTTATAACGGACCATCTATTGTTATTGCTTATTCTCCATGTATCAATCACGGATTAAGAAAAGGTATGGGTAAAGCCCAAGCCGAACAAAAAAATGCTGTTGAATGCGGATATTGGCACTTGTGGCGTTTTGATCCACGCTTGGAAGAAGAAGGAAAAAATCCGTTCCAATTGGATTCAAAAGAGCCGGATTGGACTAAATTCCAGGATTTCCTCAAAAATGAAGTTCGTTTCTCCTCCCTGATGAAACAATATCCGGAAGAAGCCAAAGAACTGTTCGATATAACTCAAAAAAATGCCGAATGGCGTTATAATGGTTACAAACGATTGGCCGCACAAGAATTTGGTGCATAATCAAATAACTTGATAATTGGAAAAGGTGAAGCTCATTTAACGAGCTTCACCTTTTTTATTGAAATATCTTTATGGTTTATCTGAGTTGTAGATAATGCCTTAAAGTAATATTTTATTAAAGTGCTAAAAAAGAGTTTTTTATAAAAAAACTTTTTTACTTTTGTGAAATAGAATAAAATAGTATTAATAAACAATTTAAAATCAGAAATTAAAGTGAAAAGGACTAAATTATTTTTTTGTTTCGCCATTGTGGCAGCACTTGTACTTAATTCATGTACAAAATCCGGCTCATCGCAATTAGAAGCCGTTCCGGCAGATGCGATGATGGTAATCTCTGTTCAGGGTAATCAATTGATTAAAAAAGGAGGATTGGACGATTTGTCGCAATTCAAATTTTTCGAAAAAATGACTGCCGAGATCAACGATATTGAAGATGTCGAAGTTCGCAATGCAGTGAATGAAATGATTAAAAATCCCAAAGAAACAGGACTTGATATTGAGCAAATCTTTGCCTATGTAAATTCACCCGTTCTTGAAGAAGATAAATTTGCTGATCCTTCCGGCGCTTTGATTTTTAAATTGAACAGCGCTCAAAAGTTTGAAGAAAACATCAACAAATTAGCGAAAGAGAAAGTTACTATTGAAGAAGGCAAAGGCTACAAAGCAATTAAACTCGACCGCGAACTTGCTGCTGTTTGGAACAATGATATATTGGTTCTACAATTCTCTCCATCTTCGGAAGGGGTTGACTTTGCAGGAATATTATCAGCCGAAAAAAATATTCTTTCAGTACCTGCATTCAAAGAATTTGACACCAAAAAAGGAGATATTTCCCTTTGGATGGCTTACGATAATTTGATGGAATTATACCAAAAAGAATTTGGCGGAATGTTCAACTTACCGGAAGGTTACGATATGTCGGGAGTTTTTATGAATCTTTTCATGAATTTTGAAAATGGAGAAGTAAATGTAGCATTTCAAATGACTCCGAAATCCAAAATGAAAGAACTGAATGCCAAGTTCCCGATTGTAAAAGAAAAATTTGATAACCGTCTGCTCGATGACTTCCCTGCAACATCATTTCTTACGATGAAACTCGGATTGAATTTCGATGAATACGTTAAGTTAATGAAAGAAATGTTTAAGCCGGATACCAGTGTTGTTGCCAACGATTACAAAACACGTGCGATGTTGCGCCAAATGGAAGAAATGCAAGCGATGTTGAACAATCCCGAAGTGAAAACTATTACGGATGCTCTCGCCGGCGATGTATTAATCAATATTTTCGGATTTGCACAAGGCATGCCTATCCCGCTTTTTGGGATTGATTTTACTGTGAAAGATGAAGAAGCATTTCAAAATATCATTACACTTCTCCCGAAAGATATCACAAGAAATATGGTTAAAAACGAGAAATATTACATGATTTCTCAAATGGGATTTGCCATGTTTATGGCTTACAAAGATAATCGTGTTTTCATTACTGATGA
>QMCD01004053.1_pt1 | contig 12879 bp, 13 predicted proteins | sample 1821841 | NCBI WGS metagenome assembly QMCD01 (sample SAMN01991225, study PRJNA193472) | Termite gut metagenome, whole genome shotgun sequencing project. | isolation source: worker | host: Macrotermes natalensis | reverse complement strand
TTCATATTAATCCTCCTTTTGTTTTAATATTAATATAATAATTTGTGTCTATAATGGAATTTAATACCATATGCCTCTTTTGATTTGAACTATTTATAACTTATGCATAAATTTTACTTTTCATCACTCATAATCAGAAGCATATAAATGGTTAATATTGGATATAGAACTCGAAACTTTAGCGAGCCATTGTGCAGTATAAACAAAAACAAACCTGTTATAACCATTGACAAACTACAAAAAGATGACTATAATACTCATGACGGTTGCAAAACGGTTACACACTGTAACCGGACTGTAAATTAATCATACGGCAGTGAAATCCCGTAAATGCGTTTACCGTTCAACCGCGGCTTTTCCGCTGTCTGCCGCAGACGGAAACACATTAAGCGGGAGAAGCTTTGTTTTCTCTCCCGCGAAAATATTAAAGGAATGGAGTTTTTATGCAAAAATATTATAAGCTGTTAGTCAGTAACTTAAAGGATGTTAAAAAAAGAAGAACAGCTGCTTTTATTTTCATAATTCTGATAACAATACTGGTTTTTACGGTTATTTCATTTAATGGCAATCCCCCCGCCCTTACGGCAAACCTGACCTGTTTGAACCAGGGAGTTCGGGAAGCGGCGGTTACGGTACGCCCCGCCCCGGTTTTCAAGGTCAAGATAACAGCCGACGACAGAATAACAGAGGTTATGTCCTCCGGCAGCGTTTCCGACGCTCTTGAAAACGCAGACATTCATATGGATGATAACGACCTTATCAACATAGGCTTGACGGAAAAACTGAACAATAACACAAATATAGTTATCAACAGGGTTCAGGTTATGGAGGAAATCCATATCGAGGAAATTGATTATGCAACCGAGTACAAAGAAGACGAAACCCTTACTGCGGGGTACCGCAAAACGATTGTTGACGGCGAAGAGGGAGAAATAGAAAAGGTTATAAAGCATACTTATATCGACGGAGAACTGATTGAATCCGACGTTGTAAGCGAAGAAATAACCGAACCCGTCGATGAAGTAGTGCTTTTAGGGACAAAGGAAAAGAGTTATATAGAAGAATTCAGCATATCACAGCTTGAAGTCCCCGACTGGCTTCAGCTTGATGAAAACGGGGTCCCGCTTTCGTATTCGGATGTGTTTACCGGCAAATCCTGCGCATATTCCGCAAAAGCGGGAGCAAAAACAGCGTCGGGAAGAACGGCAATGGTAGGCTATGTGGCTGTTGACCCGAAAATTATCCCTTACGGAACAGAGCTTTATATTGCGACCACCGACAATTCGGCAGTATACGGATATGCCATAGCGGCAGATACGGGAAGGGCTCTTCTTGACGGACGTATAATCGTTGACCTTTTTATGGAAAGCTATGATGCAAGCTGCGACTGGGGAGCAAGACAGGTTAATATTTATGTGCTGGATTAGGATTTAGGAATAAGAGTGAGGAATGAGGAGTTAAGCTCCCCGTTCCTCATTTTTTGCTTATTCAGCAGGCATTAAATAAGTTTTAATTATATCTCTCTTTTTTTGCTCTAATTCTTTTAACTTATCTTGTGCCTCAGCAATGGCTTTTTCGTGTTTTTCTTCAATAATTTTTTTTGAAATTTGCGGAACATTGCGGAAGATAGAGGTTAATAACAGCAATCGCCATGATTATACTATTTTAACATGTATGGCATTCTCAATTATTCAGCAGACATTAAATAGAAACAAAACGGGTTTATTTCTGTAAAACCGCTTGTTTGTTTTATAATTGCTTGACTTATAAAGCATTTTGTAGTAAAATAATAATCGGCAGCGAGGAATGAGGATTAATACCCTCATTCCTGATTTTTGTGAATAATGCTTATTTTAGCGTAACGTCTTGACTGTTCGGGTATTGTATAGTAAAATTAATATACCGGTTTAAACGGGTTCTTATGCTGGGGGGTTCTTTTTTATAAATGAATAATCTCGCAAAGTTAAAAAGTATACCTGATTTTCTTTTAATAACGGCGGCTGCCATTATAATCTCTTCCTGTCAGCCGGATAACCGGAACGGCGCCGCCGAAGCCGAAGGGTTTTGTTTCGGCACATTTATTTCCGTAAAGTCTTTTACAGATGATAATAACAGCGATGCTGAGAAAATGTCGGAAAACGCCGTGCAAATCTGCGAAAGGCTTGATTCTGTTTTCAGCAGGTCGTATACGGAAAACGCAAACCGGCTCATCGACCAAGACGGATGTTTAAAGGAATGCCTTACCACAACGGCTTCATTGAATGACAAATACGGAGACGGGGTTAATTTAACCTGCGGGAGAATTACTTCCCTTTGGGGAATATCATCCCCGAAGCCTGCCGTTCCCGAAAGTGACGATATTATTAAGGCGCTCGGGTTTATTGAGGACACCGGCTATCATAACGGTGATTTAAAAGACTTTAGCGACGGTGTTATGCTTGATTTCGGAGCGGTTGCGAAGGGATATGCCTGCGATTTGATTTACCGCGGTATTACGGAGGATTTATATACCGGAAGCGAAGCTTCGCTAGCCGGAAAAAACTCCTGCCAGATTGTTTCGATGGGCTCGACTACTTTATTATGCGGGGAAAAGCCTGATAAAAGCAGTTTCAAGGTTGCGGTGAAAGACCCCGCCAGCCCCGGCGGCGATAATTATTTAGGGATTATTTCATGCGCTCAGGCATTTATTTCAACAAGCGGGGGCTACGAACGGTTTTTTGTTGAAGACGGAATAAAATATGAGCATATAATTGATGTAAAAACAGGTTATCCCATAAAAACGGATTTGACTTCCGTCACGGTTATAGTGCCGGTTCGTGCTGAAAACGGGGGAATCCTTTCTGATTTTCTGTCGACCCTTATTTATATAGGAGGAACCGAAAGCCTTGACCGTTATCTCGGCGATACTGAATATTATGTTATTGCCGCCGATATAAACGGATTCATCCATAAAAGCCGCAATATGCCTGAGGACATGTTTTCTTTGAAAAACGAGGTGTATTCTTATGCGCAGTGACGGCAGGAAACTGATTAAAAAGACGGATTTATTACCGCTACTTATTATAGTATCCGTTACCTTCCTGCTCCTTTTCGCTTTCAGCGGCGAAAAGCCCGGATATGCGGAAATTTATCACAACGGCGAACTTATAAGAACCTGTTCCCTTGACGATAACGGCGATATTTACGTCTGCGGCGGGAACGTAAGGCTTACGGTCTCTGACGGCGGCATCTTCGTGAGCGAAAGCAGCTGCCCCGATAAAACCTGCGTCAGGACAGGCAGGATTCATACCGGATACCAAAGCATAGTATGCCTTCCGAATAAACTTTTAGTAAAAATATCCGATGATAATACCAATAGTAATGATATTGATGTTATTATGTAACATCTGATAAAACGATTTTAAACCGGTAGTTTAGTTTTAATTTTCAGGTAAAATGTCAGCAAAGGACGGTCACGGATGAAATTAAACCCGTATAAAACATTGTCTTTTTATACTGCGGTTATGGGAGTTATGCTCGGAGCCGCCGTTATGCTCACCATACTGGAAAGCCAGCTTTCGTCTTTCCTGCCGGCGGGAATAAGGCTGGGGCTTTCAAATGTTGTTATAATGACTGCCGTAACGGCGGTCAATATTCCGTCCGCATTTATACTGACGGCTTTAAAATCTTTGTTCGTCCTTTTAACCCGCGGAGTTACCGCAGGAGCAATGTCGCTTTGCGGGGGTATTTTTGCCTTTACCGTTACAATACTGATTTTCAGGCTTACCGGTTCGTCTTATATTTTGATGAGCGTGCTTGCCGCCATAGCGCATATAACAGGACAGCTTCTTCTTGCCTGTGTAATTACAAAAAGCATTTATACCCTGTATTATATTCCCGTTTATCTTGGTGCAAGCGCGGCGACCGGAATTTGTACCGGTCTTGTGCTTAACGCTGTTCTGAAGCACATAAAAATACTGCATATAAATTCTGACATACGATAATCTTAATATTGTTTTATTATCGAACGGATATACTATCCGTTTAAATCGGATAGGTTACAAATACGGAAAGGCTGGACAAATTATATGAAAAAACTGAAGAGTATTCGCCTGAGGCATAATAAAAACACCGCGCATTGCGCAACGGTGGATTTTCCCGTCCCGGACGAGGTTATAATACCGATGTCGCAGTCTATGGGGGCTTCGTGCGACTGCCTGGTTAAAAAAGGGGATATTGTTCTTAAGGGGCAGAAAATAGGCGATTCTAACGCTTTTATGTCAGTTCCCGTCCATTCGCCCGTTTCGGGGACGGTACGCATTATTACCGATTATCTGCTTCCGGACGGTAAAAAGTGCAAGGCTGCAATAATTGACAGCGACGGCGAACAGACGCTTTCCCCTGAACTAAAACCTCCCGTTATAACGGACAGAACCTCTTTTATAGCGGCGGTACGCGAAAGCGGGCTTGTAGGTCTTGGCGGCGCGGGCTTCCCTACTCATGTAAAGCTTAATTATGACGCGGTAAAGACGCCCATTAATATGCTTATTATAAACGGCGCCGAATGCGAACCGTATATAACGTCGGATTTCCGTGAGTTTATGGAGGAGCCGGCTGATATTACCGAAGGTATACTTAACGTACAAAAATACCTGGGTATTCCTAACTGTAAAATTTGTATAGAGGAAAATAAACCCGAGGCAATAAAACTGATGAAAAGTAAAACCGAGTTTATAAACTCGGTTGAAGTCGTCACCCTTCCCTCCCGGTATCCTCAGGGAGCTGAAAAGATGATAATCTATTCCGCTTCGGGGCGTATTGTAAAGGAAGGCGAGCTGCCTTCGCATCAGGGTGTAATGGTTTTAAACGTATCCACAGTCGGGTTTATAAACCGTTATCTGCGAACGGGCGTTCCGCTTATATCAAGGCGGGTAACGCTTGACGGCCCCGCTGTTACGCAAAATGCCGGAAACTATAACGTTCCTGTCGGAACAAGAATTGAAAAGCTTATCGAATACGGCGGCGCAGGGGAGATTAAGAAGATTTTATACGGGGGCCCTATGATGGGGCTTTGCCTCTATGACCCCGGACAGCCCGTCATAAAAACCACGAATGCCGTTATAGCCTGTAAAAAAGCCGTAATGCCTAAGACAACGCCCTGTATACGGTGCGGGCTCTGCGTAAAACGGTGTCCTATGAATTTAATGCCGGTTTCAATCCAGAAGGCATATGAGGCAAGGGACGCAAAAGCTCTTGATGAATTAAAGGTTTTGCTGTGCATAAACTGCGGCTGCTGCACTTATATCTGCCCTGCGCACAGGCGGCTCGCCGAAAACACTCAGCTTGCGAAAGCCCTTGTTCCGAGGAAATAGCAGGCGTGAACCTAATTACTAGTAAATCATTACAGCTATAGTAAATTAAAATCATACCGCCGCAGGCGGTATACCGCCATTGTTAATTGTTAATTGGTACTTGTACATCTGAAAGGACTTGATATTTTTGAACGCATTAGTAGTTTCCCCGTCCCCTCACAGGCGGGGTGAAATCACCTCGCAGAAAATTATGGCTCTTGTCATAATAGCTTTGCTACCCTCCGCCGCCGTCGGATGTGTTTTATTCGGGCTGCAGGCTTTGTTTGTTCTTCTGACCTGCATATGCTCATGCGTAATATTTGAAATCCTGTGCTTCCTTATAATGAAGCGTCCGCAGAAGGTATATGATTTATCCGCCGTCGTGACGGGGCTTTTGCTGGGAATGAACCTGCCTTCGGAATGCCCCCTTTATGTCTGCGTTATAGGCAGCTTTATCGCTATTGTAATTGTGAAGCAGCTTTTCGGGGGAATCGGTCAGAACTTCGCAAACCCCGCCATTGCCGCGCGTATTGTGCTGACCCTGTCGTTTACGGGTGAAATGACGCGCTGGGCTGTCCCGTACTGGTATAAAAACGGCGCCGACGTTGTTACGGGAGCTACTCCGCTTGCGTCCGAATGGCTGACCTTCAGCGCGCCGGACGGAGCCTTGCAGAAAATGGCTCCGTTTACGCTGAGGGAAATGTTTTTAGGAACGACAGGCGGATGTATAGGCGAAACCTGTGCGCTGGCTCTTATTATCGGGGGGATGCTCCTTATTTTCACAAGGGTTATATCCCCGGTGACGCCGCTTGTTTACATCGGTTCATTCGGTTTAATGACATTTCTGTATACCGGCAGCGCTGTTGAGACTTTATATCATATTCTCGGCGGGGGTCTTATCATAGGCGCGTTCTTCATGGCTACCGATTATACTACCGCTCCGCTGACAAACAGGGGCAAGCTTGTCTTCGCCCTGGGGTGTGCCGTGATAACCTTTGTAATCAGGCAGTTCGGCAGTTACCCGGAGGGGGTTTCCTTTTCCATACTGCTCATGAACCTGCTCACTCCCTATATAGACAAGCTTACAAGGACATCCCCGCTTGGCGCGGTTAAGAATAAAAAAACAGACGGCAATAAAAGATTATCGGAATGGAAAGAAAAACTGGAAAACAGGTTTTTCAATCCGGAAAGGAATGATTTTTAGTTTATGTTCAGGGAAAAAATCAAGCCTACTCTGGTTCTTGTGCTGATATGCGTAATTGTCTGCCTGCTTTTAGCCGCCGCATACCAGGCTGCCTACAAGGACAACACCGGTATCGTCACCGATGAAATCATTGCCGGTCTTGAGGATATATACGGTTTTTCGGACGGTTTTGAAATACTTAAAAATGAGGACGGAACCGTTAAGGCATATGAAGGCGTTACGGCGGTTATTTCGGATTTTAACGGCAATACCGCATATGAAATTACAGCCGACGGCTATAATTCGGACAGTATTCATCTGCTTATAGGTTTCGGAGGGGATAACTCCGTAAAGAAAATTTATGTTCTGGGTTTGAACGAAACGCCGGGGCTCGGTACAAAGGTTCAGGACGAGGGTTTCCTTTCACAGTTTACCGGACTTAAAGCCGGAACAGCAGAAACGGACGCTTCAACGGGGGCGACTGAAAACGCCGTAAATGACGGGGAAGCAAAAGCTGTATGGGGGACTAAGGAGGAAATAGAAGAGCTTAAAGCCGCACTTGCCGGAAACGCCCGGGAAAGCGGATTCGAGCTTGACGCCGTAACCGGCGCGACTTATTCGTCGCAGGGGGTTTACAACGCCGTTTTAACGGCGCTGGCGGCATCGGAAAATGAAGCGGGGGGGAATACCGGTGGCTAAAAAACAGGTAAGCCATGCTTATGAAATTATCAAAGGCATCATAAAGGAAAATCCCGTTCTGGTGTCTCTTCTCGGAATGTGCCCCGCGCTCGCCGTAACGACAATGGCTTCGAACGGTCTCGGAATGGGGCTTGCGACGACATTTGTCCTTGTCTGTTCAAACGCCGTTATCTCCCTTCTTAACAGGGTAATCCCGAAAGAAGTCCGCCTTCCGTGCTATATTGTCATAATCGCGGGATTTGTCACCTTGATTGAATTCCTGCTTAAAGGATATGTTCCGGCTCTTTACAGCAGTCTGGGGCTGTTCCTTCCCCTTATTACGGTGAACTGCATTATCTTGGGACGCGCCGAAGCGTTCGCTTCAAAAAACGGCGTTGCGCGTTCCGTCCTTGACGGCATCGGAATGGGAATCGGCTTTACGTTAACGCTCTTTTTAATGGGAAGCGTGCGTGAAATATTCGGGACAGGCGCATGGATGGGGATAAACCTTCATCTTCCCGCAACGCTTACGGTTTTTATCATGCCGGCAGGAGGATTTTTCGTACTCGGCGTTATTATAGCCGTTATAAACAAAATAGCAAATAAAAAGCCGCCTCAGACCGTCGGGTGCGCAAACTGCCCGAACGCCCTGAATTGCCCTACTTTTAACAAGGAAGGGGAAACGTTATAATGAAAGAGCTTTTCATAATCCTGATGAGCGCAATGCTGGTCGAAAACTTCGTGCTTACTAAATTTATGGGCATATGCTCGTTCCTGGGGGTTTCCAAGAAATTCGACAGCGCCCTTGGGATGGGTCTTGCAGTAATATTCGTTATGCTGAGCGCCACGCTGTGCACGTATCCGATTTATACATTCATACTTGAGCCGAACGGGCTTGACTACCTCAGGGGTATTTGTTTCATTCTTATAATCGCCCTTTTCGTTCAGATTGCCGAAATGGTCATAAGAAAGAAAATCCCTTCGCTTTATAAGGCTTTAGGGGTATATCTGCCTCTCATCACAACGAACTGCGCCGTTCTCGGCGTAGCTATATTAAACGCTGATAACGGCTACGGTCTGTTAAAATCATTGGTCAATTCTCTCGGAGCCGGTCTCGGCTTTACCCTTGCGTTGATTATTTTCAGCGGCGTGCGTTCCCGGATTGACGCGTCGGATATTCCCGCGACGTTTAAAGGAGTTCCGTCCACGCTTATTGCGGCGTCAATCGTTTCGGTAAGCTTTATGGGCTTTGCGGGGATGTTTTCCTAGAGGGTATTAATTTTCCGCCGTGAAAGGATGGTGTTAATCTTATGGGAGTTTATTTGTTCCCGCTGTTTATATTTTTAGGTATAGGTCTTGTTTCGGGGATTCTGCTTACGGCTGCCTCAAAGGTGTTCGAGGTGAAAACCGACCCCCGTATCGAAGCCGTCAATGATGCTCTGCCGCATATAAACTGCGGCGCCTGCGGATATGCCGGATGCGCCGAATATGCCGCAGCCGTCGTGAAAGGCTCCGCCGCGCCTAACCTTTGCAAGCCCGGGGGTACGGACTGCATGGAGGAAATCTCCGCACTTATGGGCATTGCGGCAAGCCCCGTCGAAGCTCAGGTAGCCGTCGTCCTTTGCAACGGCGACTGCAACGCTACCAAGAGCAAGTATATTTTTCAGGGGAAACAGACCTGCGCCGCGGCAAACCGTTTTTATAACGGAAGCGAAGCCTGCACGCACGGATGCCTCGGATTCGGCGACTGCAAAAAGGTATGCCCCAACGACGCCGTTATAATTAAGGACGGCCTGTCGAGAATCGATAAATCAAAATGCATAGGCTGCGGATTATGCGTTAAGGCATGCCCCAACCAAATAATCGTCGTTCGCGGCATATCGAAGCATATCGACGTCTGCTGTTCGTCTACCGAACCCGGGAAGATTGTCAGGGAAACCTGTGCAAGCGGATGCATAGGCTGTAAAATCTGCACGAAGAAATGCCCTGAGGGGGCTATAACCGTTGCCGACAACCTTGCGCGGATTGACTATGCCAAATGCACAGCCTGCGGCGAATGCGCGGCTGTATGCCCCACAAAGGCAATACGCAAGTGCGACACGGTTTATGACGTTAAGTTTATCGCTCTTGTTAATCAGAAGTAATTAATACGAACCGGGAACGAATACCGGCAGTTAAGCCGGAAAGACCGACATAACGATTTATACACGGATGGTATTACCCCGTCCGTTTGTTTTTATAATTAAGTAGTAAGTAAATTTTTAAAAGGTATTGACATGAGCATATTATTAGTATATAATGATTATATTAGGAGGTGTTTAATGGTTGGCAAAACCTAAAACCAATACGGAAAAAGTATCTATCTTTTTAAGTCCCGAATTGTTAGAAGAATTAAAGCGCGAGGCAGAAGAAAAAGGACTAAATCTTAGCGCATATATAAGAATGATAGTACTTGAACGTAAAAAGTGAAGAGTGTTCCGCTTTCACCAAAAGTCAGCCGGAACACTCATCAAAGGAAAGTATATATAATACAAATCCATGCTGTATTATATCATATTCTCCGGAAAAAGTCAAATTTTTGGAGGTAATACATAATGTCTATTTTTGAAGCGATATATTATGGGAAATTTATTCCTTATGAGCGTAAAGGAAACTTCAGTTCTAAACGTTTAAAACGATTTTACAAAACACTTGTACAACCGTAATAAATGTAGTATAATATAATACATACTAATCACACAAAAGAAAGCGGGATGGTAAAAGTGTTTTTTCAAAAAAGTATTGAAACGATGCCGAGGCAGAAGCTTGAGGAGCTTCAGCTTGAACGTCTTAAAAGGCTTGTAAAATACTGCTCGGATAATATTCCGTATTATAACAGAAGACTTTGCGGCGCGGGAGTTACCGCCGATAAAATAAAAACCCTTGACGATATAAAATATATCCCGTACACTACAAAGGACGATATTCGGGATACCTACCCGTTCGGGCTTTTCGGTCAGCCGCTCAAAAAAATAGTGCGGATTCACGCTTCTTCGGGAACGACGGGGAAGCCTACCGTAGTCGGGTATACCCAGAATGACATTGACAACTGGTCGGACTGCATGGCAAGGCTTTGTCTGGCTGCGGGCGCCGGCGAGGACGACATTGTCCATATCGCTTTCGGATACGGTCTTTTCACGGGGGCTCTGGGTCTCCATTACGGGCTTGAAAAGCTGGGTGCGACCGTCGTCCCCACTTCAAGCGGAAACACTGAAAAGAACATTATGCTTATGCAGGATTTTAAGGCTACCGCCTTGGTTTCTACGCCGTCCTACGCTCAGTATATAGGCGAGCTGGCAAAGGAGATGGGGGCTCTTGAAAACCTCAGCCTGCGCCTCGGGCTGTTCGGTTCGGAGGGCTGCACCGAAGAAATGCGCACCCAAATCGAAAAAACCCTCAGCCTTTTCGCGACCGATAACTACGGGATGTCCGAGCTTATGGGTCCCGGCGTTTCGGGCGAATGCAAATTCAGGCGGGGTATGCATATAAACGAAGACCATTTTTACGCCGAGGTTATAGACCCGGCAAGCGGTGAGATTTTACCGAAGGGAAGCGCCGGAGAGCTTGTTATTACTACTCTGACAAAAGAGGGGATTCCCATGCTCCGCTACAGGACACGGGATATTACCCGTATTGACTACGACGCCTGCGAATGCGGACGCACCTTTGCGAGAATGGATAAAATCAAGGGGCGTTCGGACGATATGCTAAAAATCCGGGGCGTAAATGTGTTCCCGTCGCAGATTGAGTCCGTACTCATGGCTTTTGATAACATTGCCCCGCATTATCAGCTTATTATAACAAGGAAGAATTATTCCGACTATCTTGAAGTTAAGGTTGAGCTTGCCGACGGTTCGCTGCTTGAACAGTTCTCAAAGCTGGAGAACCTTCAGCAAAGCATACGGGACAAGCTGAAAACCGTTCTGGGTATAGACACTAAGGTAAGCCTTGCCGAGCATAAATCGCTGGAAAGATTCCAGGGCAAGGCAAAGCGAATTTTAGATTTAAGGAATTCTTAATTTCACCAAAAATTTAAATTTACGGATTTTGCCAACACCATCCGGTAAAAAACATTAACTCATACCGCCACAGGCGGTATACCACCATTGTTAATTGTTAATTTTTAATTGTTAATTGGTACTAGCTACTATTTTCTGACTACTATATGAGCATTGCACTCCAAACTCCAAACTCCAAACTCCAAACTCCAAACTCCACACTCCACACTGAAAAGGGAGGCGATGTTACGGCAAGGCTTTATCCGCTGTTTTCCTCCAGCAAGGGGAACTGCACTTATGTAGGCTCAAAGGAGTCGGGTATCTTAATCGACTGCGGGGTTTCATTCAGACGCCTCTGCATGGCTTTTGAAATAAACGGGTTGTCCCTGAATGCCGTAAAAGGCGTGTTTATAACGCATGAGCACGGCGACCATACGTCGGGGTTAAAAATGCTTACGAAAAAGACGGGGGTTCCCGTCTTTGCGCAGAGCTATACCCTTGATTTGCTTTGCTCGGGGGATTATATAAATCCGCGTTCATACTACGAGGAAATCAAACTCAGTATCACTGCCGGGGATATGGAAATCGAATGCTTTTCCACCCCGCATGACACAAAGGAATCCTGCGGATACAAAATTACTTTCAGGGACGGGAAAACCTGCGCCGTATGCACCGATTTGGGGCATGTCACCGAAACCGTTGAAAAAAAACTTCTCGGAACCGACGCCGTTCTGCTTGAATCAAATTATGATATTGAAATGCTCCGGAACGGTTCTTATCCTTATTACCTGAAAACGCGGATTTTTTCCAGGAACGGGCACCTTTCAAACAGCGACTGCACAAAATTCGCGGCAAAGCTTGTCAGGAACGGCACAACCCGGCTTGTTCTGGGGCATTTGTCGCAGGAAAACAACACCCCAGCCATTGCCGAAGAAACGGCGGAAAGCGGTCTCGGCGAATTCAAACGCAACAGCGACTACATACTGAGTATTGCTCCCGTCCAGACCGCCGGGGGGTTTGTCTCTTTTTGAGAGTGTGGAGTGTGGAGTGTGGAGTGTGGAGTGTAATGCCCGTATAATAGTTAGAAAATAGTTGTTAGCAGTTAGTTATCGGGTAGGGAGTTCATTCCTTCTTCCTTATTCCTTACTCCTTATTCCTCTTATTACGGCAGACCGTAAAAAGCCTCAGACATTAACCTTAACCCTAATATGAACCCCTCCGCAAATTTTTGTGATTTTTCGATTTCCTTTATGTTGATATCCAGTTCGAGAACATTGTTCATAGCTTCAAACTGTTCGATATTTTCATCTTTATTTATAAATTTATATAGTATTCTTATGTTCTTTACTAATTCTTCGGTAAGCTTAATGTGTTCAGAAGGTTTTTCAATTAATTTATCGGAAGGATTTATCTTGCCAAAATATAAATCTTCAAGAAAGCTATTCATAAATATACCTCTTTCATATTATTTACTAAGTTATCAGGTCAAAAATACTTTGCTTTAACTATAATTAATTATATGTCGAATATTCTACTTTGTCAATATATTAATTGTAGAATATTCGATATTTGTATAAGTATATAAATAACAAAAGATATTTTTATATATTTTACATATAAATACTTACTCTTTTATATTTATAAAAAAGGA
>QMCD01004011.1_pt1 | contig 12882 bp, 12 predicted proteins | sample 1821841 | NCBI WGS metagenome assembly QMCD01 (sample SAMN01991225, study PRJNA193472) | Termite gut metagenome, whole genome shotgun sequencing project. | isolation source: worker | host: Macrotermes natalensis | reverse complement strand
TTATTTATCAGTCATTGATTGCATTTTGTTAGATAAGATTTATCTACTACGCACACTTGGGGTCTGGGGTGTTAACCCCAGCACTGCCTACTTAAGCGTGTGCTTGCATAGCCACTACTATACCAAGCGCCATACAACTACCATATCCAAACAACTTGTCTTCTTCACTGCATCCCTTAAGAACTGACGCGCAGTAAGTGTCGCGCAGAAAGTAAAACCTACACTCCGCATGTGCGATCATCGTGCTTGTGGCTGTAAGGCAACATTTCCCATCACTAAAAACTCTGCGACCGGATTTCACTCTACGCCCGAGCTTCTACGCGGGCGGCAAACAATTGAGCGATTGATCCACAAGCACCTCTGCACTAAACACTAATTTAGCTTTCAGCAGAGCTGATACACGGACTCTCTTATTGGATTATTTCACTCTTACTGCGGCACTATGGCATTGCGCGTAAACTACTAAAAGACAAAAAATACAAGATTTTTTGCAAGGATTTACGTTTTAGGATCGTGTTATATGTGATGAGAAAATTGTCACTGGTTGTGATACGAGCTTTGTGAGGGAAAATTATGAAATTAAGCAAGAATATGATCATAGTAGCGGTAATGTTGGTTGCTTTGCTTGTCATGTCTATTCCGGTTATCGCTTATGCTGTAGGTGGGAGCGGATCTAATGGATGGGAAGCGGAGCAAAACTTAGTTAAATCCAATATAAATTTTGTAGACAACAATGAAGATGGTATCTGTGATAGTTGCGGCAACAATTGCGTTACAGGTTTGGGGTTAGGAATAGGCTTCATTGACCACAACGGTGATGGTATCTGTGACAACTTGGACACAGGTTCAGGTGCTGGTTTTGTAGATGCAGATGATGATGGTATTTGCGATAATCGAGGAGACATAAGCAAAGACAAAACAAACACTCCGATCAAAAAAGGTATTGGTAATGGATGTGCAGGTAAACGTCGATAAGTTTTATTAAAAGCATTAAACTGTCATTGCATGCTTTTGCTCAGGCTGTGCATTGACGTATGAGGATCGAATGTTTAAGTGCGCAAAAAAGCTGACATAGAAAACGTTATTACGATACATGGTGATACCATTTGGCGCGTATGTGTGCTCTATTTTAAGTCTCACTCAGATGCGCAAGATGTTTTTCAAGAGACAATCTTAAAGTATGCAACTTGTAAAAAATCGTTCAACGATGAGGAGCATATAAAGGCATGGCTTATTCGTGTGGCCACAAATGCGTGTAAAGACATGTTGAAGGCAGCACACAGGAAAAACATATCTTTAGAAGACCAAGATGTGGAACTTACGGCGCCGCAAAGCTCACACACTTTTACAGACACAGAACTTTGGGAGATACTCGAAGCAATCAGGGAACTTGGCGACCCACCGCGGACAGCAATATACCTTGCATTATATGAGGGGTACGAGGCTAAAGAAATTGCCAAAATTCTAAAAGTTCCAACAAACACTGTTTATTCATGGATAGCTAGAGGCAAGCAGCAGCTTAAGGAGGTGTTAAGATGAGCTTACCTGAAGAAAAAATCAAAAAGACTTTTAATGAGATAAAATTGCCGCCCAGTGTCAGAAAAGGCACAACAGCCATGATCGATGAGAAATATGCATCATTACAGGCATCAGAATCTAAATTAACAAAGAGTAAAGTCTGGAAGATAAGCTCCGCATTAGCTGCCATTGTTATGCTTTTTGCCATCGGACTAGGAGGCTTTAGGGTGTATGCAGCAGAAACTGCTGTTGTGGGCATCGAGATAAACCCAGCAATAGAGTTAGGTATAAATCAATTTGGTAGCGTTGTGGCAGTTCGTGCTGCAAATGATGATGGGCAAAAACTAATTAATAAAATTGCGATAACATCGATGAACTATAAAGACGCTTTAGATACATTAATGAATCATGAGGCCTTTCTTTCGCTTATAGACGCAGACTCGTTTGTAGAGATATCTGTAATCTGTGACAACGAAGCACAAGCCAGAGAGCTTGTTGATCGTGGTCAGCAAAGCATAAACACATTGCCATGCGCAGGACAAAGCTCATCGGTATCATCGCAGCTAAAAAATGAGGCCGACAGTTATGGTATGGGAGTTGGAAGGTATAGCGTTGCAAGAGAACTTATAAAACTGGACAGCAGCTTAACGATAGAGGATTGTATGAGTATGAGTATGCGTGAGCTGCGTGAGCGAATAGCCCAAATTAATCCCAACAGTGAGTTTGCTTGGAACGGAAACGGACAGGGAAAAGGGCGGCAAAACAGACTCCACGCACAATAAAAAAAGCTGTGTCAAAAGTCTTATGGCGAAAAGATTCCCATACTTTTTGCATTACGCTAACTGTGTATTATGAGTTTCATCCTTCGCAAGAATAGCAGTTTGAGCTATGCTTATGCTTTTGAGACAGTCTATTCTTGCATAATGTGCTTTAGCCGCAATTTGACTGTATTGAACATGCACTATGGTGTGGGCAGGAGTCTTTGCAAAGCGCACATCCGCAGCAGTTCTCAGGCGAAATGGTCTGGGGCAAGTTAGCGTTTCCCCATCCAAGTGCTTTGTTTGGGCATGCCGATATACATGTTCCACATTGTTGACATTTTTCTGCATCGACCTCAAAAGACCACTTTCTGAGAAGTCTTACATGAAATGTTGGCGCACTCATTTACTGCATTCCTCCATTTAAACCGAAGAGATCTCATTTGATAGAGACCTCTTCGGTAATGCTAAAATAATCTACTTTTTGATCTTACCAAGATCTAAATCTGTATAAGCTTTTTGGAAGAACCCTTCTTCATTGCTTTCAACGTAATCAACAACGGGCGAAACCACATCTGAACGATCTCGCGGATCAAGGCACGGGTACACTTTGCAAAGTAAGCCTCTAGCCACCCATTGGCCACCCATAGGGTCAAGGCTTTCAATAGAGTCATCGGTGAGTACGTTTCCATTAGACTCAAATACTCCTTGGCTCCATGGTTCTTCGGCAGGTAGCTCCGGGAACCACCAGCTGGGCTGTACTTGAACTGATCCGCGCACGATGCCATGTTCTAGTTTTGCACGCTGGCGAATGCGTCCACGCGGGGTCTCGATCCAACACCAATCGCTATCACGAATACCCATGGCACGCGCATCTTGAGCATGTATCAAGAATGTGGGATCAGGCCACTGCGAGCGTGTGCCGTAACCGGGCATACGATACTCTGAGTGATACATCGGGAACCATCTGCCACCAATGGTTAAACACATTGGGTATTCTTTTGCCAGAGCAGGATCAGATATCGAGGTCTCCGGAAGCTCACGATAACTTGGCAGCGGATTATAATCACAGTCTTCAAACACACTTGGGAACAGTTTTAGCTTGCGAGAAGGTGTTACAAAGCCGCGAATTTGCCCGTTAGCCAGTGTTTTGGCGTACTTGTTAAACTCGATAGGACTGCCCATCCAAAAGCCCATTTCAGTTGCTTGTTCATAAGTTACACCGGTGCGCTCTAAGCGATGAGCAATGACGTCTTCGTACTTCTCCCACGGCCATTCGCTTTCCTGACCACAACGTATGCCTAAATCACGCCAGAAATTATAGTCCATATGTCGCTCGTAAAGCGGCTGGCAGATGCGATCTCCAATCATCATCATATCGATTGAGTCTTCGCCGGTAGTGGCAAGCGGTCTTTCCAACGAGTCTGCAGCCGGTAGAATGTAGTCTGTAAGCGCCGCTGTAGGGGTTTTCCAGTAATCGACAACCACCAATAACTCGAGAGCTTTTAGCGTCTTATAAACTTTTTTAGTATTTGGTGCCCAGGCAAGTGGATTAGATGACCAAGCTATCATAGCCTTTACCGGATAAGGATCACTTTCTAAAATGGCTTTCCACGCAAGTGGAGGTGTGACCAACATCATATGCAGCATTTGGCGAGGGATCTTCCACATTTTACGATAACAAGCATCGGTAAGTTGGAAACCTTTCCAGCTCATGAGGCGGAATTGTTCGTTTCCGAGGAACTTTTCACGCATTTCGGGAGTTACTACTTCTGAAAGCTCCATCTCAGAATCTCTGACAGCAAAGTGCTTCTCACCATTTTCATCAAGCAAACCGGGATCTCCAAGGTACTCTCCACCAAAATTGTCAATGTTACCGGTGAGTATCCTGAGCAGCGTCTTTGCAACTCCTGAATAGGATGCATTGTAACCATGCATGTCACCGCCGCCAACGCCCCAGCAAATGTACGCAGGACCATTTGTGGCATATGTGCGTACAGCATCTTCGATCTTGTTTGCCTCTACACCGGTAAGCTTTTCGCAAGCCTCAAGCGTGTATGTTTGTAGGTGTTCTTTTAGTACCTCAAAGGATGTGGCGCACTCTACGGTTGTTCCATCTATTAACTCTACATCAAAACGACCATGCAATTGAGCATCAACTTCATCGTCGACATAATAACGATTTTCGTCAGAGCACCAAGTTGTAATGCTGCCTCGAATATTGTCCCAAACCACAAAGTCCTCGCGTTTGCCCTGAGCCTCAACCTCGCATGCACGCAATAGTTTACCGTTGTCTGTTCTTACCAAGAACACACCATTTGACCAGTTCTTAAGAAAGTCTTCCTTATAGATGTTATTACTGATGATGTAGTTGCACCAAGTGAGCATCATAAATAGATCGGTTCCGGGCTTGATTGGGAGCCACGTGGAAGCATGTTTTGCTTCTTCTGTGCAAACCGGGTCGATGACGATAAGGCGACCTTGATTTTGCTTGCGCTTAAGTATTGCGCTTACCTGGTTCCACATGCCGTGCTCACCTTGTTTGTCGTATGGGCGTACACCCCAAAGCACCCCGGTATTGGCATCTGCTGCGCCAACTGACAGCGTTGTCTCTATTGGCCATCCTGTCATTGCCATATTGATTGTGTGCGTCCAGCACCAACAAATGGTGCCCGGGTCGATAATGTTTCCCGGATTACCAAAAAGATTTGTAAAGCGAGTACGCGCCCATAGGTGGTCAGAGCGGTAAGTGCCCTCAGATACTACTAATGCTTCAGGGCCATATTCTGCCTTAATCGCCAGCAGCTTTGAGGCTATCTCATCGAGAGCCTGATCCCAACTAATTTGCTCCCACTTGTCTTCTCCACGCTCACCAAGGCTCTTTAGTGGATGGTTTATGCGATTGGGGTGGTTGTGAAACTTAATAAAGTTCTCGCCATCTTTACCCATGCGTGTACATACCTTTGATTGTGCATCCAATGGTTTGATGCATACAACCTCGTTATCATCGTTTACTCCGCCATAAATACCGCAGTGAACTTGGCAAAAAAGCAGCGAGCCTTAGTCCATGTTATGCCGTTTTCGTCGCGGTATTTATTTTTAACCGACCCAAATCTGATAGCACCTGCTGTTCTAAAGTCGTTTTCATCTGCTGCGACTTCGAAAGTATCGGCCTTTATTGTGTTTTCGCTCATAAGACTTTTCCTTTCTGATTGACTTTGCATACTTTTCGATGTTTATGTGAATCTCTATAATTCATTTTTAAACAAAGCGATTATGAGCGGCAATTTACAGAGCACTTTTTATGTCAAAGTAGTTTTACAATTAGCAGCAAATGTCAATTTTTACGGTTTATAATAAAACCAAAAAGACAGGCGGCACTCATGGTTATTTTTCGTGATTTTCCTATGAAGATGCAGATCAAAGAAGCTCTGGGTGAGCTTCTTGAGCAACGCTTAATGAACGATGTTACTGTATCTGATATCTGCGAAAAAGCTAACATATCACGCCAGACTTTTTACAATAATTTTTCTGATAAGTTTGCTGTGCCGCAATGGTTTTTTGATCTAATATGTCATCGCTATCTCTACGAAACAGGGCGATCACTATCTTTTAGCGATGCATTTCTTTTAAACACGCAAGCGCTCCAACAAAACAAGCATTTTTTAGCAAGACTCTCAAAGCCCAAGGGCTACCAGTCTTTGTTTGCGTATGGGCGCAGAGCCAGAAAACAGACACTTTTAGAAACAGTACGAGATTACAAACACATTGCTGTGACCAAAGAACTTGAAAATATGATCGAATACCATGTGCAAGGGGAGACGCAATTGATTTGTATATGGGCAGAAAATGGGATGGAGAGTTCTGCCCAATACCTAACTGACTTAATAATGGAAGCAACTCCGCGTAAATTGCTGGGTGTGCTTAAAGACCCCACGCCGGGTGTTAAGAGAAGTCATAACGAGAACTGGCTGCAAGAGAGTTTACAGTCTTAAATCGGCATTGCGACAAGCTGCGCGTAAGCACTAACAAAAAAGTGCTTACTTGCCTGCACGATTCGGCAAGATAAAATAAATCACATAAAAAGACGGCTCAAAGGATTGTAAAATAATCGATCCTTAACTTTAGTTGACTTTAATGCAATAACACTTTGTTAAACTCTGCACATTCTGTACAATTATTCTTTCACTATGCAGAATCTATTAATGCAACGGTTAAACAGTAAATTGCTGCAATGTTTTGGATTCATAATAACTATTAAAAGCAGACAGTGTATCCAACAAGAAAGGAAGTAAGCCAATGCTGATTGGGATTCCCAAAGAACCCAATGTTCAAGAGACTCGTGTTGCTTCAACACCGGATACGGTTGCAAAGCTTATAGCAATGGGGCATGAGCTTATCATTGAGTCTTCTGCCGGAGTAAAGGCATCCTTTTTGGATGCAGAGTATTTACAGGCCGGTGCGCATATAGGCACTAAGGACGAAGTCTGGAACTCAGACATCGTATGTAAAATAAACCCTCCAACTGATGAGGATATCAAACGTGCGAAGAAAGGTCTCGTGCTCATAAGCCTCATCGCTGCCCCATCTTCACCCGAACTTTTAGAGAAACTGGCAAAAGCAGAGATCACGGTTTTGGCTATGGATAGTGTGCCAAGAATATCCAGAGCACAATCGTTGGATGTTATCTCGAGCATGGCCAATATTGGAGGTTATAGAGCTGTAATTGAGGCGGCAGGTGTCTTTGGGTCTTTCTTTACCGGACAGGTCACTGCGGCAGGTAAAGTGCCCCCCGCTAAGGTGTTTGTCTCAGGAGCCGGCGTTGCCGGTCTTGCAGCTGTTGGTACGGCAAGTTCTCTCGGCGCTATAGTACGTGCAACAGATATTCGTGCCGAGGTAGCCGAGCAAGTTGAAAGCATGGGCGCCACCTTTGTTGAGGTAGAGGCAGAAAGTCAAAAATCCAGCGACGGATACGCAAAAGAAGCATCCGAGGACTACGCTGAGGCTGCGGCAAGGATGTATGCACAGCAGTGCAAGGAAGTAGACATCATAATCACCACAGCTTTGATTCCCGGTCGTCCTGCCCCAAGACTCATTACCAAAGAGATGGTGGCATCCATGAAACCGGGCTCTGTGATCGTAGATATGGCGGCAGCTACAGGAGGAAATGTAGAGGGCTCTGTGCCCGACGAAATAGTCACCACCGAGGGTGGCGTAAAGATCATTGGCTACGCCGATCTTCCCGGTCGCTTGCCAACTCAGGCTTCTCAGCTATTTAGTCAAAACATAGTCAATCTTTTCAAGTTGCTCACACCACAAAAAGACGGCAACATCACTATCAACGAAGAAGATGTTGTTATTCGCGGTATGCTTGTAGCAAAAGACGGTCAGGTCACCTGGCCACCCAAAAGTGGGCGTGAGTGCAGCTCACTCGAGCCAAGAAGACGTGGCTCCGCCACAAGCTAAACCGGAGAAAAAGCCCTTGGACAAGCGAGTTACATATGCTTTGTTTGGTATTTGCGCCGCTGCGCTTTTGATACTATTTGCTTTATCACCATCAGGACTTCTGGGGCACTTCATGGTCTTGATGCTCTCGGTGGTCATAGGGTTTTATGTCATCGGCAACGTATCGCATTCTCTACATACTCCATTGATGAGTGTAACTAATGCCATCAGCGGCATCATCATTGTTGGCTGTCTTTTGGGGTTGGTGTTGACTGATCAGTCCAGCCAGCTTTTAGCAGGCACAAACCTAGCGATCTTGGTTCTTTCTGCGCTTGGCATCTTATTGGCATCGATAAATGTCTTTGGCGGTTTTACTGTCACTCAGCGCATGCTCAAGATGTTTAAGAAAGGACAGTGAGCCGACAATGATGATAGAAGAAGTGATCGAAAGCGCTACAACTGCTATTCCGCTTTCGCTTATAAGCGGATCTTACATAATTGCCGGGTTGCTATTTATACTCGCGCTTGCCGGACTTTCCAAACATGAGACCTCAAGCAGAGGTAACATATTGGGCATGCTTGGCATGGGAGTTGCCCTCATCTTTGTTATTTTGGGAACCGTATTTGGTATTTCCGATACAGCCGAGTATACAAATTATTTTACCGGTGAGACCGAAAGTCTTACGTACATAGTGCAAAATCCGGCATTTACATGGGCTATCGTGGTGATAGTTGCAGCAATGGCGATAGGTGCTGCAATTGGTGTAATGCGTGCACTTAAAGTTGAGATGACCGGGATGCCTGAGCTTATCGCCTTGTTCCATTCCTTTGTTGGTCTGGCTGCCGTTTTTGTGGGTTGGATAAGCTATCTGTCGGCAGCAGCGTCAGGTCATTTTGATCCCATACACTCCGGAGAGCTTTTTATCGGCGTTTTCATTGGGGGAGTAACTTTCACCGGATCTATTGTTGCTTACCTCAAGCTCTCAGCGCGCATTAAAAGTGCGCCATTAATGCTTCCGGGAAGAAACATCTTAAACCTTGGTGCCATTGTGGTATTTATCGTTTTGACGGTAATTTTTGTCATGTATCCGGGGGGCGGTCTTGGTCTGACACTAATTTCAGCAGCCACGATAATCTCCCTACTACTTGGCATTCACCTTGTTGCCAGCATTGGTGGCGGAGACATGCCGGTTGTGGTGAGCATGCTCAACTCATATTCCGGCTGGGCAGCAGCGGCTGTGGGCTTTACCTTGTCTAACAACTTGCTCATTATCACCGGTGCCTTGGTGGGATCAAGTGGTGCTTACCTTTCCTACATTATGTGCAAAGCTATGAACAGGAATTTCATATCTGTAATTGCCGGTGGTTTTGGCTCAGACGGTGCTGTGGTGGGGCAGGCAAAGGATTACGGGCAGCACAGAGAGGTCAACGCAAGTGATGTTGCAGCCTCTTTAAAAAATGCTTCCAGCGTCATAATTACACCGGGATATGGCATGGCTGTAGCTCAAGCTCAGTCCGTCGTAGCAGACTTAACCCAGCAATTGAGGGCAAGAGGCGTAAATGTGCGTTTTGGCATACACCCTGTTGCCGGAAGACTGCCCGGGCACATGAACGTACTTTTGGCCGAGGCAAAAGTGCCATACGACATAGTGCTTGAGATGGACGAGATCAATGAAGACTTCAGCGATACTGACGTAGTTTTGGTCATAGGCGCAAACGACACCGTCAACCCTGCGGCTACTGAAGACCCTACCTCACCGATAGCCGGAATGCCGGTGCTGGAGGTATGGAATGCCGCAGAAGTTATCGTCTTTAAGCGCTCGATGGCTACAGGCTATGCAGGTGTACAAAACCCGCTATTCTTCAGGGATAACTCAGCAATGCTTTTTGGAGATGCCAAAGAACGTGTAAGCGATATCATTAAAGAATTGTAATTTTCCTTACACTCACTACCGCACCCCACTCAGAAATGAGCAGAAGACCACTTGGACGGTGACGTTATTGTCGCACCTCTCTGTTTTCGCAGCCTCTGTTGCCAATAACGCATCCATCGCTGTCATTCACGCACCCCCTCCGTCATTCCCGCATTCCCTCTGTCACTGTCGCTTCGGCGGGGATCCATAGTTACGAGTTCTTACAGCTACGGATTCCTACTCGCGCGAAAATGACAAGCTGCACCGCATAAGTAACTTGTGGACGTTTGATCAAAAAGTGGCTACGGATAGGGTAAAGTCGATATAATAATCAGGCATTTTGTTTCGTAATACGCTATACTAGTATAGTTTGATTCCGACGGGGAGGGTTAAATCCTGGGGTCAGGGAAAAGCACAATTCAACTCGTCGCTTATACGATCTGTTCAAGAAAGAGGTACGTCAATGGCAACGAGGAACCATGCCTTGTTATTATTCTCAAAGCCACCCATCGCAGGGACTGTAAAAACACGTCTGACAACAGAAAAGGGCGGTCCGTTCACAGAAGAAGAAGCTGCGGAGATCTTTCGCAGAAGCTTGTTTGATGTCGCTGAATTATGCTGTTTAGCACTTCATGAACTAGAAAACCAAAACGCAATCGAGCGTGCTCTGGATAGCGATGCCGATGAGCACAAATACACACTCTTTGTAACCACGACGCCCGAATCCAATATTGAAGCTATGAAAAAGACCTTTAATGATATCGGTCAATGGCCCAGAGAGTTTGTATATATTGCCGATGAAGGTGAAACTTTAGACGACCATTACGATGACGCTTTCAAAAAAGTTTTTGCAAAGGAATTTGATAGTGTCTTAAGCGTGAGTGCTGATATTCCACTGCTTCCGCGTGAGCATCTGCTAAACGGCTTTAAGTGGCTGCAATACTTCTTGGCTACCAGCGAAAACGGTGGGGTAGTGCACGCGCCATGTCAAGAAGCAGGTGTAAGTCTTATAGGTTGGATTCGTGGTACAGATATTGACCATCAAGGTGTGACTGAAAACACAATGGGTAGACCGGCACTTGATACCTATGTTGATAAAGTACAAACAAAAGACATTCCAATGGCGTTATTGATGCCTGTATCCGGTATAGACGATGTCAGCGATTTTGCACATGCAACATCAATGGCAAGAGCAGCCAAATATGCTCAACAATTTCAACCGGATCTATACGTACCGGAGCGCTTTTTGGCATGGGTAGACTGGCGGGGAATCAAAGTAGGCACCCCACCGGAAGAGTAAGCCTTTAATATAAGAACGGATAAGGGTCGACCGCCACACCATTGATTTCTATTTGGAAGTGAAGGTGAGCTCCGAATGAGTTGCCGGTATTTCCTACTCCGGCAATCACTTGCCCGGCGCTTACCTTATCACCAACAGAGACATCCGGTTGCTTGTAGGCATGCATGTACTTAGTCACGAGTCCACCGCCGTGAGCAACAACCACCCAATAACCTGCTGACCCACTATAGCCGGATATAATGACGGTGCCACTTTTTACCGAGTAAATTGGCGTGCCGGTCGCGGCAGCTAAATCAAGACCTTTATGGAAAGCATTATCGAAATTTCTCCAACCAAATCTTGAAGAAACAGATCCCGCAGGGCAAGGATGATAAAAATCACCTAATTTCTCAATAAGCTGCGGATCAACCTGCTTACCGTTTTGAGCTGCTTCAGCTGCCGCCGCTGCCGCCGCTGCCGCTGCTGCAGCAGCCTCTTCTTGCGCCAGTAGCTCGGCTATCTCTTCGTTCATACGGTCAAGTTCGGCAGACATTTCGTTGTTTCTCTGTTGCAGATCAGCTTCCAGCTCTGCGATCTCTTGTCGTTTTTGAGAGGCGATGCGCTCTTGTTCCGTGTAAAGCAAACGAGCTTCTTCTGCCTCTTTGCGAGCGGATTTAGACTCCATAGTAAGCTTGGCATCACTTTCGTTGATGCGTGAGATATATTCCCATGTGGTGATCAGTTCAGAAAAGCTATTGGATCCAAACAATACGTCAAGGTAGCTAATCTCGCCTTGGCGATAGGATTCTACCGCTCGATCACCAAGCTGCTTTTGCAGTTCAGTTGTGCGCTTAGCTGCTGTCTCTTCGCGTGATTTGGCTTCGTCTTTAAGTTCAGTAGCTGCAGTTTCAGCTGCGACAGCTTCCGCAAGTTTAACTTTTGTATTCTCGAGCTCTGTTTGCAGGTTGTCTAATTGTTTTACAAGCTCGTCAGCTTCCGCTTGTTTCTCAGCCGAAGTAACAGCGTAAGCATCTTGTGAGGCAAATGGTATAAACGACAGCACAATAATCAGCGCCATAAGCACCAAAAACAAACTCCTGACGGAGCTAGGCAGTCTATTCCCGCATGGTCTTGATAAAAGCATCTATTCTCCAAGGGTACATTTATGCTGCAGAAGGTAATGCTATAAAGGTAAATAATAGCAAATAATCGAGGTAAACGCCATCCCGAAAAATAGTTTTTGCATTTCAAGCGCACGTTTGCTTGAGTTTAAGCGTAAATATCGCCCAAAACTTTGCCGATGTTTTCTCTGAAAAGTATCTTGGCTTCTGTGTCTCTTGGGGTGATGTCTCTGTTGATTACTATCAGTGATTCTTTGGAGAATAGGTTTACCAGTCCGGCAGCCGGGTTAACCGCCAGTGAGGTTCCGCCAATTATTAAAACTTCAGCTTCGGAGACGGAGGCGATTGCAGCATCCAGAATCTTGTCGTCTAGTTGCTCCTCGTACAACACCACATCCGGTTTTATTGTTCCGCTGCATCCGGGCTTTTTGCAGCGTGGCAGTTTGTTGTCTTCCAGCTGATCCAGTACTTCTTTCGCCGTGTATCCGCTGCGACATCTTTCGCAATAATTTCTGTGAATACTTCCATGCAACTCTAAAACACGTTTTGCTCCTGCTTTTTGAATGTTTTGAGTGATTATGGCATTTAGGAGACCATCGGCTTCTAACCTGGCTAATGATAAATGAGCTGCATTGGGCTTTGCATCTAGCGCAGGAAGCAGTACCTTATTCCTGTAGAACTGATAGAAGGCTTCCGGATTTTGAGCATAGAAGCTGTGGCTTAAGATTATTTCCGGAGGATACGCATATTTTTGGCTATACAGACCGTTGACACTACGAAAATCCGGAATACCACTTTCTGTGGATACTCCTGCTCCGCCGAAGAATACGACACTGTTGCTTTCTGTA
>QMCD01003425.1_pt1 | contig 12886 bp, 10 predicted proteins | sample 1821841 | NCBI WGS metagenome assembly QMCD01 (sample SAMN01991225, study PRJNA193472) | Termite gut metagenome, whole genome shotgun sequencing project. | isolation source: worker | host: Macrotermes natalensis | reverse complement strand
ATTCTTTGTGAGCTTCGTGGCTTTGTGTTTACTATTTCTCGTATAGGGGTAATATGGCTGATAAGCATATAAAACAATACTTTTGTAACCAAAATGTAACCTTTATTACATCCTCTTGTAGCATAGAAAAATTATATTTGTAACATAAATAAAATATATGTTATGGAAAACAAAAAATACCGTATTTTGGTTGTAGATGACGAGCCGGATATTTGTGAAATCCTGCAATTTAACCTCGAAAACGAAGGATATGAGGTGGATGTCGCCTACTCGGCAGAAGAGGCTATGAAAAAAGAGCTGACAGAATACGATTTACTGCTGCTGGATGTGATGATGGGAGAAATTTCCGGATTCAAAATGGCAAGCCTTTTGCGTAAAAATACAAAGACAAAGGATATTCCGATTATATTTTTAACCGCAAAAACAACGGAAAATGACACGCTTACCGGATTTACCCTGGGGGCGGACGACTATATTTCAAAACCTTTTTCTATCAAGCAGGTACTGGCGCGTGTAAAAGCCGTTCTCAGACGGTCATCGCAAAAGGAAAAGGAGAAGGACGAAAACCTCGTTTTTGAATCGCTGGAAGTGAATCTGCAACAGAAAAAAACAAAAGTAGCAGGCAAAGAGATTGACTTGACAAAAAAGGAATTTGAAATCCTGGTATTATTGTTGAATCATCCCGGACAGGTTTTCTCCCGCGAAGACATTCTCAAACGGGTATGGAAAGATGAAGTGTATGTATTAGACCGTACTGTTGATGTAAATATCACCCGCCTGCGAAAAAAAATCGAGCCTTACAGTAAAAACATTGTAACACGCTTAGGCTACGGATATTGTTTTGAAATATAAAAACAAGCAACCTTCGCGCCTTTGTGTCCTTCGCATTTATAAAAAATAACTCTTGCAATGAAATTCCCGATGGAAACAACTAAATCTTCTCGAAAAAGCCGTTCCTTATCCTTTAACAAGCGGCTTTTTTTCTACTTCTTTTCCCTCTTTTTTGTGTTTAGCCTGATTGTGCTGATTTTTCAATACAACCGGGAAAAATCGTTTCGCATACAGACGCTGAATGTGCTTTTGAAAAGCAAGAATGAATTGGTTTACAATTACATAAGGGAAAATCAGGAAAATATCAGGCAGTTAGATCATCTTGTCGATCTTTTTCCGCAGAAAGACATTCGCCTCACGGTTATCGACCTTTCGGGAAAAGTTATCTATGACAATGACGTGCAGAATGTTTCCACGATGGATTCACACCTCAAGCGTCCGGAAATTCAATCGGCTATTCGGGCGGGTTCGGGCTACGACATTCGCCTGTCGGAATCTACCAGCAGGGAATATTACTATTTTGCCGATAAATACGACACTTGCTTTGTCCGCACGGCGTTGCCTTATGATATGAGCGTGATCAGTATGCTGAAGACGGATACGACCTTTCTCTATTTTATGCTTCTGGTATTTGTTATTGTCGGCATCATTGTGCTGCATATTTCCAACTCGATCGGTAAGCTGGTGGCGCAGTTGCGCGATTTTGCCCTGAAAGTGGAAAACAACGAGCCGATAGACACTAATATCCGTTTTCCCGATGACGAACTGGGCGAAATAAGCCGGTATACCATCCTCACTTACAAAAAATTACGACAGGCAAACGAGGCGTTGGCACAGGAAAAAGAAAAACTGATTTTACATTTGCAAACCTCGCAGGAAGGGCTTGCGATCTTCTCGCCGGAAAAAAAGGAAATCCTGGCAAACAGCCATTTTATCCGGTACATAAATATTATTTCCGATAAGCGGCTGAACTCATCGGACGAGGTTTTTGACGTACCTGAATTTAAGCCGGTAGTGCATTATATTTCGACCAGACTGGAACAAAAAGTCATCGAATTTTCAACCCCCGAAAAATGGTCGTTGCAAAAAAACGGAAAGACTTTTGCCGTGCAATGCGTTATTTTCCACGACAAGAGTTTTGAGATTTCGATTGTCAATGTTACAAAGCAAGAGCGCGAAAAGGAGTTGAAGCGGCAACTGACGCAAAACATTTCGCATGAACTGAAAACACCCGTCAGCAGCATCCAGGGATATATGGAAACGCTGATTGACAACCCCGATATAACGGAAGAGAAGCGGCTTTTTTTCATCGAGCGCTCTTACACGCAGGCACAACGGCTTACGCTGCTGTTGCAGGACATTTCGCTGCTGAACAAAATGGATGATTCGAGCCGCCTTTTTACAAAAGAACTGTTAAATGTGGGTGTAATCATCCGCAACGTATTGGATGACATATCATTGCAGTTGGAAGAGAAAAATATTTCGCCGCAACTGCAGGTGAACGAAAACATAAAAATTGAAGGTAACCAATCGTTGATATATTCTATTTTCCGGAATTTGATCGACAATACAATTACCTACGCAGGGGAGCATATCTCCGTACATATCAGTTGTTACCGCGAAGATGAGGAGTTCTACTATTTCTCGTTTTACGACACGGGAGCAGGAGTATCCGAATCGCATCTGAACCGTTTGTTTGAGCGCTTTTACCGTATAGACGAAGGTCGCTCGCGAAAAATCGGCGGAACCGGACTTGGTTTAGCCATTGTGAAAAACGCCGTGCAGGCACATCACGGAAAAATCACCGCTAAATGCCATGCCGGAGGAGGTCTGGAGTTTTTGTTTTCGCTGAGGAAAAAATAAATTGTTATCTTTGTGGCAAATTAAACAAGCGGCACATAACAGTTAACTTTGCCATTCACAAAAACAGATGAGTTTCCGTCGGTCATACCTGCTAATTGTTCTTTTCTTTTCTTATTTCCACCTATTCGCCGGAGAAAACGCCAATTTTTCTCCGGACTCTATAAGTATGCAAATCTGGGGAGAAGAAGTAGAAATAACCGGCAAAAAATCTACAGCGAGAATGGGAACAATGGGAGGTAAAATAACCATTACTCCGGCAAATGTCTCAAATCTGCCCTCCGTGCTGGGGAATCCCGATTTGCTGAAGCTACTGGAATTAACCCCCAGCGTTCAAAATCCGGGAGACGCCAACACCCCCTGGCCGGAGCGCTCGCCGCGGTTAAATTGCATATCCCGGTAGTTCATGTCGAAGCGGGTTTACGTAGTTTTAACCGTCAGATGCCGGAAGAGATAAACCGGGTCCTTACCGATCATATTTCAACACTCGAATTAAACAAAACAGGCATTCATTCAAAATATGGCGGGCGGTTAAGTTCCGTTATCAATGTCGAAGGAAAAAACACGCTGCCAACAAAAGCAGGCATTTCGGGAAACGTAGGATTACTGGCATCACAAGCTACGTTATCAGTTCCCATTGGCAAGAAACAGGGGGTGTATCTTTCGGGACGAAAAACGTACATGAACTTTCTTATAGGACCAATACTTGATGACAAAATCGAAAACGCCAACTATGATTTCTACGATACAAATATTACGTGGATAGGAGAATTTTCGGCAAACAACAAAATTACCGTAAATGCGTTCTTTGGAAGCGATAAGCTCCAATTGTCCGAGGATGAATTATATCTCGACGGAAAGTTGAATTGGTCAAACCGTTCGCTTGCCCTGCAATGGGACACCAAAGTGAACGGAAAAAATTTTTCACAACAGGTTTATGGCAGCAAGTATGAAAACAAACTGAATGTCAGTCAAGCTGAAATAGGCATCCGTCTGTCATCGTCCATACAGGATATTGGCTACCGGAACAGCTATGCCTTCTCTATTGCAAAAATTCCAATGGAAGCGGGCATGCAATATGCGCATCACGAAATAACCCCGCAAATGTACAATATGCGGAATATGGAGCAAATATATTTCTCCGAAACGCCTCCTGTCCAAAATGCGCACGAAGGCGGATTGTATCTCCACTCGTCAATACCTCTTACTTCGCAGTTGAATGCGGAATTTGGCGTCCGTTACAATCTGTTTTATCAGGAAAAGTTCTTCCACAGCTTGGATCCGAGAATTATGTTGCGCTATTATCCGGCAAGCCAGATCGCTTTACGTCTCTCTTACGACCGGCAGCATCAGTATATGAATCTGCTTTCTCCATCCAGTGTCGGCATTCCTACCGATTTTTGGGTTGCGGTTTCCAACTATATTCCGCCTCAGTCGGGCGACCAGTTTTCTGCCGGATATGCCCAGTCCTTTTTCAATTCGGAGCTGGAACTTTCTGCCGAAATATATTACCGTAATATGAATAACCTGACGGAATATTCTCAAAATTTCCTGAACGGACAAAACAATTCCTACACCGAAAGCATACTGACCGGAAGCGGCAAAGCCTACGGACTGGAACTGATGTTGAAAAAAAACTCCGGCAAGCTGAATGGATGGATAAGCTATGCCTTAGGACGTTCGGAACGGAATTTCAGCGAGATAAACAATGGCAAAACTTTCCCCGCCCGTTTCGACCGCCGGCACGACCTGTCGGTTGTCGGGATTTATACATTCAACCGGCGATGGGATGTTTCCGCCGTATATGCCTTTGCTACGGGAGGCGCCTATACCCTGCCATCCTCGTGGTATCTCATAAACAACACTCCCGTAAAAGAATATGGCGACTACAATGCCGCCCGGATGCCAAATTACAACAGGATGGATTTGTCTGTCAACTATTGGTTTAAGAAAGACAGAAACGGCATCAATTTTTCCATATACAACCTGTTCATGGTTAAAAATCCCATCTACGTCTTTCTGAATGTAAAAAGAAATGAAAAGACCGAACAAATGGAAATACAAGTAAAACAGAAAACACTGTACCGCATTGTTCCTTCCGTTAGCTGGAGGTTTAAATTTTAAAGTTATAAGCCGAAAACAGCAACACATTTGACATTAATTTAGACGTCAAGTTTTGAATAGGAGTAGTTTTTTTCTATTTTTGTAATTAATTGTAACAATCTATAAATGACTTATATTGATATCGAAATAGACAAACTTACCCATTCAATAGAAAATGTGATAACCGGGGATAGTTTTCCTACAGAAGTATTGTCGCTTTCTAAACCCGATTTGGTACATTTAACCAAAAAGAACGGTTGGAAATTCGATTGGAAGAAGGAGTATTTGCAATCCGAATTGGTAAAAAATATTTTAATAATAATAAAATAGAATAGCTATGGGAATAATTAGAGAGCCGGAAGGGGTAGATTTTGTAATAGAACCCCACAATGTTACGGAAAAAGATCATTTAGCAATGTTGGCTTTCATTGCTGCGTGTAAAGACCGTAAAGCAGAAAAAAAACGTAAAATAAGCAAAATGAAACAGTCGTTTAGACAAATTACAGCGGCGTTGTAAATTCATAACCAACAAACAAAAAGTAAGAAAAAAAATTAAAAAGCCTGCGCGTAGCAACTTTACATCAGACAGCTCAATACCCACAAAAAATCGGTGTATTTGGGGAATTTTAGATCCTGTTTGAGTGCAGTCCTCCCCGCTCAACGTGAAAGTTGCCACCACGAAATGAAACAGATGAAACATATTCCATTTTTTTCGCTTATATTGCTCTTAACTGTTCTGTTATTTTCCAGCTGTCACGAGAAGGAAATAATCGGGTATGTAGATTACACGCCTCGTATTGTTGTTGAAGGTTCCATTGAAAGCAATCAGCCGGCTATGGTAACACTCTCAATTTCGGGTTCTTTCGATCAAAAGATAGATACGGCTTTCCTGTTAAACCATGTAATACGAAGCGCAAAAGTAAGCGTAAGCGACGGCAATCAAACCGAGGTATTGACATTGGGAACCAACTGGGATTATCTGCCTCCATACGTTTATTACGGAACCGATTTAAAAGGAGAAATCGGCAAATCGTACCGGTTAACAATTGAATACCAGGAAAAAATAATACAGGCAGAGACATATATCCCGGCTCCGGTTGCGCTTGAAAGTTATACATTTACCAAAGAAAATCCGGCGGATACTACCGGACATATACACATCAGGTTTAACAACACATCCGACCTGTACTATCAAATCACAACGCGAGTGGATGAAAAGGAGAACGTTTACACACCATGCCTGTATGGCAATTTCAGTGCAGCGCAATTTGAAAAAGGAAAAAACGTTGACTTACAAGTCAGTAAAGGACCGATCCTGTATCCTAAAGTGCAAGTCAGCACCTCTTTTGTCGAAGGGGATGTTGTTTATATGAAATTCAAGACAATGCCCAAGCATGGTTATGACTTCTGGAACAGTTGGCAAAACGAGGTTGTGAACGGAGGAAATCCTATTTTTCCGGCTATTACAAGCTATTTTTGCATCGTAAATTTTATTTTCAGATATCATGAATCGAACTATTTTCGCTGTATCTCTACTGATCGCATTTTGTTTATACGGATGTTCGCCGTCGCCTGTCAACAATCTGTTTGAACCGGGCAAAGAAAATTCGCTCCGTGCGCCTGCCTATCCGTTGATTACAATCGACCCTTATACCAGTGCATGGTCGTTTACCGATAAACTGAACGAAGATATCGTCCGTCACTGGACAGGTATCAAATTTCCTCTGCTCGGGGCATTACGCGTAGACGGCGTATCATACCGCTTCATGGGAATAAACGATATTCCGCTGATAACGATCCTGCCGACAGCGGCAACCGAAAAGTGGGAAGCGGCTTATACGGAAAAGGAGCCTGTGGGAAGCTGGACGGCTTCTGATTATAATGACAACGCATGGCAGAAAGGAAAGGCCGCATTCGGAACGCCGGATATGCCGAACCTTTCCACTCCCTGGGAAAGCAAAGACATCTGGGTGAGACGCACATTCGAGCTGACGGAGGACTATTCCGGCCAACCGGTTATCCTTGAATATTCGCACGATGATATTTTCGAGTTATATATAAACGGGATTCAGGTGGTGGCGACAGATTATAGCTGGCGCAATCACGTCATACTGGAATTGTCCGATGAAGTAAAAAAAACATTGGTTCCGGGCAAAAATATAATCGCGGCCCATTGTCATAACCGTACGGGAGGGGCTTATGTAGATTTCGGAATCTACCGGAAAAATGAGGAAGTAAAATCATTCGAAACGGCGGCGGTTCAAAAATCCGTGCATGTACTTCCGACGCAGACTTATTATACATTTACATGCGGCCCGGTAGAATTAGATCTTATCTTTACATCTCCGTTGCTAACGGACGATCTTGAACGGATGTCGACTCCCGTCAACTATATATCTTATCAGGTTCGTCCGGTTGACGGAAAAGAGCATGAGGTTCAGATCTATATGGAAGCAACGCCGGACTGGGCCATTCATTCCGCGGGACAACTAACCGAGACATCCCTGTCGGAAACGGGAGACCTTGTTTATGCAAAAACCGGAACCGTCGAGCAGCCCATCCTGCAAAAGAAAGGAGATAATGTACGGATTGACTGGGGATATTTCTACATCGCATCCCGGAAGAAAAACAAGACGGCTATCCGTATCGGCGAATATACGGATATGAAAGAACATTTCATCCGGACAGGGAATATTGCCCTTCCCAATGTATCGGAAACAAAAACACAAAGCGGTTCGGCTGTCCTGTCTTTTTGCGAAAACATGGAAAAAATAGCCGCCCCCACTTCCGGGTTTATGATGATTGGCTATGATGACATCTATGCCATCCAGTATTTCCATGACAACCGTCAGGCTTACTGGAAACAAAACGGAAAAACCGGTATTACCGAAGCCTTCCGGAAAGCAGACGAGCTTTATTTGCCGGTTATGCAACGTTGCCGGAAGTTTGATACGCAAATGATGAACGATGCCGAAAAAAGCGGAGGGAAAGAATATGCCGAACTATGCGCCCTGGCCTATCGACAGGCTATATCGGCTCACAAACTGATCGAAGACAAAGACGGCAACCTGATCTTCCTGTCAAAAGAAAACTTCAGCAACGGCTCGATCGGAACGGTGGATATCACATACCCTTCCGCGCCTTTATTCCTTATTTACAATCCGGATTTACTGAAAGGCATGATGAACCCGATCTTTTATTTCAGCGAAAGCGGTAAATGGAACAAGCCGTTTCCGGCGCATGACGTAGGTACTTATCCGGTCGCGAACGGACAAACATACGGAGGAGACATGCCGGTGGAAGAATCCGGCAACATGCTAATCCTGGCCACAGCTATCGCCGTCGTAGAGGGAAATGCCGGATATGCCCAAAAACATTGGGAAGTATTAACGACATGGGCGAATTACCTGATGAAAGAAGGTCTTGATCCGGAAAACCAACTGTGTACGGATGATTTTGCCGGACATTTTGCACACAATGCAAATCTTTCCGTCAAGGCGATCATGGGTATTGCAGGATACGGGAAAATGGCGGAAATGCTGGGTGATAAAGAAACTGCCGGCAAATATATCAACGCAGCAAAAGACATGGCTAAACAATGGATGCAGATGGCGGACGACGGGGATCATTACCGCCTAACATTCGACAAACCCGGTACATGGAGCCAGAAATACAACCTGATCTGGGACAAATTGCTCGGATTGAATATTTTCCCGGAAGAAGTGGCAAAGAAAGAAACCGCTTACTACCTGACCAAACAAAATAAATACGGCCTTCCGCTGGATAGCCGCGAAGACTATACAAAAACAGACTGGATCATCTGGAGCGCCTGTCTCAGCAATAATCCGGACGATTTCCGGCAACTGATGTCTCCTGTTCATGTATATGCCAATGAAACGGTTTCGCGCATCCCGTTGAGCGACTGGCACGACACGAAAGACAGCCATTCAATGAATTTCAGGGCGCGCTCGGTAGTCGGGGGGTATTTCATGAAAATGCTGGAAGATAAAATGGTAAAATGATACATCATCTTAATTATAACTATTTAAAAAAATTAAATTTTTAAGGATCATGAAAAAATTATCTTTAGTAATCTGTGCCTGCTTATTCATCGTAAGTACACATGCACAATGGTCTCCGGCGGGAGATAAATTAAAAACGGAATGGGCGGAGAAGATCGACCCGCAAAACGTATTACCCGAATATCCGCGTCCGTTGATCGAACGTAATCAATGGAGCAACCTGAACGGACTTTGGGAATATGCCGTTGCCCCCCGCGGTATGGCGGAACCGGCCGGTTTTGATGGAAAGATCCTGGTGCCCTTTGCTATCGAATCATCTCTTTCCGGAGTCATGAAAGAAGTAGGTGACGAAAATGAATTGTGGTATAAACGTGAATTTACGATTCCTTCCGCCTGGAAAGGAAAAAACATAGTGCTGAACTTTGGCGCCGTAGACTGGAAAGCGGATGTATTCATCAATGATATCATGGTTGGCTCTCACAAAGGCGGATTTACTCCTTTCTCCTTTGATATCACTCCGTTTCTTGCCGGAAAATCCAACCATAAATTGGTTGTCCGCGTATGGGACCCGACCGATAAAGGATACCAGCCGCGCGGAAAACAGGTAAACAAGCCGGAAGGCATCTGGTATACTCCGGTGACGGGCATCTGGCAGACCGTATGGCTGGAACCTGTTTCTGCAAATCATATCACGGCAATCAAAACGATTCCCTGTATTGAAAGCGGATCGTTGAACGTTACGGTTGCGACTTCCAAATGCAATACGAACGACATTGTCGAAGTAAAATTGTTAGACAAAGGCCGGGTGATCGCCACGGCAAAAGGATTAACAGGACACGAACTGCGCCTGGGCGTAAAAAATCCTACGCTATGGGATACGCAAAACCCATATCTGTATGATCTGAAAGTATCTGTTTCGTCTTCAGGTAAAGTTGTGGACGAGGTAAAATCATACACGGCTTTCCGTAAAATATCGGCAAAACGCGACGCGAACGGCCTGATGCGTATGCAATTGAACAATAAAGATTTATTCCATTTCGGCCCATTGGATCAGGGATGGTGGCCCGACGGACTATACACGGCTCCTACGGACGAAGCGTTGCTTTATGATATCAAGAAAACAAAAGACTGGGGATTCAATATGATCCGTAAACACGTGAAAGTTGAACCGGCACGCTGGTATTATCATTGTGACAAAGAAGGTATTCTCGTCTGGCAGGATATGCCGAGCGGTGATATGGGCAATCAATGGGCGCCTCACCAATATAACGGAGGAACGGATAAAAAACGCACACAGGAATCTATCGACAATTTTTACAGGGAATGGAAAGAAATCATGGATTTGTGTATGTCCAACCCTTCGGTCGTCGTATGGGTGCCTTTCAACGAAGCGTGGGGACAGTTTGATACGGAAAAAGCTGCCGAATGGACCAAAACGTATGATCCTTCCCGTCTGGTAAACCCCGCCAGTGGCGGAAACCACCGTCCTTGCGGAGACATCCTGGATTTGCATAATTATCCGGGCCCGCGAATGTTCCTGTTCGATGCGGAACGTGTCAATGTATTAGGCGAATACGGCGGGATAGGCCTGGCGCTGGAAAATCACTTGTGGTGGAACAAACGTAACTGGGGTTACGTACAATTCAAAAATGAAAACGAGGTAACGGCAGAATATGTAAAATATGCTGGCGAACTGCAGGATATGGTGAAACGCGGTTTCTCCGGAGCCGTATATACACAGACAACGGATGTGGAAGGCGAAGTAAACGGTCTGATGACATACGATCGTAAAAAAATCAAAATTAATGAAGCTGATGTTCGTAAGGCCAATCAGGCTGTCATTAATGAGCTTACTAAATAATTACACTAATATTGAAAGATTTCCCGGAATCTGCCGGGAATCTTTCGTTTTTTCATCCGGACGGGCATTGAAGTCTATACCCCCACTGATCTTAAAACATGGGAAAAGCGCCCGGATTAGCTTTACATTCCAAAGGTAAATAGTTTTTTAGGTTTTCACAGAAATATGTCAAAAGCACAGTTGCTTTTGGCATATTTTGTAAACGTAAATACCGAAGTCATCTAAACTTTTTTTTCTGTATTTTCCTTAACAGTATAACCTTTAAATGCTTCCTCTTATTTTAATTTGACGTAAACCCGCACTCCTCCAACACCATTTTCGCCGATTCAGTCTGCAACCATTCGTACAGTTTGTAGGCCATCGAACCACGATCCAGATCGGAGCGGATGATCGCATAGACCTCCGTCGTCAGAGGATATGTCCGGTCTTTCATCGTAGCCGGGGTAGGCTGAACACCGTCGATGGCAAGGGTAGGCTCCCCATATCGCCATATAATCATCTCTTTATAATTCTTAAAGATGTAACCGATCCCGTACTGCTCCCTTGACATTTCCCAGAAAAGCCCTTGCATGGACATCACCTGTTGCTCTTCGGGAAATTCCGCCGGCTCCAAATCCTTCATCACCAACTCCCTGAGTGCCTCCTCGCTGCCCGAATTGCGCGGGCGTGTAAAAACTTTCATGGGAGCGTTGTCTCCACCGACTTCCGACCAGTTGGTGATCNTTCGGATCTGCTCAATGGGCAGTGATTGGACGGGATTCGCCCTATTTTTAATGAATACGAAAGCGTCGAGGGCAATGGGCGTTTCGATCAGCGTAACCCCGGCAGCTTCGGCGGCGGTTTTTTCGTTGGGCGAGGCGGTAGTCGAGCGCAGTATGATGTCGGCCTGCCCGTCTATCAGGTTCATCATTGCGCCGTAGGTCTGTGATGTTTTGATGCGCCCATCGAGGCTGTTGTCCGGAAATCCGTTATCACCCTTAGGCCACACACTAAATTCACTGGTCCCCGTCACCATGCTCCAAACGTAAGAAAGTCCGAGTAACTTACAGGCGATCATCATGTTGAGCGCCCGGGTAGAGGTTGCGCCATCCACCCGTGGGTAATTCTCCCGCGTAAGCCCCTCGATGCCGGTACTCCACTTCGCGTAGAGTGCCCCGTCACCTGAGACGACATCGGTGTTGAAATCCCACGGCTCGGTCAATCCGGCATCCTTGTACCACCCTTCGAGAACGTATCCGGGCCTTATCACGTTCTCAGGCCGCCTCAATCTGTCGCCGACGCTCAAGTAAGTCATCTTCCATGTTTCGCTGCGGTTATCGTTATGGGAAGTACCGCCGTTACCGTAAAAAGTAAAGGTATAAATACGCTTCCACCCGGCGTATAAGGTAACGTCGCCCGTAACCATATCATTGCCGTAATTCCATTCGTTGATCTGTTCCGGCTCCCTGTACCATCCTGTAAACCAATGGTTTTCCGGGGGAGTCAGGTAAAAGTGCAAAACGGCGGGCAATCTGTCGCCCTCTGCCACGGTTATCACAGCCTCCTTGTCGAGTCGGCCTCCGTTTGCGTCGAAAGTAACGGTGTAATACGTTATATCCTTTTCGCAAGATATCATCGCTGTACTCAGAATCATGACTGCGATGGTTAAAAAATGGTTGATTACACAAAGAGTTATTTGCGCAATACGAACTTGTAAGGAAAAAATGACTCATTATCTTTGTAAGAATAGTCTTTTATCCTACTTACAGTCAGCAAATTATCTTCTGACTACTTCAAAGATAGCAAATGTTTACGAAACAACCTGTCAGATGCCCCCGTTAAATCCCTTGTCCTTTTCCCTGTTTGGGTTGAATAACCGCCTGCCGGAGGTCGGTCAGACGAACTGCTGCAACTTCTGAAACTATTCCTCATCAAGATTAAAATCGCATGGCAGGATATTGTTGTTATCCAATCGGTCAAAATCCGATTGGAACAGCTTATCTTGTATGAATCGATACTTCTCAAATTCGGATTCCGCATAAGATTTAGCAAACTCCGCTGTAATTTTACCTGCATCAATCAACACTGCATTCTCTCCCGCTTCGAGAATAATATCTATTCGCTTTGCCCAATCTTCCATAGTCATAGGTATACGTCGTTTTGCCATACGTTCAGCCATGTCTAAAGTGGCATTAACCAAACGTCCCATATCCTCCAGTTCTAACTCGTT
>QMCD01001839.1_pt1 | contig 12891 bp, 13 predicted proteins | sample 1821841 | NCBI WGS metagenome assembly QMCD01 (sample SAMN01991225, study PRJNA193472) | Termite gut metagenome, whole genome shotgun sequencing project. | isolation source: worker | host: Macrotermes natalensis | reverse complement strand
ACCAACCTCGCGCGCCGCGCGCGGCCGCCCGAGCAGGCGCGCGATCTGGCCGTAGGAGACGGCCTTGCCATATGGGATTTGCCCAACTATTTCGTAAACCTGCTCGTAAAAAGCGTTCATCGTCCCCTAGGTCGCATCGACATCCTGCGTCCGCCCCTTGACCTCCCGTGGTTTATACTATGGAAAGACTGGGCGCTCACCTTGCCGTAGGAGGTTTTTTCCTCCGGCTCTGGCAGCGGCAGCGTATCCTCCGAAGGCGTCATCTCTAGCTTCAAGTTCTGGATCATCTTGCGCAGCCGGTCGGCCTCGTCCTCGTGGATAAACGTATACGCGATGCCCTCCGCTTCGGCGCGGCCCGTGCGGCCTATTCTGTGTACGTAGCTCTCGTCGTCCATCGGGGCGTCGTAATTTATGACGGCGTCGATATTCTTCACGTCTATACCGCGCGCGGCGACGTCCGTCGCGCGACGAGCGTCTGCAATTCGCCCAGACGGTACTGCTTCATCACGCGGTCGCGCTGGCTCTGGCGCATATTGCCGTGCAGCGCGGCGGCCTTGATGCCCCTACGGCGCAATTGCTCCGCTACTCTATCGGCGCGGTGCTTTTGGTTCACGAAAACCAGCGTCAACGGAAAATCGTTGTTTTTTAGCAGCATGACCAGCGCGTCTGACTTGCCGCCGGTATGTACGACGGTATAATATTGCCGGACGGTTTCCACAGCCAGCGATTCCTGTTCGACGCGTATCTCTTTCGCGTGCTTTTGGTATTCGCCCGCTATAAAATATATCTCCTGCGGAATAGTCGCGGAGTACATGACCGTTTGGCGCTCCTTGGGCGTTGCGCGCAATATCCGCTCGATATCGCGGCGAAAACCCATATCGAGCATACGGTCGGCTTCGTCCAAAACGACCGTGCGGATATCAGTAAGTTTTACCGTTTTACGCTGCATGTGATCCATGAGACGCCCCGGCGTCGCGACCAGAATATGCGGGGAATTGCTGAGCGCCTGAAACTGCCTGTTGATATTCTCGCCGCCGTAGATTGCCGCGATGCGTACGCCTTGTTTGTGCGAAGAAAGCTCTCGCAATACGCCGGTTATTTGCAGCGCCAGCTCGCGCGTCGGACAGAGAATCAAGGCTTGCGGCTCAAGCTTTGCGATATCGAGCCGCTGGATAATGGGCATACCGAAGGCTGCCGTCTTGCCCGTACCCGTAGGCGCTTGCACCAAAAGATCTTCGCCGTTCAAAAACGGCGCGATCGTAAGCTTTTGCACCGGCGTGGGGGTCGTAAATTTCATTCTGCGAAGGCTCTTCGCTATTTCGCTCGAAACGCCGAGCTCGGTAAAGGGTGTCGAATCCATGTTTTCTCCAAAAAAACGCATGTTCCCGTAACCCATACTGGACTTACAAAAACATGCGAGGCCCTGTGGCGTTTAATACTAAGCGCATGATAACACAATAGCCTGTGCTTGTCAAAAATTTGTAAGGATTACGCCTTATGCTCCAATAGAAACTCTTCGAAATATGCCAAGCTTTCGTTCAGCAGCGCCGGCGGCTCTAAATTGTAGGGGCAGCGCTTTGCGCAATCGAGGCAGCGCGTACAGTCGTTTATTTTGCGCATGGCTGTTTGATCTTGCTCGCCTATCATGCCGCGCCAGTCCATTCTTGTAAGCAGCAGCCTCATTCGAGCCGCCATCGGTATATTGATCCCCGCCGGACATGGCAGGCAATAGCCGCAGCCCCGGCAATAGTTGCCCGATAGCTCCGCCCTGTCTTTTTCGATCGCCGCGCGCATATCGTCGTCCAATGCCGGCGGCGCTTCCTCGTAGCGCAAAAATTCCTCAAGCTGCCAAATGTGTTCCAGCCCCCAAATCGGTACGACATTTTCAAGCTGCCGCAAAAAAGCGAACGTAGGCTTCGCGTTGGTAATAAGCCCTCCCGCCAAGCCTTTCATAGCTATAAACCCCACGTCGCGCCTAGCGCAAAGCTTTACGAGCCCGATTTCGTCTTCGGAGGCGAGGCAGCTCATGGGGAACTGCATGGTTTCGTACAGCCCGCTTTCGACCATCTCTTTTGCGAGCGAAAGGCGGTGGCTGGTGATGCCTATATGCCGGATTTTCCCTTTTGCCTTTGCCGCAAGCGCCGCGTCGTACAAGCCGTTTGCTTCGCCAGGGTACGGGGTTTCGGCGGGATTATGGAGTTGATAGAGGTCGATATATTCGGTTCCGAGCTCTGAAAGCGACTCCTCAAGATCCTTTTCCAAGCCCTCGCCGGTTTTCGCCATGGTTTTTGACGCTATTACGATCTTCGCTCGCACGCCGCCAAGCGCGAGGCCGAGCTTGCGCTCGCTGGACGTATACGCGCGGGCAGTGTCGTAGAAATTGACGCCGCCGTCATACGCCGCGCGCAAAAGGGCCGTCGATTCAGCGTCACTGCGCCTTTGAATCGGAATACAGCCGACGCTTGTCCGCGACACCATAAGATTGGTCTTGCCGAGACGTGTTTTTTCCATGCCGCCCACTCCTCAATTTAGTTATTAGCACTTTATACTGTAAGTACCAAATAAAGATAATCCTCCCAAGCATCATCGTGCCATAGCTTAAACATCTTCGCCCTCGATAAGCTCATGCTCGGTCAGCTTCGCTTTTCCTGATTCAACCTCTGCGATGGCTCTTTGAAGGCGTTTCATATTCGCCTCCGAATAAAACGGATTGGGATCCGCCGCCACTTCAAACGGAATTCTTCTTTCCTTATTAACTTTAGCGGCAAAGATGGTGAAGGCGGCTGTCATACTCAGCCCCATTTCCTTGCACACCTGCTCCATGCCCGCTTTCAGTTCTTCATCCATGCGAAAATTAACCATAGCTTGCGCCACAATAATCAAATCCTTTTATAGATATTATATCACAAACGTAAAGCATAATTCAATATAATGCTTTACCGACAAGCCGATAAACGCAAGGATGAATGAATTGTAAATTCGCTGCAAAAAACTACCCTTCAAAATCCCCCGCGCGCTTCTTGACGCGCGCCTGAAGGATGCTGTCGATAAGCACCATCCCCGCGCCGACTATGATATTGATATAGTACGTGAAGCCGCGCCACAGAAGCATTGCGACGTACGTCTGCGCCGATGGGAATATTGAATTGAACGCGAGGTAGAACCCGCCCTCCGACGCACCCGAAGCGCCCGGCAGCGGAAAGAACGACACCGTAACGTAGATAATCGACTGGAGCAGCACGATATACATGTAGGACTGCCCTGTATTGCCGAAAGCCAGATAGATAAAGTATGTCACGCCCAAATACGCGAAAAACTCCACTAGCGTCCCGAGCAACAGTACGAAAATCTTGCCTCTAAGCTCGCGCGCCGTTTTCATGGCGTGGGCGTAGTCCGCGAGCGTCGCGTGCAGCTTGTCGTAGAGCTTTTCAGGACGCTTTACGATACGAATTTTGACGAGGAAGCGGACGATCGTGTCGCCGATCCGCGTTATAAAAATCGGCTTATACATCGCCATGACCGCCGCGAATAGCACGATAAAATTCAACACATAGCCGACGACTATGACCGCCGCGATGCCGGAGCTGAATGGATTGCCGACGTTAAAAATGATGGCGACGCCAGAGACGAGCAGTACCCCTATTTGCCATAAAAGGAATTTCATGACAAGCACGCTCGTAGACGTCCCTACGGGCACGCCGTAACGCTTCAAGTAAATCGCTTGAATCGGCTGCCCTCCCGAGGCAAAAGGCGTCAAGGCGCTGTAGTATTGCCCGATAACGCTTATGAGCAGCGAAGACCTAAGGCGAATCGGCCCATGCAGGTATTTGATTATCAGATGAATCAAGACGCCCTCGGCAAACCAGAAAACGATCATGGAGCCAAGCGCGAGCAAAAGAAAAGAAGGATTCAGCGCTTCAAGCGCATCTGAAATATTTTTGACCTCATCGTCCAGCAGTCCGAATACGACCAAAACACCAAATGTCAGTATTATATATAGAAGTTGCCAAACGCGTTTCAGCTTTTTCGGCTGTTTCGCGCCATTATTTTCCATCAAGCCTCCAAGGTCGTATACCGCTATAGATTTTAAATATTATCATTTATCGCGCCGCTAGGCAAGCGCTTCCAGATGCATACGCACAGAAACGCGTATATACGCCGCGTTGCCTTCCGAATCGAGCCATACCTCGGCATGAAGCCCCGGCACTATTTCGTAGGGCAGCAAGTTTACAAGCTCGGCATTTTCCCCTATATAGCGCGATTGACGAATCAACACGCCGCTTGCAAGAGGAACTTCCAGCGCCCCTACGGCGCTTGCCGAAGATACCGTGGCAAACGCAGCGCCGTTTTCCCCGCCCAAGCGCGCTCCGGGCTGGATCGAAATCCGTTCGTGAGTTACGGACACGATCATCCCCGAATAATCCGACGGCCTAAACGGCTGCTCGGGATCCTCCGCGCCGGAGATCGGCGTCGCCGTCGCCATGGCTTTGACGGCGTCTACGCGCGCACAGCCCGCCGAAGCGGACGCAACCGCCATTAGTATCGCCCAAAACGTTAAAACGCACACCTTAACTTTCATCAAGCGCTTAAATTATACATCCTTTCCATACAAAAATATCCATAATCTAAAATTACCGAACGAGTATAATAAAACAAAAAGGCATAAATATGACAAATTTATGAACACGGTGATATGACTTATTAATTTAAGAGAGCTTCCCAGCGCGTTTAATTCGCAAGAAATAAACTGAAGCGGCGATTATTATGGCTCCGCTGATCCATTGAGACGTGGAAACGCCGAAAAGCGCGCCCCGGATAGCGTCCCCGCGCAGGAATTCGAGCAGAAAGCGGCCAATGGCGTATACTGAAAGATACAAGGCGAAAAGACGCCCCCGAAGCGCGTCCTTTTTTAAAAGCCAACGAAATAAAAAGAACAGCGCGAAGTTGAAAAGCGCCTCTAAAAGCTGTACGGGAAAACGCTGTACAAAATTGGCCTCCGGAATAAGCGCGCGCCTGAACGTGAAGCCAAAGCGCGATTCGACGCCGTAGCAGCAGCCGCCCAAAAAGCAGCCTATGCGCCCGAAAGCGTGAAACAGCGGGGCCGCCGAGGCGAGAATATCGGCGTAGGGGCGCGCGTCCAGCTTCTTGCGCCGCCCGTATATAAGGCCCGCCGCCAAGCCGCCAAACAAGCCGCCGTAGAATACCTGGCCGCCAAAGATTGGCAGAATCGCGTTTATAAAATCCTCGAACGAACGGATTTGGCCAAGATTCGCGAAAAAAACGGGAAATCGCCAAACGTTTGTCAGCGCGTAGAGCAAATGCCCGCCGACCAATACGCCTATGCATATGAAAAGCAGCGCCTCGATAGTATCGTTCGAATCGAGGTCGCGTTTTTTTCCTTCATTGATAGCATACAAGCCTGCCGCGAACGCGCCGATAATAGCCATAATCGCGTATAGCCCTATGGTGCGCCCAAATAGTTCAAAAGAAGGAAACATGCCGTACTCCAAAAAACAAGCCGTATAGGCGCATCATTCTACCTATACGGCCTAAATTCGTAATTCCCGAAGGCGAAGCTTATGCAAAAGCGCCAAGCGAGCCAATCGCGCCGATCGCACAGATGGCGCAGATGACGCCGGCGGCGCTAAACGCAACCCCGACGATACCACAAACCAATCCGGCCGTCGCCAAGCCCGTATTAGCGCCGCCCGCCTTGCGGCCCTTCACGCCGAACACGATGCCAAGGATCGCGAGCACCAGTGTAAAATACGTTACTACGGGGATGAAGCCGCCGATGATACCGAGTATGCCGCATACGAGAGCAGCTATTGACATACCGTTTCTCTGTTCCATAAAATTTCTCCTTTTAGAATCAATATTTGGTAAATGATTACTTAGTAATCTTACCAACACTTTATGCCGCCGTCAAGGTTTTGAGCCAAAATACCGGGAAGAGGCTCAAGGGTATTGTGCGCCGAGGATCACAGCGCTAAACTTAAGCTGAGGTGAAACACGAATGAACAAACAGGAAATCCAAAAAATCCTCGACGCATTGCCCGACGACGTCACCGTCGAAGATGTCATGTATCGTTTATATGTTCTGGATAAGCATGAAAACGCTATGAAGGACATACCATAGAACTGGGTATACAAGAGGCCGCGGCATTGCCGCGGCCTCTTAGACGTCTCCATCTATGATAAACAGGGCGATGTGATCACATCTCGCCGCTGGAGCTTCCTTACATTACTTCTTTTTCTTCGGCAGCGGCGCAAGGGCAAGCGACTCGCGCAGCGCCTCGTCTTTTTCCGCCTTGATAAACTCGCATTTCGTACCTGGCGCGATATTTTCATATATCCACTTCGCGTCGGGTACCGTCAAGCGTATGCAGCCGTGCGACGCGGCCTTGCCTAGTTCCCTGTAGGACTGGCGGATAAGCGTTTTTGCGCTCTTTTCTCTATAAAGAATGGAATGAATATATACGTTTCGCGTAATCTCCGTCCAATATTGCGCGCAGCAGTCAAAATCCACAAACCGGCCGAAGCGCACGCGATGCTTGCCCATCTTGAACGTTCCGCGCGGGGAAGGCGTTTCTGGCTCGCCGATCGTGCAAAGCATCTGCCGGACTATACTATCGTCCTCGCGGTCGTAAACGGTCATAACGCAATTCCCTTTATCTATGACGATCTTGAATGTATCCTTATCCGGGAACTCTGTTGGCGGTTTGTCTCGTTTCTTGTCGTCCCCGACGAGCTCCTCAAAGCTAAAATGCGCGCTCGGCGCGATGTGCGGATCCGCCTTCAAGGGTTTATCCGGCATTTCGGGCGGCAAGTAGCCAAACCACGGATCCTCGATTACCGGTACTTCGAACATGGGGATATCGGGCATGAGTATGTCGGGCGCAGGCGCTTCAATGGCCGGCATTTCCGGCTCGGGCGCTCCGGGCGCAATTACGCCCATCGTGAAAGCCGACGCTATTGCCAAGAGCAGCGCGGCGCTGCGCATGAAGTTTTTGGACATGGGTTTTCCTCCTTTCGGGTGAAATCTAAGATAATTGTAGGGGCGAACCGTGTTCGCCCGTGGTATAAGCGCATTTCCCGTAGGGACGCGATATATCGCGTCCGTGGCCCAAAACGTGTAATCGCAGCCCCAGACTGTATTTTTATCCCGGACGCCATGTATGGCGTCCCTACACGTAATACGTAACCTCCGGGCGAACACAGTTCGCCCCTACAGGTTTAAAGAATTAATCATCGCTTATCTATATTGCGCAACAATCTGTGAAAACATATCTGGCAATGTATACATGTAACTTGTAATCGCGCTCCGTTTTGCTTATAATGAACAAAATTTGGAGGCCTCCAGCGCATGAATCTATTATCCCCAGGCGAAATCAAGCGGCTTTTGGCGGAGCACGGCGTCGCGCCGCATAAAACCTACGGCCAGCATTTTCTCACGGACGCGAATACGCTTTCCGGCATAGTCGCCGCCTCCGGAGTCGAATCGGGCGATACCGTGCTCGAAATCGGCCCAGGGCTAGGCGTTTTGACGCGCGAATTGGCCGCGCGCGCCGGGCGCGTCGTCGCCTACGAGGTGGACAAGGGCTTTGTGCGCTTTTTAAACGAAACCCTCGAAGCCGAAAATATAACGCTCATACACGCCGACTTCTTGCGAGCGGAGCTTTCTATCCCGGAGCTTAAAGCGCCTTTCCGCGTCGCCGCGAATTTACCTTATAACATCACAGCCGCCGCTATAATGCGCGTACTTAAAAGCGGCTTGCCGTGGCAGTCGATGGCGCTGCTTGTACAGCTCGAAGCCGCCGAAAGGCTCCGCGCGAAGCCGAATACAAAAGCGTACGGCGCGTTGAGCGTCCGGGTACAATTGCGCGCCGAGGCGGAAATCGTCATGCGCGTATCGCCGAACTGCTTCTTCCCGCCGCCGAAGGTGGAGTCCGCCGTCGTCCGGCTTACGCCAAGGGCGCGATACACAAACGGCGTCGAGCTAAACGCTGTGGACGCTCTCGTAACTGCGGCGTTCGCCATGCGCCGCAAGACGCTTGCAAACAACTTAACCGCCTATCTAGGTTCGCGCGAAAAAGCCCAAAGCGTCATATCCGCCGCCGGCCTTAGTGAAAACGTACGCGCGGAAGCGCTAGCGCCGGAGGAATTTCTGGCGCTGGCGGGGATAATCGGCCGGTTCTGATAAAGAAATTCAAAAGGCTTCGGATTGAATATGCGCTTTCGCTTGCCAAAGCGTCTGATGTGCGTTATTATTCTTAAGATATAATTATAAATGTAGGAATCTCTATATTTCAAAAGGAGTGTAGTAAATGCAGCAATACATCGAAGACTTGGGCATCATCGGCCCGAAAGCGATCCATCGGAATTTATCCGTGCCGGCGCTTACGGAAAAAGCCGTCGCGCGGGGCGAAGGCACGCTGTCCGAATCCGGCGCGCTCGTGGTCAATACCGGCAAATACACCGGCCGATCCCCTAACGACCGCTTCGTCGCAGAAGAAGCGAGCGTAAAAGGCGAAATCGACTGGGGCAAGGTCAACGTGCCGATTTCGGTTGAAAAATTTGACGCGATCTACAAGAAAATGACAGCATACCTCCAGGGCCGCGAGCTGTTTGTATTCGACGGCTTTGCGGGCGCGGATCCCAAGTACAGGCTGAGCGTGCGCGTTATCAACGAGCTCGCGAGCCAAAACTTATTCATGCATCAGCTCTTGCTTCGCCCGACGGCGGACGAGCTTACGGGCTTCGCTCCCGGCTTCACGATCATCTGCGCCCCAGGCTTCAAGTGCGTCCCCGAAGTCGACGGCACTAATTCCGAAGCGGCGATCATCCTCAGCTTCGAAAAGAAGCTGGTACTCGTAGCGGGCTCGCAGTACGCGGGCGAAATGAAAAAGTCCGTATTCTCGGTACTGAATTATCTGCTTCCGAAGCAGGACGTTTTCCCGATGCACTGCAGCGCCAATATCGGCGAAGCTGGCGACGTCGCGCTGTTCTTCGGCCTGTCCGGCACGGGCAAAACGACGCTCTCGGCCGATCCTTTGCGCAAGCTCATCGGCGACGACGAGCACGGCTGGTCCGATAACGGCGTCTTCAACTTCGAAGGCGGCTGCTATGCCAAGTGCATCAATCTCTCCAAAGAGAACGAGCCCCAGATTTGGGACGCTATCAAATTCGGCACGCTGGTCGAAAACGTGATCATGGACGAAGACACTCGCGTTTTGGACTATAACGACGGTTCGCTTACCGAAAATACCCGCGCGGGCTATCCCGTTGAGTATATTCCGAACGCGGCGATTCCGGGCGTCGGCGGCCAGCCGAAAACGGTCGTATTCCTTACGGCGGACGCCTTCGGCGTATTGCCTCCCATCGCGAAGCTAACGCGCGACCAGGCGATGTTCCACTTCGTATCCGGCTATACCTCCAAGCTTGCCGGAACGGAGCGCGGCATCATCCATCCCGAAACGACGTTCTCCACCTGCTTCGGCGCGCCGTTCCTGCCGCTCGATCCAAGCGTATACGCCGAGATGCTGGGCAAAAAGATCGACACGTACAATTCCAACGTGTATCTTATCAACACAGGCTGGTCCGGCGGCCCGTACGGCGTAGGCAAGCGCATGAGCATCAAGCACACCCGCGCGATGGTAACGGCGGCGCTCAGCGGCGAGCTGGAAAAGAGCGAATTCGTGCTCGACCCGATCTTCAACGTGCTTATCCCGACATCCTGCCCCGGCGTTCCGAGCGAGGTTCTGAACCCGAAGAACACATGGGCCGATAAGGACGCGTACGAGAAGCAAGCAAAGGATTTGGCGTCGCGCTTTACGAAGAACTTTACGAAGTATACCAATATGCCAAAGAATATCGTCGACGCAGGCCCGAAGGGCTAAGGCGCAATAGGTTAGTTAATGCCCGTTTCCCTGGCGCAGCCGGGGAAACGGGCATTTTCGCGGGGAATCAAATGGCTGCGCCCCTTTTATCCCCCCGCGCTATTACGTAGGGGCGGATGGCGATCCGCCCGAAAGAACGAGGTTATCGGAGATTACCGGGACGATTGCCATCGTCCCCTACGATCAATCAGCGTTTATTTGATATTATTTCGCCAGATACTCCGCCAGCGCCTCCGGCCCCTGCAATAAATCGACCATATTCGCCTGATCCATCGGATCGAGCCCCGCCTTTGTGAAGCGGGCGTAGTTCGGAACCGTGTCCCGCAGTGTGCTGTTAGAGTGCACTTCGAGTGTACCGCCTTCGACGTCGTAGCGCATGATGAAGAAGCCAGAGCCAACGTTTACGCCCTCAAACAGGGCAAAGTCCCCGACGGTCAGCGCGGGGCCAATTTGCGCAAGGGCTTTTACATCGTCGATTTGCATTTGTTTCCCAATATACTGCTTGTCGATCGCTGATATGCCGTTCATAAGCTCGGCGCTGTCGTTATCTTCGAACACCTTTGTTGTATCGCAATATTGGCCGGCAATGCCCCGGTGCGTATGCCAGCTATCGCTGTACGCGGCTTTATCTAACTCTCCGTTCGACGGCGTGAGACGGATCTTGAATACTATCTCTTCCAGGTTCTGTATCGTGCTGAATAACACAAGCGCGTTCCATTGGCCTACCTTCGAATATAAAGAATCAGGCCTTGCTTCGATGCGCTGGCGCAACGCCTTGGCATCCGCGCTTGCGTCCTTGATCTCATAGTAGATCGTCAGCGTTTTGCCGTCCGGATCGATCATAGGCGCGCCGTCGCTTTGCGCATAGCTCGTGCCGTAATCGTCGCCGATGGAGATGTATTTCTGTACCAAATCTTCGTCGGGCACGGGCAGGAGCGACACGAGCTTTGAAACCTTTACGTTGTCGCCGACGTAGGGCGTCTTGTTGGCGATGAGCGCTTCTAAATCGTAGCTTTCCGGCGCGGGCGGAGCGGCGTTTACCTGCGTTTGCGGTGGCGCGTCTATGTCGCTCGGCGCTTGCGCGGGCGGCGTTGGGTTATCGGCTGCGCTGGCGCTGCTGATACTCTCGTGCATATAGCGCATGCCCGGATCGGTAAATATCGGTACTTGGGAAGAGAGGAATTCGAGCGACTTTCCGCCGTCATGGATTGCAAACCGCGCGAATTCGCCGCCCGTCTTAACGCCGTAAAACTCCTCTTCGAGTTCGTACGCGGGTTTGGCGCGGAAGACCAGCTCGCCGTCCTCGATAGCGTAGGAGCATGGCGGCGGTAGGTAGCTGCTGATGTACGGCAGATTGAATACCGCCGTACCGTCTTCGCGGATATCCAAGGACGTCATTTTATGAAAACTCGCCCCGCTCGGTTGTACGAGATCGCCGTTGAGCAAAAACGTGCCGGGTGGAATGTCATACTGAACATCCTGATCTTGCGGCTCCGCCCTGTTCGGCACAAGTATAACGCACAGCGCTATAACAGCTATAACGGCAGCCGTTACAACCCATGCGGCGGGCTTCTTAAAGCTCAGCGCGTTCTTCACGCGGGCTTTCACGCCGCCGCCGCTCTCGCCAAACGCCAGCGGAACAAGGGCCTTGCGCTTCGCCGCCAAATTCAGCAGCGATTCGCAGTAGCCGCGCCGCGAATCCGGCTCGCCGCCCATAGCCTTTAGCGCCGCCTCGTCCGCAGAAAGCTCCATATCCCGCGTCATCAGGAAATAGCACAGCCATATGAGTGGATTAAACCAATGGACAGCAAGCGCGAGGAACGCAACAGGCTTTACAATATAGTCCCGGCGGCGGATATGCGCCTGTTCGTGTAATAAGATATGCGCGGGCAGCTCTTCCCCAGCCGGGGCGTAGATTCTCGGCTTTATGAAGCCCAGCACGAACGGCGAATCGATCCTGTCCGTCTCGAAAAGATTGCCCGAAACGAGCGTCGCGCCAAACAGCCTCGCCTTTAAACGCAAATAGCTGATTATCGCGTAAACGAGCATCGCTAAAACGCCGATTAGCCAAACATACGCGCCGATTTCCAGCCAAATCTGTATGGGATTGACGCTTGCGGCGGGGTTTGTTGCAGGCAGCGACGAATTCAGCGCCGCGTTTACGCTATTGTCCAAAAGCGCGGCAGATTCCCCAATCGAGGTATTCGCAAGCGCGGCGTCAGCGAATTGTACGCGCGGCGTTTGAGCGTAGATGATATCCTGCGGAATGACCTCAGCACGTATGGGCAGCGCGCTGACCGGGCTCTCGAAGCTAATAGGACAGACGAGCCGGAACAGCACCAACGCCCACAGCGCGTAGGAGAACACCTTGGGCGCTCTTTTGAGCGCGAAGCGCGCGAGTATTACCGCAAGCGCGACGAAGCTCGCCGTCAGGCTCATGTTTAGGATTTCTATAAATAGCGCCGTCATTTTGCAGCCTCCTCGATCATGGCGCGGATTTCCTTGGTTTCCGCCGCCTCGATCATCGCCCGGATTTCTTTGGCTTCCGACTCGGAGAGCGTATTGCCCCGTAAAAACGCGGCCACGAACGCAGGCAAAGAGCCGCCGAACGTTTTATTTACCACCGCCCCGCTTTCGAGCCTTTGGGCCTGGTCGCGCGTGACGAGCGCAGTAACGACGGCGTTGTCGTTTTTAAGTACGCCGCGCTCGCAGAGCTTGCGCAGGACGGTATACGTCGTGGACTTCTTCCAGCCGAGCCGCGTTTCACACGCCTTACATAGCGCCGTTGAATTGACCGGCTCCAGCTCCCAGACTACATTCAGGAACTTATATTCGCCGTCGAATAATTTAAACGATTCCATATGACCTCCAGTGGGTTTACCATAGTAGACCTTGAGGCTAGTTTATCGCGATAGACCAGTTTTGTCAAATGGAATTATTTAGGGGCGAACGTAGTAAATCGCTTTACGAAGGGTCGCCAATCAAACTGTAT
>QMCD01001731.1_pt1 | contig 12891 bp, 14 predicted proteins | sample 1821841 | NCBI WGS metagenome assembly QMCD01 (sample SAMN01991225, study PRJNA193472) | Termite gut metagenome, whole genome shotgun sequencing project. | isolation source: worker | host: Macrotermes natalensis | reverse complement strand
ATGCTACCAACGGCGGTAAGACGAACACTGATGCCGGACTGCGGAGTAACTGGGGAGGGGTCTATGGTGGCTACTCCTACAATACCGGTGGGCTCAACAATCAGGGTTCCAGCGCTCGCTATTGGAGTAGCAGTTTCAACCATAATAACAGCGCGTACAACCTGTACTTCTACAGTACCGGCGTGAATCCGGCGTACACCAACAGCAAGAACTACGGGTTAGCCGTTCGCTGTCTCCGGAATTATTGAGCCTTGAGACAAGAGACTGAGAGATTTGGTGATTTGATGATTTGATGATTTGATTATTTGATGATTTGTTTATTTGATGATTTGATTATTTGGTGATTTGATGATTTGATTATTTGATGATTTGATTATTTGATTATTTGGTGATTTGATTATTTGGTGATTTGGTGATTTGATTATTTGATTATTTGATGATGAAAATCGCTTAACGCTTTACGCCTAACGCCTAACACTTCACACTTAACGCTTCACGCTTCACGTCTAACGCTTGACTTGTTTATTCAAAAAAAGCTTGTATCTTTGTAAAAAAATAGGTGAGTCTCCGGGGTTACCCGCAGTCGCATCGCTCTTAGCCCCGAGTAATATCGGGGCTTCGTATTTTTAGGCTTCTATTATAACCTTTTTATCTTCGGTAATAAAATAGCGGACTTTTATTCCTTTCTTTTTTAGCTTATTTAATTCTTCGTGTATTTTTCCGGTCATAGTTTTAAATTCAAATAATACAATTTCTGCACCTTGCTTGCGTAAAGCATTTTTTGCTTCACGGACAATGTTTCTATGACTTGAAACCCTTTTTAAATCTGCCGGAATTCCATTAATTTTTACATCAGGAGAGGGGATGCGAGACACTTCTTCTAATAATTCAATTTGATGCCCATGTTTAGCAAATACCAATGACATTTCCAACTCTTTATTAAACTTTATTTTTTCATTTTTACTCCGTTTTGACTGTTCTATTCGCTGTTTATGGATAACAACATAACCACCGCTATGTTCATCAAAATAAGCATTCTCCCAGTCATCATTATATGACCGAAACAGTTGTTTACTTTGCAAAATGTTGTGTGGACTTGACATTGAGCGGCGGTTGTATTTTTTTTGCAAAGGTAAAAAATATTTTTTAGAGATTAAGAGATTAAGAGACTAAGGAAATAATGATTAGTGGTTAACGGTTAGTGGTTAATATGTAAATCGCTTAACATTTAAATTTTTAAACCTTAAATCTTTAAACCTTTTACCCTTTCCTTGAGACTTTGAGACTTTGAGAATGAAAAAAATAATAAATAGTAAATAATAAATCTTGAAGCTGCCTATTGCTTACTGCCAACTTGTAACCGGATACTGCCGTACGGATTTAGAAAAAATGTTGTATCTTTGTGGGGTAATTAATACGCAATGGTTATGAACAGCATTGTAAAAGATAAACTCCCGCAGTTGGTAGCGCTTTGCAAAAAGTACAGCGTGGTGCGTATGTACCTCTTCGGCTCGGCTGCCCGCAACGACTTCAATGAGGCCACCAGCGATATTGACCTGCTGATTGCATTTAGTAGCCAACTGACGATGGAAGAGTACGCTGACAATTATCTTGACCTTGTCGAAATTTTGGACAACCTGTTCGGTCGCCAAGTCGATTTGGTGACGGAAAAGCAACTTGCAAGTCCTTATTTCATTGAAAATGTAGAACGAGATAAACAGTTAATCTATGTTGCCTAAAATCATACACCAATCACTGTTGGATATCTTGGACTGTATCGCTGCCATTGAGAATTATTTGGCCGAGTTTATGGGCGACCGCCGTGACTTCAACGTTTATATGCAAAAGAGGCACCTGCGCCGCTCGGTGGAACGCGAACTTGAAATCATCGGCGAAGCCACGAACCGTATCCTCAAAGTTGACGGTACATTCGATATAGGCAACGCCCGTAAAATTGTAAACCTGCGCAACCATGTAATTCATGGCTACGACAAGATTGAGGACGGGATTATTTGGGTCATCATTAACAAGTACCTACCCACGCTCCGCGCTGAAGTGGAACGTCTGTTGCCGTAGGCCGAGGGGTTATTTGCTGATGAAAAAAGAGACTAAGGGACTAGGTGACTAAGAGATTAAGGAAATAATGATTAGTGGTTAACGGTTAGTGGTTAATATGTAAATCGCTTTACTCTTTACGCTTCACGCTTTACGCTTCACGTTTAACGCTTCACGAATCTACCCTTTAAAACAATGTGAGATAATTATTGAATATCCTGTTTAAATATATACAACCTCGTAGTATATCATAACAGGCATACCACGAAGTACGAGCATTCCGCCTATATTTATAGACGTACTCCCCAAACATTTTATGTAAGTTATAGGTGGCTTTATGATGAAAATGTAAAAGGTCTATATGGTTAAAAATAGTTCTTAGGTCTTCAAGATAAGCAACTACAGCATCATAAGTTAAGTGGGTCTGACCATTTACGGTTTTCCATTCAAGCAGGCCTATAAAAATAGTGTTGATATCACTAACGGCCGTCTTATTCCAATATACCATATTCCCGACAAAGGTTATCTACATTTTCGCGACATATTTTCCAAAATTCTTCATTAGTAAGATAACCTTCCGGTATTTCATCACTATCTTTCGGTTTCGGAATAATGCGTTGAACCTCTACTTCCTTTTTAGGCTGCCGCCGGCCGGGAATGTTTAAATCTCTGTGAATAGTCGATGTCGTGTTTCTCATAAAATTATACTAAAAGAGTTTTTTATATGGTGGACTTTAAAAGGTTATTCATTGCAAAGGTAATAATATTTTTTGAATGAAACAAAAAAGAGACTAGGTGACTAAGAGACTAAGAGATTAAGGAAATAATGATTAGTGGTTAACGGTTAGTGGTTAATATGTAAATCGCTTAACATTTAAATTTTTAAACCTTAAATCTTTAAACCTTTAAACCCTTTACCCTTATACGGCGCTTCACGCCTTACGTCTTACGCTTAACTTGAAAAGGCCGTGACGGACACAAACTTAGTACTAACAATTTAATAGGGCGCGAAGGTGGTTGGCGCCCAAACCCCGTCCGGAGCGGCTTTTTTTTGAGACTTTGAGACCGTGAGACTTTGAGATTTGGTGATTTGATGATTTGTTTATTTGCTTATTTGATGATTTGATGATTTGATGATTTGATGATTTGGTGATTTGGTGATTTGATTATTTGATGATTTGATGATTTGTTTATTTGGTGATTTGATTATTTGGTGATTTGATTATTTGGTGATTTGGTGATTTGGTGATTTGATTATTTGATGATTTGATGATTTGATGATTTGATTATTTGATGATTTGATGATGAAAATCGCTTAACGCTTTACGCCTAACACTTCACGCTTAACGCCTAACACTTAACGCTTCACGCTTCACGCTTCACGCTTCACGTCTAACGCTTGACTTGTTTATTCAAAAAAAGGTTGTATCTTTGTGGTGAAAATGCCCTCGAAAGTCCACCACACAACGAAGAATGCTTAGAACACATGAACATTATGTCTAAGGAAGAACAGGAACAGTTAAAAACCAAGTATTATAACGAGGCTATTCGTTATATGAACAATGCGAAAGAAGTATTGCAAAAAGCAGGCAAAGAAGACGGCCGTTACAAAGACCCAAAGTATGTGAAAATGGCTTGCGGCACTGCTTATAATGCTGTTTTGTTGGCGCTGGACGCCTGGCTACATCTTAAAGGTGTTGAAAAGAAAAAAGGCCGCAAGTCCATTGAGTATTATCAATCGGAAATAGCCAAACTGAACAGGAAGTTGTTAGGACCGCTGGATGGTGTGTATGAGACCTTGCATTTAAGCGGCTATTATGATGGTACAACAAATGTAAAAGTTGTTCAAGTTGGCTTTGAAGAGGCTTATGTCATTATTAACAAGCTCAAGCCGGCGCAGGCGTAGCCGTCAAAGAGACTTTGACAATGAAGAATTTGTTTATTTGATTATTTGATGATTTGTTTATTTGGTGATTTGGTGATTTGCTTATTTGCTTATTTGATGATGAAAATCGCTTAACGCTTTACGCCTAACACTTCACGCTTAACGCCTAACGAAAAAATAATAAATCTTTAAATCTTTAAATTTTTAAACCCTTAAACCCTTCCACCTTTTACCCTTGTGCGCTGCGGCGTTACTTCCATCCCCGGGAGAAGAAGACCAGGATGAAGCAGAAGATTTCCAAGCGGCCGAGCAACATTTGAAAGGCTAATAACAATTTTGCCGGAAAGGGAAATGCAGCATAATTGGCCATGGCGCCGGCCAGGTCGAAGCCGGGACCTACATTGCTCATGCAGGCGGCAGAGGCTGAGAAGCCGGAAAATCCTTCGATGCCCATGAGGGACAAGAGGAGCGTGCCGGCAAACACAAAGATGAAATACAGGAGTACAAATATAGATACGGCGCTTGCGGTGTCGGGTTCGACCAATGAGTTGCCAATGCGGATAGGAATAATGGCGTTGGGGTGCTGCATTTTTTTCACCTGCGCTTTAATGCTTTTGTAAAGTATCAATACCCGGTCAGCCTTGATACCGCCGGCGGTGGAGCCGGAGCAGGCGCATTGAAAGATGAAGTATACCAACACCAAAATACTAAATGAAGGCCACAGCGAGGTATCGGTGGTGGCAAAACCGGTGGTGCTGGCTATGGATATCACTTGAAACGCGCTTTGCCGCAGGGCTGTCCACCAGCCGGGCGCTTGTTGGCTCATGGTGAGGTTGGCGGCAATCAGCACTATGCCCACCAGCAGCGTGAGGGTGTAGAAGCGTATGACAGGCGACCGGAAAAACGGCTTGGGGCGTCCGCTCACGAGCAGGAACATCAAGCCGAAATGCAGTCCCGACAAGTACATAAAAACAGTAATAATGGTTTCTATGGCTACATTATCGAAGTATTGAATGCTGAGGTTTTTGGTGCTGAAACCGCAGGTGGCCACATTGCTGAAAGCATGGTTTACCGCATCAAACAGTTCCATGCCGGCTATCCACAGCAGGATAATTTCTACCAGTGTCAGGCCTACATACATGCCGCCAATGATGCGCACAGTTTGCTGAATGCGGTATTTGAAGTTATCTTTGGAAAGGTTGGATAGTTCGACATTGGCTAAGCGCAACCTCAGGTTTTTCATGGTAGGCAGGAACAGCAGCAGGAACACTGCCACCCCGACACCACCCATCCAGGCCGTGCAGGAACGGAAAAATATCAAGCCCTTGGGCAGCGCTTCCACATTGGGTAAAATCGTGGCGCCGGTGGTGGTGTAGCCCGACGTGCTTTCAAAGAAAGCATTTACGATACCGAAATTCCAGTCCCAGAAAATATAGGGCAACATGCCGGACAGGCAGCAGGCCAGCCAGGCGAAAATAACGATGAAATAGCCTTCTTTGCCGGTAATGTGCGGACTTGGTTTCACTAAGCGGTAGGGAATAAGTCCCGTAACGGCGGCAATGAGCCCGGAGGCCAGCAGCGGAGCGAATGAATTGTCGGGGCCGTTGAACAGCGCCACCAGCGCCGACAGGAACATGAACATGCCGTTGAGCATCAATGCCAGTCCTATATACCGGAAAGTTACCGTTAGTTTCATACGGTTATTTTTTCGGCCAGGATAACATTTTCAACGTGATGTGTATGGGGGAACATATCTACCGGCTGCACTTTCAGGATTTGGTAGGCCGATGACAGCCAGGCCATATCGCGCGCCTGCGTGGCGGGGTTGCAGCTGACGTACACTATGCGTTTGACGCCGCAGGAGAGTATATTGCCTGCCACGTCGGGGTGTATGCCGGCGCGCGGCGGGTCGAGTACCATCACGTCGGGCTGTCCGTTTTCAGCAAAAAAAGCAGGCAGGAGCAGGTTTTTCATATCGCCGGCATAGAACACGGTGTTGTGAATATCATTGAGCAGCGCATTTTCTTTGGCATCTTCAATAGCTTCGGGAACATATTCAACGCCCACCACTTTTTGGCATAATTTGGCCAAATATAAGGCAATGGTGCCCGTGCCGGTATAAAGGTCGTACACTATATCGGAGGGCTGTAGACCGGCAAAATCGCGCACTACGTTGTACAGTCGCTGCGCTTGCAGGCTATTGGTCTGGAAAAATGATTTCGGACTGATTTTAAATACCAGTCCGTCCATGGTTTCTTCCATGTAGGGACGGCCGGCATAAGATACCACTTCAAGGTCGTTGATGGTATCATTGTGTTTCTTATTCACCACGTAACACAAGGAGGTAATTTGCGGAAACTGCGCCGTCAAAAAATTGAGCAAGGCTTCCCGTTGCGGTTGATCGTCGTAGCCGAATACCACAATCACCATCCATTCGCCGCTCGACACGGAGTTGCGTATAATCATGGTGCGCAGGAAGCCGGTATGTTCGCGGATATCATAAAAAGACAGTCCGTTCTCGATAGCATAATTTTTTACGGCCAAGCGCATTTCATTCGACGGGTTGGGTTGCAGGTAGCAGGTGTCGATATCGAGCACCTTATCAAAGAGTCCGGGAATATGAAAACCCAGCGCTTCGTGCGCTTTGACAGGCTCTTTGAGATGCATTTCTTCGCTGGTTCTCCACCGGCGACTTGAAAAGGTGTATTCAAGTTTGTTGCGGTAGAATTTATCGTTGGAAGCGCCGATAATAGGCGAGATATTGATGTTTTTAAGTTTCCCGATGCGCGACAACTGGTCGTACACCTGTTGTTGTTTGTGTATTAACTGCTTTTGGTAGTCGATATGCTGCCATTTACAGCCGCCGCAAATGCCGAAATGGCTGCAAAAAGGCGTTGTGCGCAGGGGGGAGTAGTGCAGGACACTGTCGATCACTCCTTCCATGTAGTCCGACCGGTTGCCGGTGATTTGCACATTCACTATATCGCCGGGTGCGGCATAAGGCACAAATACCACCTTGTTCCCGTGGCGGGCAACGGCTTTCCCTTCGGCCGCCAGTGCGGTAATTTCCAGGTTTTCGATAAGAGGATAGTTTTTCCGGCCCATTGCTTAGAAAAGTTCAAATGCAGTTTCGTAGTCCGATAATTTCTCGAACTTCACAGGCAGTTGTTTTGCGTTGATTTCATCCAGCGCGGCCTGCAATCCTTTGGCGATATTCGGATGATCGGCGTTAATGCTGATGACGATAATACTTCCCGAAGCGGCATTCAATATATTATTTTTTATTTGTTCGGACGATAAGGAACCGCCGCCGTCGGTCACCGCATCGTAGCCTATCACCTTAAAGCCTTTGGCGTTCACGGCCGCCACTGCCACGTTATCGGTGTAGCCTGTGGCCGACCGGTAGTAAAGGGGTGTTTTTCCCGTTATCGCGGCAATACTTGCGGCGCCGGCGGTTACTTCGTTCAATGCTTCCTGCACGTTTTTCGTGCCGTTAACATTGTATATCACCTGTCCCTGCGAGGCCAGCGAGTGGGAGCGGTGTCCCAAATTCTGAATGTCGAACAGCGGGCTGTATGACCATTGTTTTACCACATCTGCGTGGCGACGGGCAAAATAGCCCGATACAAAAAATGTAGCTTTTACATTGTTCGCCGTCAGGCTTTCCACAATGGCCGGATTGTTATTGATGTAGGCATTCACTGTGAGAAACAGCGTGCGCGTGCCGTCATGTTGCATTTTCACCCTGCGTACCACGCCTTTGGTGCGCTCGCCCCATTGTTGAACGGCATCGGCCGTAGCCTTATTGTCGGCACCGGCGAGCGGTGCCGGTACGGCCTGTGTAGGCGGTGCCGGTACGGCAACAGGGACGGGGAGCGCCGCACGCTCCAGGGTTATCGTCACCAGCCTGGATATACCGTAGACTAACAACCCGATATTCAATAATGTAACCAGAAAATAACGAATTTTCATGCTTAAAAAAATAGATTTCGAACCTGCTAAGATACGGCTTTTTTTATAAAAAAACAAATTTTTATTTCAGCTTATTTTTATTATATTTGTCGAATGAAGATAAAGCGATGAAAGATATACGGCAATTATTAGAAGTGGTACTCCATGCTGTACGCCACAGTAACCCTAAGGACAGAGGGTTACTGGAGGATGCTTTCGAGCAGGCCAAAACGGCGCTGGACGGGCGCTCGCGTGAAAACGGCGACCCTTTTATTTGCCATGCCCTGGAAGTAGCCCGTATTGTTGTGCAGGAGATAGGATTAGAGGCAGCTGCCGCCACGGCGGTGCTCTTGCACGAATCTTTTGAGCACACGAAAATTACCGAATTGCTGGCCGGAAAAAAGAGTGAGGAAGAGCTGAAACGTCAGGAAAAAGCGCTGGAAACCATTGCGAAACACTATGGCGATGATGTGATGCAAATGGTGCGCGGGATGAATAAAATTTCATCTATTAATTTGAAAGATACAAAATTAGAGCCCGACAACCTGCGGAAATTTTTTGTACTCTATTCCGACGACCCGCGGGTGACCATTATCAAGCTGGCCGACCGGTTGGAAGTGATGCGCTCTCTGGAATTTTTTCCTAAGCTCAAACAGGAGAAGAAAGCTACCGAAACCCTTTTGCTTTATGCTCCGTTGGCGCACCAGCTGGGCTTGTACAATATCAAAACGGAGCTGGAAGACCTTTCTCTGCGCTACACGGAGCCCGAAGCCTACAGGCTCATCAGCAACAAGCTGAAAAGCTCGGTGGCCGAACGCCAGCAGCTGATTGACGAGTTTCTGCAACCGGTGGAGCGGGAGATGAAAAAGCGGGGAATTGTTTACGAAATAAAGAGCCGCACCAAATCCATTTATTCCATCTGGCGCAAAATGCAGGTGCAGAAAGTGGATTTTGAAGGGGTATACGATATTTTTGCCATTCGCATTATTATTGATGCGCCGCCGGACGACCGCCGCCGCGAAGTGGCCTTGTGCTGGGATGTGTTCAGTATTATTGATTCGCTCTATGCCACCGATACCAAGCGTACGCGCGACTGGCTGACACAGCCTAAGTCCAGCGGCTACGAATCGCTGCACACCACGGCTACTACGGCGCAGGGCAAAACGGTGGAAGTGCAAATCCGCACGGTGCGCATGGATATGGTGGCGGAACGGGGAAGCGCCGCCCACTGGAAGTACAAAGGGGTGAAAGGGGAGGGTAATTTGCAGGAGTGGCTCGATAAAGTGCGTGCCCTGCTCGAAACACCCGCGGCCGGTTATAAGCATTATTTTCCGAACTTCAAATCGGACGAAATATTTGTGTTTACGCCCGTAGGCGAATTGCGCCGTCTGCCGGCCGGTGCCTCGGTGCTCGATTTTGCGTTTCAGATACATACCAACCTCGGGCAAAAGTGCTCGGGCGCCACGGTGAATGGCCGTCACGTGTCGATCAAAGAAAAGCTGAGCACCGGCGATGTGGTGGAAATTATCACCTCGAAAAACCAGAAGCCGGTGGCCGCCTGGCTCGACTATGTAGTGTCGCCGAAATCAAAAGCTAAAATCAGGCAGAAACTGCTCGAAGCGGAGCTGAAGCTGACTTTACAGGGCAAGGAAATGTTGGAGCGCCGGTTGAAAAACTGGAAAATGGAGATTAACGACGATGTGCTGGCGCTGCTGTTGAAGCATTATAAGCTGAAAAGCATTCTGGAACTTTACGCCGCCATTGCCGACCAAAAGGTGAATATTGCCGGCATACGTGAGGCGTTAACCGAACAGCCGGCAGAGAAGAAGCACGCCAGAACGCCCCAGCATGTGGAGGGAAACACCGGCAGCGACGTCGATTACCTCATGGTGGAAGACAAAGGGTTGACCCGCTCACCTTTTGTGCCGGCCAAATGCTGTCGCCCCGTCTATGGACAGGATGTGTTCGGTTTCGTTACCAAAGGCGTGATCAAAGTACACTCCTACAGTTGTCCCAATGCCGAACGACTATTGGAAAAAGAAGAAGAAAAACGGGTGAAATTAAAATGGCGACACAGGAAAACCGACTAACGCGCCGGTTATCTTAAACGGTCCATGGCTTTTACCATAGCTTCGTCGCGGGCGATGTAGCGCAGCGCCATAAAGGTGAGAATAGCCGCAATGAGGGGGAAAGCCGCCGTGAGCGAAAACACCCCGCCGCTCGCTGCTGTTTCAGCATTATACGTCGCTATATAATAAATAATATATCCCTGAAAGGCCAGTAAAAGCAGGCTGTTCAGCATGCACAGGCGTATTTGCACCATGCGCCGCCGGTAGAGGAATATGTTGATGCAGGCTATAAACGTAATTACGACCAACAAAATCGTCATGGGCATAATGTCTGTATAGTCAATGCCTGCGCCGTTTCCAAAATCCACGAAAGGGCAGAAAAACAGGCAGGTTATCAATGCCGCTGCAACAAGCAGAAAGAGGGTTTGGATACGTTGTATCATATTAAAGGCCATTTATCGGGGTTTTCGCGCCACTGTTCCAACGTTTTCATGTCGGAAGGCTTGATATAATTGCATTGCAGCGCTTCTTCAATCAGTGTAATGTAATTGGTGAGGGTATAGAGCACGCAGTCGGCATTTTCAAAATTGCGGCGTGCTGCCGTGAAGTTATAAGAAAAAATGGCCACCAATCCTACCACTTCGCCACCGGCCCTGCGCACGGCCTCTACGGCTTGCAGGCTGCTGCCTCCGGTAGAAATTAAATCCTCTACCACCACCACGCGGGCGCCCGGTTCCAGCACGCCTTCAATGGTGTTTTCCAGTCCGTGGCTCTTGGCCGCCGACCGAATGTAGATGAAGGGTTTATTCATGCTTTCAGCCACTAATGCGCCGTGGGCAATGGCTCCGGTGGCCACTCCGGCTACCACATCAACGTCCGGGAAATGTTGTTTTATCAGGCGGACAAGGCTTTCATATACCAATTTGCGGGCTTTCGGGAAGGATAATATTCGCCGGTTATCGCAATAAATAGGAGAGCGCCAGCCCGACGCCCAGGTAAAGGGCTGCTCAACGTTTAATTGAACAGCGTTGATATGTAGTAATTCGCGAGCGATGACTTTTTCTATCTTTTCCATAAAAATGCTTTATCTTTGTGCTAAATTTAAATGTATAATGTACAAAATATTCTTTAATGACCGTGTTTTAGGTATTGACAGTGACTGGGCGGCTTGTTCCGGCAGCAATGCAACAATTCACAAAGTTACGAAAAAATCTGAAATAATACCCATAATAGAACATTTTCGGCAAAATTCCGCCATGCAGGAGTTATGGCTGTATACGGAAAACCCCGAAGAAGCTATGCAGGAAGCAGCTACGCTATTCACTTTGACGGAAGCGGCCGGCGGGTTAGTAAGCAATGGGCGCAACGAGTACCTGCTGATTTACCGGAACGGGCGTTGGGACCTGCCCAAAGGGAAGCATGAGCAAGGGGAAACAATGCCGGAAACAGCCCTTCGCGAAGTAACGGAAGAGTGTGGTATTAAGGAGCTTACATTGCTTGATTTTGTGGCGCATACCTACCATGTTTATGCTATAGGCACAGTCTTTACACTGAAAAGAACCCATTGGTACACCATGCGTTATACCGGCCTGGCAGCGCCCGTGCCGCAGGCGGAAGAGGGGATTGACAAAGCATGCTGGGTGCCTCGTGGTGAGTTGCTTAATTACCTGCCGGAGATGTATCCTTCTATTGCGGAGCTGGTGGCAGGCTACTTCCGGTGAAGCTCAACGCCTTTAGGCAGCAGTGGCGACACATCGCCGCCGTGGGCGAAAATATCACGCACCACCGACGAGCAGACGAAGGCATGTTCGGGGTAGGCCGGGAAATAAACAGTATCAATATTGTGGTCGAGAAAACGGTTGGCCTGTGCAGCTACCGTTTCATAATCATAATCACCGGCCGACCGCACACCGCGGATGATGACGCCAATATTATTTTTTCGGCAATATTCCACCGTCAGCTCATTATAGCTCACCACCGACACGTTGGGCAGATTTTTCACTGCTGTACGGATAAAATCCGTACGTTCCGCTTCGGTGAACATTGTTTTTTTGCCGGCATTCACGCCGGCGCCGATAACTACATGCTCAAATATATTCAGCGCCCGCACCACCACATCGTAGTGTCCGGCGGTGAAAGGATCAAAAGAACCCGGGAAAAATGCTTTCATGTAAACTATTTTTAATTATTTGCAAAAATTTGCTCGTCATTGCGAGGAACTGCGAGGAGGAACGACAAAGCAGGACGAAGCAACCTGTCATCAGCGCTATCCGCGTTCTATTTTTATATTAACTGCCAATTGATAGGTTCGAGTCCTTGCTGTTGCAGCAATTCATTGGTTTTGGAAAAATGCCGGCAGCCGAAAAATGCACCGCGCGACAAGGGTGAGGGATGCGCTGCTTCCAGTACGAAATGTTTAGTTGTGTCGACCAGCGCTTTTTTATTGCGGGCAAAGCCGCCCCATAGCAGAAATACCAATCCTGTTTTCTGTTCCGATAAAGTGCGGATCACCGCGTCGGTAAAGGTTTCCCAGCCTATTTTGCTGTGCGACATCGGTTCGCCGGAGCGCACGGTGAGTGCCGCGTTGAGCATGAACACGCCTTGCTCCGCCCATTGCTCTAAGCAGCCGTGGGAGGGAGGCGGGAAGCCCAGGTCGGTTTCAATTTCCTTGTAAATATTGACTAATGACGGTGGCGGTTTCACACCGTGCTGTACCGAGAAACAAAGCCCGTGCGCCTGTCCGTGTCCGTGGTAGGGGTCTTGTCCTAAAATCACCACTTTCACCTTGTCGAAAGGTGTTTTATCAAAGGCGTTAAAAATAAGTTTGGGCGGCGGGAAAATCACCTTTCCGGACAGCATTTCGTTGCGCACCGCAGTGGTTAATCCGGCAAAATAAGATTTGTCGAATTCCGGCTGCAGCACTGCTTTCCA
>QMCD01001985.1_pt1 | contig 12892 bp, 6 predicted proteins | sample 1821841 | NCBI WGS metagenome assembly QMCD01 (sample SAMN01991225, study PRJNA193472) | Termite gut metagenome, whole genome shotgun sequencing project. | isolation source: worker | host: Macrotermes natalensis | reverse complement strand
AAGGAACATACGGCCGTGATGCGTGAAATTCAGTTTCACCCGGTAACCGACAGCATTCTGCACATTGACTTTTCACCCGTGAAAGAAGACCGTCCGGTAGCCATTGACGTTCCGATTATTATTGAAGGAAATTCGGAAGGCGTGCGCGCCGGTGGTAAATTGCAGCTGGTCACCCGCCGCCTGAAAGTGTCGGCCTTGCCGAAGAACCTGCCCGACAGCCTGAAAGTGGATATCACCAACCTGCAGTTAGGCAAAACCATTACGGTAAATGATGTGAGTTATGATAACGTAAATATCCTGACGCCGAAAGTAACGATCATTTGTGCGGTGAAAATGACCCGTGCGGCCATAGGGCAGCAAGCTGCTGCCGCTGCTGCTGCAGCACCCGCCGCGGAAAAGAAGAAATAACATTTTAACAACGAAGGCGGGGTTCACCCGCCTTTTTTTATACTATCCTGATGCGCTTCTTAATTGCAGGGCTGGGAAACATTGGCGACGAATATGCCGGTACCCGCCACAACATAGGATTTATGGTGCTGGACGCCTGGGCAGAGGCTTCCGGCGCGGTGTTCAAAGACGGCCGCTATGCAGCGCATGCCGAAGTGAAATTCAAAGGCAAAACTTTTATTTTAATTAAACCCTCGACCTACATGAACCTAAGCGGCAATGCCATTAGGTACTGGTTGCAGGCGGAGAAAATTCCGGTGGAAAAGTTGCTGGTCATTGTCGATGATTTGGCGCTGCCTTTCGGCACCCTGCGTATGCGCAAGCAGGGCAGCGATGGCGGACACAACGGACTTAAACACATCAATGCTACTTTTGGCCACCAAAATTATGCCCGCCTGCGCATGGGCATAGGCAACGATTTCCTCAAAGGCCGGCAGATTGATTATGTGCTGGGCGCTTTTGACGCCGAAGAAAAAAAAACATTGCCGGCAGTGCTCGACCGTGCGATAGATGCGGCAAAAGCCTTTGCGCTGGTGGGCATCGAGCGAGCGATGAATGGATGTAATTAGGAGATTAGGAGATTAGGAGATTAGGAGATTAAGAGACTAAGAGACTAAGAAAATCGTTTAACATTAAATTTTTAAATCTTTAAATTTTTAAACTTTTACGCTTCACAAAAAAAACTTACTTATGAAAAAGATTCTGTACTTGTTTGGCATTTTGATGGCGGCGTGCCTGTTGGCAGCCTGTTCCTCGGGAGGAAGCGGCGGCAGTACGACTGAGCCGGAAGATAATCCGTACATTGCGGCATACACCCGTGGCGAGTTACCCACCACCACGATTGTCAGGGTGCGGTTAACACAGGCTGTTGAGCCTGCGGAAAACCGGGACGAACAGCTGAAAAATATTTTTAAGTTTTCTCCTTCGGTAGACGGGGAGGTTTTTTGGGAAGGTAATAATACCGTGGGGTTCCGGCCTAAAGAAAGGTTGAAAAACCGTACGGAGTACAAAGTAACCTTCAATGTAGCCAAACTCTTTTCCGACGCCGGCGGGAAAGATAAGAATTTTAATTTTTCATTCTCTACCATAGCCCCCTCGTTTACACGAACGCTGGAGGGCTTGCGAACATCGGAGGAAAAGGAAGACGAATTTTATTTAGACGGAGAAGTGCGGTTGGCCGACTACGCCGGGAATGAACAGGTGGAAGCCCTGCTGACGGCGGAAGTAGACGGAAAAAAAGCAACGGTGCAATGGGAACACCGCGAATATTATCATAGTTTCCTGGTTGAGCACTTGCCGGCCGGGAACAAGCCCTATAAATTAGTGCTGAAATGGACAGGCAAGCCTATTGACTATGACTATACGCAAACAGACACGGTCACTGTGCCGGCGAAAGGTGTGTTTGAAGTATTGAATGTGAAAGTAAATGCCGACAACAGCAGTTTCGACTGTTTATTTTCGGCGCCTTTGAATCCGAAACAAAAATATGCCTCCTACATTCAGGTGGGCAATTTCAATAAATTACGTTTTTCCACTTCGTCCAACAAACTCACCGTTTATCTTCCGTCAAGGCAAGATTCCTTGATCAGGCTTACGGTGAAAGAAGGTTTATCCGCTGCTTCGGGTAAAACACTGCAGGAAGATTACAATGCGGAATTACAGTTTGAAGAATTGAAACCGGATGTGAAGCTGACCGGCAAGGGCGTGATTATGCCCAATTCCTCCGGCCTGCATATTCCTTTCCGCGCCGTGAATGTGAAAGCCGTAGATGTGGAAATATACCGCACGTATGAGAATAATATCCTGCAATTCCTGCAGGTGAACGACCTGAACGGCGAAGATGAACTCTATCGTGTAGGGCGTTCCATTGCTAAAAAAACACTACAGTTAGATGCCGACAAATCATTAAATCTGAAACAGTGGAACACTTTTTCCATTGACCTGGCGTCCCTGATAGCGCCGGAACCGGGCGCCATGTATACCGTACAGATCAAGTTTAATAAGCGTTATTCACTGTATACAAAACATTCCCGCCCTTCCTCCGGCGATAATGAAGAGGAAGAATATGATTACTACTATTATGATTCGAATAATAATCCTGATAACTATTACTACTATACAAATCGAGCCATCTCACAGAATGTATTGACCTCTAACATCGGGTTGGTAGTGAAAAAAGGCAGTGATAATAATTATTTAATTTTTGTGACCAATTTAGTCACTGCCGAGCCCATGAGCGGTGTGAAGGTGATGTTCTATGACTACCTGCAGCAAAAAACGGAAGAAGGCGTGTCGGGTTCCAACGGCGTAGTGCAAATTGAATCTAAGCAAATGCCTTATGTGGTGGTGGCGCAGGATGGCGTGCAGAAAAGTTATCTTCGCATGGGCGACGAACGTTCACTGTCGCTAAGTTCTTTTGATGTTTCCGGCAGGAGCGTGTATAACGGATTGAAAGGGCTGATTTACGGCGAGCGGGATGTATGGCGGCCGGGCGATACCCTGTTCCTTACTTTTGTGCTGGAAGACCGGACTAAGCGCCTGCCCGATAATCATCCGGTGAATTTTAAATTATATGATGTCAACCGCCGCTTAGTTACCGAGCAAGTACGCACGCAGGGGCACAATGGCTTTTACACCTTTATTTGTCCCACTAACCCCGACGACCCTTCGGGCGACTGGCGGGCTGTAGTGAGTGTGGGGGGTGTTACTTTTGATAAAACATTACGTGTAGCCACCATTAAACCCAACCGCTTGAAAATTGAAACCAAATTGGATCACGACCCTGTGTTGGCCGGACAGTCCATTAGCGGTACGTTGAAGGTACGCTGGCTGCATGGCGCCACCACCGGCGGCAACGAAACCGACTTCTTCATGCGTTTAGTGCCGGTGCGCACCACGTTTAAAAACTATCAGGATTTTGCGTTTGACGATGTTACAAAACGGTTTTCCGACGGGGGAAGCAAAGAGGTGGAAGACCGCTTAGACGACAAAGGGGAATTGCGTTTTAGCATTCCGGTAGAAACAGGAAAAGCGCCTTCCGGTAAATTGCGCGCTGCAGTTACGGTCAACGTGGCGGAAGAGGGCGGTGAATTCAGCACCGATAATTTCGGGGTGGATATTTATCCTTACGAGGCTTATGTGGGCTTGAAATTACCCAAGGGAACCGGTTATTATAACCGTATGGAAACCGATAAGGAACATAAAATTGAAGTAGTGGCTGTGGATGCGACCGGTAAACCGGTGAAACGCAAGTTAGATGTAGAAATCTACCGCAACGAATGGTATTGGTGGTGGTTCTCGTCCAACGGCAACATGGCCGATTACGCCAACCGTTTGTATAATCATCCGGTGTTTGCTATCAGGCTGGAAACAGATGCCACAGGCAAGGCTTCTTTCAATTACAGCTTGAAATATCCGGAGTGGGGCTTGTTTTTGGTGAAAGTAACCGATCCGAAAAGCGGGCATTCGACAACGCAAAAAATGTATATCGACTGGTGGGGCTATGGCCGTGGCAGCGACGATGAGAATAACGGCGCCACAGTGCTGTCGTTCACTACCGACAAGGAAAAATATAATGTGGACGAACAGGCGGTGGTCACCATTCCTTCTACTGCCGGCGCCAGGGCTATTGTTACAGTGGAGAACGGCTCCCGCGTGATCACTTCTTATCAGGTGGACTGCAAGGGCGATGAAACTAAAGTCACTATTCCTACCACTACGGAGATGATACCGAATGCCTATGTGTATGTCACCTTGCTGCAGCCGCATCAACAAACGGCCAATGACCTCCCCATGCGCTTATACGGTGTGGTGCCCCTGTTTGTGGAAGATCCTGCTACCCGTTTAGAACCGGCCATTAGCATGGCGAATGACGTCAGGCCGGAGCAGGCGTTTACAGTCAATGTAAAGGAAGAAAAAGGCCGTGAAATGACCTATACCCTGGCTATTGTGGATGATGGTTTACTGGACTTGACCCATTTTAAAACGCCCGACCTGTGGAACTATTTCTTCCAACGCGAAGCCCTGGGCGTGCGTACCTGGGATCTCTATAATTTTGTATTGGGCGCCTACGGTGGTAAGATAGAACAATTGTTCTCCATTGGTGGCGGCGATGAAGGGGAAGATGCCGGCGCCAAGGAAAAAGCCAATCGTTTTAAACCGGTGGTTAAATTTGTGGGCCCTTTCACCCTCAAGGCCGGAGAAACCGGTAAGCACGCTTTTACCATATCCAATTATGTAGGTTCGGTGCGGGTAATGGTAGTGGCCGGTAGCGGAAGGGCGTACGGAAAGGCCGAAAAAACCGTGCCGGTGCGCAGTCCGCTGATGTTGCAGGCCACCTTGCCGCGCGTGCTGGGACCGGCAGAGGAAGTAACGCTGCCGGTGGCGGTGTTTGCCATGGAAAAACAGGTGAAAAATGTGAAAGTGGAGCTCAAACCCGATGCTATGCTGGAGCCGCTTGACGGCACTTCGCGCACGCTGGCTTTTGCCGAGCCTTCCGATGAATTGGTGAAATTCAATCTTCGTGTAAGAAATAAATTGGGCGTGGCACGGGTGAAAGTTATTGCTACCTCCGGCAAGGAGCGGGCGGAGCATGAAATAGAAATTGACGTGCGCGCTGCCAACCCGCCGGTGATGGTGTCGAAAGATACCATTCTGCAGGGCGCAAAATCAGTGACATTAGCGCTGAAAACACCCGGCATAGAGGGGAGTAATACGGTGCAGTTAGAAGTGTCGAGCATTCCGCCGTTGAACCTCGGCAATCGCCTCGAATACCTGCTGCAATATCCGCACGGCTGTTTGGAACAAACCACTTCAGGCATGTTCCCGCAACTGTTTTTGCCCGATGTGGTGGAGATGACGGCCGAGCAAAAAGGACGTATGAACAAGAATATAGAAGCGGGACTGAAACGCCTGACTTATTTTGTGAAGCAGGACGGCAGCTTCAGCTATTGGCCGGGCGGCACGGGCTATGGTTGCGAGTGGACAAATAATTATGCCGGACATTTTATGGTGGAAGCCGAACGTAAGGGCTATAAAATTCCCGGAACAATGAAAAACAACTGGATTGCTTATCAACAACGGGCGGCGCGCAATTGGAGCGTTACCGACAACAACAGTCGTTATGCTTATTCCCAGAATGATTTGGTGCAGGCCTACCGCTTGTATGTGCTGGCCCTGGACAACAAACAGGAGTTGGGCGCCATGAACCGCCTGAAAGAACGCACTGATTTGTCGCCGCAGGCAAAATGGATGTTGGCCGGCGCTTATAAATTAGCCGGACAGCCCGAAGCCGCCGATAAATTGATTGAAAGCCTGCCGGCAGAAGCTACGTATACATACAATGGATTTTCCAACACCTACGGCTCGTCGGAACGTGACGATGCTGTAGTGTTGAATATACTGACACTGTTGGGCCGCAAGGAAAATGCCTTCATCATGGCGCGCCGGGTGTCCGCCGCCATGAACGGTAACCGTTGGATGAGCACCCAGACCACCGGTTTCAGCTTATTGGCCTTGTCTAAATACGCTTTAAGCGGAAAAGGTACTGTGCAGTTTGACTACAGCATAGGGAAGGAAAAAGCAGTGGCTGTGAAGGCTGAAAAATCGGTGTGGACGAAGGAGCTGGGACAGCGTGACGGCACGGTGAACCTGAAAATAGACAATAATGGTAACCAAACCTTGTTTGCCCGCTTTACGGCTAAAGGTATTCCTGCTGCCGGCGAGGAGAAAGCAGTGACGCAGGATTTGCGCATAACGGTGCGGTATACGGATGCCAAGGGCAACGGAATAGCGGTTGACCGCTTGGAACAGGGCACCGATTTCCAGGCGGAAGTAAGCATTTACAATCCCGGACAGCGCGGCCATTACACCAATATGGCATTGACCCACATATTCCCTTCAGGTTGGGAAATTACGGATAACCGCCTGGAAGATGAACAGCAGGAGGGGATCACCTACCGTGATATTCGCGACGACAGGGTGCTGAGTTATTTCGACCTGAGGTCGGGCGCTACGGTGAAAGCACGTGTTAAACTGCGGGCCGCCTACACCGGTAAGTTTTATTTGCCGGCGGTAGCCTGCGAAGCCATGTATGATGCAACCATCCATGCCAACACTACAGGACAACAGGTGGAAGTATATTAAGCCGTATTTCAAAAAACGCTATATATGGCCGGCGACAGTAGTATTGCTTGTCACCGGCTTCTTCTTATTGCCTTCGTCATTCAACGAAGCGCCGGCATCGACCACCATAGAAAGCCGTGAAGGCCGTTTGTTGGGGGCTAAGATTGCTGCCGACGGACAGTGGCGGTTCCCGGGCGCCGGCCGGCTGCCCGATAAATATAAACAAAGTCTCGTGGCCTTTGAAGACAGACGTTTTTACTATCATTTCGGCGTTGACCCCTTAGCCATAGGGCGGGCGTTAATCGCCAATCTGCAACAGGGAAAAGTAGTGGAAGGCGGCAGTACCATTAGCATGCAAACCGTGCGCTTAATGCGTAAGGGCAAGCGGCGAACAGTAGTCGAAAAATTGATAGAAGCCGTGCTGGCCGTGAGGTTGGAGGTGCGCTATTCCAAGGAAAAAATATTGGAACTGTATGCCCGTCACGCGCCTTTCGGCGGCAATGTAGTGGGCCTTGATGCCGCGGCCCGGCGTTACTTTGGCCGTCCGGCCGACAACCTGTCATGGGCGGAATCGGCCACACTGGCGGTGCTGCCTAACGCTCCGGCCTTAATTCATCCGGGCCGGAACAGGGAACGCTTGTTGAATAAAAGAAACCGCTTGCTGGCGCAGCTTTCGGCCGAAGGGTATTTTGATGCGCATGATTTGGTGTTGGCGCAGGCCGAGCCTTTGCCCGACAAGCCTTTATCTTTGCCGGCGGAAGCGCCGCACCTGCTCGAACGATTGGCGAAAACCAATGCCGGGGAGAATATCCGTACCACCCTGTCGTATCACCTGCAACAGCGCGCCGTGGAAGTGGTGAACCGCCGAGCGCCGGAACAACGCAGCAATTTAGTCAACAACATGGCCGCCCTGATTATAGAGAATGAAACGGGGCATGTGCTGGCCTATGTGGGCAACGTTACCGGCAGGGGAAGTAATGAACAGGGCGAAATGGTGGACATGGTTACCGCGCCGCGGAGCACGGGCAGCATCCTGAAACCCTTTTTGTATGCGGCTATGTTTGATGAAGGAACACTGTTGCCCGCCACGCTGGTGCCGGATGTACCCACCTATATCAATGGTTTTGTTCCGCAGAATTTTGCTAACTCTTATGACGGGGCGGTGAATGCCCATGAGGCCCTGGCGCGCTCCCTCAATATTCCGGCGGTGTTGATGTTGCAGGATTACGGGCTTCCGCGTTTTTACATTTTATTAAAAAAAATGGGGATCAGCGCTATTATTTATTCGCCGGCCCGTTACGGCCTTTCATTGATTCTCGGCGGGGCCGAAATCACCCTTTGGGACGCCTGTAATGCGTATGCCGCCATATCGCGTACGGCCAACCATTTTTCGCGCTATAACGGCCGGTATAACCCCAACGATTGGAACGCGCCGGCGCTGACAATGAATGCAGCTACGGTTCCGGTGGAGGAACGGTTGGACGACCACGGCTTATTCAGTGCAGCGGCCTGCTGGCAATTGCTGGAAGCGCTGGCCGAGGTGAACAGGCCGGAAGGAGAGGTGGAGTGGAAGCAATTCCGCTCGTCGCGCAAGGTAGCGTGGAAAACGGGCACCAGCTTTGGTCACCGCGATGCCTGGGCCATAGGCACTACCCCCGAATATACCATAGGCGTGTGGGTGGGCAATGCCACCGGCGAAGGGCGTCCCATGCTCACGGGCGTTACCGCCGCCGCGCCGGTGATGTTTGATTTATTCAACCTGCTGCCTGCCACTACGTGGTATCCGCAGCCCTTCGACGAGATGACCAAAGTGGCGGTGTGTCGACTGAGCGGCCACCGTGCTACGGAACTGTGCACCGCTACGGATTCCGTGTGGATCGTGAATGCCGGGTTAGACAGCAAGCCCTGTCCCTACCATCAGGAAATTCACCTCGACCCCACCGGCCGTTACCGGGTGAACAGCGATTGCCTGCCGCCCTACCGGATGCTTACCCGCACCTGGTTTGTGCTGCCGCCGGCACAGGAGTACTTTTATAAAAATACGCATCATTTCTATAAGCCCTTGCCGCCCATGCACCCCGACTGCCTGAACGCCAATCCCTACGGCGCCATGGAACTGTTATATCCTCAAAACGGCTTTCGTATTGTGCTCACCCGCCAGCGCGACGGCAGCACAGGCCGCCTGATCATGCAGGCCACGCACCGCCGGAGCGACGCCGTTATTCATTGGCACATGGACACAGCTTATTTAGGCACTACCACCGGACAGCATCAGTTGCCGGTGTTGCCGGAAGTGGGCCGGCACGTGGTCACCCTGGTGGACGACGAGGGGAATAGCCTTACGGGGTATTTTAGGGTGGAGGATAGGTAGTTAAGAGTTAAGAGTTAAGAACTAAGAGTTAAGAGTTAAGAACTAAGAGTTAAGAGTGTAGCGACGCACTTGCCGCGGCGTACAAGGGCACAAGGGTACAAGGGTACAAGGATAAAAGGTGAAAGGTTTAAATAATTGAAAGTTGAAAATTGAAAATGAATAAGTCCCTAATCTCTTAATCTCCTAATCTCCTAATCTCCTAATCTCTTAATCTCCTAATCTCCTAATCTCTTAATCTCTTAATCTCCTAATCTCCTAATCTCCTAATCTCTTAGTCTCTCATCTCCGGGTATTAAAAACGAAAAATTTTTCGTTTTTAGGGGGCTATTTTAGAAAAAAATTACTATTTTTGCCGGGCGATAATAATTAGGAGGATTATATTATGGGTGGCAAATATTTAAAACGGAACATTGACAACGAATTGCTGAAATGGAAAAAAAGCAGCAGGCGGAAACCTCTCTTGCTAAGAGGAGCGCGGCAGACGGGCAAGTCTTCTGCCGTCAGGGAATTGAGCAAACAGTTTGATACTTTTATTGAGGTCAATTTCGAGCGGGATAACTTGAAATATAATGTAAATAAGGTGTTTGAGAAGACTTCCGACCCTAAACAGCTATGCGATGAACTTTCTGCCATTTATGGAAAGCCGGTTGTAGCCGGCCGCACCTTGTTGTTTTTAGATGAGATCCAAGACTGTATTCCCGCCATTTCATCATTGCGTTATTTTTATGAAGAATACCCCGAACTACACGTTATAGCAGCAGGTTCACTGCTGGAATTCGCCTTGCAGGAGTTACCTTCGTTCGGTGTAGGGCGTATCCGTTCGATGTTTTTATATCCGTTTTCGTTCGACGAATACCTGCGAGCCACGGGGGCGGACACATTAGCCCATGCGCTGCAAGAAGCCTCACCCGATGCGCCTTTTTCCGAAGAAGTGCACAACAGGTGTTTACAGGAACTGATACGTTTTATACTCATCGGCGGAATGCCCGAAGTGGTGGCCACACACGCCCTTGGCGGCTCACTGCTCGACTGCCGGCAGGTGCTGGACGACCTGATGCTGTCGCTTTACGACGATTTTTCAAAATACAGGGAGCGCATGCCCTCGTCACTGCTCCGCGAAATATTTTCGTCGGTTATACACCAAGCCGGCGGAAAATTCATCTATTCCCATGCTTCGAAACAAGCCAACCGCCTGCAAATAAAAGAAAGTATGGAGTTGTTGGAATTGGCGGGCATCATTTACCCCGTAACACATACCTCGGCCAACGGGCTCCCATTGGCAGCCGAAATGAACACAAAATACCGCAAATACCTGCCCTTGGATACGGGTATTTACCGGCGGTTCTTGCGTTTGGATTTGAGCCGCTTGCTCACCGCCGACAGTCTTGACCTGGTTAACAAAGGCGCTTTGGCGGAATTATTTGTGGGCTTGGAATTATTAAAATCGGCGCCCTGCACGTTTCCTACGCAGCTTTATTACTGGCAGCGCGAAAAACAGGGCAGTTCAGCCGAAGTCGATTATGTGATACAATGTCACACCGACATTGTTCCCGTTGAAGTGAAATCGGGCACAAAAGGGGCGATGCAAAGCATGTTTCAATTCCTGTCCGAGAAAAAGTATTCATACGGTATACGTTGCTCCATGGAAAATTTCGGTACTTACCAAAACATAAAAATTTATCCGCTCTATGCAGTTTCGCGGATTGGAAAATAAGAAAAAATGATTGACTTTAAACCATTAACCATAGAAGATGCCGCCTGGGCGAAGCCTTTATTGTGGGCAAGCGGCGAGCGCGGCGCCGAATATTCCTTTGCCAACGCGCTGGTGTGGGGCAGTTTTTATAAGCTGGAATGTGCACACGTAGATAATTTCATGATTGCCCGGACGGCTTTCGATGCGCCGCAATATGTGTATCCGCGGGGCAAGGGCGATGTAAAGGCCATGATAGCGCGCCTGATGGACGACGCAGCGGAGCGCGGCGCCCCCTTTGCCATGCGGGGCCTGAGCGCTACCGCCAAAGCGGAGCTGGAACAGTTGTTCCCGGAACGGTTTACATACACCTCGTTGCGCGACACGGCCGATTATATTTATACGGTGAAAGATCTGTCGGAACTGGGGGGACGGAAATACCAGCCCAAGCGGAACTTAGTATCGCGCTTTACTAAGAATTATCAATGGACGTATGAGGATATCACCACACAAAATATTGCCGAATGTGAAGCCATGAGCAGGGAGTGGTGTGTGGCCAACCATTGCGATGAAAACGGCAGCCTGGAAATGGAAACTGCGGTGGTGAGCCGTATGCTGAGCTTGTATTTCGACCTTCACCTGAAAGGCGGCTTATTGCGCGTAGACGGCAGGGTAGTGGCCTTTACCATAGGGGAACCGTTGAACAACGATACGTTCATTGTGCACATAGAAAAGGCCTTTACCGACTATCAGGGCGCTTACCAAACCATTAACCGGGAGTTTGTGCAACGCCATGCGCAGGGTTTTATGTATGTGAACCGCGAAGATGACGCCGGCGATGCGGGCTTGCGCAAGGCCAAAGAATCCTATCACCCGGTGTTTTTGCAGGAAAAGTTTCTAGTGAAACGTGAAGCGTTAAGTGTGAAGTGTGAAGCGTGAAGCGTGAAGTGTTAGGCGTGAAGCGCCGTATAAGGGTAAAAGGTTTAAAGATTTAAGGTTTAAAAATTTAAAGATTTCATCACCAAATCATCAAATAAACAAATCCCCAAATAAACAAATCATCAAATCATCAAATAATCAAATCCCCAAATAAACAAATCATCAAATCATCAAATAAACAAATCATCAAATAATCAAATAAGCAAATAATCAAATCACCAAATCATTCATTCTCAAGGTCTCAAAAATGATAAGATTAGCTACATACAGTGACATTCCTGCGTTGAAACACATCCGGCGGGTATGTTTTGAGGAAGAGAATGCTTTTCTCGACCTGTATTTTTCGACTAAATTTACGGAAGATAACACGCTTGTTTACCTTGTCGACGCAGCGCCCGTGGCGACATTGACCCTGCTGGAGGCGGAGCTGCAAACGCCGGAACGTACGTTCCCCGTAGCGTATATTTATGCGGTAGCCACGCTGCCCGGATTCCGGCGGCGGGGTTTGGCGGAAGCCTTGTTGCACCGGGCCGGTAAACTGCTGCGGGAGCGCGGCGTGGAAGCAGCCATGCTGGTGCCCGCTTCGGAAGAGCTGTTTGCTTATTACATAAAATTGGGCTATACCACCACACTTTTTGTGGCGCAGAACGCTTATGAGGCAATGAAATATTTAGCAGAAAATGCAGGCGCAGGAGCTTCCGGCAATAGCGTATTAAAATTCTGTGTAACAGGCGAGGGCATGCCTTTCGGGCTACTCTCGCAACAAAAATTAACAGCATAAGCTATCCCATTGTAATTTTTTTTTGTACATTTGTACTAAACGTTCTTTGTTTATCAGATACCAACTATCTTTAATACTAATTTATTTTACTCATTCAGAAACATCAGAAATTTCTTGCAGTAAAAAAAAAGCAGAGGCCCTGTCAAACGGCGAAATGTTGAGTATCTTTACATCTCGCTCGCGACGGGGCTTTCGTTATCTAAAACAAAAATTAACACCACAACCCATTACAGTATAAATTTTCTTTCTACCTTTGCGCCGTAGTTTGTACAGTTTCTATTTAGTACAGGTTGCATGTTCTTTACTTCTCGTACCAAAAACCTCTTTGGCGCTAACTTTATTTTACTCATTCAGAAACATCAGAAACTTCTTGCAACGGGGGAAAGTAAAGTCGGCGCCCGTGTCATTTTATATATGCTCTATTCGCCTCCAGCCTTTAGACAGCATAGAATGGTGTGGGCCTGGCTTATTTTTTGTTGCAAGGTTTCTGATGACCTCTGAATGAAGATAGACCGAATAACGACCTGCGCCTCAGATCAGC
>QMCD01001730.1_pt1 | contig 12893 bp, 10 predicted proteins | sample 1821841 | NCBI WGS metagenome assembly QMCD01 (sample SAMN01991225, study PRJNA193472) | Termite gut metagenome, whole genome shotgun sequencing project. | isolation source: worker | host: Macrotermes natalensis | reverse complement strand
TACGGCGGCAACCTGCCCACCACCCCCTACGCCAAGAACGGCGACGGGCGCGGCCCGGCGTGGGCGAACAGCCTGTTCGAGGACAACGCCGAGTTCGGCTTCGGCATGCGTCTGGCGGCGGACAAGTTCATGTCGCAGGCGAAGGAAATGATCGCCAAAATGGCGGCGGACGGCTGCCTGAAGGACAAGGCCGATCTGGTCAAGGCGATTTGCGACGCCAAACAGGTTGATCAGGCCGACATCGACGCGCAGCGCGGCCGGGTGGTCGAGCTGGTCGCGGCGCTCAAGAAGTGCGATTCGAACGAGGCGAAGAACGTCATCGCCATCGCCGACTATCTGGTGAAGAAGTCGGTGTGGGTCATCGGCGGCGACGGCTGGGCGTACGACATCGGTTACGGCGGGCTGGACCACGTGCTGGCGGCGGGCAAGAACGTGAATGTTCTCGTTCTCGACACCGAGGTCTACTCCAACACCGGCGGCCAGGCGTCGAAGTCGACCCCGCTGGGCGCGGTCGCCCGTTTCGCCGAGGGCGGCAAGGCCACGGGCAAGAAGGATCTCGCGATGATCTCGATGACCTACGGCAACATTTACGTCGCCAAGGTCGCGATGGGCGCGAACGACGCGCAGGTCGTCAAAGCCATGCAGGAAGCGGAGGCGTATGACGGCCCGTCCATCATTATCGCCTACTCGCACTGCATTGCGCACGGTTTCCGCGGCATGGCGGACGGTCTGGGTCTCGGTTTCGCCGAGCAGAAGAAGGCTGTGGATTCCGGCCACTTCCCGCTGTTCCGCTTCAACCCGGAGCTGATCAAGGAAGGGAAGAACCCGCTCCAGCTCGACTCCAAGGCTGCGACGATCGCGTACAAGGACTGGACGATGGGCGAGACCCGCTTCCAGGTTCTGGCGAAGCGCAGTCCCGAGGTTGCGGAAGCCTACGCGCAGCAGGCGGCGTGGGAGGAGTCTCTCCGCTGGAAGATCTACGAACAGATGGCGCAGATGAGTTTCGAGAAATAAGCGCCCCGTCTTCGAGGTTTGTTTCAGGCAATAGAAAAGCGGATAATCCCCACCCAATGGCTAGAAAACCGACTACCGCGGTCAGCCAGAATACACAGGCTGAAAGCGATATCCCAGCAACAAATCTCCGCCTCCGTCGAGCATCAGTATCGGAAAATTCCGTATCCGGCTTGGGTGAAAGTGAGTCCAAATCCATCAATAACCCCATGTTAGCAAAAAAAGCAATGGTTATCAATCAAGTCTCACCTTATTTTAATGATACCTAGGAAAAAAATCAAGCGACTTGTTGATTTTTACCACAAACTGGGTAAAATGTCGCTGTGTTATTCAGATCAAGGCAAGGTAAAGGGGCTGCAAAGGAATGGAAATAGCCCAACAAAACAAATGAATAGGCCATTTTTCACATCATTTTCCGCTTTTCGATTTGTCGTCGCGGCCATTTTGCTTCTGGCTGCCGGACTCAAATCGCATCAGTTAGCGACTGGGCCGATTTTGCCGGTCATGGCGGGGAGTATGTTTGCGCCCATTTTGGAATTGCTGCAAAATCGATCCCTATTGATATCGGTGGTTGCGGGAGAACTCCTTTTTGCATTAGTTTTACTGGCAGGATTGTGGCAAAAATGGACGTGGCTGCTGTCGATTTTGGTTTTTTCGACTTTCACACTCGTTTCGTTGGTGAAAGGTTTGAACGGCGAAGCAAGCTGCGGCTGCTTCGGCGAAGTTACGATAAACCCGTGGTTGACGACGGCATTGGATTTTTTTGTAGTCGTCTTGCTCCTGTTTTTCCGTGAGCGTGGCGGCTGGGCAATCCGTTTTTCCTCGAAAGAACGAAGGAGATTACTGGCTGCTTTGAGCGTTTGGCTTATGTTGGCAGTGCCGTTGACCATTGCAATGATGGCCGTCCAGACAGTTGAAGTTGCCGAACTCGGCACGGAATTCGTCGGAGCGGACGGCAAAATGACATTGATGTTGGAACCGGAAAAGTGGGTGGGCAAGGAGTTTCCACTATTGGAGCAGATCGATGAAAAAACGAGAACGCTCCTCGAACGCGGTGACTGGACAATCGTTATTGCACGAAAAGACTGCGATTTATGCAAACAGGCACTCGAAAAATTGACTACTCGGCAGATTGCGAATTTGGCAGTTTTGGAATTGGAAGATAATGCACAAAATGTAAAATTGGACAAACCGGCCTCCGTTGCCTTAAAGGGAACGCTGAAACCGGAGCCGAACTGGGTTGTGTTGACGCCCACCGTACTGCATTGCCAAGACGGAAATTGCGTGGCCGTTGGGGAGAATTCGATATGAAAACTCTCGCTTGTTACGCCTTGACTGCTTTGTTGATTTGTGCGATTGAGGGCTGCGGCGGGCAACCTTCGCTGCAAGAATCGAATGACTTGAGAATTATTTTTGTTGCGTTTTTGCAAAACTTACAGGGATACGGCACATTTGCCATACAAAATACAACAAATTCTCCGATGGGCATTGGAAACATCACCATCATTGACCGCGACACGAGCGAAGTATCTCCTGCCAGTTTATTGAAGCTGACGTGCGGTGAGGTTGCGCCCGGAGGCTGGGAATACGGTGTTTTTCAGGTCGGAAAGTTTGGTATTCCTGCCAATGCGAGCCTGCACATTGAGTACGAGCACAATGGAAATCAGTATTTTTCGCAACAGATCATCAATGAAAATGCTGTTTGGGTAAAGGACATTTATCTCAGCGAGGATTTGTCGGCTTTGTTTATGTACATTCGTATCAACAATGAGCAGGATGCGAAAAGTATAGCTCTAAGTCAAGTTCAAGTCAATGGCGAAAAAGCAACAATTGCCGATTATTCTGTCTTGCCAACCGAAGGTGAACAATATCTTGTTTGCTTAAAAATCGAGCCGCCGAAAAAGTTGAAACAAGGCGAGCGACTTTTCGTTTCGGCAAATCTGGGCGATCAAACTTACGCAGGTTGCATAAAAGCCTTTCATCCCTTTGTCGCAGGCCCAACGCAATACGGCAAGGTCATGCGGCCTGTCAGCGTTGAATTCGGTAAAGATTCGATCACGCTGAATATGTACAACGAGGCCGATTTCCGAAAATGTCCTGCCGTCATCGAAAATGTGTTTCTGGACGGAAAAGATGTGGCAAACCAATGCGTTTTGCCAGACAAACCTTTTCCGCCGGATTTACACAATTACGATACTGATGTTCGGCCCGTTCTTGTTAAAAATGTTACGCTGGAAACGAACAAAAAATATCGTTTCGACATTGATTTCAAAAGGCTGGAACCACTACGACCTTCGCCCACGCCGGACGGATATTTCGATACACAGCGTTTTTCGTTTGACGTTCAGCAAGGCGTGCCTTTTGAAATTGATACGGAAACCGGGCTTTCGGGCGGCGTGTGTACGCTCTATGCCGGACTGCGGCCACGCCCGGAAACGACCGAACTTGTTGGCCGCTACAATTCTGTTACGACCGTCGATCCATCCATACCGGTCTATCTTTCGCCGCATGAAGGCACGAAGACGGAGACGATGTTTCAGCTTGCAGCAAGCTCGGATTTCATCCTGACGGGCCAGCTTCCGCCGCTGATTCCGGCCACTTCCGGCAAGTCACAAAAATTCTTCGCGCATGTGAAATACATGCGAAAATTGCCGACGCCGTGGGCATCCTCGGTCATTTCGGACAACGAGCAACAAACTTGTTACGAAGATTTGGAGTGGCTGACTTGGGGAGCAGTCGGGGCAGGAAGTCACGGCGTTTTCGTTTCAGCACACGAAAAAGGCAATCCTGAAACAGTGGCCCAGTGTGAGACAAGCGTTGAAGAAATGCTTGAGCAAATCAAATATCTTTCGCCGCAGCTTGGCATTTCTGTACACGTTGATTTGCAGTACAGCTTGAACCAATCAGGCATTCACGCCGATTTTCTCGCCTGCGGCCCGGATCATATTCTCGTCGTGCTGCTGAACGAATGGAGCACTCGCAGCAGTTTTCAGGAGTCCGAGCCGTTCATGGCGGCCATGCGGCAAGACGTTCAGCTTTCGTTGTCGCTCGGAAATGACTGGAAAATTGTCACGGCGTTTGATCCGTTGTCAAAGCAGCAAGTGGTTTGTTCGGTTGACGAACGAGGCCATTGCACAATCGACTTGCCCTGTTTCAATAATGTGCAAACGCTGCTTTTGAGCCGAAACGATTTGCCATTTGAAGCGTCAGCGACAAAAAATGATACGAAAACGCCGTCAATAGTTTTCCTCGATAATCCAGTCGTTTCGCTGGGCATCCTTCGCCCCGGAACGGAACGGACGATTGATATTCCGATTCAATCGTGTATCGAAAAGCCGCTCACGCTGACGACAACGTCGATAAGCAACTCGAATTCCAAGCCCGGTGAAGTGCAAGCGGAAAATTTGATGCTTGAGCCGAAGGCGAAAAACATGTTGCGTGTCCGGTACAAAGCACCTTTGTCGACGGGCAAAAGCGTAACAAATGTCCAGTATTCTTCACCGGACTTGCCGAACGAAACGTTTGCTGTTTATATTTGTGCGGAAATAGAGAATCCCGCCGAATTGTCGCAGTCGATGCTGGATTTCGGGTACATTCCGGTGGGCGAAATGAGCAAGCCCAAAAGCATTTCGATCAAATCTTCGGACGCGAGTGCAAACATCACGAAAGCGGTTTCAGACGGCAATACTGTGTCAAATATTCAAATTGCCGAGGATGGCAAGTCGTTATCTGTAACTGCCACAACAAGCGACATCGGGCCATTTTCCGAAGAAATTACCGCAACAATTGCGATCATGGACGGTCAAGAAACCATAACAGAAACCGTTCGCTGTACCGGACATGCTCAAGCGGTCGTCTACGCTTCGCCGCCGCAGATCAGTCTTGTCATGACGGGTGAAGCAAAAAAGTACAGCGTGGCCCTGCGTCACATTGAAGATTTGCCGATACAAATTATTTCCGTAACATCTGGAGATTCCGTGAAATGCAACTATGAACAGAACAGATTCACGCCGAATGTGACTATTGAACTGACAATCATGCCCGAAATATTGAAGACAAAAGAAGCGACAATCACCGTCAAAGGAAAAGTCGAAAACGGCCACGAATTTTCGCTCGCCATTCCTGTAACGGCATTTTCAAGTCAAACAGAATAACATGGATCGCCGCTCGTTTTTGACAGCCAGTTCGCTTGTCTTGTTGCCGTTTTTGGGTGGCTGCGGAAAGCGTGCGCAAAATGGTACGGCAAATGAGCTGCCCGGCATTGAGCGGCTTGATATTTCGGACGACGAGTTACGGAAAGAACTAGCTCATGTGCCCGCTCAAAACATTGAAAGCACGGTTGATAAAGTCAGAAATACCATTGACTTGGTTCGCAGTCAAAAATTGCCGCAAAATTTTCCGAACTGGATTGCGTATCACTCCATGTTGATGTATCGAGATCATTTTGATAGATACCGTCACGGTGAAAATACAAACGAGAATGTCAAGAAGGTATTTGAAACGGCACTAAATTCGGACACGACGAAAGATGGGCCGTTTGTGTTGCGTGATGGCTTGCCGCATCCGAGACATGCTGGGCCGTACTTCATGCAGGAGCATCACCCGGATCAATTTTTGCACTATTTTAGTATGGCGGACGGGACGCTTGATGCCATGCTGAAGGTGGATGGCAAGGAATTTACGATGGGCGATGTGCTGAAACGGTCGAAACTTGAAGCGAGAACGTCGAACGAATTGGCGTACACGGTGCTGGTGTACACAAAGTTTGTGGGGCCGGACGAAAGTTGGCAAAATAAGTTTGCCGAGAGAATTTCGCTTGCAATAATTTTGAAACAATTACTCGAAAGGCCGGAATTGACGTGCCTCGGAACACACCGAATTAGTGCCTTGGCCAGAGTGTACGAGAATAAATCGTTTCAAGAAGACAGAGGAATAAAAAGACTCTGGCCGGAACTGGAGCGGCAGGTTTTGGAGGCCGTGGTGAAATTGAAGCGGTCACAACGAGAGGACGGCGGATTTGAGCCGCCGGGCATGACACCGACCACGCAAATGCAGGAACAGATTGACATTTACTACGGCGGCCACGCGCTGGAATGGCTCTCGTTTTTGGGCGATGAGTATATGAGTGATGACTGGGTGGTCAGGGCTTTTGAGCATTTGTGTACTGCCATAGAAAGGACTTATGCCCAGACTTTTCGCAACATGGATGCGGTAGGAAGTGAGGTTTCGCACTTCGATTTTGACGGTTTGTGCCACGCGACCTCGGCACTTGACGGGTTTTTGAACGAAAAATGGAGTTTGTGAGGACATGTTTGGCATTCCCTTCTCCCTCCGGGGGAAGGTTAGGATGGGGGTGTTTGCATCATCAAAATCAGGGCCATCACCCCTCACCCTAACCCTCTCCCACGGGGAGAGGGGACAGAAAAACCGTTACGTATTTAGCGTTTGACACAGTGTTGAATGCTTTTAATAAACCCCTTTTTTACAAAGGAGAATGGACATGAAAAAGTCGAATTTTGTTACGTGTCTGGCCGCCGTCGCGGTCGTGTTTGGATGTGCCCTTGCGGGGCAATGGGTGGGAAATGAGCAGTTTGGGGCTATGGGAGATGGGATTGAGGTCGGGGCCAATGGTAGCTGTGGTAAAAAAGCCACAACGGGGCAAGCATTTTGCGAGAAAAAACGCAAACGATGTGTCGAGATTGTGCTCATCGAAAATGATGAAGTGCCTGAAGGCACGTGCCCGATATGCGGAACACATCCCAAAGCAAGCACATGTAAATCAACCACAAGTGAAGGCGCGTGTGGGAAAGTAACGCAAAATGTACCATCTGGCACTGAGGCTGGTAGTAATGTTCTGTATGGCTACTATGCATGCCTAGGTACCTACACAAAAAATCAATGTTTCGAGGCTCAGAAAATGATTCCATGTAGCGATCCAGATGTGGGGGGGATACACATTCAAACATACTGTGCAACAGATCCAGAGCCATCAGCACCATGTCAAGGGACGTGGTCGTTAGCCTATAATGATCCCGGCTGTTGAAGAATTGAATACTTACTCCATTATGGAAAAAATCGGGGCGAGAGTACAAACTAGTCGCAAGAAATACCAATCTTTACAAATCGCATTGTTTTTTCTTCGCCTTCACGGAGGTGGGAGGCTTCAGACGCAGATGAAACACCTTGCCCCTGTAGAAACAAATGCCTAGGGCGTGTTCACTCTATTCACGTAGTGTTTCACAAATCATGGCGAAGACGACGAAGGAGGAATACATGACATTAAGTTTGTCGTAACGAGTAAAAACACGGCGGAAACCATTCAAACGTCGGAAATAGCACTCCACTTCATTACGGCGTTTGTAAAGTTCCTTGTCATACTCCCAAGGTTCCTTGCGGTTGCTTTTCGGCGGAACGACTGGTGTCAATCCTTGCGAAACCGCCAAAGCACGAATCTCATCCCCTTTGTAATCCTTGTCCATTAACAAGAAAATGTCGTTGTTTCGGAAATACTCGGGTAGTTTGGGGGTGTCAGTACCCGGCCTTGCAGATCGTCCGCCGCTTGGCCGGGCGAAAGTTGGAACACGACCGGCGTCGTTTCATTAGCGACGATCAGATGAATTTTTGTGTTACGCCCACCGCGGCTTATGCCGATGGATTGCGGGCCGTTTTTGTCGGTACTCCGACCAAACAACACTACAACGCTCCGGTTCCGTCAGGATGCACTTTGACGCTGGTGCTGTCCAGAGACGGTGCCGTAACCTCAACGGTAATATTGAGTTTTGTTTGCAATGCTTCAAAGGACTCTCGGCCAGACGCCGTTTTCGGCCCAGCGTCGCATCCTTGTGTAAATGGTGTGCCAAAGACCGAATTCCTTGGGCAATTTCCTCCGCGTACAGCCGTTTTCGGCGACGTACAATACCGCTTGGAGGCAACAATGTTTTCAATTTCAACGTTGCCCTGTTGAACGGGAAACGCGTCCTTGATTTGCTCATATTGCTTGGGAGTGATTGGTTTCATCCGCGAACAATACGAATGTTTACGATTGTCGTCAAGACCATAGTGTCAACACGCCCTAGCTCTTCAAAAGAAACACAAACACAGTATTTGTAACTATTTTACTTTCCAGATAGTCAGCTCTATGAAAAGAAACATTTGCACTCTATGTCTAATTAATCTGTTCGTGTTGTTTTTTTGCACAAAAATAGCCGCGAGCGAGTTACGAACAATAAAACGCCAGGACAATCCTGTACTAAAGGAACGTATTGACTTACAAGGTAATCCACCCGACCTGAATGACTTGCGTGATATTATTGAACAAAAAAGAATGCAGTTGACGAAAGATGAGTTTTTGTCTATGGCCGCCCAGGTGCTGCTCATGCAAAGAATTCAAGAGGGGAATAAAAGAAAGGAAATCATTCGACGGATTATGGAATCTAAACAAAAGTCTGTCAACAGTTTTTTATGTAAATATAGAGTAAGCGAGCAGTCTTCAATCCAAGCAAATGGCGGTGAAGACCGAAAAACCTATTTTTACGCATCTGATGGCAATAAGCGTTTGTTTCAAACGGAAAGTCTCGGCGACGAATTTTCCAAGACTATTGTTACATATAATAATGAACATGTAAAAATTGCTTTATTTCCCAAAGACCATGAGTCTACGCCAGCAGGTAGAATTACGGATTTGAGTTCTGGGCCGTGGTTTTCTCACGATGTAATGCCATTAGTATTGGCATCGCTTGTTGACATCAACACGCTAGGATTAGAAAACAGGGAAAAAGATGAAGAAAACAACCTTCTATATTTCTTAAGCCAACCGGGTAATTGTTTATATCAAAAGCCTCGCATTATTAATGGTGTTGAATGTGTAGCAGTAGCTAATCTGGAAAGATGCGTCTATTTTGATCCCCTTAATAATTATTGCGTTGCAAAAATAGAAAATTATGTTACCCACTACGATCAAGATAATAGGCTCAAAAATTTTTCTCGCAGTTATGACAGAATTTTTTCGGACTTTCAAGATTATGGCAATGGCATAACACTGCCCCACATTATCCGTGAGACGTTTTATGATGAAAAAGGCACAACAACTTTTAAGAGAACAATATCGGTAGATGAGATTCAGATTAATCCTAGTCTTTCACCTGATTTATTTGAAGATATTTTTCCCGATGACACTTTAGTTCATAATGCCGAATTAAATATATCGTATATCGAAGGCGACAGCCCCTCCATCAACGCCCTGTTGAAGGAGACCGCGAAGTCGAAGCGTATCTTTATTTACCGTTACATCAGCGTGGGACTCGGTCTTGCCATGATCTTTGGGGCACTGTTACTGAAATATCGCGAATACCTGAAACGGAAAAGCGAGCAAAACGCGGCAGAGTACACGAAAAGCAAGGAGGAGAAATGATGTCGTTTATGATTCAATTACCCCTCACCCTAACCCTCTCCCACGGGGAGAGGGGACTTGTTTTGCTTGCTTGTTTGTTACTTCCATCATTTCTGTACGCCCAGATGCCGACGCTGGAGGATGAGCAGTACAAGACCGCCTGCGGGCCGATTGCGGCGGTGGTCGCTCTCGAAACGCTGGGTGTCGAAACGTCGCTGCCTGAAATGGCAAAGCGTTGCGAGTGGGTGCAAGACCAGTATTTGCCGCTCGAAAATTTATGTAACGCTCTAAAATCCTATCGCGGTATTGATTGCCAGATGGCGCAGCTTTCACCTTCGCAGCTTGTCAAACTGCTTGAGGACGATCAGACCGTCGTGATTTTAGCTTTGCGTAAATTAACGGACGAAATCGATCACGCGGTGTGCGCCGTTTCCGTACAGGAAAACGGTCAGGTCATTCACATGATCGATTACCCCGAACTGCACCAGCGAAAGCTGATGGCAGAACTGGCCGACTCGTGGGACGGGGCCGCCCTCGTCGTTCGCGTCTCGCCGTTTTACAGGGCCTGCGGCGATTTTGCCGTGTGCTTCGCACCGCTCGTCGTGTTTCTCATGGGCTTTTTGTGGTGGCGTAACAGAAAAGAGAAAATTGTTGAAGTTGCAAAGGCGGAGGAGATATGAAGCATATTGTAACTTATTTTACCGCACTTGTACTGCTTTGCTGCGTTTCATGTGAGCAGAAGAAGACCACGCCGCAAAATTCTTCGGGCAAGCCTGCTGCGCGAACGGCAGCGAAAAGCACTTTGCAGAAGTCGTATTTTTTGAAACACGATTTCGGCGTGGTCGATGAAGGCCAAACATTCAAGTGTTCGCTGGAACTCAAGAATGACACCGACAAGCCGATGACTTTTGCGCACAGCAGCACGTCCTGTGGAGCTTGCGTTTCCGTAACATCGATGCCGCCCCTGATCGAACCGGGCGCGATCGGCGTTTTTGAGCTGGAATTTAATACAAACGGAAAACGCGGAGCCACGCCACAGAATGCGTATTTTTGGGATGCAGAGCCAAAAACGCTTTTGGTCGCCGCCGACATTAATGCAACGGTTCGTTCGATTTGGGCTGACCCCGGCACAATTGGATTGGGTAACCTTTCGACGAGTGAACCGCACCAAACAAAATTGTACGTTATGGCGGCGGGCTTGCCTGATGCGAACGTTACGGATATAAAATGTGATGCGTCGTGGCTCAAGTTGACTTCCAAGCCGGTGGATACGTCGCCGCAACTGCAAGCTCAAAACATCAAGGCCCTCGATTATTACGAAATCGAATGGACTGGCAAAGAGGCCAAACCGGGCAATTTGTCGGCAAATATTGCTGTCACTGTGCAAAAAGGCGAGGAGGAACAGACGCTTGAAATTCCGGTCTCTGGCTATTTGTCGGGCGATGTTGAAATTGTGCCGTCACAGATCGTATTCGGGCGAGTGGCGAAAGACGAGATCGTTCGGACATGCAAATTGGCATTCAAAAACAGACCGGACGTTGCGAAAATTCAGTGCGCCGCAGAGCATGAATCTATTAAGGTGGTACTTTCCGAGTTGGATGGTGATCTTGTTGTAACGGCAACATTAGTGCCGCCCAGCGAGAAATCGAACGGACTGCTCGAAGGCACGATTGTCGGCAAAGACGAAGCGGGTAAGATTCTGTTCAGTATACCCTATATTGCTTTTCTCGACTCCGCCCAGTAATCGTGTAACATGCTGAACAGCGAAAACGCAACAAAAAAAGATTGCTCGATAGTACGTTTGCCCCACGCTTGGTGCTGGGTGACATTGTTGTTGTTCGTTCACGGTGTGTTGCTCGCCTTTTCTGCAACACGCCACGCGCCCACCGCACTGGAAGGCCCGCTTTTGATGGCGGGCGCGAGCCACTGGGAACTTGGACGTTACGAATTATACCGCGTCAATCCGCCGCTCGTTCGCATGGTGGCCGCGATTCCGGTCATGCTTGTCGGCTGTGAAACGAATTGGACACGTTTTGTCGACGGGCCGCGAACGAGGCCGGAGTATTCGATGGGCAGCCAATTCATAGAGATCAACGGCGAGTGGTCGCTCTGGCTGATGACGTTGGCACGTTGGGCTTGCATTCCGTTTAGTTTGCTCGGCGGTATTTTTTGTTTCACTTGGGCACGCGAACTTTACGGACGTGATGCTGCGGGACTGATTGCCGTTGCTCTCTGGTGTTTCTGTCCGTTAATTCTTGGCAATGCCGAACTGATTACAAACGATGTGGCGGCCACGTCTTTCGGCATCGTTGCCGGTTATTATTTCTGGCGTTGGCTCAAATCGCCAACGTGGACACAATGTCTTGTTGCGGCGTTGGCACTGACTTTTGCGATCCTTGCGAAAACGACTTGGCTCTTTTTGTTCGGACTATGGCCGGTCATGGCGGTGATGTGGTTCGGATGGAAATGGCGTTACCACAAGCCCATTGAAAAGCGTCTGTTTGTTATCGCAACGCAAATGGTCGTGATGTTTCTATTCGTCATTTGGGCGATCAATTGCTTCTACGGCTTTGACGGTTCGTTTGACAAGTACGGCAGCTATTCGTTTGTCAGCAAGAAGCTGGGCATGATCGATAACAAAAATCCACTCTTTTCCGAAATTCCTGTTCCGTTGCCACGACAGTTCTTGATTGGCCTTGATACGCAAATTAGCGACTTGGAAAAGTATGGGCAAATGTCCTACCTCGCGGGCGAGTGGCGTGAGGAAGGTCGTTGGAATTATTATTTGTACGGTTTATGGGTCAAGTGGCCGCACGGAACGCAATTGTTGTTACTGCTGTCCATCGTTGCGTCTGTTTTTTGGACAAACACGAAAATGCGTATGGACGAGTGGATGCTGGTGTTACCTGCCCTTTCTGTTTTGTTTATTGTCAGTTCGCAAACGGAGATCAACATTCATTTTCGCTACGTTTTGCCGTTTGTGGGTATTTCGTTCATTTTTATGGGCAAGACGGCACTGTTGACCGAACGGAATAGAGTTTGCAAAATGATCATTGCTGGGCTGGTTGTCTTGTCGGCACTCAGCAGTTTGTCGGTGTATCCGCATTCGTTGGCGTATTTCAACGAACTTGCCGGTGGGCCGAGGAATGGCCACAAGCACATGCTGCACAGTGCTCTCGATTGGGGGCAAGATTTATTGTATCTAAAAAAATGGCTTGAAAAGAATCCAGTTGTGAAACTGGATGGCATTATGTATCACGGTGGTTTTGATCCCTCGGCGATTGGCTTGGTGGATGCGAGGCCACCGGAAGGTCTGGTGAAGGATAGAAAATATGATGAGGTTGAGTTACAGAAAGTTGGGCCACTACCGGGCTGGTATGCGATCAGTGCGAACTCACTTTTCGGGCCGGATGAGGAGTATGAGTATTTTCGGCAGTTGAAACCACATACAATTGCCAACAACTTTCACGTTTCTATCTGCTTCCATTCCCGA
>QMCD01001729.1_pt1 | contig 12893 bp, 5 predicted proteins | sample 1821841 | NCBI WGS metagenome assembly QMCD01 (sample SAMN01991225, study PRJNA193472) | Termite gut metagenome, whole genome shotgun sequencing project. | isolation source: worker | host: Macrotermes natalensis | reverse complement strand
CCGCGCGGGTCAAACCCGGCAATATCTTCGCCCGGCGCGCCAATCACCGCCACACAGGTCAGCACCGGCACGTCGTCCTGCGCGTCAAAAAAAACAGCCAAAAGCGTGCCATCCGCCTTGGCTTCCTCTTCAAAGCTGGCTTTGTCTGTTTCGTAGCTAAACAGCGCGTCGCCAATGGCCACGCTGTCGCCCGCCTTTTTATGCCATTCGCCAATAATGCAGCTTTCCACGCTTTGGCCCTGGCGCGGAAGAATAACCGGTGTCGCCATAACATACCTTCTTCCCTGGAAGTAATTGATATGTTATATTCTAACACCGGAAATGTTATTAGTCAACAATTTGTGCCAAGTTCTATCACGGGAATATTCAGGGTATCAGCGGGCTTTTCGCCCCGGTATACAGCAGGGTAAGGCGGTGCATGGCGCGGGTGCAGGCCACGTACAGCAAGTTGCGGTCGTGTTCGCCCAGATAGGTGTCGGCGTCTGCGTCTGCCACAATCACTTCGTCAAACTCCAGGCCCTTGCTCATACCCACCGACAACACCGATACCCCGCCCGAAAAGCGCTCACTCTGCGGGGTAACCAGCATAGCGGTATCATCGCCAAGCGCCTGGTGCAGCGCTTGCGCAGCGTTTTGCCGCTTGCACAAAATGCCCAGGGTGTTGCCCTCGCCCGCCCTAAACTCGGCAATCAGCCGCCGCAGCAGCGCCAGATGCTCGTCTTGGCTTTGGCAGGGCAGCACCCGGGGCGTTTCGCCGTGGCGCTGTACGGCCTGCAGCCGTGTTCCGGGGCGTATTTTCCCGGCAAAGGCAATAATCTCGCAGGTAGAGCGGTAGCTCTTTTCCAGCCGCATCAGGGTTGCGCCGGGATACACGGCGCACAACTCTTCAAGCGTGTGGCTCTTGGCGGGGTCTACGCTTTGGCTAAAATCGCCCAAAATGGTCATCTTGCAGTGGTACAGCTTTTTCAAAACAGCAAACTGCACGGGCGTGTAGTCTTGCATTTCGTCCACCACCAAATGGCGGATGCGGTTGTTTTCGCGCAGACCCTCAAAAGCCGCATGCAGGTATAAAAAGGGGTATACGTCCGCCCACTCCAGGCTGGCCCCGCGCATGGCAAACATGCGCGGGGCTTCCAGCCAGCGGTACATCTCCCTATACAGCGCGCGGGTGGTGCGCAGGCGCAGCATGGCGTTTAAGCCATTCATAATGTCGCGCATCTTGGGCAGCGGCTCTTCCCGGATATTGCGCGCAATAAAACGCTCCAAAATGTCGTCGGCCACTTCGCGCACCCGGCGCATTACCGGCAGGTGCGCATAGGCTTGGTAGCGCTGCCAAATCCAGCCTTTATCGGCCAACAGCTCGCCAAAGGCATAGTCTTGCGGCACAAACACGGTGTCGCACACATGTGCGATATACGCGTCCATCTTCCGTAAAAAGTTGGCGGTGGCCTTGTAGCGGGTACGCGCTTCCAGGGCCTTGTCGTCGTTTTCCAAGGGGTCTGCCTCGGGCATAAAGCCCTGGATGCCCTCGAGCTGCGCGCGGGCCAGCTGCGCAAAGCCCATTTGGAAAACGGGCTGTTCGCCCAGCTCGGGCAGCACGCCGGAGATATGGTCTGCAAACACCATGTTGGGCGAGAGGATGACAACATTGGCCGCCGAGAGGGTGTCTTTGAACCGGTACAGCAGGTAGGCGATGCGGTGCAGCGCAATAGAGGTTTTGCCGCTGCCCGCCACGCCCTGGATGATGAGTATTTTTGCCTTTTCGTCGCGGATAATAAGGTTTTGCTCCTTCTGGATGGTGGAGATAATCGAGCGCATTTTGTCGTCCGAGGTGTGGCTCAACTCCTTTTGCAGCACATCGTCGCGGATGGCCGTGGAGGATTCCAGCGCGTATTCCATCACGCCCGCGCTAATTTTGAATTGGCGCTTGCGCCGCAGCGTGCCCTCCACATGGGCCAGGGGCGCGTCAAACCAGGCCGGTCCCAAATCAAAATCGTAAAACATGCTGGCGACGGGGGCGCGCCAGTCCAGGATATACAGTTCGTTCCCCTCGCGGAAGGTAGTGCGCCCCACGTAAAACACGCCCGCGTACTGCGCGTCGGCGCAGTCAAAATCAATGCGGCCGAAGTAGGGAGAAGCCCACAGGCGCGCCAAATCGTCCCGGCTTTTCAGGGCCAGGATGCCGGTGTAGCCGTCCTCGGCCAGCATCTGCTCGTTGCGCATCATCTCGTTTGGGTCTATTTCACCGTGGTGCTGGGCCATGTAGGCCATAAAATCCTTGTAATCTCGCTGATGCCGTTCCACCGAGGCCTCGGCATCGCGCAGCGCGGCGGCTATTTTTTCGCGCACGGCTTTCAGGTGCGCCACCTCCTCGGGGTAGGGGATGGCCGGGGCAGGGGGGTGTTTTTCTGACATAAAAGTGCCTCCTTCTTTTACATCAAGATAAGCCATTTTGCAAAAAAAGAGTAGACTTATATTTTCTGCTGTGATACACTATTGTTTAGGTTGTGAATTAATTCTAAAAGGCCACCGGTTTTCGCCGGTGGCCTTTGCGCTGACTAAGCACAGCAAAGAATCTTTGCTATTTAGCCTTTATCGCTTCCAAAATCATCTTCGCACCGTCAATTTGGTTGGGGATGCTGCCATCCTTATCGCGCGAACGCCAGATATCCGGAGTAATTTCATCGGCCACATAGATTTTGCCGGTTTCATCGTAGCCCACCTCTATCTTAAAATCAATCAAGGTAAGCCCTAATTCCGCCAGCGCACCTTGCAGCACATCGCCCACCTTGGCCAGCACACCCAGGGCTTCGCCATATTGGCCGGGGCTTAATAGGCCCTTCAACAAGCACAGGCGCTCGCTAATCAGCGGGTCGCCCTGGGCGTCGTCCTTCAGGGTTACCTCGGGGTAGGGCGGGTTGAAGGGCAGGCCCTCATTCAGGGTAAAACGGCGGCACATGCTGCCGGCGGCAAAAAACCGCAGCACAAACTCCAGCGGCGGCACGGTTAGCCGGCGCACCTGCATCAGCCCTTCGCCCGGGTTTGCGCCCAGATAATGGGTAGGCACGCCGTTTTCTTCCATCAGCTTAAAAAAATACCGCGAGATGGCAAGCCCGGTTTTGCCCTTGCCCGCCACGCTGCCGCCCACGGTGTTGCTGCCGGGGTCAAATACGCCGTCTTCACCGGTGGCGCTGTCCTTAAACAGCAAGTACACTTTGCCCGCCTCGTCTTCCAGCACGTTCTTGGTTTTGCCCTCATACAGTGTTTTCATTGGTTATCCCTTCGCCTAAAATGTCAAGTATTGCGCGTTTGCCGCAAACATTTCGTCCACCATGTCCCGCGCTTCCTGCATGCTGCACACGGCGCTGGTCAGCGGGTCGAACAATACGGCATGGAACACCTTGCGCCGGTCTTTGGTGGCCAGGCCCTCCACGGCCAGTTCTTCGCAGCGGGCGCTGGTGTTTACCAGCACGGCCAATTGCGGCGGCAGCGCGCCCACGTGGAAGGGCCGTATGCCCGCCTTGCCCGCCAGCACCGGCACTTCTACGCAGCAGCCGGTGGGCAAATTGTCGATAAGGCCGTAGTTGCGCACATTTCCGTTAAATTCAAAAGGCGTATTGTCGCCAAAAACCGCGTTGAAAATGCTGGACGCATACTCGTGGCCGCGGCTAATATCTATCTCCGGCAGTGCCAGCCAGTCTTCCATCTCCTGCCGCCAAGTGGTTTCGCGCCGCAGGTATTCGTCCAGAATAAAGGCGTGGTGGCCGGGATTCCACTCTGTGCCGTGGGTGCAGTATTTTTCTATAAGGTCGCTTCGCTTGCGAAACCAGGCGTTGTACTCGCTATTGTGGCCGCTGCTTTCGGTAACATAATAATCCAAGTGCAAAAACATCTCGTTGCGCACCTGTTCGGCGTTGTATATTTCGGGCCGCTCGGTAACGGCTTTGCGAATAGCCGGGTAGGCGTCCTGGCCGTTCACCTTGTAGTTCAGGTAAAACGCCTGGTGGTTAATGCCCGCGCAGGTATAGGTAACATCCTTCATATCGGCGTCTATCCAGCCGGCCAGCATCTTCGCCGTGCCCTGCACACTGTGGCACAGCCCGGTAATGTTCAAGCTGGTTTCGGCCTGCAAATAGCGGCACAGCATCGCCATGGGGTTGGTGTAGTTCAGCACCACCGCGCCGGGGCTGTATTTTTCAATGTCGCGGCAAATGTCTAAAAGCACCGGCGCGGTGCGCAAAAACCGAAAGATGCCCGATGGGCCGCGGGTGTCGCCCACGTTGATATCCACGCCGTATTTCAGCGGGATTTCGATATCGTGCCGCCACACCTGCACACCGCCGGCCAAAATGGTAATGCACACGCCGTCGGCACCTTCAAGGGCGGCCCGGCGGTCTTGCGTGGTGGTTACCCGGGCGGGGTAGCTGCCGGTGTCCACAATGCGCTGGATGGCCCGGCGGGTGTAATCCAGCCGCTGGGCGTCTATGTCCATCAGGGCAATTTCGGCATCGGCAAATGCCGGGTAGGTAAGGATATCCTTTACCAATGTGCGGGTAAAGCCAAAGCTTCCCGCGCCGATGAACGCTAATTTTTTTGCCATCGTGCTGGCCCTCCTCTTGGCGGCGCAGGTGGCCTGCGCCAAAAATCTGCTTTTATCATATAGCCTTAGGGCCGCGCTGTCTACAAAATTTAACGGATTCGTTTTTTTTGATATACTAAATACCGCTGGGTTCTGATATAATGAGGAAACAAGAATGGGGGAGGCACGCCGCCCCCACGGCGCAAACCAAGCACCCAAACAGGAGGGAATAATGGCAAAGACACGATTGGTGGGCGGATACCCGGTGATAGGGATACGCCCCACTATAGACGGACGCAGAGGCGCATTGAAGGTGCGCGAAGGGCTGGAAGAGCAAACCATGGGCATGGCCCGGGCGGCGCAAAAGCTGCTGAGCGAAAACCTGCGGTACTCGAACGGCGAGCCCGTGCAGGTAATTATTGCCGACAGCACCATTGGGCGGGTGGCCGAAACGGCCGCCTGCGCGGAGAAGTTTCGCAAGGCGGGGGTGGACATTACCCTGACGGTGACGCCCTGCTGGTGCTATGGCAGCGAAACGATGGACATGGACCCTTACACCATCAAGGGGGTGTGGGGCTTTAACGGCACCGAGCGCCCGGGCGCGGTGTATCTGGCGGCCGTTTTGGCGGGCCACGCGCAAAAGGGCCTGCCCGCCTTTGGCATATACGGCCACGATGTGCAAGAGATGGACGAGAGCGAAAACATCCCCGCCGATGTGGCCGAAAAGCTGCTGCGCTTTGGCCGCGCCGCCGTGGCCGCCGCCACCATGCGCGGCAAAAGCTATTTACAAATCGGGTCTATCTGCATGGGCATCGCGGGTTCTATCATCGACCCCGCCTTTTTTGAAGACTATCTGGGTATGCGCGTGGAGAGCGTGGACGAGGTAGAGGTGATACGCCGCATGGAGGAGGGCGTTTACGACGAGGCCGAGTACCAGAGAGCGCTGGCGTGGACAAAAGCCAACTGCCCCGAAGGCTTTGACAAAAACCCGGCCGAGCTGCAAAAAACCGCCGAGGAGAAGGCGAAGAGCTGGGAATTTGTGGTGAAGATGATGTGCATCATCAAGGATTTGATGAACGGCAACCCCAACCTGCCCAAGGGCTGTGAGGAAGAGATGGTGGGCCACAACGCCATCGCGGCGGGTTTTCAGGGGCAGCGGCAGTGGACGGATTTTTATCCCAACTGCGATTTCCCCGAGAGCATGCTGAACGCCAGCTTTGATTGGACGGGCGCGCGCGAGCCGTATATTTTGGCCACCGAGAACGACGCCTTGAACGGCGTGGGCATGCTGTTTGGCAAGCTGCTTACGGGCACGGCGCAGGTGTTTGCCGATGTGCGCACCTACTGGAGCCCCGAAGCCGTGCAGCGCGCCACGGGCTATGCTTTAGAGGGCAAGGCGAAGGAGAGCGGCGGCATCATCCACCTGATAAACAGCGGCGCGGCGTGCATAGACGCCTGCGGCGAGATGAAGGACGCCGCCGGAAACAACGTGCTGAAGCCCTTCTGGGAGGTTACCGATGCCGACATGCAGGCTTGCCTAAAAGCCACCACCTGGAACGCGGCAGACAACGGGTATTTTAGGGGCGGCGGGTACAGCAGCCGGTTTGAAACCCGCGCCGAGATGCCGGTGACCATGATGCGCCTTAACCTGGTGAAAGGGCTTGGGCCGGTGGTGCAGATAGCCGAAGGCTACACGGTGCACCTGCCCGAAAAGGTGAGCGACGCGCTGTGGAAGCGCACAGACTACACCTGGCCCTGCACCTGGTTTTCCCCGCGCGTTACCGGAGAGGGTGCGTTCAAAACGGCCTACGAGGTGATGAATAACTGGGGCGCGAACCACGGGGCAATCAGCTACGGGCACATTGGCGCGGATTTGATTACCTTGTGCAGCATGCTGCGCATCCCGGTGTGCATGCACAATGTGCCGCAGGAGCGCATTTTCCGCCCCGCCTGCTGGAACGCCTACGGAATGGACAAAGAAGCCGCCGACTACCGCGCCTGCCAAACATATGGGCCGGTATTCGGGTAAGCTTTTGCGCATAGGCTCACCCACTTGCCAACTTATATCAAACACGGCGGACGAATAGGGGAGATGCATACCGAAAAGCCACCCGAAGGGGTAAAAATGCGGTAAAAACGCCAAATATGCCTTTACAATAAAAGGGGCGCATGCTATATTCTATCCGGTTAAAGATTAAGTAACAGAGGCGGAAGCGTATATTTTATCTGTGACTTGGAGGGTGGCAAATGAGCAAACCCCAGTGGATAAAAAAGGCTGCGGCCGTTTTGGTGAGTATTGGCTTGCTGGTGACGGCAATGCCGGCCACCGCCTATGCCGCGAATAACGCAGAAGCGATTGAATTTGAAACAGGCGAGGAGCTGCCCGCCGTCGCGGAAGGCGATGAAGCCCCGGGGGAGGGTGTGCCTAGGCCGGAGGGTGAGCCGGAACTTGTACCCGAGGTTGAACCCGAAGCTTTGCCCGAGCCGCAGGCAGACCCCGTGCCAGACCCCACCCCTCAGCAAGCGCCCCTGCCGCTGGCTGGGGATTTTGGCGTTTACAACGCGGGGGATGTTGCGGCAATAAACAAAATAATCACGGATAACCAGCTGTATATTTGGGACGTGTGGGAAGCCGGGCAGCCCATGCCGGAAAACTGGAGCACCGGCCCGCATGGCGAGCGAATAACGTGGACACCGGATAACGACCCGGCGTTTGATGCGGCAAACCGGCGGGTGATGACGCTGGACGTGAACCAATTGCAGCTAAGCACGTTGGACGTGACCGGCTTAACAGAACTACAGTTATTGGCATGCAGCCAAAACAACTTAACCGCCCTCAATCTTGCCGGGCTGGCCAAGCTGATGGTTTTGGAGTGCGGCGATAACAGCATAGATGAATTGGATTTAACCGGCCTTCCCCTTGATACGCTGATATGCGATAAGAATGAACTAGAGGCGCTGGATATATCCGGCTTGCCCGGTTTAATCACACTGGTTTGCAACGATAACAATTTATCGGGGATGCTGGATGTTTCCGCCTCTCCCAATCTACAGTTCATTCACTGTTTCAACAATGCCCTTACCGGGATTGTGCTTGGTGTTCAGAACGATCTTGTGGTTTTAGAGTGCAGCCAGAACGAACTGGAAAGCATGGATGTTTCCGGTGCGCCCAATATGAGTAATCTTTATTGCGCTAACAACAAGCTGCAAACGCTTACCCTTGGCACGCATGGCAAGCTGAAGGAACTTGGCTGCGACAACAACGCGTTGCAAACCTTGGATATTTCTGCCTTTCCCGAGCTTGTTAACATAACATGCGCCGGTGTAAATAGCCTGGTGATGGCAGACCGCAGTGTTGCGCTGGCTGCCAGCCCGGCCACGGGTGGGTTGGTTAAAATTGCCCAAGTAAATATCAACAGCAACAAAGGCGAAGTGTCTATGCAGTTTGTTGCCGAAGCCGCCGAGGGCTACCAATTTGCCTCGTGGGCGCATACGGGCTTCCCGCCGCACACCTTTGCGCTGGATAGAGGGCCGGACACCGATTTGTTCTTAGTGCCCGCCGCCGCGATGACCTTAACGGCCAATTTCGTGAGGGATGCGGCTATCACCATCACGCAGCAGCCCGTCAGCGCCCTTACGGTAACGGCGGGAAGCATCACAGAGAGCCTGTCTGTGCTTGCAACGTTAACCCCGCCCGGCGCGGCTATTTCGTATAAATGGATGTATACCACGCAGGCAAACCCGGATACGCCGCAAGCGGTGCCGGGCGGCACCAGCGCAACGCTGGCGCTGCCGGCAGGCCTGATACCGGGCAGTTATGTTTTTCGTTGCGAGGTGAGCGCGCCGGGCGCTGAGATGAAAACATCCGCCCCCGCGGTTGTGACGGTGGAAGCGCCGCCGCCGGTTCCCCTTACCGCAGAGGAATGGCTGGTACAGTCTATACAAAACGCCCCGGCGGACGGAACACTTGCAGACCTAGTAGTGCCGGCGGAATACGATACCATCCAATTGCCCAGCGAGCTGACCATACTGGCGGGGCAGAACATACGCCTGTCATCTGATCATCCGGTGACGCTGAAAAACCCGGTGGACGTAATTGCCGGCCCATGCCGTTTGTTTACGGTGGCGGGTAAGTTTACCGTGGGCGGCGGTATTACGCTGCAGGGTTCTGGCGCGGTGGAGGTACGTGACTACGAGCAGGGCGGCGGCGCGGTGCTGGTTAAGCAAACGGGCGTATTTACGCTGGAAGGTGGGATTATCAAAGATTGCGCGGCCAGTGAGGGCGGCGGTGCGGTGTTTATCGCGGGTGGACGGTTTGTTATGAACGACGGCCTGATAACCGGTTGCTCCACGCTGATGGGTACTAACATTGGCTCTAACGGCGGAGCGGTGTATGTGCAAGGCGGCGTTTTCGAGATGAAGGGCGGTATCCTGTCTGAAAATTTGGCGTATGACAGCGTGCACGAAGCCGGTGATGACATGGGCGACGAGCCACAGCAGGCGAACAGTTACCTTTTTGGCAAGGGCGGCGGCGTGTATGTAGGCGCGGGTGGCAGCTTGGTATTGTCGGGCAACGCCCAGATACGCGGCAACGAAGCCAAGCAATACGGCGGCGGCGTGTATGTGCACGGCACAGCCGGGTTTGTAATGCAGGGCGGCACAGTAGCTGAAAACACGGCGGTTTATCTGGGCAGGGCCGCGGGCGGCGGTGTGTATGTTGACGGTACTTTTAGCCTGGCAACAGGTACTGTGGCGGATAATACCTCCGACAAAGGCGGTAATATTGCGCTTGGCGCCGGGGGCGTGTTCAACATGCAGGGCGGGGCTGTTAGCGGCGGCGATAAATCTTCTTATTCAACAGAGGTGGCGGGTGTTTATGCCGCACTGAACACAACCATTAGCCTGCAAGGCGGTGTGGTTGAGGGAAATGAAGGCTTTGGCGTGATTACCCGCGGTAGCCTGGCGCTGGCAAACAGCGCCGCTATAAAAGCCCATGCCAGCGGTGGCGTACACTTGCAAAGCGGGAGCAATTTTACCATGGCTGGCGGTGAGATATCCGGCAACGCCACCGGCGGCCAGGGCGGCGGCGTGTGGGTGGATGGCGGCAGCTTTGTGATGGAAGGCGGCATCATAACCGGCAACACGGCGCAGGGGCGCGGCGGCGGCGTAAGTGTTACCGCCGGTTCTTTCGAACTTAAAAATGGCCAGATTGTGCAAAACGTTGTGCAAGGCCTAATCCTTTATTTTGACGGGGATGGCGGGGGCGGCGTGTTCTATGCCGCCAGTGCCGGCAGCTTTGTGATGCGAGGTGGTAAAATAGCCAACAATAAGGTGCTGTTCGGCCAGTATTCGGGAGATGGCGGCGGTGTGCATGGCAGTGTGCAAATGTTTGGCGGCGAAATATCCGGCAACAGCGTACCGGACACGCCCTTGGTGGGCCTTGGTGGCGGCGTTTTTGGGCGCGTTTCCATGGAAAACGGAAAGATTACCGGCAATACGGGCTGCGGTGTTTATGCCACTGGCGATACGGCTATAAAGGGCGGTGAAGTAAGCGGCAACACGCGGTATGGCATCAGCGCGCAAGCGGCCAATGTTACGATTAATAGCGGCGTTATCCAAAAAAACGCGTACGATGGCGTTAGGGTGAGCGACGGTAATTTCACCATGACAGGCGGTACTATCAGCCAAAACACATTTACTGGCATTACGATAATTGATGGCGACTTCTTGATGAATGGCGGCGAAATCAGCACGAATAAAGGTACGGGTGTCTATGTGTCCAACGGGAAGGCTACTTTGGAGAAGGGGCTTGTTACCGGCAACATGGGCGGCGGTTTAAAGGTATATGACACCCGCTTTACCATGAAAGGCGGTACGGTGAGCCTAAACCGAAAACCCAAAAGCGCGCCATCCCAGCACGATGGGCCCGGCGGTTATGGCGGCGGTGGCGTAAATGTGGAGGAAGGCCACTTTATCATGTCTGGCGGTACTATTACTGCCAATACCGTGGAGGCGGATATCAACGGCGACTACGGCGGCGGTGGGGTGCTTGTTTTTAGGGGCGCATTTACCATGGATGGCGGTGAAATTACCAATAATACCGTAAAGTCGAACGCGTATGGCGGCAGCGGCGGCGGCGTGTACGCCGAAGGTTCAGAAGTGGTAATTAACAATGGGTCGATATCGGGAAACACGGCGGAGACCCTCGCGGCGGGAAGCTACCCTTCCGCCGGTGGCGGCATCTGGATGGGGAACGGCACACTGGCTGTCAAGGGTGGTGCTGTCATTGGTAATTCCGCAGACAGTGGCGGCGGCGTGTATGTAAGTACCGGCGTGTATGCCGACAGCAGTTTTGCTTTGTCGGGTGGCAAAATAAGCGGCAACACGGCAAAAATAGGCGGCGGCGTGTATAGCGCAAACAACGGCGATGCGCAGATGCTTTTTACCATGACCGGGGGCGAAGTAACCCAAAACACGGCGCAAGGCTTGGGCGGCGGCGTTTATAACATTGATGTAATGACAATGAGCGGCGGCACGATTGCCGATAACACGGCGGTGGAGGGCGGCGGGGTTTACAATAGCTACTACGCCAACTTTAGTATGTCTGGCGGTGCGGTTCTAGCCAATATGGCGGCGAATGATGATGCTGTAATATATAACGATGGCACGCTTTCTATAAGCGGCGGCGCGGTTATCAACGACAAGGGCTATAATGCTATTGTTAACGCGCAAGGCGCAACGGTTACCATCAGCGGTGGCTTTGTGTTTTCACGTGGCGACCTTTCCAGTGTGCAGACTGTTGTATTCTCGCATTCCCCAACTTCCCGCGTGATAAACGGCGGCCTGGTGTGCGCGTGGAGCAAAAACCCGGGCGCGCAAGCGGATACCTACACGGCGGGGGCAAGCACAAACCTGGCCGCGTGGCCCGAGGGAGCGGCAAAGCCAGTGTGGGCCAGCCAGGGCGGGCAAGCGGGTATACGCTACCAAAGCGGTGCCACCAGCGGGTTTGTGCCGCTGCCGGTGGTTATTACCGGCGGCGTGGTGCAAAACACCGTAAGCTTTGCCCCGCCTGCGGGTTTTGCGGGCACACGCATTTATCTGGACGGTGTGGAATACGCGGCCAAAATGCAGGGCGGCAAGCTGGTGATGGATGCCCCAAAGGGCAACCCTGCAACGGCCACCATGTATAAGTATGATGACGCGGGTGTGCCAGTAGGCATGGCTGTGTGGGCGCTAAGCTACAGCAATGGCGTGTGCACCGCCACCGCCGTGCCCCAGCTGGAAGATTTGATGACCTATCACGGGTTTGCCGTGCGTGTAACGGGCAATACGGGCATACGCTTTAAGACGGGCGTAGACGCCCAAATGCGCCAGGCGCTGTTGGGCTCGGGCGTTGCGGGCTACAAGCTGAAAGAATACGGCACACTGGTGATGACCGACGCCAACCGCGCCAGGTATCCCTTTGTAAAAGGCGGCGAGAAGGTGATTGGCGGCGTGGCTTACGGCAAGAGCGCAAATGGCCAGTTTATAGACGCGGTGTTTGAAACCGTAGCCGGACGGCATCGGTATACCTCGGTGCTGACAGGCCTGCCGCCGGCGCAGTATAAAACCGATTTTGCCTTTAGGGGCTACGTGATTCTGACCAAGGACGGCCAAGACCATATTTTCTACGGCCCGGTGGTATCGCGCAGCATGGCCACCGTGGCCCAGCAGGTGCTGAACAGCGGGTACTACGCTGTGGGCAGCAGCGCTGATCAATTTTTGAGGGGGCTAATATAACACTACAACGAACATAGGCAACAAGCAAAGGAAGTGGTAAGCTGAAGCAGGGTGATAAAAATGTTGCCGAAAGAGCATGGATATGATGCACGGCTGCTGCGGGAAATGGACTTAGGGAGCGTAAGGGAAGCCGAAATACGAACGATGTTCAACGCCTATATCGGGGAATATGAGGATTGCTTATTAAATTCGTCCCAACGGAAATATTTTAAAGTTTTCGAGCGAGGGTTATTAAGCAATCTGGATAGAAAAAGCATTGGGCAAGCATTCCGCCGGTGTAGCCCGCCAGCATTGCGGAAGGCTGGGGAAGACGGAAAACTGTCAGGCGGGTGGGCGGCGTCCCGCGAACTGTGTAAATGGTATAATCTCCGAAGGAGAAAAAGGAGAGAAAACCCATGTCACAGTTAAACAAGCAGGAACAAGCGCTCATTGAAGCGATTGGCAAGGATTGCAAAACACCGGCCGAGGCAAGCGCAAAGCTGAAAGAAATGTTCGCCGGGATGCTGGAAAGCATGCTGGAAGCGGAACTGGACGA
>QMCD01003081.1_pt1 | contig 12895 bp, 6 predicted proteins | sample 1821841 | NCBI WGS metagenome assembly QMCD01 (sample SAMN01991225, study PRJNA193472) | Termite gut metagenome, whole genome shotgun sequencing project. | isolation source: worker | host: Macrotermes natalensis | reverse complement strand
AGCCGCCGAAGCCGCGCTTAAACTCGGAAACTACTCGGAAACCAACGGCGCCGCGTACTATGTGAACGAACTGCGCCGCAGGGCCGCCGCATCGACCGAAGTTGTAGGCGACCTGCTCACCACCGCCTCCGAAGCTCAGGAGGGAGGGATCGACTTCATTCTCGACGGCGGGAGCGTGTACGTCAACGAGATCAACGCCATTCCCGGTTCGCTGTCGTTCTATCTGTGGGAGGCGACGGGAGTTCCGTTCTCCGACCTTATGGACAAACTCGTCGCAGGCGCCCTGCGGCGCGACCGCGACAAGGGCCACAAGACGGTCAGCTACTCCGCCAATATCTTCAGTATGGGTGCGGTCGGCGCGGGAGGTAAAACCGGGAAAATTTCGGGAAAGGATTAACAGACAATCTGATTCAAAATTTCACGAAATTGATTTTATGGATAATATGCGTATATTTACACGCTCATCCTATTGAGACATCATGAAACTCGTATGGAAAGACTTGTTGTAAAAAATTTTGGCCCAATAGCCTCAGCCGACATAGATGTCCGACAATTCACTTTGTTGGTTGGACACGTTTCATCGGGCAAGAGCACTATTGCAAAATTGTTGTCGATATTCAATTCCATGGATTTATACCGCATTTCTTCCGGAGAAAAAGGTCGATTTATCAAGCTACTTGAAGATTACAATATTGATTTCCCCATTAAGGGGGATACTTTATTAGAATATAGCAATAAACACTATACATGGGAAATTTCCGCAGAACGTTTCGACACAACATTCGAGTATGCAGAAATACTCAAAGCAATATATGGGCCTATTGTTTCGCCCAATCTAATTGATAATGTCATTGAATTATCAAAAAAATATTCTGTATTAAATAAACTATTAGGAGATGAAATACAGGCGGCCGTCGATTTAAAAAAATCGGGCCAACGTGATTATAGTTTTTCCATACATTGGAGAAAAAAACTCACAAAAGCCTTTTACAAAGGAATAGGTCCCGTTTATATTCCCGCCGAAAGAAATATATTTTCCATTTTAGAGGGTAATATATTCAGTTTACTCAACGCGGATATAAGTATCCCTAATAGTTTGGTTGAATTTGGGAATTTATATGAAATGGCGAAAGGTTATACCAGCAAATTTACAATCCCTTTTCTCCAGGATATAAGTATAAATTTTGCCGAACTCATTTCTGTCGAGGGAGAGGAAAATAAAAGCAAAGACTCCTACATTACTTTACCCGATGGTGAAAAGTTGCCGTTCCGTAAAGCGTCGAGTGGCTTTCAATCACTAATACCTCTTATTTCGGTTTTAAAATTTTGGGCAAGAAAAAATGCGAATGTGGTAATTGAGGAACCGGAGTCCAATCTGTTTCCGACTATCCAAAAAGATTTAGTGGAATATATTGTTCAAACAATCAATAAAGGCAAGAGTAAGTGTGTAATCACCTCCCACAGTCCATATATATTATCTTCGTTCGACGCTCTGGTTCAGGCGGGCAACGCATCGGAGAAAATTCCGGAAGAGACTGCTAAAATCGTCCCTGTCGGGCAATGGATAAAATATGATGACATCTCCTGCTACTATTTCGATGAGAAAGGCAATGTTACAAATGCCAAAAACGACGAACTTAGAAATATTGGTTCGGAGGTTATCGACACGGTGTCTGACACTATAAATGACGAATACGACAAGTTGTTGAACATTATTTACAGTTGATTATGGCGAGTTGTAAATGCCCTACATCGGAAATAACAGCTACAGATTGGCAGAAACGATTCGATGCCGCAAAATGTAAATGTCGACACAATGGCAGATTACACGCCGAAGAAAACAATCGCAAGATTGAAATTTGCGGAACAGGATATAAGGATGTAGATAAAATTAAAGTTGATGGCGGATTAATTCCTAAAAGTATCTCCGAATGTTGTGACTATTTTTTCGGACATCAACAGAATGGATCACCCATTTATTCAAATAATGTCTTTGTGGAATTAAAAGGATGTGCTGTAGAAAAAGCTGTCGATCAAATCATTTGCACCATTGGCGATTTTAAAGTAAACGGTAAGTTACCATTCAATTCGCTGATTAATGGTGTAATAGTAAGTAGCAGTGTTCCCAAAGCGGTCGGCAGTACCCGGACGAGTAAATTTAAGAGAATCGCAGGTAAAGATGGCAAGTTGCATATTAAAAATCATAAGCTAATATACGACATCGTAAACAACATAATAGTCAACTAACACAACAAAACAGGGCAAGTATTGAACTTGCCCTGTTTTTCTTTCCGGCATATCGTTTTACTCCAATGCCAAAGCGAGAACCTCGTCATTAGTACGAACGAAACTGAAGTTCATTCCGGCTACATACTCTTCGCGGATCTCGGATATCTCCTTGCGGTTGTCTTCGGAGAGGATTATGTCGGTGATCCCGGCGCGTTTTGCGGCGAGTATCTTTTCGCGGATACCGCCCACGGGCATCACGCGGCCGCGAAGGGTGGTCTCGCCGGTCATGGCGATGCGTTCCTTCACAGAGCGCCCGGTGTAGCTCGACACTATCGAGGTGACCATCGTTATCCCTGCCGAAGGGCCGTCCTTAGGTATTGCACCTTCGGGAACGTGGATGTTCAAATCCATCGTCTTGAACTTCTCGGGGTCGATGCCGAGCTTCTCATAGTGCGCCTTCGTCCACTCGAGCGCGATGGTGGCCGACTCTTTCATCACGTCGCCGAGGTTCCCCGTCAGGTGCAATTCACCCTTACCCGGGGTGAGGATACTTTCGACGTAGAGGATATCGCCCCCCACCTGTGTCCACGCGAGTCCCGTGACGACGCCCACCATGCCGCCCACCTCGTACTGGTCTCTGAGGTATTTGGGCACGCCGAGTATCTTCTCGACGTCGGCGGCCGAAATTTCGGGAGTGTACTCCTCGCCGAACCCTATCTGCTTGGCACGGTAGCGTGCGATCTTGGCTATGTGTTTGTCGAGCAGGCGCACTCCCGACTCGCGCGTGTACTCCGAGACGATCTTTTCGAACACATTGTCGGGGATGGTGAGTGCATCTTCCGGAATCCCATGCGCACCCCGCTGTTTGGCCATCAAATGTTCCTGCGCGATGTGCACCTTGTCTTCAAGCAGGTAGCCCGGGATGTCGATCATCTCCATGCGGTCGCGAAGAGCCGGGTTGACGGTCGAAATGTCGTTCGCCGTGGCGATGAACAACACCTTCGAGAGGTCGTACTCGACGTCGAGATAGTTGTCGTGGAAAGTGGTGTTCTGTTCGGGGTCGAGCACCTCCAACAGAGCCGACGAAGGGTCGCCGTGGTTGCCGCGCCCCACCTTGTCGACCTCGTCGAGAATGATGACGGGGTTGGACGAGCCCGCGCGGCGGATGGTCTGAATGATACGGCCCGGCATGGCCCCGATGTAGGTGCGGCGGTGGCCGCGGATCTCGGCTTCGTCGTGGAGACCTCCCAGCGCTATGCGCCCGAACTTGCGCCCGAGGGCTTCGGCCACGCTCTTGCCCAGCGAGGTCTTCCCCACCCCCGGAGGGCCGTAAAGACACAGTATCGGTGATTTGAGGTCGCCCTTGAGTTTTATCACGGCGAGATGTTCGAGTATGCGGTCTTTCACCTCGTCGAGCCCGAAATGGTCTTTGTCCAACTGGGTGCGGGCACGCCTGAGGTCGAGGTTATCCTCGGTGGTCTCGTCCCACGGAAGTTCGAGCAACAACCCCAAATATGTGGTCTGAACGGAGTATTCGGCGATCGCGGGGTTGAGCCTTTCGAGTTTGGTGAGCTCCTTTTCGAACAGTTCGACCATGGCGGCGCTCCACTTTTTGGTCTTCGCCTTCTCGCGCATCGCGTCGATCTCGTCGGTCGAACCCTCGCCGAGTTCCTCCTGAATCGTGGATATCTGCTGGCGCAGGTAATAGTCGCGCTGCTGTTTGTCGATCTCCTGCTTAACCTTGCCCTGGATGTTGTTCTTGAGTTCGACCAATTGCTGTTCGTTGAGCAGAATTTCGAGCAGTTTCCTGGCGCGCGCCAAAAGACCCTGAGCCTCCAGCAACTTTTGGCGGTCGGAGTCCTTGAGGTCGAAGTTGGTGCAGATGAAGTTGATGATGCCGCGGCGTGAGTCGATATTCTTGATCGCGAAAGTGGCCTCCTTCGGCATTCCGGGCGATATGTTGATGATCTCGAGGGCAATGTCGCGGATCGAGTCGACCAGCGCGCCGAACTCGGCGTTGTCCTTCGAAGGAGCCACGTCCCTGACAGGGATCACCGAGGCGCGAAGATAGGGCTCCGAGGTGATGTACTCCATTATCTCTATCTTCTCCAATCCGTGCAGGATTACCGTGAGGTTGCCGTTGGGCATTTCGAGGACTTTGAGGATACGCGCCGCCGTGCCCACGCCGTAAAGGTCTTTGGGCGAGGGGTTGTCGAGGCTGTGTTCGTGTTGCAGTACCGCTCCGAGTATCCCGCCCGACTGGTCGACGTCGTGGACGAGCCTCATCGACTTCTCGCGACCCACGGTTATAGGAGTGATGGCCCCGGGAAAAAGCACCGAGGAACGCAACGTGAGAATGGGTATCACGCTGGGTATCTTGACATCCAAAGGCATCTCGTCGTCGTCGGCCGAAACTATAGGGATCACCTGATGCGTCCCCTCGAACACATCCCCGATGCCCGCCAATTCTTCCGGTTTTATCTTATTTCTTTTGCTCATAACTCGAGTTTTGGATAAGCTACAGCTTATCGGAATTAATCACACTTACCGCGAGCCTATCCAAAACTCGCGTTAGCAGCTTTTTCAAAGCCGCAATTTACGGCTACCCCTCCCAAACCCTCCCCTCGAGGGGAGGGCTTAGTCTCAACCTTCGGTTGTTCCGGGATTTCCTGTAAGAATATATCACGCAAAGATAGTGATTTTTTGCTACCTTTGCACTCTCAACTCAAAACGTATGAAGTCACACGAAAAGTATCTCCCCGCCGAAATCGAGGGCAAGTGGTATGAATATTGGGTCGACAAAGGGTTTTTCCACTCCGAGCCAGATGACCGCGAACCCTACACGATAGTGATCCCTCCGCCCAACGTGACGGGCATCCTCCACATGGGCCACATCCTCAACAACACGCTTCAGGACGTACTCGTGCGCCGCGCGCGCATGTCGGGCAAGAACGCCTGCTGGGTGCCTGGAACCGACCACGCCTCCATCTCGACCGAAGCGAAGGTGGTCGCCATGCTTCGTGAAAAGGGAATCTCGAAGAGCGATCTGACGCGTGAGCGGTTTTTGGAATATGCCTGGGAGTGGCGCGAAAAGTACGGCGGCATAATTCTCAAGCAACTGCGCACTCTGGGTTGCTCGTGCGACTGGGAGAGGACGCGCTTCACGATGGATGCCGAAATGTCGGAGAGCGTCATCAAGGTCTTTGTCGACCTTCATGACAAGGGGTTGATATATCGCGGCGTTCGGATGGTCAACTGGGATCCGGCCGCTAAAACGGCCCTCAGCGACGAGGAGGTCATCCACCGCGAGACGCAGGGTAAGCTCTACTATCTGCGCTATATGGTCGAAGGCTCTTCGGACTATGTGGTCGTTGCTACCACGCGACCCGAAACCATTCTCGGCGACGTGGCGGTGTGTGTCAATCCCGACGATGAGCGTTACTCCGCGCTCAAAGGCAAACGCGTGATCGTGCCTTTGGTGGGACGTTCCGTTCCCATTATCGAGGACGAATACGTCGATATGGAGTTCGGAACGGGAGCTCTTAAAATAACCCCTGCCCACGACGTGAACGACTATGTGCTGGGCGAGAAGTTCGGACTCGAAGCCATCGACATATTCAACGACGACGGCACTATCAACGACAAGGTGGGTCTCTACGTCGGCGGCGAACGCTTTGCCGTCAGGGAGCAGATATCCAAAGACCTCGAAGCCGCCGGTCTGATGGAGAAGGTGGAGGACTACACCAATAAGGTGGGATACAGCGAACGCACCGGAGCCGCCATCGAGCCGAAACTGTCGATGCAGTGGTTCGTGCGAATGGAAAGCCTTGCAAAACCAGCCCTCGAAGTGGTTATGGACGACAGCGTCCGCTTCGTGCCTGCGAAATACAAGAACACCTACAACCACTGGATGTCGGGCATCAAGGATTGGTGTATCTCGCGCCAACTGTGGTGGGGACAGCGTATTCCGGCCTATTTCCTGCCGGGCGGAGGCTATGTGGTGGCCGAAACCGCCGCCGAAGCGCTGGAACTCGCGCGCGAAAAGAGCGGCAACACCTCTCTCGGGCTCGCCGATCTCAGGCAGGATGAGGACGTTCTCGACACATGGTTCTCGTCGTGGTTGTGGCCCATCTCGGTGTTCGACGGCATCCGCCATCCCGAGGGCAGCGACATAAACTACTATTACCCGACGAGCGACCTCGTCACCGCGCCCGACATTATTTTCTTCTGGGTTGCGCGCATGATAATGTCGGGCATCGAATATCGCGGCGAAATACCTTTCGGCGCGGTCTACTTCACAGGGCTCGTGCGCGACAAGCAGGGGCGCAAAATGTCGAAGCAGTTGGGCAACTCGCCCGACCCCCTGGATCTGATCGCCACTTACGGCGCCGACGGCGTGCGAATGGGCATGATGCTGTCGACCTCGGCCGGCAACGACATTATGTTCGACGAAGGGATGTGCGAACAGGGCCGCAACTTCGGCAACAAGATATGGAACGCCTGGAGACTCGTGGAAGGGTGGAGAGACAATTACGAAGTACGAAGTACGAAGTACGAATCGGCTAACGCAGAGAAACAATCGGAAGCCTCGCGCCTCGCCGGAGAATGGTTCGAGGCGGCGCTCTCGAAAGCTCTCGCCGAGATAGACGCCGACTTCGTCGAATATCGTATTTCGGACGCTCTGATGAAGGCGTACAAGCTCTTCTGGGACGATTTTTCGGGGTGGTATCTCGAAATCGTCAAACCGGCTTACGGTTCGGCCATCGACGCGGCGACTCTCTTGCAGACCGTCGGTTTCTTCGAGCGACTGTTGCAGATGCTTCATCCGTTCATACCATTCGTGACGGAGGAACTTTGGCATTGCACTCGCGAACGCGACACGGATGATTGTATCATCGTAAGCCAAATGCCTAAACCCGGCTTCGAGAGGATCGGAAGCGCAGGTTCCCCTCCTGTGGAGGGGTGGCGCGAAGCGACGGGGTGGTCTGTGTTGGCGCGGTTCGACCTTATGAGGGAAGCCGTAACGGCTATCCGCTCCATCCGGCGTACAAGAAATATTCCGATGAAAGATGCCGTCGAACTGAAAGTCGTGGCAGACGAGAACTATCCTTCGGAGTTCGCTCCCATCCTCGAAAAAATGGCCAACCTGTCGTCCATCGAGCCCGTCGCGGAGAAAAATCCCGCCTGGGATTCATTCATCGTCAAGACCACGCAATACTTCCTGCCGGTGGGCGACTCTGTGGACCGTGAGGCCGAACTCGCCAAACTGCGCGAGGAGCTTGCCTATCAGGAAGGTTTCCTCGGCACGGTGATGAAAAAGCTCTCGAACGAACGTTTCGTGGCCTCCGCTCCCCCGCAGGTCGTTGCGAACGAACAGACCAAACGTGCCGATGCCGAAGCGCGCATCGCCGCCATCGAGGAGCGCATCGCCTCGATCGCAGGGTAAAGTTCCACACTGCCAACTGCCAACAAAACGACAGGCTCGCAAATTCGCGGGCCTGTCGTTTTTACCGGATAGGAAACCGTTACCTGAATATCTCGTTCAACAGGCGCGCCAGACGATGGCCGGCCTCCATAAAACGGCGCTCCACCACGGGGGCGTATTTATTGATATAGTCCCACGAAACCGACTTGCCGCGCGGCGTGTCGGCGTAGAGCATGTGTGCCAGCGCGACTGTCTCCTCCATCCACACGATCGGCCCGCCCGGCGCAAATTCCCGGGCGGCTCGGCGGCTCATTTTATAATCGACATTGACAGCCCACTCCCAGGCGCTCCAAGGGCGTGCCGCGTCGATAAGTTGCGAATCCCACAGCCGGTGCAGGTTGCTTTTACCGCCGCTCCATCCCACCTCGAAATCGTTGCCGCCGCGATCGCTCGCGTATCCCGCGTGCATCGGGCAGTGCATGTCGCCAACGAAATGTATCAACAACTTAAGGTATAATCCTTTGAGAGAATCGCTCAACCCTTTCGTCTCGAGTTGATCCACGCAGTGTTCCACCGCCGTGAACACATCCCCGTCGGGATGCTTCGGCGAGGTGGCGTAAGTGTAACCCGCGTCGGCGTTGGCGTAGTGCCACGTGGTGAAGCCGTCGTACCGGTCGTCATCCCTGAGCCCGTCGGCCCATGTCGACCAGTAGGCCATGTTGTAGCCCTCCAACAGGCGTGTAACCTCGCGCTCGGCACGGCACGTGAGGTGCCGTTGGGCTATGTGTGCGATGGCGTTGTGTCCCTTGCCCCCCCAGCCGTGGACGGGAAGAACGTTAAGCAGGGCGGTTAGAATAAAAATCGCCGCGGCAATGTGTTTGTTTTTCATTGTTTTGCTAATTTTGTGTTCGATTTGCAACCTTTCGGGCGTAACTCTTAAATGGCATATCGCATCGCTGTCAATCAACGACTTAAAGATACAAAACTTCTCCATAGCCAACAAATATCTATCAGAAAAAATAAAAAACCCGCCTCAAAAATACTTTTGAGACGGGTTCTTTTTTGTTGGTACACAAATCTATTATTAGTTGCTCACATGGCTAAAATATACGCCATTGTTAACTTCTTCAAGAACCTCGCCGGTGGCGGAATATGTCCATGTGTATGTGGTTCTGCCCTATTACCGTTATCTCGTCACCCACTTTGAGACCTTTCGCGGCAACGGTTCCCTTACGATCATCGCCTGTAGCACCCCAACCGGGATAACATCCATACGTGTAAAGTTTAATGGTGCCATCGCCGATTACAAGGTTGCCGTAGTCGGCATTGACAATCTCGATGATAGTTCCCGTTACTCTATACAGATCCGTAGAGGTGTCGGGCACAGCAAGGAAATCAACCATAGATATCTCTGTTACAGGAGTGAGTGTCTCTAATACAGCATCCATAACCTGAGCTGTACCCCTATATTCTCCACGTGTACCTATCAATGTAACCACGTCTCCTACTTTAAAGCCTGTGGCTGTGAAATCATCTATGCCATAAACATAAGTCTCTCCGGAATAATCTGCAATGTAGAAATTACCATAATTAGTGTTGGCAATGCTTGTGATAACACCTGTCAAACGATATTGCACGCTACTTACAGGTGCGGCATTGAAATCGGCGATGTTGGAATCAACGATAGAACCGGCCTGCGCGATGGCGGCCTGGGATGTGTATTCCTTACCATCACTTACGGTACGGAAGGTGATCGTGGTGTTGCGTATGCCGCCTGTATTGGGAGCAGCTTTAAACTCAATAACCACGCTTGTTCCTGCAGATTCTATCGAAGCTATCGACAACCAGTCTTGTGCATCTTCCGGTATATCTACCGACACACCTTCACCCTTGCAAGTAACGTAAGCCGTAGCCACGCCACCATCCTTAGAGATAATATCACCTTCCATCGAGAGTTCATCAACCTTGATCAATGATTTTTTGATCTCGATTACAGTAACGTCCACCAGCTCGACAGTAGTACCATAAGTGGTTTTCGGACCCACTACGGTAACTTCGTCTCCGACTTCAAGACCGAGGCTTAAGAAATTTTGTGTCCTGCCGGTCTCGTCGAGTGTTCCATAAATATAGATAGTACCCGTCTCATCGGCCAAATACCAGTTACCATATACAGTGTTGGCAATAGAGGTAACGGTACCCGTTACCTGATATGTCTTGCTGTCGGGGCCTGCAATTACCTCGGCACATGTAGCGTTCGACACTTGAGACAATCCTTGAATTACGTTAATGCGTTGCGTCTCTCCACCGCATTCGATTATCACTTCAGCCGTGCGGCCATCGAGTGTGGCTTCTGCAGAGAACGTAATTTGGCTTTCACCTGCTGCACCCGACGCGGTGGATGTTGTGAGCCATGCCACATCATCCTTATCGGTAGTAATTTTCTCTAATGTCCAAGCGCCTTTGGCCGATACCGTGATAGTAGTCGATCCGCCACCCACCGGAAGAGCTACGTATGATGAAGATACTTGCACTTGATCGAGCAATGTTACATCATCTTCATTGGTACAACTTGCCATAAGGCAGGCAAGCATTATAATGAACGCCGGGAGAATATTCTTGATTTTCATACTTAATCCTTTCTTGATTTAATTTAGTTGAACATGTATCTGATACCAATACCTGCATACCAGCACTGACCGATAGAAATCCCCTTGGTAAATGTTTGGGTATTGCCATGGATAGCGGCAGGAGTAGAGAATGTGGCATAGCCGTCCGCATCGACACCTTCGTACTTAAGGATACGCGGGTCCGGGCCGATTTCCGGGTTAAGTCCCTTGGAGACACCCCAATTCGAGTTGAAGAAGTTAAGTACATTCTTCATGTCAAAACTCAGCTGAAGAGTATGCTTGCTCTTGCCTGCCTTTACGGTAAAGTCATGCTTGTAGCTAAAGTCCAAACGATGAACCCAAGGAGAATAAAGACTGTAAGCCTCTGCATATTCACCTTGACGGCTACTCAGATACGGACTGTTGTGAACATAATCCATAAAGCGGGTCTTGTTGTCCTCATCGATGAAACGGAACTGATTATCGGCCACTTCCTGATCTGTGGGAATATACAGAGCATCATAGTTGTAACCATCACCATTCATATCGTTTGCAGTCATATAAGAATAGTTGTATCCGCCGCGCCATGTCTCGTAGATAAGGCTATAGTGGTTGCCGCTCTTGTCGTGTGCCGTAAGACTGAGAATGAAGCGATCCGGAGTTACATATTGAGAGTTGTGCAACTTAATGTTGTTCGGTCCCTCGACTGTAGGAACATAGGTGAAAGCGGACTCGGCCGCAGAGCCGGGCATACCGGTTACGTCCTTGGCAACCGTGTGTGTGTAAGCGGCCATTAATCTAAGCCATTCTGCCGGCTGTGCGTTAAGTTCCGTACTGAAAGACCAACCGTAACCACGACTTGTGTTTTCCAACACGAACGCCTTGGTGTTCGTGCGGTATCCCGACGGGTAGATAGGACGATTATCAATCCCGTTGAAACGGGCAAAGCCGCCCACATTAGGAATACTCCAGTCGGAGATCGATACTCCGTTAATGGTCTTGTTGAATATACCTTCCACGGAAGCCGTGAATGGGAAGGATACCGGAATTACATAGTCTACCGCGAGTGAAGTTTTCCACACCTGGGGCATCTTGAATTTAGGATCTACGCCGTTCACTGCAGATGGAACAACTCCGTCTTCGGGGTTGATAGTCGTAGGATAACCCAAAGCGTGAAGTTTATCGAGCAGAGCGCCGATAGAAGGCCTGCCGTCGGTTCCCGTTACAAGACCGCCGGCAAATTCATCCATGGTAAAACCTCTTCTTGCTGCTTCTGCCGCGTTAATTTGTGCCTGATACTGCACCATACCGCCGTTGGTGGGCATATTGGTGAAGAATACCAAAGGAAGGTTACCCGCAAAGAGACCTGTTCCCCCACGAAGTTTTAAGCTCTTATCGCCAAAAGTATCCCATGTGAAACCTACACGCGGAGAGATTATCAGTTTAGCGCTGGGCCATTTGCCCGTATCTATATGACGGCCGTCGTAATCAAGGTCATAAATTGCCTTGTTAGTCATCAGGTCGGCATTATTAAAGAATAAACCGTCTATACGGAGACCGTATGTGAGTTTGAAGTCTTTGGTGATATTCCAATCATCCTGAGCGTACGCACTAATCTTGTTTGTTCTAACGCGAGCGGCGGGTTTGGACTCACCATCATAACCATAAGTTAAGTCAACAATCTCCGGAGCGGCACCGGTCAAGAAGTCCTCAAGACTTTTATAACGATAATAACCCGTTCCATTACGCATGTATTGGTTGTCTGCCATTTTGTATTCATAAGCCAAACCACCAACGATTTTGTGGTTGCCCGCATAGTAAGTCAGCTCGTCTTTAATGTTCCACACATTGTTATGTACGGCGTTGTTCCAGGTAAACAACTCATAGCCCAATGATATGTAAGACTGACCATCATTCAAGATATCGATGAATGGGAACTCATCGGAGTTGGTTGAACGCACATCGTTCAAAGAAGAGTATGTAGCCAGGAACTCGTTAGAAAGATTGTCGTTCAAACGGCTGTTCAAGTTTGCCGAGAACGAATTAACGAGATTATCCATACCATACATGGAATTTGCATAACTCATTGAGTATTGGGACATACGAGCACCCGACATACGTGTACCACCATCCATGGAAGTAGCATTCGGAGAGTTCCAGAAACGATTCATGGTATAGTTGTAACGCAAAGCCAAACGGTGCGAATCATTGATGTTCCAGTCTAAGCGAGCAAGTATTTTACGATTGCTTTCGTCTGCTGGGAACCTGGTGAAAGAGCCCGTGTCATAGCCATACTCCTGTTTTACATGGTCGGAAACAGCTTGCAAATCGGCAATTGTGGTGCGAGATACATAGTTGTCCGGATCGGCAACACCGTCCTCCGAAGCACGCCAGCGATTAGCGATGGTCGGAGTTTTCACCATTTCCGCGTTAAGGAAGAAGAACAATTTGTTCTTGACGATAGGGCCACCGAGCGTGAAGCCATAAGTGGATTTACGGTCGGTTTCGCGTGCACCGACGATCTGTTGCCCTGCAACGGCATCTCCACGCATATTCTCATTACGGTGGTAAGTGTAGAAACTACCCTTGAATGTGTTGGTACCCGATTTGGTAATAGCGTTCACACCACCGCCGA